>JACCDJ010172133.1_pt1 | contig 11384 bp, 11 predicted proteins | sample 7444481 | NCBI WGS metagenome assembly JACCDJ01 (sample SAMN15323435, study PRJNA562643) | freshwater metagenome | isolation source: river surface water | place: USA:Blue River Watershed | collected 2017-08-15 | reverse complement strand
TGGGGCCAAGGCTACGGCCAACCCGGAAAATACGGCGAACTCGTCCACACCAAAGCCTTCAACCCCGACTGGTTCGACATCGAACCCGAATACGCCATCTTCACGCACTTCCCCGAAAAACCAACAGAAACCTACCTCAAAGTCAAACTCTCATTAAGCGAATACGAACAACTCCCACGGTACACCCCCCGCGAGCTGTACATGAACAACTTGAAACCGTATGAGTTGATTGGGGTGGTGAAATCTACCGTGAAGAAAAGCTAATTTTTCTATCTTTACCTCAATGAAAAAAATTGAGGTAGTAGCAGCTGTCATTCAATACAAGGGCAAGATCTTAGCCGTGCAAAGAGGCCCAGCTAAATATGACTACATCTCAGAAAAATGGGAGTTTCCTGGAGGAAAGATGGAAGCTGGTGAAAACCAAGAACAAACCATCATTCGAGAAATTAAAGAAGAACTCGATATGGAAATCAGCGTTGGTCTAAAGCTGATTACTGTGGAACACTCCTACCCTGACTTTCATTTGACCATGCATACGTATTTGTGTGAAACCAATCAAAGCGAACCAAAGCTTACTGAACACTTGGCCTATAAATGGCTTGAAAAAAGTGAATTGACGAAATTAGATTGGGCTGGTGCTGATGTGCCGATTGTAGAAGCAATATTAAAAGACTAATGGATTATTTTAAAGAATTTCTTCCTAGTCTTGAAACTGGTTTTATTGATAAAAATATTGCTTCAAGCAATGTTTTTCGTCCGCAATTACTTGTCAATGATGCTTTAAGAAAAAAGAAAGTCCTTTCTTCATTATTACATGAATTAGATTCTCTAAATAATCCCGAAACAGATACGTTTTATTTCTCTGTTGCATTTATAACAACAAGCGGTGTTCAATCGATCAAACAAGCATTAATCGAGTTAAATCATCGAGGGATTAAAGGAAAAATAATTGCCTCCCAATATTTGAATTTTACTCAACCTGAAGCATTAAAACAATTGATTCAGTTTGAAAATATCGAGTTAAAAATTGCTACGCAAGGCGATTTTCATAATAAAGGATACATTTTTAAAAGAGGGGATCACTATAACGTAATTATTGGTAGTAGTAATTTAACGGCTACTGCATTAAGTTCCAACAAGGAATGGAATTTAAAGGTTTCCGCAATTGATAATTCTGAATTAGTTCATCAAACCTTACAAGAGTTTGAATATACATTTGAACAAGCTCAAGAAGTAACAATCGAATATATTGAGCACTATCGATTAAATTATAATCGTGAAAAAGAATACCGTACTAAGCTCAAGGCTAATATTCAGGAAGATGAGCAAATCAATATTCCTAGGCCGAATAAAATGCAAGCGCTCGCGCTAAAAAATCTTGAAGACTTACGTGCAAAAAATAAAACCAAAGGTTTATTGATCTCGGCCACCGGAACAGGAAAAACCTACCTCTCTGCCTTTGATGCAAAACAATTTGGAGCAAAAAAACTCCTGTTTGTGGTACATCGAAAAACGATCGCTGAAAAATCAATGCAATCGTTCCAATTGATTTTTGGCAAGCAAATTAAAATGGGCTTGTTCTCAGGAGATCAAAAAGAACTCAATGCTGACTTTATTTTTTGTACCGTTCAAACTTTGTCAAAAGAAGAAAATCTTAAGAAATTTGATAAAGCACAATTTGATTACATAATAATTGACGAAACGCACCGCGCAGCCGCCAATAGCTACCAAAATCTTACCTCATATTTCGAGCCCAAATTCATGCTCGGGATGACCGCGACACCTGAACGTACAGATGGTGGTGATATTTTTAAACTCTTCAATAATAATATTGCCTATGAAATCAGGCTTCAACAGGCGCTTGAAGAGGAAATTTTATGCCCCTTCCACTATTTCGGAGTTACTGAAGTCAAAGTGAATGGGCAGTTACTCGAGGAAAAAGCAGACTTCAACCTACTAAGTTCAGAACAAAGAATCAATCATATTATCGATACCGCAAATAAGTATGGATCGGATAATGGAATTATCAGAGGTTTAGTGTTTTGCTCGACTGTTGAAGAATGTGAATTTTTAGCAACCAAATTTAATGAGCGATTAATAAGATCAGTCGCTTTAACCGGAAAAAGTACTGAATCAGAACGAACTGAAGCAATTAGACTTCTGGAAAGTACTAGAATCCCTGAAAAAATAGACTACATCTTTACAGTTGACATCTTCAATGAAGGGATTGACATTCCAAAGGTTAATCAAGTCATCATGCTGAGACCTACGCAGTCTGCAATTATCTTTGTCCAACAACTCGGAAGAGGTCTAAGACAAACTGAAGGGAAAGATTTCCTTACAGTTATTGATTTTATTGGGAATTACAGCAATAATTTTCTTGTGCCCATTGCCTTGTTTGGTGATTCTAGTTATAATAAAGATTCATTAAGAAAATTAATTTCTACTGGTTGTGAAGCTATTCCTGGTACCTCAACAATAAACTTTGATATCGTTGCCAAACAACAAATTTTCAAAGCAATCGACGCTGCAAATCTGCAGCAGAAAAAAGATTTGGTTACGGATTATAAATTACTAAAATACCGACTTGGAAGAATTCCGATGATGTGTGACTTCATCAATACAAATTCAAGAGATCCGTATGGGTATGTAAGTTACAGTAAGAGTTTCTTTAATTTCATTAGTGATCTAGAACCCGATTTAAAAAATCAATTGGGATTATCTTATCGACTTTTATTGGAACAATTTTCCCTAGAAATTTTCAATTCAAAACGAATAGCAGAAAGCCATTTACTTCAAATTCTATTATCTAAGAATTCTTGCTCCTTTGAAGAATTAAATCTGCTGTTATTGAAGCAATATTCTATTAAATTAGACCAAGAAACTTTCCAATCATTAGAATGGAATTTAAATTTTGATTTCATTAAAAAACCCACTTCAGTGGTTATTTTAAACCGAGACCAATATGCTCTAAGCACTGAGTTCAAGGCACTACTGATGAATGATACTTTTAAGCTTTTCTGGATAGATGCACTTGAGTATTCAATCCATCAATTCCAAACTGTTTTTAATCCAAAATTGTGGCAAAACGGCTTCATTTTAGGACAGAAATACAGTAGAAAGGATGTTTGTAGAATTTTAAATTGGGAACAAGATATCAGCAGCACTGTTTATGGTTATAGAACAAGAAATAGAAAAACACCTTGTTTTGTTACCTATCGAAAATCAGCCGACATTTCTCTTGGTACACAATACAATGATCACTTCATCGATCAATCAACTTTTGCTTGGGAATCCAGATCAAACAGAAAAATTGACAGTTCCGAAATTCAAAACGTAATTGACTCCGAAAGAATCTTATTATTTGTCAAAAAATCAGACGGTGAAGGGACCGATTTTTATTGCCTGGGCGACGTTTCAATTATTGATGGTTCCATTTCGCAAGCTTATATGCCGAAATCCAACGAGCCAGTTGTTCATTTCAAGTATAAACTGAAAGAACCCGTTGATGGGAAGCTGTATCGATATTTGTTGAGTGAGTAAACTTTAGTTACAAGAAAGTTACCTCAAAAATGAGATGAGAAGAATTCGGCTCTGATTCTTGAAAGGTAAATGTCATTTGTCTTGTATCTCCAAATTTGTTCTTTAGCTCTTTCATAATGCTATGAATAGCATTAATCTCTGCACTCTTCAGATCATTATAGGAGTTCACATGCCTCTTGGGAAATACCAAATATGAATTCCTTTGAAGATCACTATTATTGGATATACCTACTGCTAAATGAGTGGCAATAATGATTTTTTCACTTACTAAATCACAATATTTACAAGTCCCATAGGGCGCTCTTTCTTCAAATAACAATCCTCTATTTCTAAAATCGGTATCATCTGTATCCCTCTTATTGGTATTACATTGATAACAAAGCGCCTGATAATTTGAAATATCATCTGGACCATTCCAATTTTTTGGCACAATATGGTCAACTTCAAGCGCTTTAACTGTTGATGGAATCCCACAAAGTTCACAAACATTATTTGCACGATTGAGAACTTGATATCGAATACTCCCATCAACTGGTCTTCTATTTTTTCGACGATGATCCCAAATTAGAATTCCTCTTTTTATTTTGTATTGCTCAATCTTCTCCGTACATGCTTGAATGAGCTTTTTCTTATCTTCAATCGTCAGATTTTCATAACCAATCAAATGATATTCATCTTTCAATTTTGATACCACCTCATTTTTCCTGAGTACTTTACCTACCATAGCATTGACTCGTTCGGTATAATACTCAATCTGACTGAGATCGTTTTGTACCAGGTCAATGGCAATTTCATTTGCCTTAGCACAACCACCGTTTTCTAACAAATGCTTAATCATTACAGGTTGATACACATGACTCATTTTCATGTGTTTCGATAAATATGTCAGAAGCTTTTCAAAAATATTCATCACACCATCCCCTTCAACCACTCCAACGTCTCTTCATCGCTGCTCCAGATATAGCAACCTTTCATACCTCGTGTCATGAGCGTTCGGTAAGTATTTTTAATGATAAGTTCGGCCATTTGTTGGCCGCGTTCGGGGTCGGATTTGAGTAACGATTTAAGGCCATGAATACTTTTGTCGCTTGAGGACCTTTTTTGAGGTTGACAAATCCATTTGCCGTTGCGAATGACGAGGTCGGGCCCCATGATGACGCCGATATAATCTACTTCAAGACCTTGACAGGTATGGATACAACCGATTTGTTCAACTGAAGCTGGGGAAACAATCCAGAGCATTCCGTCTTGTGTAAGATTCCATTGTTTTGCAAAATTGAATTCTGGAAAAACAATGTCTTGGGCGTACTTATCTTTTTTTGAATTCCATGGCCAACAATAACCAGCAACCATACGGGCTCGATTTCGGACTAAGTTTTTTTCTTTGATCTTTTCATAGAGCTCATTCGGTGAATTACATACTTTGAAGTCGTAATTAAGCTCGTTCAAATCGGTGTTTGCGGTTTCACGGATAGCCAACATATTGTCCAGATAAGCCATGTAGCCATCACTTCCGTTACAACGAAACTGACTCGTAAGCTCTACTCTATGCAATGTTGCACCCGCATGTGCGGCCCAAGCAGCAATTTCAGCGTCAGAACCAATATCTTTCATGGTGACACGTTGATCTTCGTCCAAGAAGAACACTGAACATCGTGCCGCATTGATGATTTCTTTAATCTGATTCTCACCTAAATTAGAGAACATCCCGCTTTTCTCATTTAAGCGATGCGCTTCATCCACAAGTAATGCATCGTACTGATTGCGTTCAGCACTGATGTAAGTTCCCGAACCTTTGAATAAATTATTGACCCAAGATTTGGATCGAATACCACTCAGCTTACTTGCATAAACATCTCGGGGTGCACTATTCTTACTGACATATTGCACCATTTTTTGCTTAGCTGTTAGTCTTGCGGTTAATTGAATGGCAACAACTGATTTACCAGTTCCTGGCCCACCCTTCACAATAACTACATTTTTAGAACTTGGGCTAGAATGTTCAACTAAATTCCAGATTCGCTCATAAACAACCTTTTGGTCGTCAATCATCACAAATTCATCGTTGCCTTCTATCATCTTGGCAATGGCGTCTGCTAATCCTTTTGAGGGTCTGATTTCACCATGCTCTATTTGGTACATGACATTTCTGGCATCACCATATTTTACATGTTGCTTGATAAACTCAGACAAGCGAAGCACATCATTTTTAGCAAAAAGCGGCGCTTTTTGAAGATATTCTTGATAAAATGGCCCTGTTAATGGGCTAGGATCAGCACAGTTATGCAAAAATGCACATGCTTGTAATTTGATTTGTTGATCTTCAACCGCTGCATTGAAACCTTGCAACAATGCCGCATAACTCCATGCTTGGTAACTCGGATGGCTCACCTCTCTAATGCCGCCACCAACATAGGTTTTTACAACACCATCTAAGTTCGTAGCGGTTGCCTCAGACCATTGCTTTAGCTCTACAATAACGGCACAATCCTGATTGCTTTCAGTCTGGCCAGTAATGATAAAATCAATGCGCTTACTCGTATTTGGAACTTGACATTCTATACTAATTTTAGCATCATTTGGAATTTCAGAATCATCGAGCACATTACGCATATACTGCATAGAATTCTTCCATGAATCCACCTCGTTTTTACTAGTATCTCTTCCTAAATTGCGCTTGAAATTATCATGAATAATATACTCGATTTGGCTCTCTCGAACCTGACGCATAAAAGTCTCTTTGTTCTCTTGATAAACAATCATAACTCCGTATACTTCTGCGCACTTCCCTTTGCCTTATCTACAGGATATTTCTCCGCATTTTTAGCAATCTTATCCAATACAATTTGCCTCACATCCAAGCCTTGCTTCTCTGCCAAAAGCAGCGCATAGGCAAAAACATCGGCCAATTCTTCTTTGATTTTTTCTTTATCCACTGCCTCAGAAGCCACAGCATCTTTCCATAAAAAAAGCTCATTAAGTTCAGCGGCCTCAATCGAAAGCGCAACTGCTAAATTCTTGGTATCATGAAACTGCTTCCAATCTCTTTCATCTCTGAAAGTGACAAGGGCATTGATTAGTTCTTGGATTTCGGACATGAGGTAAAGATGCGAAAAATGCATTATCAGTTAACCTAAATTGTTGAAATATTTATTTATTGTATATTTAAATCTTCACAATTATAAAATAATTTTCAATGGCTAATGTTAAATTCGATGTTCTAGAGGCAAAAGCAAATATAAACGGAAGTAAATACCCAATGTATACAGGTTTTATTCAAGCATCTGTACTTATGGAAATTGCCGAAGTGCCTAGCTTTGATAAAAAAAAATCACATCATAGAATTGCTGACGATGTTGTAGATCCACCGATAGATGAGTGGCAGAGACCAGAGGAGAAAGATAAGATACAAAAGATTAAAGAAATATATGGTGATGGGAAAAAAGATAATCTTATGGCGAATCCTGTATTGTTAGGTACTGCTACCCAAAACATTAGCTCACCCTTAATTGAGGTTAAATTATTGCAAAAAACAATAGTTGCTTCTAATGGCCAAGTGATTCCGATAGAAAATTTCTTTGAGGTAGAAATAATTTATGAACCAAATCAAAAGCGACCACTTTGGATTCTCGATGGTCAGCATAGGATTAAAGGAATTTCAATTTCAAAACAAAAAAATGAAATGATTCCATTTGTTTTGTTACATGATTCACACAGATATACCCCACCCTATTTAGCTGAAATTTTTACGCATGTAACGACTGGAGCTAAACCAATGGATCCTGTTCATGGGGAATGGATGAAATTTGCATTCGATCTAGGTAATTATAAGTTAAAAGCTCATAAAATGTCAATGGAAACTACCATAGCATTATGTAGAAATACTAAATTCCAAAATATAACAAACCCATTTTTTAATCAAATACAGTTTAATCCACACCTAACAAAACCTAAATGGCATGCTTTTGAATTTAACTCAATTGAATGGGAACAGATAATTTCCGTTCATTATTATGCAAAACAAGGCAAGATGTCACCAATAGAATTGGCTGAAGAAATCGTTAAAGCTACATTATCTTTTGAAAAACTTGATTCTCATAAACAAAATGATTCTCGGATATTTTCAAATCGATCTCATAAGATACTTGCCGAAGCATTTTTAATTGGTTTATTAACCTACCTTACTTCGCAAAGTAAACCAATGTCTATTAATGATTGGGATAGTTTCTTTTTAGATCCTCGAAGAGCAGTAAATCGATGTAACTTTTCCCTACCATTTGTCAAAACAACAGGAGCATTATCCAGTAATAATGGAAAACCATCAAAAAAAATTGCAATAAATTGTTTCATTGACTTCTTTTGCACTCCAAACAATTTAGAAGGTACATTTTTTACAGATTTTTTGCAAGGAATTGGAGGTAAATTTAAAATAATGGCATTTAGTGTCAAGAATGGAAAAATTGATAAAAAATCGAAAATTGAAAAGATAATCCCTTTTGCAAGTGGAATCACCTCATTTGATGTTTCAAGCGGAGGAATACAAAGGGACATAATTTTATTGGAGGAATTAACACCAAATATGCTTTTAACATCTGTATCCGATAGCCACTTTAAACCTTCAAAAAGTTTAAAAAGCGCATTAAAAAGGAATGGAGAAAATATTTCCAACCTTCCTAATAATTATGAAATAGATGTTGAATACATGGCATACAGCGGTGATACTCGACAACTCACACAAATAAGAATTGATAAGTAATGATGAGTAAATTAGATACTTATTTTTCGAACCTACTCAATCATTTATTTACCATATCTAACTTGGGATATAATGAGAAAAATGAATATTGGATTGAATTGTATAACAACGCGGAACAATTTTTAAATAATAATGATCTAAAAAATCTCCATAACATCATGATCTTAATTCATCCTGATTTCCTTTACGATAATCAAGGGGAGTTTATTGGTGATCATATCGGATATAATGATCGGTCATTCAATCTTGGCATTAATGAATCGGATATTTGTCAAATTAATAAAATTTCTGAAAAAAGTATTTGCCAATTTAACTCATATAAAAATATCAGAGGTAAATGTCAAGCTGATCATTATTGGCCATACTCACTAGGAGGACCTTCAATTTTTGAAAATAGAATTTTGTTATGCAAATATCATAATGTTGCAAAAAGTAATTCAATTTTGGAGGATTTTTGGAAAACCTATCCGGATTGGATTAATGACTATATTGAGCGGATGTACAATTTTAAAAAATAATTTTCTCTATTGATTCTTTTCCTCATAAATCTACAAATACCCCCCCCTACCTCGCAAGCCACTCCCCCACCATCATACTCATCTCCAACACCAACTTTGCTTCCTGGTACTTTTCTTCTGACTGCAGTTTTTCGTAGAGCTCGGTGAGTTGGTTGAATTCGTGGGCGAAGTGTTCTTTGAAGGCTTGCTTAGGAGTTTCTCTCGGGAAAAGGATTTCTTGAGTGTTATGTGTTGAGGTCGGTTTGATTTGTGGGCTGTTGGTGCTTTGGTCGATGATCAGGTAGAGGGTTGGGCGTTCGATTTGTTTGTCGGTGCCTTTGAGGTGTTGGGTGAAGTAGTTCCAGGAGTCTTCGGTGATGTTTTCAATTTGGGTTTTCATGTCATATTCCTGTGCGCGGAGGTCGGCGGCTTGTTCGTATTGGTTGTGGTGGATGGCTAGCTTCTTTTCTTTATGGAGTTTGGCTAAGGAAAGTTTGCAGTCCATGAGGGCGATGTATTGGTCGAGGAGATAGGTGTTTTTCATGTGATGGGATTTAATGGTTAAGAAAAAATAAAGTTGCTTTTTGGGATGTTGAGTTTGAGCCAGCTAGAGAAGCGGATGTTGTAGAAATTGAAGTAGGTGCCGGGAGCTTCTTTTTCGATGATGTCGATGGAGAGGGTGTCGGGCGGGAGCGCCGGGAAGTAGAGCGTGTAGGTGTGCTTTTGGCCACTGCGTTTGAAATAGGTTTTTTGGGGCGCAATATGAATACCCACTACTTTTTGTAAGGAATAGCGCGTGGAGGAGCCGCTTGGCCTGATATGGGTGTCGGCGTCTATTTGAATCCAGCCACCGTTGACATAATAGTCGGGGGCGGTGTAGTTGAAATCGATGCGGGTATAGGCGTCGTTGAGCTCGATGCGCGCAATCTCATGCTTGGCATTGGCCCGCTGTTTGGGGTTGATGAAGCGCAAGTTTTTCGAAGGCAACAGCTTTGGTTTGCGCTTCGTTTTTTTGTGTTCTTTGGTTTCCATGTCTATTAATTTTTAGACAAAGGAAAAACATCACTCCGTATTGTAAATACCGAGTGAAAAAAAGTTTGGATTTTTTTTAACCCACCACCCCTACTCCTTCTTTCAAATGGAGTGTAATGCCCTCATAATTGAATACATCAGGGCTCGCTTTTTCGGACTCGATCATGTTAAAGATGAGTGTTGGCTCTTTGGGTAGTGGCTCGAAATACAACGAGAAAAATTGCCAATCGGCAGTAGATTCGAAATGCTTGCGCTTGGGTGCTAGCGTGATACCGCTTGCTTCTTTCAAGGCAAACTTCGCTTTGGTGCTTTGGAGTTGCAAATAGGTGGTCGGGGCAATTTTGATCCAGCCGCCTTTGACATAATACCAGGGCGTGGTGTAGCCGAAGTCGAGGCGCGTGAAATCGGGGCCTAAGATAACCCTGAGGAGCACCGGGTTTTGCTTGGGCCCTGTGAGTTGGCCAATCTCAAAAAGTAAAGTGTCGTGAGGTGTGGCCATTTTATTTCAGGTTTTCGGTAAATTCAATCAACCACTCGGGCTCGAGTACCTGAACATGATGCCCCTGCGCCAAAAACAAGCGTGTGAGTTCGACCGTTGGCACCAATTCTAAACTTAGCACCGCATGCCCGTCAGGCTCTTTCTGAATGTCCTGACTCTTATGTATCGGATAGGCCTGGAAATAATTGGTAGCCAAGGCACTCACCATGATTTTTATTTTTTGCTTTGGCTGCTCCGGAATCGGGAACACCCCATAATAATCGGCAATTGTAGACGCCGCAATTTTTCGATCAACCGCCACAAAAGTTTTGCGCAACAACAGCGGGTCAAATACCCGATCGAGGCCAAAAGTCCTGACCTCCTGGTGCTTTTCAGAATAACCCAAAATATACCACTTATGCTCGAACTCCTTGATCAAAAAAGGATGCAGCGTAATATGGCTAAACTTCCGCTTCTTGTAGGAATAATGCACAAAAGACACCGGCATCTTGTTTCGGCAGGCCTTATAAAACAAATCGACATGCTCATAACCCCTCGACGGCGGCGGCGACATCGTCTGCAACACCGGCAAGCTCTGCCCACTCTTTCCATTTTTACCGTTCTGTCCCTTCTCCGGAAATTCTTCAAGCGCCGTAGACAAAATTTTCTCTATCGCATGATTGAACTTCTCACTCATACCCGCTCCACCCACATGCGCAATGAAGTCCACAAATTCCTTGATCGCCTCAATATCCGTATCATTCAATGAAATGTCCGTCAGCTTATAATCTGGATCCGAATACGCATAACCCCTATGTGTCCTGTTATAATAAATCGGCGCCCCAAAACCATCGGGCGGCAACTCCCGCATATGCTCAAGATCTTTCTGAATCGTATTGACCGACGTATCAATCCCCAAGCGCTCATTGCACTCCGCAATCAACTCCTCCATCGTCGGGTACCGCTTCAAGCTGTCCCGCACCATGCGGTCAATGATCTTATAACGCCGATAGGCACTTTTGTTGATGGGCATTGGATTATCTCATAATTCGATAAAAGATATACATCATGATAAGGG
>JACCDJ010731632.1_pt1 | contig 11386 bp, 9 predicted proteins | sample 7444481 | NCBI WGS metagenome assembly JACCDJ01 (sample SAMN15323435, study PRJNA562643) | freshwater metagenome | isolation source: river surface water | place: USA:Blue River Watershed | collected 2017-08-15 | reverse complement strand
GCTTACACGCTCCGTATTGTAAAACTGGCTGGGGAAGAAGGATTCGAACCTTCGCATGCCGGAATCAAAATCCGGTGCCTTAACCAGCTTGGCGACTCCCCATTTAATCTTTGTAGCTATTAAGCAATCAAATTATACAGCGGATGCCGATCTAATCCGAGTGCCGCACAACAAAAAACTTCAGTGTTCGCGATTTTCTTTGGGGTTTTATCAATGACTCGCATCGCCTGACTTTCGTCATTAAACGTTGCAAAAACTGATGCGCCAGATCCGCTCATGTAGCTTGTTGAAAATTGATTTAACCATTCTAAACAAGACGCTACTGCAGGGTATCTTTTGCAAACCACCGCCTGAAGATCGTTGTGAAAAACATGTTTTTCACCCCACTTATCATTGCTTTGTTGCATTTTTCCGAACCACATCTCGGAAAAGGCCGCTATTGTCGTGGGAAACGTGTTTCTTGTCAATTCCTCTGCACTAAAAATTTCCGCAGTTGGGACGTGTATTTTTGGGGTCATGATGACATAGTAGGCTGGTGGTAAAGCGAGTGCTTGCATTTTTTCACCTACACCCTCTACCCATGCATTTCTTCCGAAAATAAAGAATGGAACGTCGGCGCCAAGTTTTAGCCCTAATTCCATTAATTTCGCTCGATCTAAATTCAGTTTCCATAGATGATTTAATGCGATTAATACCGGCGCTGCGTCGGAGCTTCCGCCCCCCAAGCCGCCACCCATAGGAATACGTTTGTCGATTGCAATATCCACGCCTAATGTGCACTGGGTGTGCGTTTTTAGTAATTTTGCCGCACGAACACACAAATCCTGTTCAGCTGAAACGCCTTCAATACCTGTGTTTCTTGTGATTTTTCCATCAGAAGTGACTTTTAGATAAATCGTGTCATAAAAACTAATTAAACGGAATGCGCTTTGCAAAAGGTGGTAGCCATCATCACGCCGCCCTGTGACATGCAAAAAAAGATTGATTTTTGCAGGTGCTAAGAAGGCATCATAGCCTTGCTGAATATAATCTTGATTATTTGCTGGAATGTGATGCGAAGACATAGATGAATTAATTTAGATTTAAAGAGCTTACTTCTTGCTCGTTTGGTAGTTCCCAGCGGTCGATGATTAATCTGAGATTTAATTTGCTGTTGCGAATGTTCATTTTGCTGGGGAGTGCAACTTGATGGCTTTCTTTATATTCTAGATAGCTGATTTCCCAGCCTTCTTGATTGAATTTTTTCAGCTTTCCATCATCGTCCCAGTTGACGTTTGAGATTGCACCGTTTGCAGGTCGACCTACAATCCAGTCAGAGAGTTTTGTCATCGGTAGGCGCCAACCTAAGGTTGATTCTGTTAATGACTCTGGGTCTTGAGCATTAAAAATCTTATTGTCACTGGTGGTGAGCGTCACCCCATTGCTGCCATTAAGGATTTCTGCAATTTTTCCACCTAGCGGTGAATAAAGATTCATTTCATCACCGACTTTCAGGTGATGCCAATGCACTGTGCCCGATATTCCTTGCTTTTCACTTTGAACGCCAAGTCTGCCTTCAATTTTAAAATCTCGAATTGATGCAATTTTTGCTAGGTGCTCTCTTACGTCTAATTGCTTTACGGGCAATCCCGCTTGGTTGGCTTTGATATGCGTACAGGCTGTCTGAGATACTAATAAAGTAAGCAAAAAAAGCCTAAATGAAATTTTGAATAACACCATATTTACGGTTTAAATTGCTTCACTGTTTTAATTAATGCTTCATTTTCTGGTGAGTTTTTGAGCGCTTCATTCCAAATTTTTTCAGCCTCTTTTTGATGGCCTTGTTGCCATAGAACTTCACCTAAGTGCGCTGCAATTTCTGCATCCGCTTGAAATTTATAAGCAGCTTTTAAGTATTCAACAGCTTTATCTAATTTCCCTAGGCGATAATTAACCCAACCCATACTATCAATCACAAAATGGTCATTAGGATTAAATGACAATGCTTTTTCGATGAGTTGATAAGCTTCTTCTAGATGTATGTTTCTATCTGCAAAGGAGTACCCAAGTGCATTATATGCTTGCGCAAAGCTTGGCTTAAGCTTGATTAGCTTGCGTAATTGTGATTCTACAATATCAAACTTTTCCAGCCGCTCTGCGACCATTGCATGGTCATAAATTAACTCTGGGTGGTCAGGCACGTTTAAAACTGCCTTGTCTAGCAAATCGAATGCTTCTTGATAACGCTTTGCCTGCATCATCAAGTTGGCTTGTGTTTGAATAACAAGTGCAATTTGTAGGTTAGTTAAGTCTTGCAAATCATCCAGCATCATCACTGCAGCATCTGTTCCTTGAGTTCTAGAGATGATTAATGCTGAATTTATTTTAGCTTCTAAGAAATAATTCGATTTTGCCTGTGCAATATGCTCATTCTGAGGAGCCTGAATTTGAGAATACCAATTCAATGCTTCATCGTCATTTTTTTTCTTTTCAGCTAGTTGACCTAGATATAAATAAACTTGATCTTTATCTTTAAGCTTTGATGTGAGGGCTTGTTTTAAATATTTTTCTGCTTCGTCTAATAGATTAGATTGTAAGGAAAGCGCGCCGATAACAGCCAATACATCTGGTTTTTCAATTGCGGCTTTAGCTAATTTGTTTAAGTCGGACTTTGTCTCGCTGTATCGTTTTTGAGCCACTAGCATTTTTACGAGGCTCAGTCTGGCATCATTCGCATTTGAATTGTTATTTAAAAAGCTACGATAAAAATTTATAGCTTTATCTGGAGATTGCGCGTACAAGATTTCTGCTTGTTGAATGGCTCCTAGCTCCCAATTCGGCTTTAATTTGTTCGCAAGAGAGGCTTCTTTAAGTGCAAGTTCTGTATTGCCGGTTTGTAATGCGGCTTGGCTAATCGTAAGATGCGCTTCACCTAGATTTGGGTAGGGTTCCGAAAGTGTTTGAACTAGGCTTAAAACGGCTGTTTTGTCAGTTTGTTGAGCTAGTAGAGTATTTAGGTATAAAAATCCGTTCGCTCTTGTATCTGGCTTCTCTAGTAACTTTTGCAAGTGCGGTTGAGCAGCATTTAAATTGCCGGTCATGACAAGTAACTGAGTGAGTGTCTGCCTTGCTTCAACTGCCTCAGAATTAAGCTTCACCCATAATTGAGCTGCATCTAAGCCAATTTTTGCATTTTGAGTGAAAATGGCTAGTTGTGTTGCACGTTCAGCAAGACGTTCATTATTGGTTAGCTTGGCTAAATCAAAAAATATTTGATTTGATAGGCCTAGTTCGCCGCGTTGTGCTGCAACCTCCGCTGCAAGATATTTGAATATAAAGTCGCTATTTGCTCCAGTATCTTCTTGGGCCTCTTGTTGTAAAGGTTGAGTTACAACTTCCTCTTGCGCTTGTAAGGGCTCTAGACCACTTATTAAAACCAATAGTCCAATCAATAAGCTAGCTTTAACGTGTGAATGATTATGCATGGTTTTATGGGCTTTCATTGCTCTTAAGTAATAAGGATGTAAACCCTTAGTCCGTGACAGTGGATGCAAGTTCATCCATAATGAGGTTTGACTATAGCTTTTTACTGGGAACTTTCCAATAGGCTTTGGATTCTAGAGTGTTTGTGTTTCTTGGGATTACAGCTTGAGGGTCAAAATACAACGCTTGACATTTGTCAGGCGTTTTTTTAACTTACCAAGCGATTGAAATTAGGCTTGATATTACGCAGCTTCAATTTATTCCGAATTTAAGTGGAGTGTTTTAAATTTTCTTATGACTACTTTAACCGTTGAAGCTAACAATTTAACTCGTATATATGGCGGCCGCGAAGCGGTAGGTGACGTAAGCTTTACCCTTAGTAAAGGTGAAGTGCTTGGGTTCCTTGGCCCAAACGGCGCTGGTAAATCGACTACGATGAAGATGCTTACAGGTAATTTGGCGCCTAGTAAAGGTAGCGTCAAAATCTGTGGCGTGGATATGATAGAGAATCCTAAGGATGCCAAAGCATTGATTGGCTATCTTCCAGAAACTCCTCCGCTTTACCGTGAATTTACAGTGGATGAATATTTATCTGTTGCTGCCCGATTGCATGGCGTGAGTGGCAAGCATATTAAGGCAGCTGTTCAGCGTGCTAAAGAGCGTTGCGGCCTTACGGAAATGAGTAAGCGTTTAATTGAGAACCTTTCTAAAGGTTATCAACAGCGGGTTGGTATTGCACAAGCGATTATTCATAACCCAATGGTTGTAATCTTGGATGAACCGACTGTCGGTTTGGATCCAATTCAAATTCGTGACATTCGCGCCTTGATTAAAGAGCTTGGCGGCGAACATAGTGTGATTTTATCTACCCATATCCTGCCTGAAGTTGAAATGGTTTGTGATCATGTTCAAATCATTGATAAAGGTAAATTAGTCTTTAATGGTTCAATCGATGTATTAAAACAACAGCGCCACGGAAATAAATTATTAGTTGGCTTGAACAACCCGCCAACGCAAGCAGATTTGCTAAAGGTTGCTGGTGTTGAAGGGGTTGAATTGTTGAATAATGGATTGTTGCGTGTGAGTTATAAGCCATGTCAATCACCAACAGAAGCGATTGTTCAAGCGGCTGTTAAAAAGGGCTGGGGTTTACACCAAATTAATCCAGATCAAACTAGTCTTGAGGATGTATTTGTTCAATTAACTTATCAAGATGCTGCCGCTTAATTGCGCGCCTTAGACATGTGTTTTTAAGAAAGCGAATCTTATGATTTTAAATGTGGCAAGAAAAGAGCTTAAAAGTGTGTTTGCCTCACCGATGGGTTGGGTCATCCTGGCTTTATTGCAATTTGCATTTGGTACTTATTTTTTAAATGGTGTGAATGAATATTTTGAAGTGATGTCTGGCGCAATTCGTCCAGCAGAGCGAACAGGGGTAACGATGTTTGTTGGGCAAAGTGTATTCGGCTTGGCTTCTTTTGTGATGTTGTTTGCGGTACCTTTACTTTCAATGCGTTTGATTAGTGAAGAGCGAAGAAGCAATACATTGCCGTTCTTATTTAGTGCACCTTTATCCCTCACTGAAATTGTCATTGGTAAATTCATTGGCTTGGTTTCTTTCTTATCAATCCTTGTTGCTTTAATAGCTGTCATGCTTTGTACTTTGAATGCGTGGGCAGATATTGATTTTGGTTATTTATTATCTAATGTGCTTGGCTTATGGCTCTTAGTGGCTAGTTTTTCAGCACTTGGTCTTTATTTCTCAAGTTTGACTGCGCAGCCAGTGGTTGCGGCAATCTTCACTTTCGTTGCTTTGTTTGGGCTCTTAATCATTGATCGCTTTTTGACTGGCGATAATGCAAGCGTCATGAATTATTTATCATTAATGCATCACTTCCAGCCTTTTGCTCGTGGCTTGATTGATACTGCTGACATTGCTTATTTCTTATTATTTATTGTCACATTCTTAACTTTAACGGTGCGTCGTTTAGATGCTGACCGTCTTCGTGGCTAATCGGGTCTTATCACTATGAAAATTAATCACAAACTGCGCCTGCAACTGTTAATGCAAAACAGTTTCTTTGTTATTCTGTTTTTAGTATTGGTGTCATTGATTGCTTACATCAGTCATGAATATCATGTTGCACGAGATATTACCCAAAGTAATCGCAATACCTTGACTGAAGGTAGTATTAATGTGCTTAAGCAAATGAAGGGTCCTATAACAGTGACCGTGTTTGCTTCCGAAGACAACACGGCACACGGCGAAAACTATCGTAAGGGAGTTCGCGATTTCATTTCGCGTTACCAACGTACTAAAGCCGATATTCAAGTTTCGTTTATCAGCCCTGCAGAACAACCAAAAATGGCACAAGATGCAGGGATTAAAGCGGAAGGTGAGTTGATTGTTGAGTTTGAGAAGCGTAGTGAGCATTTATTGCCACCATATGCAGAACAAGAAATGACTAACTTGCTGGTACGTTTATCGCGTACTCATCAACAAGCAGTGATGTATTTGGATGGTCATGGCGAACGTAATTTGACTGGTTTGAAAAACCACGACATTGGCGCTTTTGGTAAGCAGCTTGAAGATAAGGGCTTTAAATTAGCCAATCCTGATCTGGTGACTGGTAAAGGTATTCCAGCTAGCGGTTCAATGATGGTAATCGCTAGTCCAGCCAAAGATATTTCGGCTGTAGAAGTTAAAAAAATTAAAGCTTACTTAGATGGTGGCGGCAATTTACTTTGGTTACTAGATGATAGTAATTTGCATGGATTGGATGAGATTGCTCAGTACCTTGGACTGCAAGTTTCTCCAGGAACCATTATTGATCCAGCGGCCACACAGTATGGCGCGGGGCAAAAGGATGTGTTTTCTAGTCAATATGGTGAGCATGCCATTACTAAAAACTTTATGTTGCGTACGCTATTCACGGAAGCGACAGCTGTTAAGGCTATTGGAACCGATGATAATGGTTGGAATGTAAGTAATTTAATTGATGTTGCACCTAATGGCTGGTTAGAAACTAATCGTGCAGAGCTTTCTGGACAAGCTGGAAAAATTAGTTTTGAAGAGAAAGAGGATCGTGCAGGTCCGCTTAATATTGCAGTGGCGCTTGAGCGTAAATACGGCAAAAAAGGTCAGCGTGTAGTGGTGGTTGGTAATGCTAACTTCTTATCAAATACATTCGTGACTATTGGCGGCAACTTAGACTTGGGTGTCAATATTGTGAATTGGTTGGCAGGTGATGATACTTTAATCACCATTCAGCCTAAACCACTTAAAGATATGAATGTGACGATTCCTCAGCAAGGCTGGGGTCATGTTTGGGCCTTGCTTGTGTTCATGCCAATCTTTGGTATTTCATTTGGCTTGTTCCAAGTGCTTGTACCTTTAGCTTTATTGGTGGCGGGTGTGATGTTGTGGTGGAAACGTCGTAAAGCGTAATTAAAAGGATAGGCTGCATGAAATCTCGTTGGTTAGTGAATTTATTTTTGCTGGTTCTCGTTGTGGGGATTGCAAGTGTTCTTTATTTGCGTCCGAAAGAAGCGGTAATTGTTGCTAAAGATTTTGAGGTTTCAACGCTCAAGTTGGGTGCCATTAAAAATATCAGTATAGAGTTCCCCGCAAAAGCATCTGTTGCTTTTGAGAAAATTGATGGTTATTGGTATATCCAAAAGCCACTTAAGACCCGTGCTGATCAAATGGTTGTCCAAAAAGTGTTATCTATTATTGCCGCAAAAAGCACTCAACGATTTTCTGCTGATGACTTGTCACGTTTTGGTTTGGATCAACCTAAATTGAAATTGAAACTTGATAGTGAAGAGTTTCTTTTTGGTACATTTAATCCAGTAACGGCTGAGCAGTACGTTGCTTACAATCACTTCGTGTATCTCTTGCCTGTAAGTTATTCTGAATATGCAGAAACGCAAATTTCTGAATTCATCGATAAAAGTCCGTTTAAACCTAAAGAGAAAATCGCTGGTTTCAATTTTTCTAATTTAGAGCAGTGGGAAAGTTCGCGTTTAAATGTTGATTTGGTGGATGGTCAATGGAAAGTCTCTCTTGAGAAAGCGAAACCTAATCAAAAAGAAATGGCTGAATGGTTTGATGCATATTGGCGTTTTATGAGTGTGCAACGTGTTGAGCCATATACGCCTGACCGTAAAGCTACGTTCCCATCATTTGAAGTTAAGCTGGTCGATGGTAGCAAAGTGCACTTTGATAAACTACAAGAATCTCCAGAGCTGCTGCTTGGACGCCCAGATGAAGGCATGATGTATCATGTGCCTGCAGATATTGGCTTTGCGCTATTGAATCCACCAATTAATCTCGGGAAGTAATTGCCAGAACTCCCAGAAGTAGAAACCACGATGCGGGGCATGTCCCCGCTAGTCGGTAGTATTGTCACTGAGGTAATTATCCGCCATCCAACTCTCAGATGGCAAATTCCCAGCGAACTCCTCCAGTGCTTACCTCATGCAACGCTAAGAAGCTTAACTCGTCGTGCTAAATACATTCTTGCGGAATTCTCAGATGCTCATGATCAGTTTTTAGGGACTTTGATTCTGCACTTAGGCATGTCGGGTCGTATTTGTTTGCTTGAAAAAAATGAACCTGCTGCTAAACATGACCATTTTGAAATTCATTTTGCTGGTGGCCAGTTATTCCGTTTGCGCGACCCTCGGCGTTTTGGTGCCGTGTTATGGGTGGATGCAAAAGACTGTGTAGGAAATCATCCTTTAATTAAAAGCTTAGGTCCTGAGCCTTTGCAGCAAAGTTTTACTGGGGATTATCTTTACCAGCACATGCGAACGCGGACAGCACCTATTAAAACTACGATCATGGATGGTCACTTGGTAGTAGGGGTGGGGAATATCTACGCGAGTGAATCTTTGTTTAGAGCGCGTATTAATCCTAAAACTGCAGCGAATAAAGTGAGTCGTGCGAAATGTGAGCGCTTGGTTGAAGAAATTAAAGCAACATTAGCTGCCGCGATTGAAGCCGGTGGCAGCAGCTTGAGAGATTTTTTTGGTGCCGATGGCAATCCAGGTTATTTTCAGCAAACCTATTTTGTTTACGGCAGGACTGGCGAAGCTTGTCGTGTTTGTAGTTCGCCTATTAAGCAAATCAAACAAGGGCAACGCTCTACTTTTTATTGCCCAGAATGTCAGCGTTAAGGGGTTTGACCCTAGTGTTGCTGCGACGCGTGCTCATGCAAATAGCCGCGCTCATGTTCAGGTAGCTCATCTTTAATGTAGCTAGGTAGTAAGGAGCCAATCACCATCCCTAATGCACTTGCTATTACACCTGCAAGCTGCGCTGGAATTAATGGATCTACCGGACCTGCAATGAGCATGAGTAGCCAGGTGAGTAGGCCACCAAATATGGCAAATAGTGCGCCTTGATTGTTTGAGCGTTTCCAATATACACCGCAGGCTAATGGAATAAAGGCTGTGACTAATGTGATTTGGTAAGCATTTTCGACCATACTAAAAATGCTGGCTTTTGAATTCACTGCATACAGTGTTACAAGCAGGGTGAACGCAAGCGTGACTAAACGCATATAACGTAGCAATAAATGATCCGCCAGTTTTTGGCCTGCTAAGCGTTTGATGAGTATGGGTTTGATAATGTTTTCTGTGAAGGTGACTGATGGTGCCAATAAAGTTGCGGAAGCGCAGCTTTTAATTGCTGACAATAATGCGCCAAAAAACAATACCTGAGCGACAAGCGGTGCATGATCAAGCACAAGTCTTGGCAAAATCATTTGTGGATCGACATCTATTAAGTCATTGACCATCTTGGGGTCTAGCAGCGTTGCGGAGTAAGCCAGAAACATAGGCACAAAAGCAAATAAGAAATACATGACGCCACCGATGACGCTACCCCAAATTGCAATTTTTACAGTTTTTGCTGACTGTACGCGTTGAAAAACATCTTGCTGTGGAATGGAGCCTAGCATGATGGTAATCCATGCAGCAAAGAATCCAATCATGGATTTCAAATCCATATTTGGCCAAAACTCAAATTTACCAGCGTCACTTGCATGTTTAATCACAGCGCCCACGCCGCCGACTTGCCCGCTAATTTCGTGACCAATAAATAGCATGCCAATCACAATCACAATCATTTGTAGAAAATCTGTAATCGCCACTGCCCACATACCACCAACCATGGTGTAAATCAGAATGGTGATGGAGCCTATCCACATCCCAGTAATTTGACTGATTTCGCCGTTAGACAGCACGTTAAAAACCAATCCTAATGCAGTAATTTGGGCACCCACCCAGCCTAAATACGAAATCACAATGGCAATCGACGTCATAGACTCGGCAACACGTCCAAAACGTTTGCGGTAAAAATCGCCAATCGTCAGTAAATTCATACGATAAAGCGGTGCGGCAAACAGGAGTCCTACTAAAACCAAACAAAGTGAAGCGCCAAAAGGATCTGCTACTACGCCATGTAGGCCTTCTTTTAAAAATACCGCAGGGATGCCAAGTACTGCTTCTGAGCCAAACCATGTGGCAAATACTGTTGCAATGACTATGTGAATAGGTAGATGGCGGCCTGCAATTGCAAAGTCTTTGGCCGTATGAACTTTGGTGCTGGCATATAAGCCGATGCCAATAGATAGCACCCAATAGAGCATGACAAACCAGAGTAGCAAGGGAAGATCCTTAATTAAATAAGCTGTGAGTAAAGTAAGCGTGGCATCGATTTTAGCAAAAAGCATCTCATGGGAATAGGGATGTAAATTTTGCTGGAGAGTAACAATCGTAGGCGTAGGAATAAAGGGTAAAATGCTGTTATGGAATCTCTACCAATATTTATGCGAATTGCACATTGTCGCTGCCTTGTGATCGGGGGCGGCGATGTGGCTTTACGTAAAGTGACGATGTTGATGAAGGCAGAAGCATCGATAGAAGTTGTTGCACCTGAAGTTTGTTCAGAACTGTTAGCGCTTGAGGCTGAGCAGCAAATAAAAATCACATGTGCTGAGTTTTCTCCAGCACAAATTGATGGTGCAGTGTTGGTGATTGCAGCGACAGATGATGAACTTGTTAACACTCGAGTTTCAGTTGAAGCTAAAGCTCGCAATATCCCTGTCAACGTAGTGGATTCGCCAGCGCTTTGTACATTTACGATGCCAGCGATTATTGATCGCTCTCCCTTAGTGATTGCTATTTCAAGTAACGGTTCCGCACCCGTATTGGCACGCTTGATTCGCGCTAAGATTGAAACGATGGTGCCTGCTACCTATGGCCGATTGGCAAGTTTGGCACGTGAATTTAGAGATGATGTAAAAGCTAAATTTACGACTACCCAGAATCGTCGAGTTTTTTGGGAAAAGGTATTTCAGGGCCCTATTGCTGAGTTGATGTTTTCTGGACAAGAGCGTGCTGCTAAGTCTGCGTTAAAAGCTGAAATTGCATCTGGCTTGGATCAACAGCATGGTGAAGTTTACCTGGTGGGAGGCGGCCCCGGGGATCCTGATTTGCTTACATTTAGAGCATTGCGCCTTATGCAGCAGTGTGATGTTTGTGTCTACGATAAATTAGTCAGTAAAGAAGTGATGGATTTGGTACGCCGTGATGCTGAGTTAATTTATGTTGGTAAGGCCCGTGATCAACATACCTTGCCGCAGGAGGAAATTAATCATTTGCTTGTGAAGTTGGCTCAAGAAGGTAAACGTGTTTTACGCCTTAAAGGCGGTGACCCATTTATTTTTGGACGCGGTGGCGAAGAGATTGAAACCTTGATGGAAAATGGGGTGCCTTTTCAAGTTGTGCCTGGCATTACTGCCGCTAATGGCGTATCTAGTTATGCTGGCATTCCGCTGACGCATAGAGATTATGCACAATCTTGTATTTTTACGACAGGACACTTGAAGCCTAAAAACGGTGGGCAGCAGAATGT
>JACCDJ011141009.1_pt1 | contig 11387 bp, 9 predicted proteins | sample 7444481 | NCBI WGS metagenome assembly JACCDJ01 (sample SAMN15323435, study PRJNA562643) | freshwater metagenome | isolation source: river surface water | place: USA:Blue River Watershed | collected 2017-08-15 | reverse complement strand
CTTTTGCCTTTGTATACTTGTTGCTTGCACCAAACCAAATTGGGGTGCATCCAATACTGCTCCAACAACCAGGGTTACCAGTTTTAAGGACTCTGTGCATTATTTAGCCCTCGGTGATTCGTATACTATTGGCGCATCGGTAGAAAGAGACGATAATTTCCCCAATCAAACTTTTCAATTATTAAAATCGGCAGGTATTAAAACAGCTTCCATTCAAATCATTGCTAAAAATGGATGGACCGCAGAAGATTTAATAACAGCAGTAGCTACTACTAGTAAAAGAAATAGTTATCAGGTGGTAACGCTTTTAATTGGCGTAAACAATCAATACCAAGGCAAACCTGTTAAAGAATTTGAACCTTCTTTTTTATCCTTACTAAAATCCGCAATTACTTTAACTGGCAATAGACCTAAAAGAGTTTTTGTTATTAGCATTCCGGACTGGGGAATTACGCCATTTGCATCAGGACGTGATAGAAAAGAAATTGCCAACGAAATTGATGCGTATAATTTGGTTTGTGAGAAAAACGCAAAAGCCGAGGGCGCTAATTTTATAAATATTACAGACGCCTACCGCATAGATGGTGCTAAACCCGATTATTTATCTAGTGATGGCCTACACCCTTCTAAACTCGAATACACCAAGTGGGCTATTAAGCTCACCCAGCAAATAGTGAATGTATTAGAGGCAGGTGGGTAGGATATTTGAGACACTAAATATTTGTACATTTATCATAAACAAATTACAAAATGAAAAACCTTGTATTATACTTTCTTATTTCCGCATCTTTGATTGCGTGTGCCAATCAAAGCAACAACCCTACCGCTGTAACAGTCCAAAACAATGAAATCAAAACGGGTGGCGCCAAGCTCATTCAAGTAGATGGCAAATACAATGTGTGGACTAAAAAAATTGGAGACGGAAAAATTAAAGTATTGTTATTACATGGTGGACCAGGCTTCACCCACGATTATATGGAATGCTTTGAGGATTTTTTACCAAAAGAAGGCATTGAAATGTATTATTATGATCAGTTAGGATGCGGCAATTCCGATATTCCAACAGACACTTCTTTATATAATATTGCGCGATATGTAGAAGAAGTTGAACAGGTTAGAAAAGGTTTAGGACTAGAAAACTTTTACATACTAGGGCACTCATGGGGTAGCATGCTTGCCATGGAATATTTAGATAAATATCAGCAGCATGTTAAAGGAGCTGTGTTATCCAATATGACTGCAGGGATTCAAAGCTATACGTCGTATACTCAAAAATTAAAAGAAAAATACTTAGTTGCAGAAGACTTAAAAAAATACGATTCACTCGATAAAGCAAAGGCTTACAATACTCCTGAGTTTCAGAACTTATTAATGGATAAACTATACACTAAAGTAATTTGTCGGTTACCAGTTGACAAATGGCCAGAGCCATTAATGAGAGCATTTAAAAAAGCTAACATGTCTGTGTATATTCAAATGCAGGGTGTAGATGAATTTCATGTAACTGGTAATTTTAAAAATTGGGAAATGTGGGATAGGCTTCCTAACATAAAAGTACCTACACTAGTTATTGGTGGCATGAATGATGAAATGGGGCCTGATGACATGAAAAAAGAAGGAAAATTAATTCCCAATAGCCGAACTTACTTGTGTCCAAATGGCAGCCATATGAGTATGTATGACGACCAGCAAAATTATTTCACAAATATTATTCGTTTTTTAAAGGACGTAGATAGCAATCAATTTATTGCAGATAAAAAGTAAAAAATGAAACTCATTTACACACTACTTTGTTTCTTCCTTTTAAGCAATCAATTTATTGCATTTGCGCAGCAGCCTATACCAAGTAGTGGCCGCATTGTGCGAACAGAAAATTTTGCCTCTAAATATGTGCCGGCAAGAAATGTAGATGTTTGGCTACCGGATAATTATTCGGCTTCAAAAAAATATGCAGTACTATATATGCATGATGGGCAAATGCTTTTTGACAGCAGCATAACGTGGAATAAACAAGAGTGGGGTGTTGATGAAACATTAACCCAATTAATGCAGGAGCAAAAAATTAGGGATTGCATTGTGGTAGGTATTTGGAATGGAGGGAAGAGTAGACATCCCGAATATTTTCCTCAAAAACCTTTTGAAGCTTTATCCAAAGAAGATCAAACGCTAGTTTACAACGCCTATAGAAGCGGTGGTCAATCAATTTTTTCGGGACTGGCTATTTCGTCAGATAATTATTTAAAATTTTTAGTAGAAGAACTAAAACCTTTTATAGATAAAACTTACAGTACCAAAACTGACGCATCCAATACATTTGTTGCAGGCAGTAGTATGGGTGGCTTAATTTCTTTGTATGCAATTTGTGAGTATCCTGCTGTTTTTGGCGGCGCAGCATGCCTTTCTACACACTGGCCCGGACTATTATCTATGGAAAACAATCCAGTACCTGCTGTATTTTTTTCTTACTTAAAACAGCATTTACCTTCTGCTAAAAAACACCGAATATATTTTGATCATGGCACTGAAACACTAGATTCTATGTATGCATCTTTACAGTTACAAGTAGATGCCATTATGAAACAAAAGAAATACAAACCTAGCCAGTGGATAAGCCGTTCATGGCCCGGACAAGACCATTCCGAAAAGTCTTGGAGAAGTAGACTAGCTGTGCCTGTTACCTTTTTACTAAAACAGTAGCATTGTAATAAACTACCTCTTAATTGTCATTAAATATGAGTAAATTGATGATAAATCAGGAATTTTGAAAAACAAAAAAATTACATTTTATTTTTTGGCTGCATCTTTAGGCCTATTATCAATAATACTTCCAACTTTATTCACACCTCAGATTAAACACTACGACGCCCCACTATTTCCTATTATCAGAACTGGACTTGAAGGTGTTTCAACATGGACTTTTGGGCTATTACTTTCTAGTGGATTTAGTTTAAAATTTTTTAGCAATATAAGTAGTTGGAAATTGGGCCTTGCAACAATGATTTTTTTTCCAGTAATTTCAATATTAGAAATAATTGCTGATTCATCCTCTCATAATTTGCTGCCATTTGAATTTATTTTTTATGCAGTGTACTCATTTCCTGCAATTATTGGAGCCTACATAGCAGAGGGAATAAAAATGGTTTTAAAATAATTGTAGAATTAAAGAAAGTTCAATATGGATACTAAAAAACATACAACTTGATCAAACAAAAAACTAAATTAAGTTTTTTATCAATTTTTGTAGCGCTTATCACTTTTCATGTTTGCGCTCAATTGCCAAAATTAGATAAAAAAAATAGCCTTCAAAACATGAACGAGGTAGACATTAGTAAAATGGTGCAACCTGTTCCAAAAAGCAATCAATTTATTGACAGCGCCTACAATATTTGGTGCGGGTCTGTAATTAAAGTCAAAAACAAATACTACATGTTTTACAGCCGCTGGCCAAAAGCTAGTGGCCATGAAGCATGGATTACACATTCAGAAATTGCACTAGCCAGTTCAAATAAACCTGAAGGCCCTTACCAGCATGTGAAAGTTATTTTTAAACAAAGAGGTAAAGATTACTGGGACGGAATTTGCACACACAACCCTGCGGTTATTTACAACAAGGGCAAATACTATCTATACTACATGGGAACAACAGGTACGGCTCCTATTACTCCAAATTTCGCGTATTCAAAAGCATGGTATAATTACAGAAACAATCAGCGTATTGGTGTTGCCGTAGCAAATCATCCAGAAGCTACTTGGAAACGCTTTGATAAGCCTTTATTAGATATAAGTAAAGATTCTACAGCATATGACGCCATGATGGTTTCAAATCCAGCAGTTACAATTGACGCAAAAGGAAAGTTTATATTGGTATACAAACAGGTAGAAAAAAATGGAACTTACCAGGGCGGAAAAGTAAGATTTGGTGTAGCCTTTTCAAATCGTGCAAATGGGCCATTTATAAAACACAAGTCGCCCATTTTTGAAAATACAAATCCGTCAGCAATAAAGGCTTGGATGATAGCAGAAGACCCTTTTATTTGGAATTACAAAGGAACAAACTACGCTATTGTAAGAGATGTTATTGGGACATTTACTGGAGAAGAAGGAGCACTTGCATTACTGTCTTCTAGTAATGCCATAGACTGGAAGCCAACTAAATATCCAAAAGTAATTGCTAAGGAAGTATATGACGAGCATGGCAAAAAACTGGATGATAAACTGGAAAGACCTTGGCTACTGATGCAAAAAGGACTACCCATTTATTTATTTGGTGCAATGGGAATCAATCGTCGCAATCACTCTATGAACATTGCAGTGCCTCTACAATCAAATTAGAAATTTCGCTCCTTCCCTATAGATGCTTCAAAAATACTATTTTAACATGATTTTTAAATCTTGCATACGAGATGCTGGGGTAACATTTATTGACTGAATTTTTCCGTCTTTTAATACTCCTTCTACAACCGTGTTATAAGGGGCGTGAAGTTTAAAATCAACATCCCAGGCTTTAGGCCATGCTGGAAATAAATAAATGGCCTTATCAACCGTTTGCATGAGCATTTCCTGAAGACCTACCATTCCGCTTCCACCCCAATTATGATCTGGTACCCAATCATGTCCTGGACCCCAAAATGTTGGGAATCGCCTATTGGCATCTGCCAGTTTTTTCAATGTTATTTGAGCAGCTTCATCTGTTAATCCAAGTCTTGCACAAAAAATTGCATCTTGATGCCAGCTGATATAATTTTTTTGAATTGGAACATCTGTGCCATATTTCCAAGTATTAACAGCTATGTCGAGGTCGGGTAAACCAACTCCATACAATCCAAATGGAAATACAGGATATAGCTGAGGAATTTCTTGATTGTTTATTCGCGCCCAAGTCCAAGCAGGTGCGATTGTTTTAAATCCATTTTTTTCACGAAAAGAAATTGCCGGAATTTTTTCTAACATCTTAATCCAGTGCGCTCTCTTTTCCGATGTAAGATAACTTGAAGGCAAGTCAATTAATTTTGTTAATACCGCTTTAAGTCCTGCAATTGTTGAAGTAGAATTGTATGCCATTTTATAGGTTTCGGCTCCCGAACCTGGATATAAGATAAGTTTACCATCACCATCCAATGCTTGACGGCCTCTCGACAAAGCTTCCCACTCATAATGTGCTTCAAAAAATGTTAAGCAGCTTTCAACAAAAGGAATGTATTTTGAAATATCCTGCGCTGTATACTTTTGTAGATCCAACATCATAAAACAAAATTCAAGCTGCGTATCCCATAGGTACTCAAGCCAATAATTATATTCTAAACCCTTTTGAAAATTTACGGGCCTATTCCATCCATAAGAAGTAGCAAGGGGCAAGCCAAACTGCTCAAGCTGTTCTGTAAATGACGCGCCCTTATGCCCCCAATAAAACTGAGTACGTAATTCTGCATTATTTAAGGCCTGCAAATAAAAATCAAGTTGAGATGGGAGCATGTCAAAATCGCCGGATTTAAACATGGGATAGTAAACAAGTCGTTGATTTTGAGCCGTAAATGTTCCACCACCCCAATTGCGGTGGTCGGGCGTAAAAGGCAAATTTTTATCTGTAAAAGAAGGGTCTACCGTAAAAAGACCTCCATTAAACTTGGTTGGATATTTACCATATGCATTACATCCAAGTTGGTACCTGAATAATTGATAGTTTCTAGCAATTTTCCATTCAACACTTGAAGTGTCAGCCTTACCCGAATTAATATGGATGAAACTTCGATTCCAAAAGTTATTCCACCATTTAACAGTAGCAAGAAAATCTGTTGTTGTGTTTAAAGAAGATCGCTTTTCGATAGCATCTAACTCTTTTTTCCAATCATCAATAGACCCTGTTTGTTGAATATGCAATAAAATTTTTATTGCATGACTTTTTGAAGCCTTAACACTTTCAAGCTTCCATCCTTTAAAATCTGTATTGGCATACCTACCAAAAGTATTGCCTGTAAATTTTAAATTTTCGCCTACTATTTTTCCGCCAAAAGTTAAATATTTAAGTGGGTTCCAAAGCTTATTTTTTATTGAATCAAGTCCTTGCTGCTTTACTGTAGCATCAAACAAAGTACTGTCTCTATTTTGATGGTAAAATAAAATGCTATTTTGCTCCTGTCTTATTGTATCAGCATAAATAGTGGCTTTAAAAGGAGCGTCTCTAAAACCAAGACTGGCCCATGTTTGAGCAGGATTTGTCCATTGTAAATTTTGTGTTCTCCAACTTTCAAAAACAGATGTAATTTTTATTGGCCTGTTACTTTCTGAAGAAACATGAACAACAGGAGTAAATACATCTACCCATATTTTTAATTTTACATCAAGTCCATTTTTTTTACCTTCTATTAAAACATACCCATCACGGAGTTTTAATTCTTGGGAAAAAACACCTCCATCAAACGGATTGGGTGAAACTTTAATTCTTACCCTTCCAAATTTTGGAAAGACATTGTTTTCATCAAAAGCTCCACTTCTAGAAATATAAAAAAGCACTTCTCCTTTTTCAACCCAAACATTTAATCCAATATCTCCTCCCCCGCATGGCATAGAAGCAGAAGCGTTTTCACTTTGAGAAGTCCATTTGACATTGTAATTATCAATATAATTATTTTGACAAGCCGCAGGCTTCCCCAAAAAAAGTATAGCCGATAAAACAAAGAATAAGCGAATCAAATGCATGATCTTAAAATTACTTGTTAATTGAAAACACAATCTAAAGTATGTTTTCATGCTAAAACTAGTATTATGTATCAATGAATTTAACCATAAATAGTAAGAAGTAGTTAAAATAGAATCAATGATATCAAGAAACCTATTTATCAAAAACACCTAATTTTAGTTGTATAATTTTCCTTACATGAACAGACGAAATTTTATAGGGTCTATTGGTAACACAAGCCTTGCTTTATTAGCCAGCAGTATACCTGGCGTAAATGCAATGAATTGGAAAAACACCTCTAATGAATTTGTATTTGTTGAAGCAGAACAGTTTGCTAATTTTGGAGGTTGGAATATCGACCAACAATCTATGGAGCAAATGGGTAGCCCCTATTTACTGGCACATGGATTGGGAATTCCTGTTGAAGACGCTACTACTAACATCACATTCCCTTCCGAAGGAAAATACCGCGTTTGGGTTAGAACTAAAGATTGGGTTGCTCCATGGAATGCCCCGGGCGCACCTGGTAAATTTCAATTAATCGTTGATGGCACTCCACTAAAGGAAACATTTGGAACTAAGAGCGCTGTATGGCACTGGCATGATGGCAAAACTATAACCGTTGGTAAAAACGCAACCCTGGCACTACATGACCTAACGGGTTTTGAAGGAAGATGTGAAGCAATATTATTTTGCAAAGACACTAGCTTTATTCCAACAAACGATATTAAAGCACTCACCGCTTTTAGAAGAAAACTAAACGGGCACCCACCTACTCCTGCACTTGGTGGAAATTTTGATTTTGTTGTGATTGGAGGCGGTTTAGCAGGAACATGCGCTGCCATTGCAGCAGCAAGGCAAGGTGTTAAAGTAGCTTTAGTGCAAGACCGACCTGTTTTAGGTGGCAATGGGAGTTCAGAAGTTAGAGTATGGCCAGAAGGTCATACCAATAAAGAACCCTACCCACATGTAGGTGATATTGTAAATGAAATCTTACCCAATATTATTAAAGCACCAGGACAGGTTTTAAATGGTGTAGATGCAAAATATTACGATGATCAAAAAAAGTTAGATATCATAAAAAACGAACCCAATATTCAATTGTTTATTGAAAATAGAGCTATTGAGGTTCAAGTAAAAGAACATAAAATAACCTCTATTGTTATTCAACATATTCGAACCGGCGTTCAATTAAAGATCAGTGCAAAGCTTTTTGCCGATTGTACCGGAGATGCTGTTATTGGTTATAAGGCAGGCGCAGACTATGAGTATAAAGTTGAAAATTTGATGGGTAGCTCTAATTTATTTAATGTATTAGATGCAACAAATAAAGAAGAAGTATTAAACTGTGACTGCAAAGACAAAAGTGCGCTAGCTTTAAAATGTGAAATTGGCGATTATGCCCAACCATTTCCAAGATGTCCTTGGGCTTTAGATCTTTCTGACAAACCTTTCCCTGGAAGAAAAGGTGTAAAAACTTTTGGAGAAGAAGGATTGGACTCATTTGCCAATATGTGGTACTGGGAAAGTGGATTTAATAAAGATCAAGTCAATCAAATTGAACTCATCAGAGATCATAATTTTAGAGCTATGTATGGCGCGTGGGATACCATCAAAAATGTTGACCATATGTATCCAAATCACCGACTGGGATGGTCTGCGTATATTGCCGGAAAGCGTGAATCTAGAAGACTTATGGGTGATGTAGTATTAGATGCTGAAGATTTCAAAAATCACACAAAATTTGAAGACGCCTGCTTCCCTTGTTCATGGCATGTTGATTTACACACCCCCAAAAAAGAATTTAAGGAAGGCTTTGATGGCAACGAATTTATTTCTGACTATACCAGAGGAGAAGAATACCAATATGGTAATTTATACTGGGCACCTTATCGCACACTATACAGCAGAAATATTACTAACCTTTTTATGGCAGGGAGAAACATTAGTGTTACAAAAACTGGATTAGGACCGGTTCGCGTTATGAGAACCTGCGGCATGATGGGAGAAGTAGTAGGAAAAGCCGCATCCATTTGCGTAACATCAAATGTTGGTCCAAAACAAGTTTACGAAAAGCACTTAGACAAATTATTAACTCTATTAAAAGAGCCAGGCAAAAAAGTATAATTGATTTAGGTGCAACTAGCTTAAGTGATAAAAAAATCTAATTAACAGGCTAAAATTTAGATTGCTCCTCTATCAAAGCTGCAGAAATTTTATTTAACTTCTTTATAGATGCAGTGGTTTGAGTAATCACCCAGGCATCAAGTACTCTTTTTTCTTGAAGTAAATTTTCATATTTCCTGTTCCCCCTTAGATTTTTTTCAAGCTCTTGAGGATTATAAGCATAAATTTTGGATAGGTTTTGCACACTACTAATATTGGTTGTTAAGGTAGCGTTATCTTTATACAGATCGGAAATTTGTTGTGATAAACGCATCGTAAGTTCTGTCGATAGCTTAAAATCGTCATATCTATTATAGTGCTTTAAAATACTTGCCAATAATTCAGAATTCTCAATTAGGTATAGCTTCCCTGATCCTTTAAGCGCCTCTATTTCTGCAGTACTACTAGCAAAGAAAGTAAAGATCATAGATCTGCTCGTATATAGTTTTAACGAGTCTGGATCTAATTCAATTTCCCTCTTCGACCATTTAGTTAATAAGCTATCAGCAGTCAATGCCATTGTATGTTGCGCAAGATTAAATGCCAGGTCAGAACTATCACGTTTCAATTCTTGAATCATTCTAGTAATAACACCTTTCTCTTCTTTGTGATGGTGATATGATTCAACAATACGCTCTGCAGTGATAGCCAGGGATATACCAATCACAATAACTAATATTTCTTCAATGAACCCCTTCACAAATTTGGGTTTATGAATTTCCATACAATAAGATTTTATTTTAAATATATATGATTATAATTAAAATCTCAAAAAGAAATTTACAATTACAATAATGTAAAAGAACATAAATTTAAGGGTCAATAACAATCAAATGAAGAACCTAAACGCCGGAATTTATATCAAAAGCACTGACGCATTAAACGGCAGCATCTTCGAAAACACTACCATCCTACTCGTCAAGCTTAATCAAGAAGGAAGCATAGGATTTGTAACCAATAAGCCTTTGTATAAGTCTTTGCATCAACTTATAGAATTTAATACTAGTAAACCATTCCCGTTAATGGATGGAGGCCCTGTCGATATAGAACGCCTATTTGTACTTCATAAGCGGCCCGACCTTATTAGTGGGGGCGAACAAATAACCAATGATCTTTATTTGGGGGGCAATATGCAGCAGGTAATTGAAGCCATTAATAATAGTGGTGCCACCAACCAAGACATTCAACTTTTTATTGGCTACTGTGGATGGGACGCTGGGGAATTGGAAGCAGAAATGGAAGAAGGAAGTTGGGTGCTTGGCTAACTAGCCTAAATAAGCAATAAATTTTTTTTAATAGTTGAACAATATATTATATTTAAACTATTAAAATTAAACAAATGAAAAAACTACTTCTCGCTGCATTCATTGCTACTAGCTTATTTGCATGTAAATCAGAAACAAAAGCCCCTTTTGATTTAGCCAATGCCAAAAAAGAAATTGAGGCCGCCAATCAAGAAGTTTCAAACTTTATGGCAAAAGGCGATTCTGTTGGTTTAGCATCTTGTTATGGAACCGATGGCGCTTTATTATTAAATAATATGCCGGCAGTAAAAGGGCAAGCAAATTTAGTTAAGGCTTGGGGTGGGTTTATCAATTCAGGCATCGGAGCTATTGAATTAAATACCACCGAAGTATGGGGAGATGAAAACTATATTACAGAAGATGGAACTTATGTACTTAAGGCTAAAGATGGCACTCAGTTAGATAAAGGAAAATATTTAGTGCTGTGGAAGAAAGAAAATGGTAAATGGAAATTTCATAGAGACATTTCAAATTCAGATTTGCCAATTGCTGACAACAAATAGTGTATGAGAAAAATTACTCTTTTAGTTGTTGTATTTTTTCTTAGCCTACAGCTTTTTGCTCAAAAAGACTTAATAATCCACAATGCAAAAAGTTACAAATTAAAGTCATCCGTAAATAACAAGCAGTACGTTCTTGGCGTATCGGTTCCTGAAAATTATGATCCCAATAAAAAATATCCTGTATGCTACATACTTGATGGATATTATACTGCTGATATTGCACATGGCATTCATAAAAATCTTCAGTTTTTTAATGATATTGAGGATGTTATTGTTGTTAGCATAGCAGGAAATGAAAAAAATAAAAATGAATGGTTCATAAACAGATGGAGTGACTACACTTTTACAAATGATCCCAAATTTGACACTTCCGCAGTTAGAATCTATCAATTACCCGCAAACAGCCTCTTGTCAGGTAAGGGTGACCTTTTTTTGAAAGTGATAAAAACAGAAATCATACCGCTCATTGAAAATAAATACAGCACCAATGGGAAAAGAGGGATTTCTGGTCACTCGCTAGGCGGATTGTATGTTGGAAATCTAATGTTTAAAGCAAATGATATTTTTGAAAAATTTGGCGTGAATAGTCCTTCCTTTAAAAGTTGGAATAACAATGATATTAGACTCACCGAAAAAGAATATTCCAAAAACCACATTGAACTAAAGGCAAAAGTTATACTTACATTTGGCGGCTCAGAGAACGTCAATAATATTAATAATTTAAAAGATTACGAGGCT
>JACCDJ010030086.1_pt1 | contig 11387 bp, 7 predicted proteins | sample 7444481 | NCBI WGS metagenome assembly JACCDJ01 (sample SAMN15323435, study PRJNA562643) | freshwater metagenome | isolation source: river surface water | place: USA:Blue River Watershed | collected 2017-08-15 | reverse complement strand
GAAGACGAGCTTGCTGCTTTTGTAGGCAAAGAAAAATCCTACCTACTTAATTACGGTTACCAAGGCATCATGTCTGTGATTGATGCACTGTTAGATAGAAAAGATGTCGTGGTGTACGACTCCGAATGCCACGCTTGCATTATCGATGCCTTGCGCATGCATTTGGGTAAGCGCTATGTATTTCCGCACAATGACATTGAAAGTTGCGAAAAACAACTTCAACGCGCCACCAAATTGGCGGAAGAAACTGGTGGAGGAATACTCTTGATAACGGAAGGTGTGTTTGGTATGACCGGAGATCAGGGTAAGTTGAAAGAAATCGTTGAATTAAAAAAGAAATTTGATTTCCGATTATTGGTAGACGATGCACATGGTTTTGGTACCATGGGCAAAACTGGAGCAGGAACTGGAGAAGAACAAGGGGTACAAGATCAAATCGATTTGTACTTCTCAACTTTTGCTAAATCCATGGCATCAATTGGTGCCTTCATCGCTGGGGATGCGGATGTTATCTTATTTTTGAGGTACAACATGCGTTCTCAGATTTTTGCCAAGTCTTTGCCCATGCTCCTAGTAGAAGGAGCACTCAAGCGACTTGACATGCTGAGAAGTCAACCTGAATTGAAAGATAATCTCTGGAAAATTGTTCATGCGCTTCGCAAGGGATTGGTAGAAAATGGCTTTAGCACCGGAAAATCTAATTCTCCTGTAACTCCCGTGGTATTGAATGGTACTGTTGGCGAAGCAGCGGCACTTTCCATGGACTTAAGGGAGAATTTTGGAATTTTTTGCTCAGTAGTAATCTATCCTGTAATCCCTAAAGGCATGATTATCTTGCGGTTAATTCCTACAGCAGTCCATACGATCGAAGATGTAAACTTGACTGTAAAAGCCTTTGCCGCAGTAAAAGACAAGCTTACTTCTGGAGTTTACAAGAACTCTGAACTTGCTCTTTCTTTTGGAGAATAAAAAAAAATTAAAAAAAAGCGCCTTAGAATTGAAATAGAAAGTATTTGACCTATATTAGACCCTTATAAACTAATCATCAACCCTAAAAAACTTTTACTATGAGCAGATTTAGCGACGTAAAAAATCTAGTAATGAGCTTAGAAGCTGACTTCGAAAAGTTCTATGACAAAGGAAATCAAGCTGCAGGTACCCGCGTAAGAAAAGGTATGCAAGATTTGAAAAACCTAGCGCAAGCAATCCGTACTGAAGTACAGAACAAGAAAAACGCAGGTTGATTCTAAATAAAAAAGGTGGGTTACCCCACCTTTTTTTATGACTTTAAGTTAAAGTGGAGCCTAAAACTCCACTTTATTATTTTCTGGTTGTACATCAGCCATACGCTTACTTGGATCAATCTCTACGGATTTAATCCTATCCATCCCAGTTTTTAAACTGATCGTGTGTGTAGGATGGGTCCAAGACCAATCCTGACTCAAAACAAGTCTAGGAGCATTTACCTCCGCTTTTTTCTCCCCACGCATCATTTCCAAAGGCAGGTACACCAATTCCTTGGTTCCATCTTTGTAGGTAATCACCACATCCAGGGGCATAGGCATCGCTCCTACTCGTTCTAAGGTAATCAAAGTCCCTCCTTCCAATGCCTTTACTTCTTTGACGGCGTAATCGATCGTCTTAGTGGTATACACAAAGTATTCCTTGTACCAATCCAATTCCAAACCACTTTCTTTTTCCATCACACGAATTAGGTCGTTGACATTGGGATGCTTAAACTTCCAGGTATTCCAGTACCGGAGCATTCCTCGATCACGAGCCTCCTCACCGATTACATAGCCCAATTGAGCCAAGAAAACCGCACCTTTGCTGTATGCCGCTGCTCCATAGGCAGAATTGGTTTGGTAATGATCCGCGTGCGTAGACATGGGTTCCTCTAAACCAGACTTCACCAATCTAAAGTATCCCCCATAGGAACTTCGGTGAGGTGTTGAATTGGGCTGAAAAATGGATGCCATCGCCAAATTTGAAGCGTAGGAAGTAAAGCCCTCATCCATCCAAGGATATAAGGATTCATTGGATGCTAAGACCCCATGAAACCAACTATGGGCTAATTCATGCACCATCACCCCTACCAAACTTGACAAGGAACGCTCCCCAGTGACCAAGGTGGACATCGCATATTCCATGCCTCCATCGCCTCCTTGAACTACCGAAAACTGCTTGTAAGGATATTGACCGAAATTTTTTGACAAGAAGTCAATCGCCTTGGGGGTATACTCCTTCAATTTTTCCCAGTTCTCCGAGGTCTTCTCCCCAGGAATGTAAAAATGGTGTACGGTAATTCCGTTTGCCATCTCTACCTTATCATGTTTGTACTTATTGTCTGCTGCCCACATGAAATCATGTACCTGTGGAGCCACGAAATGCCAAGTCAAAGTTTTTCCTTTGGGCTCTGGTACCTTGACACCCTCATCTTGGTATCCATGACCAATTTGATTCGGGTTTTGGAGGTATCCAGTACCCCCAAGGGTATAGGTTTTATCAATTGTGATTTTCACATCAAAATCGCCCCATATCCCATAAAACTCCCTGCCTACGTAAGGATTGGCATGCCAACCTTGCTCGTCGTAATTGGCCATCTTGGGATACCACTGCGACATGGAATAGCGAACCCCCTCTTCTGAATCTCTTCCAGATCGTCTTACTTGAAGGGGCACTTGTCCTTCAAAAGCCATTTCAAACTTTACAGTAGAATTGGGTAAGATTGGATCTGTCAACTCCACTTCCAAAATAGTCCCCACCTCCTTGAAAGACACTGGCTTGCCATTCATCGTCAAACGCGTGGTATGGAGGTAGCCGATTTCTTCTGGAGTCAATTTGAATATGCGATCTTTCACTCGCTGGTCTGGATCCGCTATGGTGCGGGAGCGCACATCCATCATACTTCCAGGTTGGAAAGCATTGTAATACAGGTGGTAAAATACCCTTGTTAAGGTATCTGGAGAATTATTGGTGTAGGCAAGCACCTGTGTACCTTGGTACCGATTGGTCGCTACATCCACACCTACTTCCATTTGGTAGGAAACAGCTTGTTGGAAACGACCATTCTGGGCAAAGCCAAGGCTAATCGCCATAAAAAAGAAAAGTCCTAGCCAGGACCCGAATCTATAATTTGCCATTTTTTATTTTTTCTTAAAGAAAATCAAAATGCCAGGTATCCCCAAACCTAGCATAAAAAAATAGTCCTTCTCCTCAGACAATTCCTCCTTTGGCGTAAATTCAACCAGGAAAATCAGTAAAATTGATTTACTTGAAAAAAATTGAAACTCACCTTTAGTCACATGAAAAAATTAGTTCTTTTTATTTTCCTGGCTATGCTGCAATTAGGCGTGCAGGCACAGCAGGTCAACATGGACCTATTCAAATCCATGAAAGCTCGAAGCATCGGTCCTGGTGCGATGAGCGGTAGAATTACAGCCATCGATGCAGTGCACGATGATCCTACTACAATATACGCTGGTTCTGCCTCTGGAGGCCTTTGGAAGTCTACTTCTGGGGGGATTACCTGGGAACCTATTTTTGATAATGAAAAAGTGCATTCAATAGGTGCCATTTCCATCTATCAAAAAAATCCAAACATCATATGGGTAGGTACTGGAGAAGGTAATCCAAGAAACTCCTTAAACATGGGCTATGGGGTCTATAGATCCATGGATGCTGGTAAGACCTGGCAACTCATGGGACTGGAAAAAACCCGTGCCATCCACCGAATCATTGTTCATCCGGATGATCCCAACACGGTTTTTGTAGGTGCAATCGGCTCTCCTTGGGGGACTCAAGAGGATCGTGGCGTGTACAAGACCACTGATGGAGGAAAAACCTGGAAGAAAATCTTGTATGTAGACAACAAAACAGGTGTGGGTGAAATGATCATGGATCCAAACAACCCCAACAAGATTTTTGTCAACATGTGGGAACACAGACGCTATCCCTGGTTTTTTGAATCTGGAGGACCAAGTTCTGGCTTGTACCTCACTCAAGATGGAGGTGAAAACTGGAAGAAATTAACTGCTGAGGAAAACGGACTTCCGAAAGGAAACCTTGGAAGAATGGGATTGGCCATCTCCAAAGCCAACAGCAGTAAAGTATATGCATTAATCGAATCCTCCAAAAATGCACTCTATGTATCTGAAGATGGTGGAGGCAAATTCACAATGATCAATGACAAAGCAGAGATTGGTGACCGGCCTTTCTATTATTTCGAGATCCATGCAGATCCTAAAAACGAAAACAGAGTATACACCTTGTACTCTAGAGTAGGAATTACAGAAGATGGTGGCAAGAGTTTCAGAGAACTTCTTTCTTACGAAGGAGTGCACCCAGATCACCATGCCTGGTACATCAATCCAAACGACCCTTCCCTATTGATCAATGGTAACGATGGAGGATTGAATATTTCCAGAGACATGGGTAAAACCTGGTTTTTTGCCGAAGGCATCACCGTAGGTCAGTTCTACCACATCAATGTGGACAATGAAGTGCCATACAACGTGTACGGGGGTATGCAAGATAACGGCTCTTGGACAGGACCAGCCTACCTTTGGAGAGGCGATGGCATCCGAAATACCTATTGGCAAGAAGTTTCCTTTGGGGATGGATTTGATGTAGTGTCTCACCCAGCCAACTCAAGATATGGCTACACCATGTCACAAGGAGGTAATGTAAGCCGTTTTGACAAACTCACAGGTCACAACCGTACCATCCGCCCTACGCACCCAGACAAGGATGTATTCCTTCGCTACAACTGGAATGCAGCAATTGCACAAGATCCTCACGATGTCAATACCGTTTACTATGCTTCTCAGTTTTTGCATAAGTCAACAGATTCTGGTGAAACCTGGGAAATCATTTCTCCAGACCTAACGACTAATGATTCCACCAAGCAGCGTCAGCAAAAAACAGGTGGGTTGACCTTTGATATTACGGGTGCTGAAAATCACACGACCATCCTCGCCATTGCCCCATCTCCAGTAGACAAGAATGTGATCTGGGTGGGTACTGACGATGGTAACCTTCAGGTGACACAAGATGGAGGCAAGACTTGGACCAATGTTGCGTCTAAATTGACTGGCCTTCCTAAGGCTTCTTGGATCCCTCAAGTACAGGCATCCAAATACAATGCAGGTGAAGTATGGGTCATTGCCAACAACTACCGCAACAATGACTTTGCCGCCTATGCCTACCACAGCTCGGATTATGGAAAGACCTTTACACGTATCGCAGATGATTCGAAAGTGTGGGGCTTTACCCTATCCATCAAGCAAGATCCTACCGAACCAAACCTAGTTTTCTTGGGTACTGAGTTTGGATTATACGTTTCTTTTGACAAAGCCAAAACTTGGAATAAGTGGGAACATGGCTACCCTAAAGCGGTGTCTACCTACGACATGACTATCCAAGAGCGTGAGGCCGACTTGGTAATTGGTACTTTTGGACGTGCGATCTATGTGTTGGATGACATCCGTCCACTCCGAGCCTTCGCCAAGAATGGTGGAAAAGCACCTGCCGGTAAAATCACTGCCTTCCCTGCTCCTGATGCCTATCAAGCAGAAATTCAGCAGCCACATGGCGAACGCTTCATGGCTTCAGCCAAATATGCTGGTGAAAACCGAGTGTTTGGAGGTCGTTTGAGTTATTTAATTCAAGACGAAAAAGAAAAGTTGGATTCCTTGACTGTAAAAATTTACACAGCCTCTGGAGAACAAATCAGAACCTTGAAAACACTTCCTTCCAAAGGGGTCAACCGAATCATCTGGAACTTAGACCGTAAATCTACAGCCGAAATGTCTGGAGGCTGGGGCGGTGGTCAAGGTGGAGGACAAGGTGGCGGTGGCCGCCGAGGATTCTTCGAGCCAAGTGGTGGAGATGCACTTCCAGGTACCTATAAAGTGGTAATGGAATATGGAGGAGAGTCTTCCGAGACTTCCATCACGGTACATGCAGATCCTAGAATCCAGCCTACACTTTCCAACTTGGAAGCCAAGGACAACTTCTTGAAAAAGGTAGAGGCACTCTCTTCTGAAGTGACTGCCACAACCAAGAAATTGGATGAAGCGCAGAAAGTAATTGACAAGGTAACCTCCATGGTCAAAGATTTGAAGACGGATGAAGCAAAAGCCTTGGAAACTGCGGCAAAGGACATCAAGAAAAAATTGGATGCTGCACGTGAAGCGTTCAATGGACCTAAAGTTGAAGGTCAAGGTATTGTTCGGAACTTGTTTCCTACCACCATGACCCACCTATTTGCACCGAGAAGTTATGCTAATTCAAGTTACACTGCCCCAGGAGCAACCGAAGAACGATTGCTTGGTCATGCCAAAGAGGCAGCAGCTGCAGCAATCGCCAAGGTAGAAGCCTTCATTCAGGTGGATTGGAAAGCCTTCGAGGAGAAGGTGAAAGCAACTCCAATTGATTTGTTTGGAAATATCAAAAAGTAAGATCTAACTCAGTAACCTAAAAAAGCATCCCGACTCACCGGGATGCTTTTTTCCTTTTAAATGAAAAATAGCCAGATTCTCCGAAACGCTTTGCTGGGTACAGGTGTCCTATTTGGGATATTCCTGGCCTTGGATTATTCCTTAGATAGTCGCGTTTGGGAGGGAATGGTGGTCAGTCAATCTGCCTTGACTGTGGAATACTGCGAATTCAATCATCCCGAGCGACTTTTTCACCAACCGATAAATACCCACTCCAATTTGATTTACTTTTTCTATGGTATGGTAGTATTTCAACTGGGATGGAAAGATGGGAAAGCCTTTACAAATCGGGAAGCGAACACGGTTCGCAAATTCCCCTATTTGTCACTGCTCCTTGCGGCCAACTTCATTTATTTGAGCCTTGGGTCTGCTTTTTTCCATTCTTCCCTGACTTGGATAGGCCAGCGCATGGACATGAATGCCACCTATGGACTTACACTGAGTTTGATCTGCATAGGATGGGTGCAAGTCCTTGTAAAAAAAGAGTTAGCATCGCAAATGCAACTAGGCCTTGTTGGAGTGCTACTACTCTTGATTGCTTCTTTTCTACCACTTGCACTTCTCATTTCAAGTTCCATTCTACTCCCCTCCTTATTTTTTATCCTGTTGCTCCTAGGTATGATTAATTACTTCCAATACCCAGCTCAGCGAATTCCAGTATTGGGAGTGCTGAGTTTTGTATTGCTTGCAGTGGCCATTCAAATCCGCTCCTTAGATGTGGCCAAGGTCAACTGTGATCCGATGTCCATCTGGCAAGGACATGCCCTGTGGCACTTACTCACAGCAACGAGTAGTTTGTCCATGTATTTTTATTTTCGACGCGTAAAAAACCCTACTCGACTCAACAAAGATTAAGCCCGAACACCTCAATCCAAATGGAAAATGTGTGGATTGGGTTTTAATTGAAGTTTAGCTGAAAAATGCTTTCCACTAGTTTTTAAAATCGGATAGAAAAATCAAAATTCTGCGTGTAGATTCGACCTATTATTTGGAACAAAACACTTGCCTTTTGAATTCTAACGCGAAAAAGATATCCTGGAAAACTGCGGCTGGAATAGTCATTGCCAACATGATTGGGACTGGTGTATTTACCAGCCTTGGATTTCAACTTGAGGCAGTTCAAAATACCTGGACCATTGTATTGCTATGGACGCTTGGAGGCATCATGGCATTGATTGGCGCCTTGGTCTATGCAGAGTTGGGTACCCATTTCCGGCGCACAGGAGGAGATTACATCTTTCTTTCCGAAACCATCCACCCACTGGTGGGCTACCTCTATGCCTGGGTATCCTTGGTGGTCGGTTTTTCTGCCCCCATTGCGATCGCTGCGATGGCCATGAACAATTACCTCAGACCAGTTTTTGGGGAAACATTGCTTCCAGGACTTATTTTCTTGGTGCTCATTCCAATAGTTCACATTTTTTCGGTGAGCAGTTCAGCCAAATTTCAAAACGGGATGACTCTCCTGAAAATTGGCTTTGTATTGGCCTTGATCGCCTTGGGATTAGGTTATTCGAGTACTATGGAGGCGTCCGCATTCAATTTTACGAGTACTTGGAAGGAAGAAGTACTCCTACCAGGCTTTGCCGTTTCCTTGATTTATGTGTTTTATGCCTATACGGGATGGAATTCCGCAGCCTACATCATTGAAGAAGTAGATCAGCCCAAGAAAAATCTACCCAAAGCCTTGATTGGGGCCACCCTGCTGGTGATGGTGATTTATATTCTGCTGCAACTCGTGTTGCTCAAACACGCATCAGTAGCCCAATTGGCGGGACAGGTTCAAGTGGCAGATATTGCTTTCGGCAATCTTTTTGGTCCAAATGGAGCGATTTGGGTCAGCCTATTTATCGGAATTCAATTGATAGCGACCATCTCAGGATATGCTTGGGTGGGGCCACGAGTGACCTATGCGATGGCTAAAGACTATAAATTATGGAAGCCGCTCGCAAAGGTTAATGCCAATGAAATCCCCGTTCGCGCGATTATTGTGAATACGGGCATAAGCTTGATTCTATTCGTATCGGGCTCCTTTGAACAAATCATGCTTTATGCAGGATTTGTTTTACAACTCATGAGCACGGTTACGGTCTTCTCCTCACTAAAAATCAAAAAACAGGAAGGATTTAAAACACCTTTCAAGCCCATTCCACAACTCATTTACATCGGGTTTAGTGTAGCACTTATGGGCTACCTGCTGATCGATCGACCTAAAGAAAGTTTGGCAGGAATCGGGATATTGGCTTTGGGCTGGGCGGTCTATGCCTTGGATAAAAAAATCAAGTGACCACTTCGATTTAACAATCCAAAAGTCGTCTATGGTAGTTGATTTGACCCAAGTGGTAATTAAAATGTCCATAAAGGTGAATCAAGAAGTAGCCAGTAGTCATTTGGTACCCAAAAAATGAATGGATGGATAGGTCTCCCAACTTATTGGGATCTAGGGTAACTAGGGATTTTTCTACTTGTTCTTTTACCAAATCCAACTCCTGGAGCAATGCAGTTCTGGATTTTCCAGTTGCTCCAAACTCCTGATCTCGATCACGCTCGTACGCAAATCCACCCAAGTCGGCCGCTATAAACTGTCTTAAATTCCCAATCAGATGTAAGGCCAAATTGCCTCCAGAATTCGCGATTTCCCCATCTACTTTCCAAAGTTTTTCTTCGTTTTGATACGCTTGAAGTTCCTCTTGCAACCTGGTTAAGTCTCTTTGAAACAATAGATTAAGTTCTTTGGTATTCATTTGAAGTTAAAGAATTTGTAAATGAAAGAAATTGAGTGAAAGGCAGACTCAATCTGCCTTTCTCTAGGAATAAAACTTGAGGGAATTGCTTATTGGGGTGATTCGGAATCGATCACATTTCTCCGCTGTCCATATTTGTTGACAGAAGGCTCAGTTTTTGGCTCATTCACCGAAGGTGCATCCGATTTAGGTGCTAAAGGGTATGGTTTTGGCGCCGATCCTGAACCCTGACTTGGTTTCTTTTTCTTCTTCTTTTTCTTTTTAAAGTCAGGAGAAGAATTCGAAGAAACTTGACTAGAGGAAGTGTTTGATTTAGGCGCTTCTCCTCCGGTGTAGGAAGGTCCTTTTTCTAAGTGAGCAGGAAGCGAGTTTTGAGTGACTGCCATGCCAATCAACTTCTCAATTCGAACAAATTTGGGTTGGTCCTTAGGATTAACAAAGGTAATGGCCTCACCCTTGGCATCCGCACGTGCTGTTCGGCCTACGCGGTGTACGTAATCTTCTGGATCACCCGGAGTATCGTAGTTGATGACCAACTCAATACCCACCACATCGATACCTCTAGAGATGATATCTGTTCCAATGAGAATTTTTACCGCTTTATTTTTAAAGGAAGACATGATTTTCTCACGTTCCACTTGTTCCAAATCTGAATGAAATGCTTCTACATCAAAGCCTTTTTTGAGAACCTTAAAAAGTGCCTTCACCTTGTCTTTGGTAGAACAAAAAATGATTACTGCCTCATACTGCTTTTGAGAAAGGATATGCCGAACTAACTCCTCCTTTTGCGTATCGTACACCGAATACATGGATTGAGTCACCCCAGAGGCAGTTTTGCCGATGGCGATGGAGATCTCCTCCGGCTTGTTCAGAATCTTCATGCTGAACTGACGGATTTTTGGCGGCATGGTCGCCGAAAAAAGGATGGTTTGTCGATTTTGCGGGAGGTAGTTGACGATTTTCAAGATATCATCAGAAAATCCCATGTCCATCATGCGATCCGCCTCGTCCAACACCAGATGTTCCAAGGTACTCAAGTCGATTTTTCCTCCAGCTAAGAGCGCAATGAGGCGGCCGGGAGTGGCAACCACGATTTCAGCTCCTGTTTCTAGCGCCTTTTTCTGTTGTTCCCACACAATGCCATCCCCTCCTCCATAAATCGGCACGGAACTGATACCCAAAAAGTAAGAGAATCCTTGGATTTGTTGGTCAATCTGAATGGCCAATTCCCGAGTGGGTGCCAAGATCAAAGTATTTAGCGAAGTTGCTCCAGATTTTGAAATCTTATTGAGGATAGGCAACACGAAAGCTGCTGTTTTTCCTGTACCTGTTTGCGCACAAGCAATCAAGTCTTTTCCTGCTAAAATTACAGGAATCGCTTTTTCCTGGATCGGAGTGGGTTTATCAAAACCCATGGCATCAAGGCCTTCTTGTAAAGAGGCCTCAAAATTAAAAGTAAGAAAATTCAAGTTGAATTGATTTTTGAGAAATTAAGGGAGCCAAAGTCTGGCCCAATACTCAAATATACGGGAATTTGGGACAAGTTGGCGCCTCTAAGATTGAGAAAACAAAGGAAAAGCTTGAATTTGTGAGTACAGATCGACTAAATCTGAATTTGAATCAAAAAAGCTGAAGTTCAGGATGTTGATTAATCTGATTGAAGGTAAACTCAAGTCAAAAGAAAAATTTACCGATGCCCTACTATTTCTTGGTCGCTACCTTCATTTTTCCGAGCTTGGTGATTCTTAAAATACCTGATCTGGCAAAGCCAATTCATTATGAAAAAACTTCTTCTACTTCTTGCCTTCCTCTGTACTTGGGAAGGATTTGCGCAAGGTCTACCTGGCCTTGGAGCTGGAACTACTCCCAATAACCGCCCCATTTTACATGGAAAAAACTGGGTTGCCATCACCGGAAAGCCCCTTGCAGCTACTGCAGGAGCCATGATTTTCCAGCAAGGAGGCAATGCAGTAGATGCAGCCTGCGCGATGATTGCAGCCACATCCACCATGTGGGATGTACTTTCCTGGGGTGGAGAAACGCAGGCCTTGATCTACAATCCCAACACCAAAAAAGTGGGTGCTATCAGTGCCATGGGCGTAGCCCCAACAGGAGCAACCGTGGAATTTTACAAGGGTCAAGG
>JACCDJ011052439.1_pt1 | contig 11395 bp, 7 predicted proteins | sample 7444481 | NCBI WGS metagenome assembly JACCDJ01 (sample SAMN15323435, study PRJNA562643) | freshwater metagenome | isolation source: river surface water | place: USA:Blue River Watershed | collected 2017-08-15 | reverse complement strand
GTCTAAGAAAGGAAATCATTGAAACTAAACGTAAAACTGTCTTTTTTGATGAATTCAAGTTCCGCAGAAGATTGAGTGATGTTTATTTCTCACTTATCATAGGTATTGAGCCTTTTTCTCCTTCAAGAATTGGGGCTATTAATGTACTTGAAGATGAATTTATTAAAATTGAAAAAACCTTCAATGGTTTAATGAAGTAATTTCTATTTTTTGTTTCAGTAAATCAACAAACAAAGGACTTACGTTAAATCGTGGGTCCTTTGTTGCGTTAAGAAAATACCCCCTCAAATCGGTCTAAATCGGGTGGTTTCGGTTTTAGTAAAACAAATTATGATCAATCTAAAGCGCACCTTTATATAATAGTGGAATATTATATTAATTTTATTCATTTAAAGAAAGAAAAAAATTAATAATAACAAAACGCTCAAAAACCAAAGGTATATTTAGTTTTACTAAGGAAAAATTAAAGAATAATAAAAATGATGAAATACTTAGTAGCTTTTTTTGTTCTTTTAAACATCTCTTGTAATAAATCAAATGATACTATACAAAATTGCTTTAAGGGCAAGTTAGTATTGAAAGGCATTTGTATGAATTATGTAATTCAAATAACTGAGGGTAATATAGATAAGTCATTGTATGAAAGTAGTTGGCAAAATCCAGAAAGTAAAATAACCTATCAAAATGTTTTTCGTTTAGAAAGTATATGTACTTTTCCATCAACTATAAAAGAAGGGGATGAGTTTTATTTTTCTATTCCTAAGAACCCAAAAGTTAAAAATTGCGGTCAATGTATGGCTTATAGTCCAACTCCAAATAAAATGATATATATAGAGATCTGTAATTAAATATCAATTGATGTAAAAAATACAGATCAAAAGATATTATTTCCTACTCTATATCTTGAAAACGCGCCCTAAATAAGTATTGGTTTATTACATTTACATCCTTATTGGTTAGCATTGTGTAGCCAAAAAAATGTTTAACTTTATACTATGAAGGAGCTTTTGTATGTTTTTATTGGGGGTGGTTTAGGTAGCTTAGTTAGGTTTTTGCTTGGCAAATGGGTTAACTCTTTTCATAATTCTAATTTTCCTTTTGGCACATTTATCATCAATATTGTAGCTTGTTTTGTTTTGGGTTTTTTCATTGGTTTGGTAGACCAAAAGCAAATTCTTTCACCAGCTATACGTTTATTCTTGGTAGTAGGCTTCTGTGGTGGTTTCAGTACATTCTCAGCCTTTAGTAGCGAAACGCTTATGCTCATTCAACAAGGTCAAAATAGTACTATGCTTTTATATGTTTTATTAAGTGTTGTAGTTTGTTTAATTGCAACTTTCGGTGGATTATTGATTGCTGATAAAATTTAATGTAGTAGATTTTAAAAGGCTATTTTTACCATGCTCCACCAAGATTCTTATATAATTTAACTGTTGCAACTTTACTTCTTTTATGAATAAGTATTAATTCTATATTAGTTTGTAATGCATTTTGTTGACTAAGCAGAACATCAATATAGGGAACTCTTGCAGCTTTATATAAGTCAAATGAACTCTCTACAGCTTGTCTATATGAAGAAGCTTTACTTTCAGTGAATTTTTTTATATCTTCTAGGTGCGTTATTTCTGTAAGGTCATTTACAACATCTACATATGCATTTAATATAGATTGCTGATATTGTAGCATAGACTCAATTTGATTTGATTTTGCGGCATTAAATTGAGATTTAATTGCAGATCGATTCACCAATGGGGCAATTAAATTACCTGCAACATTATATGCTATAGATTCCGGGGATCTTAACCAATAATTTGAATTAAAAGCCTGAAATCCATATCCAATATTAATATTGAATGTGGGATAGAATGCAGCTTTTGCAGCATTAAGATCAAATTTTGCTGCTTTCAATTTCCATTCAGCTTCCCTAATATCGGCCCTATTTTGTAAAATGGAAGAAGAGATAGATTTGTCAATTAAATTTTGATCACTATAAAGGTTTTCCCGCTTCCTATTGATATTTTGAGGATACCTTCCTAATAAAAAATTAAGTTTATTTTCTTCTTTTCTAATGTTTTGTAATACTTCTTTTTCAATTACAATTAAATTATAATATTGAGCAGTGAATTGCTGAACTGCAAGCTCATTTATTTTGCCTGATTCTTTTTGAGCTTTTATGAATTCTAAAGCCTCTTTTTCTTTCTTAGCGTTTTCTCTTATCACTATTAATTCATTGTCAAGTGCCAATAATTCATAATAAGATAAAGCAACGTCAGTTGCCAAACTATTTATTACAAATTTAAATCCTTCTTGACTGGCAAAAAATCTAGCAAGAGCAGCTTTATCTAAATTTTTAAGTCTTCCTCTTAAGTCAACTTCCCAGCTACTCTGAACACCTAGATACATATCTGGTAAATCGATGGGAATAAATTTTCCAGGTGTTATTTCTGTTACTATATTTCCTGCTCCATCCATTGTATAAAGTCCAAATTTCCTAACTGATCCGCTTGTTGCTAATCCCATTTGAGGCAATAGACTACCTTTTGTTAATTGACGTTGACTTCTTGCAAGTTCAATTTTCTGAAACGCAATTTGTATTTCATTATTATTTTTAATAGCAGTATCAATCAATCCTCTTAATACAGTATCATCACTAATTTGATTCCAATTTATCGAGTCTCTAGAAAAGCTTGTATCTGTATTTGTAAAATTAGTTGGTAAAATAGGTTGTTTATTTATTTGTACCAGCATTGATGGCGTTGTACACCCTAACCAAGTGACTAGTCCAACTAAAAAAAGTATTTTATATAATGACATGCTTAATTTTTTAAAGATTTTGATAAATTCTGTTTTTTACTTTTTCTTTTAGATTCAATAGTGGCAAAAACAACATATAATCCTGGTATGATAATCACTCCAAAGACAGTTCCAAACAGCATACCACCTGTTGCTGTTGCGCCAATTGTTTTATTTCCAATTGCACCAGCACCACTTGCTAATAATAATGGGATTAATCCTGCTACAAATGCAAAGGATGTCATTAATATTGGTCTTAGCCTCAATTTAGCTGCTTCAATTGCTGCTGCTAATGGTGTTTTACCTTCTCTTTCTTGTAATGCTGCAAACTCAACAATTAATATTGCATTTTTACCTAGTAATCCAATCAGCATAACTATTGCAATTTGAGCATATATATTATTTTCTAAACCCATTAGGAATAAAAAGAAAAAGGCACCTGCAGCTCCAGTTGGCAACGAAAGAATAACGGGCATTGGCAACAAAAAGCTTTCATATTGCGCAGATAACAATAAATAAATAAATAATAAGCTTATCATAAAAATGACAATTGATTCACTTCCTTGATTTGCTTGATCTTTTGATGAGCCTGCCCAGTCAAAATCATATCCTTTTGGTAATTTTTCTTTTGCAGCATTTTTAATGGTTTCAATAGCTTGTCCACTACTGAAATTTTTCGCTGGTTCACCATTAATAATTGCTGAGGGATACATATTGTATCTAGTTACTTGCTCAGGCCCATATATTTTCTCAATTGTTAAAAAAGTAGACACAGGAACCATTTCGCCATTTTTATTTTTAACTGTCAAGGTTAAAACATCTTCAGGGCGTGCTCTAAATTCAGGAGCAGCCTGAACCATTACCCTGTACAACTGTCCAAATTTGATAAAATTAGTTGCATATTCACTACCTAAATAGGTTTGTAAAGTATTGAGGATGTCTTCAACTATTACATTTTTTTGTGCTGCTTTTAAATAGTCAATATTCACCATATATTGTGGAAAAGAAGCATCAAATGAGGTAAATGTATTTGTAATTGCTTCTTCCTTATTCAACTTAGATACAAAGTCATTTGTAACTTTTTCAAATGCTTTCAAGTCTCCCTTTCCAGTTTTATCTAGTAATCTCAATTCAAAACCACTGGCATTTCCATACCCTGGAACTGGAGGCGGAGTAAAAAACTCAATTTTTGCATCTTTTATATAATTTGTTTTTTCTCTTAATAAATTAATGATTTCCTGATCTGAAAATGTTCTTTCATCCCAGTTTTTCAAACTAATTAAACTCATACCAAAATTTGCACCAGTTCCATCTGTTAATACATTAAACCCTGCTAATGAAGATACGGATGCTACCATATTCATATTGTTTGCTACTTTCTGAATTTCATCTACTACTTTTTCAGTTCTTTCTAAAGTTGCTCCAGATGGGGTAGTCACATTTACATATATAGTTCCTTGATCCTCATTTGGAATAAATCCACCAGGTAATATTTTTCCAAATAATCCGGTTAAAAAAGTAAATAATAATAGAATGCCAAAAATAAAAAATCTCTTAGGCGATATTTTTTCAATAATTACTTGGAATTTATTTTCTACGCCTTGATAGCGCTTATTGAATCCACCTAGGAACTTATAGAGCCAATTTTTTGATATAGGAGCATGATGATTTGGCTTTAGAAGTAGCACACATAATGCTGGTGTTAAAGTCAAGGCAACAATACCTGAAAGTACAATAGACACGGCCATAGTAACCGAAAATTCTCTATAAAAAATACCTGTTGGCCCAGAAATAAATGAAACAGGAATAAATACTGCTGACATTACAAGTGTAATCGCAATAATAGCTCCAGTTATTTCCTTCATAGCTTCATCTGTTGCCATTTTTGGACTCAAATTCAGTGTTTCCATTTTATAGTGAACAGCCTCTACTACTACAATAGCATTATCTACTACGATCCCAATAGCTAATACTAATGCAAAAAGTGTAATCAAGTTTATAGAAAATCCAAATAATTGCATAAACAAAAACGTACCAATTAATGAAACTGGAACAGTTAAAGCTGGAATCAATGTAGATCTCCAGTCTTGAAGAAAGATAAATACAACTAAAGAAACTAATATAAAGGCTTCGAGTAATGTTTTGAACACCACTTTCATGGAAGCATTTAAGAAATTAGAAATATCATAACTTACGGTATAGTCAATATCTGCAGTAAAGTCTTGCTTTAATTGGTCCATTCTTGATTTGATATTTTTAATTACTTCATTGGCGTTTGTTCCTGGTCTTTGTTTTAATAATATGGCAGCAGATGGTTTGCCATTTTCCTTAGAAATAACATCATATTCTTGCGATCCTAATTCAATCTCTGCTATGTCTTTTAATTTTAATACTTCTCCGTTAGTACTATTTTTTACTACGATATTTTTATATTGCTCTTCCGTATTGAACTTTCCAATATATTTTAAAACATATTGAAGTGATTGAGCACTTTTGCCAGAACTTTCTCCAACTTTTCCTGGTGCAGCCTCAATATTTTGTTGTTGTAAACTTTTAATTACATCATCACTGGAAATATTGTACGCGGTCATTTTAATTGGGTTTAACCAAATACGCATTGAATACTCACGCATACCCATAATATCAGCAAAGCCAACCCCTTCGATTCTCTTTAATTCAGGCAAAATATTTATATCGGCAAAATTGTATAAGAATTTTTCATCTATGCTTGTGTCGTTACTTAATAAATTAATATACAGTAACATACTATTTTGCACTTTTTCTACAATTACCCCAGCTTTTACAGCTTCTTGAGGAAGCTCATCCAGTGCAGATGAAACTCTATTTTGAACATTTACAGCGGCTAGTTCTGGGTCTGTACCAGCTTTGAAAACAATGGTAATTACACTCGTACCATCATTGCCTGACACGGAGGACATATAAGACATGCCAGGCACTCCATTAATTGCTCTTTCTAGAGGAGTTACTACAGCTTTAACACAGGTTTCTGCATTGGCGCCTGTATATTTAGTTGTCACTGTAACTTCGGGTGGCGCAATATTTGGAAATTGAGTGATTGGAAGTTGAGTCATTGCAATAAAACCTAATAGCAATATGAATATTGATATTACTATTGACAAAACAGGCCTATTTGTAAATTTTAAAGACATTTTATTGAGTTAATTAGGAATTAAAATTTTGGAGTCGGAATTAACTGAGGATTTACTTGTTCTCCAATTTTTGCAGATTGAATACCTTCAAATATGATTTTATCATTTTTACTTAATCCATTCTCGAGGATATAAAAATTCGATAAACGAACTACCGGATCAATTTTTTTTATATTGACTTTATTTTGAGCATCTACTGTATAGATATATATATTACCCTGAACTTCAAAAGTGGACTTTTGCGGAACTAAAATCGCATTTTTGAAATGTGATTGCGCAAGTATTTTACCACTAGAGCCTTGTTTTAGTATTCTATTCTCATTTGCGAATCTTGCTCTAAATGCAATATTTCCTGTTGATGGATCAAATTCGGATTCTGTTGTTTCAATAATTCCAAGTTTTGAATACACCGAATTATCTGCTAATACTAGTTTTACTTTTTGTAATCTGTTTTTAGACTGTATATATTCAAGGTAATCTAGTTCCGAAACATTATAATAAGCAAATACAGATTCATTATCTGAAATTGATGTTAACAAGGCTCCTTCATCTACTAAACTTCCTTTTTTGTAGGGTATTCTATTTATAACGCCATTAAATGGTGCTCTTATTTTTGTAAATTCATAATGTAGTTCAGCTTGTTCTTTTTCAGCAATTGCTGAATTTAATTTTGCTGTGTTTAGTACCACTTTAGTGCCATATAAATCAAGTTCAGATTTAGACACTATATTTTTTTCAAATAAGACCTTTGTATTTTCATATTCAATTTGAGTGCCTTTTAATTCTGCTTTTGCACTTTCTACAGCTGCAGCAGCTTTTTTTACTACTTGCTCAAGTTCTTTACTATTTAAAGTAAACAAAACTTGACCTTTATTTACTTTTTGACCCTCATCTACCTTAATTTCCTCTATGAACCCTCTTACTTTATTTCTAATTTCTACATTTTGTAAAGAACTAATTTTTGTTGCATATGCTCTTTCGTAAGTGGTATCTATGATTAGTGGATTAACTACTTGAAAAGTTTCAATTTTTTCCGTTTTTATGGTTTCAGAACACGATATTAATGATACAAATACAACAATGTACAATGAAATTTTAGTCATTGATAAAAATTTAAATTAAAAATAAATATGCTAAAAAAATTTGTTCAAAAATGAACAAATGGGATTACGCCAATTTGGGAGGTGGCGTAATCAATTCTGGCTGATAGATAGAAGCAGCCTTATTATTATAAAGTATAAATTCTAAATTCAATATACCAAAAAGTAAGTATTCTTTTTTAAAATTATGTATTACAAAAGTTTCTGCATTTTTTTCTACCCCTAAATCTTCTGTGTCTAATGGAATTTCATCTTGTCCTGTGTTATCAAGATTTCCTAAATGAAATAAATCGTCAAGAGCATGGGCTAAAATTGCATCTTTGGATGCTGTATGAACTTTTGTATTTGAAGTGTGAGCGACCATATATGGAAGTACAAAACTATAGTTGAGCATTTGTATGCTCAAAATAAATAGTAGGATACTTTTCCATTTTATGGTTTTTATACTTCTCATTTTCGGCACAAAATTACAATGTTTTAAAGTATATTATTTAAAATTTCCTTATTTCAAAAGTTTATTGTGTGTGTCATTTTTAATTGAATTCATACTCGTTTTTCATTTCTCTTTTTATGTAGAATAGGAAATATTTATAAAATTTATTATCATTATATGAATCTTATATGTATCTCATATGTATCTTTTTTCAAATCCATATTTATGTTTAATTTTGAATATTGTTTGTATATACTAACCTCAAACAAGATTCATTCAGTTAAATAACTATATTCAAGCATGCAAGAATTTAAATCCTCTAATATTATTAAAAATGGCTTGATATTCATTTTGTTGCTTTTTATAAATTCAACATTATATGGAGGAGTTATTTCCGGATCAATTAAATCTAAACAGAATGGATCTCCTTTATCATTCTCATCTGTACTTATAAAAGGAACTACTAAGGGGGTAACTGCAAATAATAAAGGTTTTTATACCATTTCTTTAGAACCTGGTAATTACACTTTAGTATATCAGTATATAGGATATCAATCTTACGAACAAACTGTATCTGTTACCAATGCTGATCAAACCATTCATATTCAACTGACGCAACAAGACTATAATTTAAACGAAGTGATTGTAAAATCTGGTGGCGAAGACCCTGCTTATGGTATTATTCGAAAAGCAATTGCTTCGCGTGCATTTCACTTGAAGGAGATAAAACAATACAACGCACAAGTATATATTAAAGGACAATTACAACTTCGAGATTACCCAAAGAAATTCCTTGGTCAAAAAATTGATTTTGAAGACGGCGACACTAGTAAACAAAAAATGTTACTCTTGTCTGAGACGATTGCTAATTATTCAGTAAAAGAACCAAATCAGCGTAAAATAGAAGTGATTTCGACTAAGCTAAGTGGCCAAAGTGATGGTTTTGGCTTTAGTAGTCCTCAAATTATTTCTTTCTATGATAATTTTATATCCTTTGGAAACGGTCTAAATCCTAGAGGATTTATCTCTCCAATTGCTGATAATGCGTTGAATTTTTATAAATATAAATTTGAGGGTACGTTTTATGAATTTGGTAAAGAAATAAGCCGAATTAAGGTAATACCAAAGCGAGCGTATGAGCCTTTATTTACTGGTTATATTCATATCACTGAAAATGATTGGCATATCCAAAGCGTTGACCTTAAATTATTACGTAAACAACAAATGCAATTACTTGATTCTTTAGTGCTGCAACAACAATACATACCTTCAGATTCCTATTGGGTAATTAAACAGCAAGTAATTTATCCTTATGGTAAAATACTAGGTTTTGATTTTTTTGGCAGTTTTTTACAAGTATATAGCAAGTTTAATATCGCACCAGAGTTTAAACCTAAATTTTTTAACAACACTATATTAAAATTTTATGATAGTTCTAATAAGAAACCAACAGCCTACTGGGATAGTATAAGACCATTGCCATTATTACTCGAAGAAGTTAAAGATTATCAAAAGAAAGATAGTTTATCAAGGATAAAATCTTCTCCTGCGTACTTGGATTCTTTAGACAAAATTCGTAATAAATTTACAATAAGTAATTTATTACTAACTGGAAAAAATTTTAGTCAAAGAAAAACAAAGACGAGTCTAAATATTGAACCACTCATTAGAACAATCAATTATAATTCAGTGGAAGGTGCGGTGATTAATTTAGCACCATTATGGGTTAAGGAAATGGAGGGCAGAAAATCAATTAGCATTAGACCAGCATTGCGTTATGGATTTGCAAATAACCGATTCAATCCTTCTATAAGTACAAACTATACATTTGGTAAAAAGTATTTACAATCAATTAATATTGCAGGCGGAAAAAAAGTATTTCAATTTAATAATGAAGCACCAATCAGTGAAGTAATCAATACTTATTATACACTCACGCGTGCACAAAATTTTATGAAAATTTATGAAGCTGATTTTTTTAAATTGAATTATAATACTGGTATAGGAAATGGGTTAGATTTTTCTGGGACTATTCAATACCAAAATAGGCAAGCATTGTCAAATTTGTCAGATATAGCCTCTTGGAATAAACTTCCTAAGCAAGCGTTGACTCCAAATCATCCAGTTGAATTTGGTTCAGGTCCAATGTTAGGTCACCAAGCATTAATAATTAGTGCTGGCTTATCTTGGTTACCTGGTGCAAAATATATTGAATACCCTGACCGTAAGGTGAATATAGGTTCTGATTTTCCAACCTTTGATATATTGATAACTAAAGCAATAAAGGGTCTTTTTGGTTCAGATGCCAATTATACTAAATGGCGTTTTGGTTTATCAGATGAGGTTGATTTAAAATTAACAGGGGCGTTTAATTATGCTTTTGCAGTAGGCGGCTTTTTACAAAAAGACAAAGTTTTTGAGCCTGATCAAATACACTTTACAGGGAATCAAGTTTTACTAGCAGGCCCATTTAATGAAACTTTTCAACTAGCCCCTTATTATAAATTCAGTAATACAGCATCCTTATATGGTACAGCGCATATTGAGTATCATTTGAATGGTCTTATTACAAACAAAATACCAGGTTTTAAAAAACTTAATTGGTTTATAGTAACTGGTACAAATAGTTTGCTAATGGAATCAAATAGGTTTTATTATGAATACTTTTTAGGCTTAGAGAATATTTTTAAGGTGATAAGAGTAGATTATATACGTTCAAATGAAAATGGAGGTATGTCCAACCAGGGTTTAAGGCTTGTAATGCCTATTGTTAATTAGTCTATTTTAACCTATTTCCACTGCCTTGAGGAAAAAATCCCCTGAATTTGGTCCAAATCAGTTGATTTCTGTTTTATCAAAAGATAACTAACTACAAATCAACGCCTTCAATTTTTCAAAAAATCTTCATAACCCTTCAGTAATGAGTTCAAATTTCCTTCTTGCTATAAAAAATCAAGAACTTACATTAAATCGGCATTCCTTTTTATATTCTTATAAATTGATTAATTTTAATAAGTATTTTTATTTGATTAAATCTTTACAAGTATGAACAAAATGAAATCTTTTCTATTTTTTTTCTTTTTTCTTGTTATAATACAATCAGAAGCACAAATTAATTCTGTTAATAATAATGATTCTAGTTCATTTAACTATTTTAAAGGAACTATTTTGGATAGCAAAACAAAGAATGAATTAACCTTTGCAAGCATTACAATTTCAGGATCAAATATATCTACGATCAGTAATAGTGAAGGAGATTTTTTAATCAAAATTCCAAAAGATAGACAAGATGCAAGTCTTATTATTTCATTTTTAGGTTATAAAGACAAAGTTATTTTAATCAAAAACTTGAAGCAAGAAAAAAATCTATTGTATTTAGAACCTATCAATGTTCAACTCAAAGATGTAGTTGTTAATGGGATAGATGCTAATAAATTATTTTCTAATGTACTCAATAATCGTTCAAAAAATTATGGAGATAGCGCTATTCAAATGATTGGTTTTTACAGAGAATCAATAAAAAAAAGACGTACTTATGTCTCTGTTTTAGAATCTATTGTCAATATTGAAAAAATGTCATTTTCTTCAGGTGTAGATGATCAAGTCAATATTTTAAAGGGCAGGAAAAATGCTGATTATACTAAATTAGATACTATAAACTTTAAATTAGAAGGAGGTCTTTTTACATCCTTATTTATTGATTTAATAAAAGAGCCAAGTAATATATTCTCAGAAAATGCATTTGACTTCTATAATTTTCGCTTTGAGGATATTACCCAAATTAATGATAAAGAGGTCTTGATTATTTCATTTAAACAGAAATCAACCCTTGAAGACCCTGATCCATTATATAGCGGAAAACTATTTATCGATTCAAAAAGTCTTGCTATCATAAGTGC
>JACCDJ011347486.1_pt1 | contig 11397 bp, 8 predicted proteins | sample 7444481 | NCBI WGS metagenome assembly JACCDJ01 (sample SAMN15323435, study PRJNA562643) | freshwater metagenome | isolation source: river surface water | place: USA:Blue River Watershed | collected 2017-08-15 | reverse complement strand
CATATAATTCCCATGCAGTTACACTTCCTCCAGCCAAAGCATGTGTGAACACTTCTGCTCCGTAGGTAAGTGCATAGCAACTCATATAGCCACCATAACTAAACCCAGTGATAGCAATTTTCTTAGGATCCGCATTTGCATTACCAATAAACCATTTAGCCATAGTCATATAATCCTGCATTTCCCAATAGCCTAAATTTCGATACATATAATTCACCCCTTCTTTTCCAAAATGACCACTCGCTCTATGATCAAAAGCTACTTGAATAATACCTTCTTTTGCCCAAGTCTCCTTAGCAGTAGGGTTTGTCCATGTATCCATGACAGTTCCAGCATTTGGCCCTCCATATATACTAACTAATAGTGGATACTTTTTATTGGGATCCATATTTTTTGGCCAGGTCACTAAAGCAGGTAACTCATATAAACTATCAGCACTTTTAATTCGAATTAATTCAGTTTTAGCAAATGCCTCTAATTTAAAATTACTATCTACTGCAGTTCCTAAAACTTGAGATTTGATTTCTCCTTTTTTGGTAATTTCAAAAACTGAAAAATTAGTTGGTGTTTTTACATTACTATACACGCCTACAAAATGTTTAGCATCAGGCGCTAAATATACCTGACTATAGTTGTAATCACCAGTGGATAATCGTTTTAAATTAGCACCATCCAACCCAATACTATAAAAGTCAGTCCTTGCGGTATTCTCAATTCCTCTTGCAGTGAAATAAATGGTTTTATTTTTTTCATCAATAAATTTAATCCCCGTTACCGTGTATTTACCATTCGTTATTGGGTTTATTAATTGTCCATTCATATCATACAAATACAATTGATTCCATCCACTTGCATCTGACTGTGCGATGTAACCACCATTGTTGGCTAAAAAATTAATTCTTCCACTCACTCTATCTTCTAAATCAATCCATGTTTTTTGATATTCTTTATACACTTCTTTTTTAGCGCCTGAAGTCATATCTAATTCGTACACTTTTAAATTATTTTGTCCACGATCCATCCATGACAACCACATGCTATTGTTGTTAGGATTCCAAATAGGCCATCCAAAATATTGATCCTCTTTATCATTAAAATCAGCCCAAGTAATGTTGCCACCAGTCGGAGCGGCCCATCCTATTTTCACGGTTGGATTTGCATCGCCCACTTTAGGGTATCTTGTTTCTTCAACAAAACCATGTTGTCCATCACTATTATAAATAGGGAACATAGGTACATTTCTTTCATCAAAACGCATAAAAGAAATAAACTTACTATCAGGACTCCACCAAAATGCACGATACTGTGTTGGACGACCAAAAATTTCTTCAAAGTATACCCAACTAGCATAACCATTTAAGATGCCCTTGATATCCTCATTGGTTATCGCTCTCTCAATTTTATGCTCAAGTTCAAATGTATAAAGATTATTGTATTTGGTATATCCAACAAATTTTCCATCCGGAGAAAGTGTTGGATTTTTTTCTTCTACTGCATCAAAAGTTAGCTGCGTTTCAGTACCATTTTCTTTTAAGTAAACATTCGCATTTTTAATAAACACTGTTTTTTCATTAACAATTGACGCTTTCGTTGTTGGAGTGTATTTTTTGGTACCAACATGATAGGTATAATCTTTAGGTGTGTTATCCCCATTTAGCTTTGTATTTAAAACAAACTGATTATTGTCCTCCCATCTAACAAAACGAGGTAAGTTAGACCCTTGCATTTGTCCCAAGGAGCTTATGACAATTAAGCAAAAACTTACAAATAATACAATTGATTTTTTCATATGACTTGATTAAATATGTAGCGAATTGAATATATAATTTATAAAAATGATGATGCTTTATACATTTATTAAATGACAATATTGATCATTCTACCTTTTACAAAAATTAATTTTTTAACCGGCTTGTCTTCTACCCATTTTTGAACGGCTGCATTTGCTAATACAATTTCTCGTACTTGCTCCTCTGGCGCATCTAAAGCAATTGAAATATTTGCCCTTACTTTACCATTAATACTTACAGGATATTCTTTTGCAGTTTCTAGTACATATTGAGGATCAAATACTGGATAGCTCGCATCAACAATTAAACCCTCATTACCCATGGCGCTCCATAATTCTTCGGCAAAATGTGGTGCATATGGTGTAATTAAAATAAGGACTTGTTCTAATATTGCTTTTTTATGACAACCTAGGTCAAACAATTCATTAATACAAATCATAAATGTACTAATGGCCGTATTAAAGCTATAACGCTCAGTATCCTCTTCGATTTTTTTAATGGTCTTATGTAATATTTTTAACTCCTCGGCAGTGGGTGCTTCGTCCACCCATACCTTACCTTTCATTTCATCAAAACAAAGTCTCCAAAACTTTTTAATAAAACGATGAACCCCTTCAATACCTTTTGTATCCCAAGGCTTACTTTGTTCGACAGGACCTAAAAACATTTCATACATTCTAAAAGTATCGGCACCATATTTTTCTACTAAAATATCTGGGTTAACCGTATTGAATTTAGACTTAGACATTTTTTCAACCTCAACGCCGCAAACGTATTTTCCATTTTCTAATTCAAACCTTGCGTTTGCATATTCATTGTTGCGCCATTTTTTAAACGCTTCGATGTCTAATTCTACACCGTCCACCATGTTTACATCTACGTGTAATTTATCAACTTCAGAATTACCCACAAGTCCTGCCGAAACAAATACTTGCGTTCCTTTTTTACGAAAAACAAATCTGCTACTGCCCTGAATCATGCCTTGGTTTAAGAGCTTTCTAAAAGGCTCGTCAAAGCCAATATGACCAAGGTCAAATAAAACTTTGGTCCACATACGGCTGTATAGCAAATGCCCTACCGCGTGTTCGGTACCACCAATATATAAGTCTACTTGATTCCAATAATCACTCACGTTACGATCACAAAATACATCGGTATTATGGGGGTCCATATAACGCAAAAAATACCAGCTACTGCCAGCATAACCCGGCATGGTATTGGTTTCCAGCTCTTTTTCTACCCATGCAGGGATATTGGCAAGCGGGCCTTCGCCTTCCGGACCCGGACTATATGAATCTACCTCAGGCAATAACAAAGGAAGCTCCGTTTCATCTAATGCAACCGCCACGCCATTTTTCCATTGTACCGGAAAAGGCTCACCCCAATACCTTTGTCTACTAAAAGCTGCATCACGCATTTTATAATTCACTTTGCGTTTACCAATGCCGCGCTCTTCTAATTTTGCCAGTGCAATTTCGATGGCATCGCGCATAATAATTCCGTTTAAGAAATCACTATTAAATAGTGGCGCATCTTTTGTTGCGTTGGCCTCAGTTCCATTATAAGCATCGCCAATAATATTGGTGATCGGAATATTAAAATGTTGTGCAAATTTATGATCGCGTTCATCACCACATGGAACCGCCATAATAGCGCCGGTACCATATCCTGCTAATACATATTCAGAAATCCAAATAGGAATTTGTTTGCCATTAAATGGATTGACTGCAAATGCGCCCGTAAAGCAACCTGATATTTTTTTCTCTGCTTGACGCTCTCTATCACTTCTACTTTTTACATACGCTATATAATTGTCTACAGCAATTTGTTGTTCTTTGGTAGTGATCGATGCAATGATTTCATGCTCCGGCGCTACCACCATAAAATCAACACCAAAAATAGTATCCGGCCTTGTGGTATACACCGTTAAAGTTGCCTCCGTTTCAAGTGCCGCAGAAGCAATTTTAAAATCAATTTCAGCACCATAAGATTTGCCAATCCAGTTGGTTTGCATTTCTTTCATGGCTTCGCTAAACTCAATGGTATCAAGGCCTGACAAGAGTCTATCGGCATAGGCTGTGATGCGCAAATACCACTGGCGTAATTTCTTTTTTACCACCGGATGTCCACCTCTTTCACTCACCCCATTCACTACTTCGTCATTGGCTAAAACAGTGCCAAGTGCTTCGCACCAATTGACTTCACCATGGCCACAAAAGGCAAGGCGGTACTGCATTAATATTTGCTGTTGCTCCTGGTTTGAATACGCTTTCCATTCATCTGCCGTAAATTTAATCGTTGCATCAGAAGGACATTCATGTGCGGCGTTACCATTTTTTTCAAATTCGTTGATCAAATTTAAAATGGGCTCTGCTTTACTTTTTTGCGTGTTGTAAAAACTATTAAATAGTTGTAAAAAAATCCATTGTGTCCATTTGTAATAAGTAGGCTCACAGGTTCTAATTTCTCTACTCCAGTCATAACTAAATCCAATATTATCGAGCTGCGCTCTAAACGTATCAATATTTTTATGGGTGCTCACAGCTGGATGCACTCCATGCTCAATCGCATACTGCTCGGCAGGTAAACCAAAGGCGTCATAACCCATCGGGTGTAGTACATTAAATCCTTTTAATCTTTTGTACCTGCTAAAAATATCAGAAGCAATATACCCTAACGGATGACCCACATGCAGGCCAGCACCACTTGGGTAAGGGAACATATCAAGCACGTAATACTTGGGTTTTGAAGACTCGTTACTCACTTTATAGGCATTCGACGCTTTCCAAGCAGCCTGCCATTTTTTCTCGATTGCACTAAAATTATATTCCATGTTTCAAGCCTCTTTGCTAGCCGTATACTTTACAACTATTTTTTACGTTATACTTAAGTGAAAATTGGTTCTATTTTGAGCTGCAAAGGTAAGCCTTTAGCCATAAACACTACCTTTGAGGCCTAGCAGAAAAGCAGTGAAAGAACCTTATTTTACAAGAAATTGAATCTAAATAACCCCTATTTACCTGATTTACTATGACGGATAGTGCTAAAATGTCTTTGAAACGCAGCAAACCCAATTACATCTACAGCATCGTGGGTGTTGCCCTCGTACTGCTTATTATGGGTATCATGGGCTGGTTTTTCTTAAATATCAATGCCGTTGGCAACACTTTTAAGGAAGATATACGCGTTAGCGCCTACCTCAGAACCCTCAATAAAGACACCATTGGTCAAATACAGGCTTTTATTGCAGATCGCCCGTACACAAAAACGGTTACTTATGTAAATAAACAGTCTGCTCAGGCCATTTGGAACAAAGAAAATAGTGAAGACTGGGCTAAAATTTTAGATTCTAACCCACTTCCAGAAAGCATTGATTTTTACGCTAAGGCGGAGTACGTAAACCAAGATTCACTGAGCAAGATTGCTTCGGAGCTAATGGCTCGTTATGGCAATCAACTTACCGATCTACAATACCCAAAAAGCTTAGTTACCAGCCTCAACGAAAGGGCTTCAAAAATTGGACTTATCTTTTTAGTGGTAGCGATTATTTTATGTTCGATTGTAATTATCAGCATCGACAATACCATCAGACTTGCCATGTTTAGCAACCGATTTTTAATCAAAACCATGCAAATGGTGGGTGCTACGCGCGGCTTTATTATTAAACCGCTTACCATCAAGGCCATCATTAATGGATTGATAAGCTCAGGTATTGCCATTGCACTTGTATTTACCATCGTTAGTTGGGCGGAAAGTCAGTTCCCGCAATTAAAGGCCATTAGAGATTTTCAGCTCACTTTGTTTTTATACGGCGGTCTTATTTTAATGGGCGTGGGTATATCTGTGTATAGCACACACCGAAGCGTACTCAAGTATTTAAAAATGAAACTAGACGACCTTTATTAAACAGCGCTTCTTATCTTCGATTTTAATACATTTACAAAAACATATTATGAGTCAGGAAAAAAACACTTTACCTACCCTTTTTACAAAATCTAATTATACTTGGATGCTCATAGGTGGGCTTGTAATTGCTATTGGATTTTATTTACTCAGTGGCGGTAAAAGCACGGATCCTGCTGTATTTGATACCAAAGAAATATATAGTACGACCCGCATTACCATTGCTCCAATCGTAATTATACTAGGGTTTGTTATTGAAATTTATGCCATCTTTAAAAAAGGAAAATAAGCGCAAGCTACTCTCTTTTTTATCCAATTTATTTACATGCATTTATTTGAAGCAGTTGTTATTGCTATCGTAGAAGGACTAACAGAATTTTTACCTATTTCCTCTACTGGGCATATGATTATTACCAGTTCGCTACTTGGAATTGCATCAGATGATTTCACTAAACTTTTTGAAGTTTGCATCCAGCTAGGTGCTATTTTATCGGTAGTGGTACTTTATCATAAAAAGTTTTTCCCGCTTAACAACTGGAAATTTTATATCAAATTATTGGTGGCTGTAACGCCTGCACTTGCCATTGGATTTGTTTTATCAGATGCTATTGATGCATTATTAGAAAGCCCAATGACGGTTGCAGTAACCTTACTATTAGGGGGGATTGTATTACTTTTTGTAGACAAACTCTTTAGTACACCAACGATCGAATCAGAAGAAAAAATCACTTTCAATAAAGGGTTAATTATTGGCTTTTGGCAATGCCTAGCACTCATACCTGGTATGAGCCGAAGTGCTGCCACCATTATTGGCGGTATGCAACAAAAATTAACCAGAAACGTAGCCGCAGAATTCTCTTTCTTTTTGGCCGTACCTACTATGGCAGCTGCCACTGGATACAAACTCTTAAAAGCCTATAAAACAACTCCAGCTATTCTTTTAAATAAAGAAAACCTAATCCTATTAGGGGTAGGCAATCTAGTCGCGTTTATAGTTGCGCTCCTGGCTATTAAATTTTTTATTGGCTTCCTACAAAAACATGGATTTAAACTATTTGGATGGTACCGCATTATCGCGGGTATCCTATTATTAGCACTTATCAGTACAGGCTTGTTAAAATAATTGGACTACCGCTTTTGTTTTGCACTTGAAGACCTTATCTTTAAGAAAACAAAAATACCCCGATGCAAACTGCACCAAAAAAAGTTATTAATGGTTGGGCCATGTATGATTGGGCCAATAGCGTTTATAACCTTGTTATAACTTCAACTATTTTTCCTGCATATTACGAAGCTGTTACCGGCGATGGTAATGAATCAACCATTGTTGACAAAATCAAAGTTGGAAATTTTGAATTTTCAAACACTGCCTTGTACAATTATATATTAGGCATTGCATTTGTAGTAGTGGCAATATTGTCTCCAATTTTATCGTCTGTCGCAGATTACAGAGGTAATAAAAAACAGTTTCTTCGATTCTTTTGCACCATGGGTTCTATTGCATGCGCTTCCTTGTATTTTTTTGATAAAGACCATATCAATGGCGGATTGATTTCGGTAATCATAGCCTGTATTGGATTTTGGAGTAGCCTTGTATTTTACAACTCTTACTTGCCAGAAATTGCAGCACCTGAAGATAGGGACCGAATAAGTGCTAAAGGATTTATGATGGGTTACATCGGCTCTGTTTTATTACAATTGATATGTTTTGTTTTTGTACTAAAGCCTGAACTTTTTGGTATAACAGTTGGAAAAGCGTCGCAGATATCTTTTTTATTAGTAGGCATTTGGTGGATAGGATTTGGTTGGATGGCTATCGGCCGTTTACCAGCGGGCAAAGGCGTAAATGGTGCACACACAAAAAACTTATTAACACAGGGATATAAAGAGTTACATAAGGTTTGGCTGGAACTTAAAACACAGCCTACGCTTAAGCGTTTTTTAACGGCATTTTTCTTTTACAATATGGGGGTTCAAACAGTAATGCTAGCCGCTACATTATATGGTAAAAGCGAATTAAATATCCCAACCACCAATTTAATTTTAGCCATTTTAATTATTCAAGTAGTGGCGATTCCTGGTGCAAATTTGATGGCTAAAATGGCAAGCAAATTTGGCAATTTTAATACATTAAAAATTGCAGTACTTATTTGGATAGGAGGTTGTGTGATGGGCTACTATTTACCTCGAAACAGCGTTATTCCATTTTACACTTTAGCTGTTGTTGTTGGATTTGTAATGGGTGGCATTCAATCTGTGAGTAGAAGCACTTATTCAAAATTAATGCCAGTTACGCATGACACTACTAGTTATTTTAGTTTCTATGATGTTACAGAAAAAATTGCCATTGTAATTGGCATGTTTAGTTTTGGATATATCAATGAACTTACTGGTTCGCAAAGAAATTCGGTTTTAGCCTTAACCATATTTTTTATTATAGGGTTTATATTGTTGTATAGGACTTCAAAACTTGAAAAGCATGCAACTGTATAGCATCAATGCTGGAAATTTTAAATTAGATGGTGGCGCTATGTTTGGTGTGGTGCCAAAAAGTATTTGGAACAGAACCAATCCAGCCGATGAAAACAATATGTGCAGTTGGGCGATGCGCTGCTTGCTTATAGAAGACGAGGGCCGATTAATACTTGTAGACAATGGCATGGGGGACAAACAAGATGCAAAATTTTTTGGCCATTATTATTTGCATGGAAATGATACCCTAGAAAAATCATTAGCAAAATATGGTTTTACGCCAAGTGATATCACCGATGTTTTTTTAACCCATTTACATTTTGACCACTGCGGCGGATCCATCAAAAAAGATGGTGACAAATTAATCCCTGCATTTAACAATGCCACTTACTGGAGCAATGAGGCACATTGGAACTGGGCTACGATGCCCAATGAGCGTGAGAAAGCTTCGTTTTTAAAAGAAAATATTTTGCCTATACAGTCATCGGGGCAACTATCATTCATCCAAGCACCTGCCGATCATTTTACAAGTAACGGGTTACTTAATAGCGTTTCATTTACAAATAATATTGATATCCGGTTTGTGCACGGACACACCGAAAAAATGATGCTGCCGCAAATACGTTACAAAGGCCAAACGATTGTTTATATGGCCGATTTACTGCCTTCTGTTGGACATTTACCACTACCCTATGTAATGGCCTATGATATGTTTCCGTTAACAACCCTTGGAGAGAAAAAATCGTTTTTACAGGAAGCTCTTGATAATCAGTATACGCTCTTTTTTGAACACGACGCGGTGCATGAATGCGTAAAATTAATACAAACAGAAAAAGGGATTAGAGCTGGTGAGGCTTTTACAGTTCAAGACTTGTAATTGAATTTGTGCCAACAAAAAAATGTAGCACTATCTATTTCTAACCAGCGAACTTAAAGGATAGCGGAGGTTTTTAAAACTCATCATATCCGCTTTAATACTTCCTACCACAATAGAACTTTCGATACGAACTGGAATATGGTTAAGGTCGTCGGTAACCCAAATGGTCATTTTTTCGCCACCTTCAAAAATTGTACCTTTTAAGAGCAGGGGCTTAAACTTGATGGCATTAAAAGTGCCATACTGTGTTTTCACTGTTTCCTTTCCTAAGTATTTTATATAGACGTTGTACACCTGATTGTCTAAAAATAAATTGAAAGGAATTTTTTCTTCTGGCTTGTATTTATTGAAATCTATATTGCGTAAATAATAAATGGAACTCACCACATCCTGTACACAATTTGGAATTTTATAAACACCTTCGGCGCCTGTTGCGGTATTAAGTTGTTGATTGAATGTTATATTTTCCTGTTTTTTATAACTCCCTTCCTCAATGTTTCGGATAAATTTAATAGGCTGTAAATGACTGGTGTCAACATAGGTTTCATAACGATCACGTACTTTAAAAATCCAATCGTAACGGCTATTGGAACTGCCTAAACAAACTGCATGATAGGCAGGTATTTCATTCAGTTTTTCTTGCGTAACCGTGAATTTTGCAGAACCTGCATTGATATATAAACCAATTACTGAATAATATAAATTGTAATTTATTTCTTCGCCGCTATTAAAAGCAAAGTTTCTGATACCACAAAAATCGTCTCCCGCTTTTATGGGATGTACCAGAAAAAGACAAATAAAAAAGTAAGCTGTTATTTTTTTTAACATCTGACGACAGTTAAGACCGCTTTCTAAAATATTGCAAACGTAACAAAATGATGCCGCCCAAGCAAGCAGGTATAATCAAATTTAACAACCAAATACCGCCTGCTGCAGCTAGGACTCCCATTGCATTTGAACTATACATGCCAAACAAAAGCAAGCTCACTTTTCCTCTAATGCCTAATTCTGCTAGTGTTAAGGTAGGTATTATAGCAAGAATTAAAAAAAGAATAGCCGTAAGAGCCATAACGGTAACCGCTTCTATTTGTACACTACACAATTTAAAAATTAACAAATATTGCAGTAAAAATACAAGGTACCTAGCACCAGAAACAAGGGATAGCTCTAACAATAAACGCGTAGGAATTGTTTGTAAGGACGCTAACAAATAAACATGTTTTGAAAAAAAAGTAACCTTGGCTAGTTTGTTTGCAAAAAATGGAATGGCTGCATAACAAACAATAAACAAGCCAACTACAAAAAACAAAGCTTTATACAGAATAGATAATGCTATTTCCGATACTTGCAACTGATTTTGCAACTCAATACGTATACTAGGAAACAACCAAATAGTAGCTAGTAATCCAACCACTAAGGTTATTAAAAGTTGACTGGCACTGGCCACAAATGAAAGCACCACTCCTTTTAAGCGGTTGCCGTCTGATAATAACATTGATTTTCCAATGGATTCACCTACTCTATTAATGCTAGAAAAAGAAACAGCTTGTCCTGTTAAGATAGCGGCATACGCTGCCTTAAATGAAAGGGGTTGGAGCTTATGGGTTAGACGCTTCCATTTAAAAGCTTCTAGGCCCCAATTAAAAGCCGATAAAAGGGTCATGAAAAGTAAATACCAAAAAGCTGTAGCCACTGGTATTTGTTGCACTGAGACAATAAAACTAGGCAGCTGTTTTTGCTCATGAATTTGATGGTAAATAGAATAGCATAGCCATACAAATAGAATGGGACCTACCAGGTACTGAACCACTATGTTTATTTTCTTTTGCAGTGCTTGAAGCGTTTAGATGATATAAAAAAGCTTGTGCAGCAAAAGTAGGTAGAATCTCAAAGGAAGCATGTAATTTCACATCAAATTGAAAAAAGACCAAATCATATTAGGCATTGACCCCGGCACCCAACTCATGGGTTATGCATTATTAAGGGTTACTGGTAGTACTCCGCAAGTGATACTAATAGATGCTTTAAAACTTACCGGGCAAAAAGACATTTATGCTAGGTTAGAAATGATTCACACCAAAGTGGTTGAACTTATTAAATTATACAAGCCTACAACCTTTGCCATCGAAGCACCCTTTTTTGGAAAGAACGTACAAAGTATGCTTAAGCTTGGAAGAGCCCAGGGTGTAGCGATTGCAGCAGCGATGCAAACTGGATTATCAGTTACTGAGTACGCACCTAAAAAAGTAAAACAATCGATTACGGGCAATGGTAATGCAAGTAAAGATCAGGTTTGGCAAATGCTACAACGCACGCTTAGTATTGAAGTAAAACCCCAATATTTTGATGCCACTG
>JACCDJ011183841.1_pt1 | contig 11398 bp, 9 predicted proteins | sample 7444481 | NCBI WGS metagenome assembly JACCDJ01 (sample SAMN15323435, study PRJNA562643) | freshwater metagenome | isolation source: river surface water | place: USA:Blue River Watershed | collected 2017-08-15 | reverse complement strand
CAGTTTAAAATCCCAAATTCTCAATATTGATAGAGAAGTCAATGATTCCATGACCAAAAAATGGTATGGATTAATTTCAGGTTCATTCACCAAAGACAAACAAAAAGTAGACATTCAAGACCTAAGCATTTATACTGAGGCTGTTTACAAACTAAAAAACGGTCAAGCGATTACATATATAGGTCAAATAGATGCGACAATATCAGGCAATGATCTATTACAAAATGAAGGATTTTTTCAGTGTCGAAGACGTGACCTTGATCGAAAAAGAAACAGCATTGAATACTACTTGCAACATCAGTGGAATGGAGCTTGGGGAATGATTTCACGTTCTTTGGTTGGAGTTAATTTTAGGAAACGAATCTTGGAATTAAACGGGTATGACCTGTATTTAGGAATCGGAACTTTTTACCAAAGAGAACTATGGAATTATAATGGAGTTGACGATTTATCAAAAATCCCCGCAAATCCAGGTAACATTAAAGATCTTCAACTTAGGACAAACACCTATATCAAAGGAGCATTAAAATTAACTCCTAAATGTGATTTTGTCTGTCAAACGTACTTTCAAACCAATGCCATATCCACTTTCACCAATCCCAGTTTTCGATGGTATTGGTCTTCAGAAATCGTCTACAATATAACCAACAATTGGATGCTCGGATTCAATTATGACCATACCTTCAACCAAAACAACCCAGTGCCTATTAATAAATTTTATTATGGATACACAGGTAACCTGAGTTTAAAGTTTTAGAAAAACCAATGAAACCAATTTCAGATTCAGAAACCATTTATACAGAACTAATGATTCCGTCCTATGCAAACTTTGGTGGAAAGGTTCATGGGGGGATTCTTTTATCCATAATGGACAAAGTCGCTTACGTTTGCGCGAGTAAACACTCAGGTAGTTATGTGGTTACTGTGGCCGTCGATGGTGTAGAATTTTTATCACCTGTTGAAGTTGGAGATTTATTGACTATCAAAGCGAGTGTAAATTATGTGGGCAAAACCACAATGATCGTTGGAATGCGGGTTGAAACTTTCAATCCAAGAACATCAAAATCCGCGCACACCAATTCATGTTATTTCACCATGGCGGCAAAAAACGACGATGGAACATTGAAGGAAGTGCCTGGGCTTCTTCTTTCAACGCCAAAAGAAATCATTCGTTTTTGCGAAGGAAAACTCATAAAAACCATGTCAAGGGAAAAACGAGAAGTACTTAAAAGTGATATGTCTCACCTCACAAACGAGGAATTAGTGCATCAATGCGCGCAAGAGCGATGTACCATTAAACTGACATTAAACTACTGATTGATTTTTTATTTAAATGATTTAACCATAGTCCCGACCAATTATTAGCAAAGTAAACTGAAGTAATTATGCAAAAAGAACTGCCACAAATTGACGCTGCACTCATAAAAGTAACTGGCATTTTTTCTTATAAAAAGAATCAGATTCACGCATTTATTAACAATGGTTTTTCACGGCAAATAGAAGAAGACAAAAAATTCATTCGCGACAAATATTATAGAGAGTTCGCCTCATTGATGTTCACAGGGGAAGATATAGAAAGACCTATGATTGCTTTAATGCGTGCAACACCTATCCCATTGACATTATTTCTCCCCCCCAGAAAAAAAGGTGAGAACAGAAGAGAGATTAACACAGTATGTGCGAATCAAGAACTTTTTTTATTTCATAACGACATTGGAATTTTTTCATTAACATTCGACCCAGCCACGCTCAATTTTGAAGAAATCAGCAATTTAACTTACGCAATTAAAAGCTTCGAGGCACCTGTGATGCACGAGGCAATTGAGCAACCATTCCATTCATTTATTTCGCATCAAATTTTAAATGGAATATTTCTTAGAGATGTGGAAACTGACGAATACAGCGGATCGAAATTCAAAGTCTATAGTATTATTAACATTGAAGAGCCGAAAGGAGAAAACCATTATCCAATTGAAAATTTGGTTTATGAAATAGGCACTAGTTCTCCAATAAAGACTATTGAAAACAAAGGATTTCTCACACCTTCCACAGAGTATTATAATGAACTTACGAAAAACAGTATCCAAGTATTTAGTAATTACACAGGTCTTGCACTTTTAGATTCCTTCACAATTGTTGGTCACAAATTATATTCTAAAGACAACCACTATCAAGACAATACCTTTAATCGAATTTACTTTTCAATTTACATAATCAATATCTACATCAAATACAATGTTTTCAGATTTAATTCCGTTTTTAAACATGACCCAATAAAAACGCGAAATGAGTTTGTCGACTTTATTAACTATTATAACTACTCACACATTTCGTTTGATTTTCTGCCCAATTACATGTATCAAAAAATGCATAATGCCTTGGGCATAGATGAGGAGGTGAAGTTATTTGAAAAAAGACTGGGAAGTTTAGCCACTGATATTCAAGAAAATCAAAGCAAGCGACAAGCTTTTGTTTTAGGAATAATTTCTGTCATCACGGGTATCGGATCATCTTCTGAAATCATACAACTATTAGAGCAAATGAGAAATTATTTACATTGGTCCTCAACGGCTTTTTATATATTATTAAGTGTAATAATAATTTTCATTGCTATTCCCACATTCTTTTTCCTGTATCCTAGATCAGCCAAAAAACTCAAAGAAAAAATAATGTCCAAAATGAAATAACCATGGAATACTTAGTGAGTGAAATTGCGCGTGCGCATACGGCCAATCATTTTGATGAGAAAAATAGTATTGGTAGTTGTTTTCGTGTCGACCTACTTCCTGACCTAGATACATTAATTGCATTTTTAAAGAAATACCAGCCCGACAAACAAGTCAAAGGTTCAGATGATCGGATATCGGACATTTATCATTGTATTGATTTTGAATCAATAGGTTGGTATGGAGTAGGTTTAAGGGAAAACTATAAAAATTTAAAAATCCATTATTCAGTTAGAAATGGATTTAAAACCGAATTTCTTGAAATTGACCAATTACCAAAGACCAATTACATCACAGTGGTGTACAAAGTTGAGAACAATGAAAAAAAAATGATAACCGTATTTCCTGGACCATATGCGCCTGCCTTTCCTCACAAAAAAATGACTACTGAAGAGTACGCTCACGCAACCCAATTTTGGAAAGACCACATATTATTGAGGAAAATTTGAAGATTATTGGCCAGTAACATAGCCTATTTTATTCATAACCAAGAAATCATGTAGTTAAAAATGCCCCATATTTTTAAGTACTGCTACGGTTTTATGGTATACGACTCCGCCCCAGGTGTAGGGTATTGTTTGAATTGAATCCAAGCGCCAATCGTTATCCTCCTTGCAATGCTTGTTTAGTAAATCTTCAAATTCTGAAACTGCGATTTTCTCTGCTGCTTTAGAAGCTTTGTTCCACTCAGACTTTGCACCGCCACTTAAACTAGACCCTGGTTTAACATTGTTTGGCCCTCCTTTCAAATCAAGTTCAATGATTTTGTACGTTTTATCCATTTACAACAATACAATTTATTATTGTCAGAAATAAATCAGTTCATTATCCTTCAAAATTTATTTATACATGTTAGTAATTATTCGAACAACGATCTTATATTCAGATTCAAAATAATCATAACCACTTCCAATAAATGATTGCTCATACTCATCTTGCTGAACTCCATAAATTATATCAAAGCGAAACCCAACCATTCCGAAAGGTCCATCGCATGATTGATCTATTTGAAAGTATTATCAAAACACATACAGCGGTAATTATCTCAGAATACGTTCAACACAACAACCTGTCTGATACCGCAAAGGGTTTACTTTCTCAAGGATTACGCACCCCATCCTTGGGAACTTGGCAATTATTCAGTAGGGTACTTATTAAAGAATTGGAGAAAGAGGCGATTTCTTGGAAATTACCAAGTTTTGTGGATGAGTTCCATGACTTAGATTCTGCACTTCATAAAGAAAAAACAAACGTTATTGCTTTTCGCAACGGATATGCACACGGAGCAACCCCCACAGACGAACAGTGCGAGTTAGACATTAATAAATTCGATCCATTTTTGACAAAACTGCTCAACTTCCAATGGTTGTTAGATTCACGCACAATCGTGGAAGATGATAAAGTTTATTTATCGTCATCAGACCAACTTCTTTCTCTTCATCCTATTCTATTGTATCGAGATGAAAAGGAAGCTCCATCAATTGCATTTTTCAACGACATCAAGAATGACAAAGTCGGTTTGCTGAATTATCCCCTGGGTAAACACTATCGAGAAAAGAACTTTTTATCAGAATTTCATCAATACATTCCCATTGATGAATGGAAGAAAACAGGGAATAATGAATTCGAACAGCGCGTTGAGCAACTCACAGAAACCTTTAAGGGTAGAACTTCTGAACGAGCCAATCTCTTGGGATTTGTTTCAACACAAACCAAGGGTTATTTAAGCATTCAAGGAAATCCTGGCATCGGAAAATCAGCCTTAATAGCCCAGTTTTTCAAGGATCTAATAGGCGAAAAAAACCTCCAAAACGCATTAATTGTAGAGTACTTCATACGTCGCGGAACACCACAAGCCCAGTCTGAATTTCTCATCAACTACCTCAATAAACGAACAGACGATGTTTTTCCTCCAGGAAAAGAAATTCGTGCCGAGGGCAAAATGATATTTGAATTACAAAATCAACTTTTTTCAAAATGGCGTCTATGGGACCAACACGCAAATGGTAGAAAACTTGTATTTCTTATCGATGGACTAGACGAGGGTGTAGAGAATGACATTCTCACTTATTTGCCAAGAGAAGTCTTCGAAAATATCTTGTTTATTTATGGATCACGGTCAGGCGGACATAAGAGTGTTGATGACCTTTGGGCCTCACTGCCGGTCGAGCATCATACCAAATTAGAACTTTCAAGTTTGGGAAAAGACGATATCCGAGCCATGATATACGATGTGGCAAACAAATACGAATTGGAACGTGAAAGCCCATGGATCGACGCTGTCCAAAAACGGTCACAAGGCAATCCACTGTATTTGAAGTTACTCTGCAATTCCATTGAAAACAGAGAGATTGAATTGAATGATATTCAAAGATTGCCATCTACCATTGACGACTATTATAAAGCCATCGTGCTTCGTTACGCAAATAATCCTGATGGAGATGATTTACTTAATTCGCTATTCACTTTTGCGGCAGCCAAAGATTATCTCACTTTTGATCATTTAAAATTAATAAACCAATTAGGGACTGCCAGCATTGTTCGAATTGGAGCCATTCTAAAGGAAGTGTTATACGAAAATCCTTTAACTGAGGAAATTATCGACTACCAATTGTTTCACGAAAGCTTTCGGGAATATTTAATAAATATTCATTCAAGAGAAATTAATGACGCCACACAGCGAATTATTGGCTTTTGCGAAACTTGGAATGAACACCAAGGAACTTGGGAGCAGCGCTATGCATTGGAACATTATTCGAACCATCTTTATCAGTGTAATACGGAGCGCCACAATGAAACCTTGTTGCGATTGATGCATGACAACGAATACACCCAATCTCAAAAATCAGTCCTGCGTAATTACAATTCGACAAATACACTAATGCGGCTGTGTTTATTAAAGTCCTCTGAAATCAAAGATTTTGACAAACAACTCGAAGCCGCCCTTTCTTTGGTAGACTTGAAATATGAAGAAGCCAACAGTACGCATGAGATTATTGATATGATTGCCGCTGGTGAGATTGAACTTGCTTTGAATCGTATCGAGAGTTTTGGCGGGTCCGACGAGGGTGGCCTTAAGAGCAAATTCATATTATATATGCTTTGCTTGATGGAATTAACCCTTCTCGATAGTAAGGACAAGCCATTCCAAAAATCGGCCATTGAACGATTACTTATCCATTTGGATGAGCAACTCCCTGCAGATAGTAGTATTTTGGATTGGTATAAATTTTTTCCTAACTATCTGATATTTCGAATGGCCTGCGAGTGGGCTGCTTTTAATCTGAATTTCCGAGTGGTTTATAAAAGACGATTTACTAGGGGTTATGCTTGGACCTTGTTGGATATATCCATAGAACTGAGAAAACGGGGTCAAATGGAGGAATCTGCATCAGTGATGCAAGAAGCACTGGCCATCGCCCGCGACGAAGATGAAAATGATGAGAAGAGTGAAGCCTTGTTAGACATCTCAATAGAAATGAGCAAACGGGGTCAAATGGAGGAATCTGCATCAGTGATGCAAGAAGCACTGGCCATCGCCCGAGGCATAAATATTGGTTATTGGAAGATTAGAGCCTTGTTAGAAATAAGCAAACAGGGCCAAGTGGAGGAATCTGCATTAGTGCTTCAAGAAGCGCTGATAATCGCCCGCGACATAAATAGTAATGATACGAAGAGTAAAGCCTTATTGGCAATATCCATAGAACTTAGAAAACAGGGTCAAGTGGAGGAATCTGCATCAGTGATGCAAGAAGCACTAGCCATCGCTGATAAACTTAAAAACGTTCCAACCAATGGAATTATTGATGAAGAATCGAAGATTAGAATTTTTCTGGACATCTCCACAGAACTTAGAAAACAGGGTCAAATAGAGGAATCTACATCACAGATGCAAGAAGCACTGGCCATTGCTCGAGGTATAAGAGGCGGCACTTTGAATGCTGATTATTTGTCTAAATTCTCCATAGAACTGAGCAAACAGGGCCAAATTGAGGAATCACTGACCATTGCCCGTGGCATGAGAAGTGGTGATTGGAAGAGTAATACCTTGTTGAACATCTCAATAGAACTGAAAAAACTGGATCAAGTGACGGAATCTGTATCGGTGATGCAGGAAGCACTTGCCATCGCCCGAGGTATCAGTGATGAGGATGGAAAGAGTTTTGCCCTTAGGGATATCGCCGAAGAATTGAGTAAACAAAATATGTTGAAGGAAACTGTATCGGTGGTGCAGGAAACGCTGGCTATCACCCCGGGCATCACTAATGAAGTATTCAAGAGTTGCGTGTTGAAGGACATATCTGTAGAACTTAGCAAACAGGGCCAAGTGGTTAAATCGCTCAGCATCGCCCGAGCTATCAGAGATGATCGTGAAAAGAGTAGAGCTTTGTTAGACATCTTTAAGAAACTTGGTAAACAGGGTCAAGTGGAGGAATCTGCATCAGTGATGCAAGAAGCACTAGCGATCGCTGATAAACTTAAAAACGTTCCAACCAATGGAATTATTGATGAAAAATCGAAGATTAGAATTTTTTTGGACATCTCCACAGAACTTAGAAAACAGGGTCAAGTGAAGGAATCTGCATCACTGATTCAAGAAGCACTAGCCATTGCCCATGGAATTATCGCCCATCGGATTATTGATCAAGGATTGAAGAGTAGTGCATTGTTGGAAATTTCCATGGAACTGGAAAAACTGGGTCGACAGGTAGAATCTGTATCGGTGAAGCAGGAAGCGCTGACCAACGCCCGAGCTATCAGTGATGATTTTGAAAAGAGTAGAGCTTTGTTAGACATCTCTAAGGAACTTGGCAAACAGGGTCAAGTGGAGGAATCTACATCAGTGATGGAAGAAGCACTTTCCATCGCCCGAGGTATAAACAGTGATTATTGGAAGATTCGTATTTTATTGGACATCTCCACAGAAATGAGCAAACAGGGTCAAGTGGAGAAATCTGTATCAGTTGTGCAGGAAATGCTGTTCATCGCCCGAGGAATAAGTGACGATAATGATGAAAAGAGTTCCGCCTGGCAGAATGTCGCAAGAGCATTGAGCAAACAGAGTCAGATGGACGAATCGTTGGCCATCCTACGAAGCATTAGTAATGACTGGGGCACTGAATACGTCTTAAGTGAAATCGCGGTAGAATTTGGCAAACAGGGGAATTTCCAAATGGCCGAAGCAGTTGGAATTGAGATACCGCGTATTCGCAAGCGCCAACAGACTTGGGAAGAAATGGCAGAGACTAGGGTTAAAATCGATGGCTGGCAAAATGCCCTTAAGCAATTTGAGATTTTTCAAAGTGACGAGGCCAAGTTGTTTTATCTGAGAGGGTGGACAGAAAATCTTAGCACAATTGATGTAAATGATATATGTATTCAAAACGCATTGCCCATCATAAATAAAGACAATGAAAGTATAGAAAACTTGTTGCAGAAATATGCAATTAATCTAATGATGGGAAACCCTTCATTAGATCTAACGGACCGTCTTAATAGGACTCTCAACATTCACTGGATACTTGATATCATAGCTGATTTACCCCAACCGGATGTTTCAAATCGCCTTTCCACCAACCTAGATATTTGGCTGCATGAGATATCAGATGAAGATGATAGAGACGACATAAAAAACTGGGCAAAAAAAGTGGAAGATGGGAAAATGTTGGAGGAGAGGTTTATTGAAAAATTAAAAAATATGATCTAACTACACTTTGCAGGACTATGGGAAATTTGGTGTTTTGCTAAAAAGTTTATTATTCGACACGAATTGACGGGTTTCCATAGAGCTGTTTATTTTCAGAATAGCCAGAGCAGTATTGTGTGCTGTAAAACCAAACAACGGGGGAATAGAACATCCAATTACCCCATTCCGCATGCTATTCAATCCTGTTTATTTAGCATGAATGTCATTAATTTTATCAGGGCAGATTTTTAATAAAAAATCATCATCACCACCCCTGTATTCTGAAGCCTTAATACAGCACTCTATGGGCCGCACCATCTCCGGAAAATCATCAAGCATCACAACATTTTCATATTTTGAATAATACGGAGTAATGTCCTTGTAGAATTCGAATGAACCATTTTTACCTAGATTGCGCTGGCAATGTCTTCTTGTATTTATGAATTCGTATTTATACTCCTGTAACACTGTTGACTTGATTATCCATCTAACATATTCGGCCTTACTAGCCGACCATATCGCCAAATCATATTCAGCCAAGTATCTATCCAAAAACTGTTGCAAGAAGGGTCTTTCATACAAATAATAAAGCCCTCGATGTGATTTTAATTTTCGATTTAGTATGGGAGAATAGGCTGTATGAATAAGCGTCTCATCTAAGTCCAAAATCAACAACTTTCTATTTTGCATCATCCAATATTCGTTTCTTGCCCAATGCTAAGTATTCTCAATGCTTGTTATTGGGTCCTCAAAATATTCATGCATAAGAGTATCTCCGATTTGTATTAATTGTATTTTTTGAGCCAATTTGCTATGAGAGCAAAAATGTCCATAACCATTAGTTGCTTTATACATCGGATTAAATCTCCTTCAATAATGAAGTATTTCCTAATTGTCGTGCTCTTGCCGTTCACACAAGCAGAAATGATTGTGTCAAGATGTATTATTGTATCCATTGATTTCGATTATTTTTTAATCTTCCAAACTTGTTATTCCAGATCCCAGAAACTTATAATCAACATTGTGAAATGCAGCAATTTGTATTTGTGGGAAATCATTATATGGACTCTCAAATTATAAAATCAAAAGGAAGTATTCACATCAGCCCAGTAAATAGCGAGTTCAGAACTCTAAGAATAATGAAAATTTACTAACCATACTAAGTTTAATTCACATCAAGTATTTTTTAGAGTTGATCAAAATCACAACAAACCGACATTACCCAATGCTGCAGCAATTAATGGACGATTTTCTAAATGATACAAAATTGTCAAACGACCCCATGCTTTATTAACCCCATGGTCGATAGCTGTTAAATTTATTCTACGGTCATCGTCTTCAGCAAAAAAATGAATTTCTCGATATCTTAAATTCAAGAATAAACCCTGCGGTGCCACACCATTTATCAGTGGTAAATCATCTGCATTAACACCATAATTGTTTTCAATAAAGACATCTGTCCCAATCGCATGATCATCATTATCCAGCTCCTCAATTTGTTGGAATGCCGGATTTACAACCGTTTGTATATAATTTGCTTGCTGAAAATCATTCCAAACTGGAATTTTTTCATGATCATTAAGTTGTTGAACTCCACGCATAATACCAACCACAATAATTTGCCGGGGACGGGCTAAGGGAGTCAATGTAAACAATAACACATCCTCGACATGGTCAATATTTTGTGCCCTGTAACAGTCTAAATAACCTAATTTTCGCTGTATGAGTTGGTCGTTAAACAAAAACTCTTCCAATCCATAGATGTAATTTTCATTTTGACCATTGACTGGCACACCGTAATCGGCATTACCCTGTGGAAAAGTCCATCCGTTATTACTCCAAATCACTTTTGCTGCTCTCATAAAATTAATTATTTACATCCAAAACAAAGAAACGAAAAATCCCCGACTTGTTTTTATGAATCTCAGAAAAATCACACCAATTAATTTCATCATTAAAATCAATTTTAATTGGGGCAAAGGGATTCATTCTTTTTTTAGACACAGAATTCACATTCAATGATTTGGAATGCCAATCCAACTTTTCTCCATTTGTAAATCTCCGTTTTTCAATTAATGCAAAATCTTTCGACATAGTTCGCTGTGCATTATTTAACCAGTAATCTGAGTCGTTAGTAAGAAATACAGTAAAACCCTCTGATATTTTAGTACTTTTCGAATCAACCAATGATTTAACTCTTCGGGCATCATCGATCGCATCAAACCTCCCTAAATTGGGAGCGCCATGCTGTTTTAATTCAAAGTGTTCATCCCCAACTTTGACATTAAGCTCCGATGTCTTGTATTTCAATTCGATTGCAGTTTCCCCATCGAGTTCTATATCTAATTCAATTTTGGGATAGATTCCAATTCTTTTAAATCCCTTTTCAAGTCGAACAGAATGTCCCTTTTTCATGAGGAACATTCCAAACTCCAATTGAAAGTCCGCTTCCGAATGGAATACAGTACGACTCTTGGCAAACTCCAACATGTAATTTATTAAATCTTGCTTATTCAAATGTTTTTTCTTTTTGGTGTCAAGTCGCTAGCGAGAATAACTAGTGTTTCAATAATAGTGATTTAAAAGTTTCTTTGGATTTGTTAATTCTCCCAACACTATCAACCCCTGCATCAGCATCACCATTGCCAAGGTGTCAAGCTCACAGTATTGGAGCAGCGCAGCGCGCAATGCCAAACGCTCTGCATCGCCGATGAAACTCCATTGCAATTTGTTATATGCAGTCATAGCGGCGGAACCATCAGCAACTTCGCCTAAGTCATCAAACAAATCGTAATCAGCAACCCCATCGAAGGTTGTCAATGGCAACAAGGTCTTGTATGGGTCACGATTCTTGTCCTGCCGGATCCAAACATGGGCATCGAAATTACGACTATCAAATTCCAAGCCCTTACCATACTTTCCTGGCTTAGAAAATTGCTCAGCAACAGATGGACAATCATGTATGATCGCTGGTAAAATGCGTTTG
>JACCDJ010020320.1_pt1 | contig 11398 bp, 6 predicted proteins | sample 7444481 | NCBI WGS metagenome assembly JACCDJ01 (sample SAMN15323435, study PRJNA562643) | freshwater metagenome | isolation source: river surface water | place: USA:Blue River Watershed | collected 2017-08-15 | reverse complement strand
CCATTGTCTTTCACACGTTGCATGAACAAATCTGGAATCCACAAAGCGTAGAACAAGTCACGTGCACGAACTTCTTCCTTACCGTGATTCTTTCTTAAATCTAAGAAATCATATACATCTGCATGCCATGGCTCAAGATAAATAGCGAAAGGGCCTTTACGCTTTCCACCACCTTGGTCTACATAACGCGCTGTGTCGTTGAATACACGCAACATCGGAACGATACCGTTGCTGGTTCCGTTTGTTCCTCTGATGTATGAACCCTTTGCACGAACGTTGTGAATGCTTAGTCCAATTCCACCGGCGCTTTGAGAAATCAAAGCGGTTTGCTTCAATGTATCATAAATACCTGGGATGCTATCGTCTTTCATTTGAATGAGGAAGCATGAGCTCATCTGAGGCTTTGGCGTTCCTGCATTGAAAAGTGTTGGAGTGGCATGTGTAAACCATCCTTCACTAATCATGTTGTAAGTCTTCACAATTTCATCTAAATCTGTCTTGTGAATTCCAACAGCAACACGCATGAATAAGTGTTGTGGGCGCTCTACAACTTTTCCGTGAGTCTTCAACAAATAAGACTTTTCCAATGTTTTGAATCCGAAGTAATCGAATTGAAAGTCACGATCGTAGATAATGGTGCTATCGAGCAATGGAGCATTGTCCATTACCACTTGATACACATCGTCTGCAATTAAACCCGCACCTTTTCCGGTCTTTGGATCTACATACTCATACAAATCTGTAATCGTTTGTGAAAAAGACTTCTTCGTATTCTTGTGTAAGTTGCTAATGGCAATGCGCGATGCCAACAAAGCATAGTCCGGGTGGGTAGTCGTATTGGTTGCTGCAATTTCAGCCGCCAACGTGTCTAATTGACTTGTGGTTACTCCGTCGAAGACCCCTTCAATCACCTTCATGGCGATCTTCAATGGATCTACGATTGGGTTCAAGCCATAACATAACTTGGCAATACGTGCGGTAATCTTATCGAATTTTACCGTCTCTTTTCTACCGTCTCTTTTTACTACAAACATGTGCTTCTATATATTTCGTTAATGCTAATATTCTTAAAAATCTTCTGAGAAAGAAATGGCTCTTGAATCTTCAGAAGGACCTTCCTTCACACCCGCCTTCTGGTACTCAGCAACACGCTTTTCAAAGAAGTTTGTCTTTCCCTCAACACTAATCAAGTCCATAAAGTCGAACGGATTGGTGCTGTTATAAATTTTGTCGTTACCCAACTCATTTAACAAGCGGTCTGCAACGAATTCGATGTACTGACTCATTAAATCGCTGTTCATTCCAATCAATCGAACAGGCAATGCGTCTGTGATGAACTCACGCTCAATGGCCACAGCTTGCTCAATGATTTCACGAACGCGTTCCTTCGGAAGTTTATTTTGAATGTGGTTGTTGTACAACAAACAAGCGAAATCACAGTGCATTCCTTCGTCACGACTAATGAGCTCATTGCTGAATGTCAAACCAGGCATAAGTCCGCGCTTTTTCAACCAGAAAATGCTACAGAAACTTCCTGAAAAGAATATTCCTTCCACCGCTGCAAAAGCAACCAAACGCTCTGTGAAGGTTCCGCCTTTAATCCAACGCAAAGCCCATTCAGCCTTCTTCTTAACACACTCTAGCGTGTCAATGGCTTTGAATAAATAATTCTTATCGGCGGTATCCTTGATGTAAGTATCAATCAACAATGAATAAGTTTCACTGTGAATGTTTTCCATCATGATTTGAAATCCGTAGAAAAATTTCGCTTCGGTATATTGAACTTCACGAACGAAGTTCTCCGCCAAGTTCTCGTTAACAATTCCATCGCTCGCCGCGAAGAAAGCCAAAACGTGTTTAATGAAATGACGCTCGTCATTGTTCAACTTGGTGTTCCAATCAACCAAGTCAACACTCAAATCAATTTCCTCAGCAGTCCAAAAACTCGCTTCCGAGGTTTTGTACATCTGCCAAATATCCTGATGAACAATAGGAAAAAGTACAAATCTGTCTGGATTCTCCTTCAAAAGCGGTTCTTCGTGCTGCATCTGTCTTTATTAATTGAGTTGTTTTGGTATTCGAAATGAGTATTAACTTAGAAAAGAGAACGACCTCAAATTCGAGAATTCAAAGATTCGTTATCAAGGGTGAAATTGCAACTTAAAACAGTTAACAAGAAGCCTTAGTTTTTAACAATTAAAACTTTAAATCTCTGCATCCCTTATCTGCGTAGGCTTTGTGATTTTTTCTAATATTTTTCTTGTAAAAGTGACAGAATTTCCGATATATTTTATGGCACTACTTTTAACTTGAAAAATACCAAATACGCCTTCATTTTATCAGATATAAAAAGGAAGAAGGCGTTACATTTGTAACCATTAATTGAAGAACTTATGTTAGGAGCGCTGAATACCATACTGAAGAAAATTATCGGAGATAAAAAAGAGAAAGATCTTGAAGCTATTCAACCGCTTCTTAAAGCAACAAAATCTGCATACGACTCGATTTCTAATGCAAGTGCTGACGATGTTCGAAGAATGTCGCAGGACATGCAAGTTCGCATTCAAAAACACATTCAGCACCTAGAAGACGAGGTTCAATCTCTCAATGACAAAGCAGATGCACTTCCTCTTGACGCGCTTGAGGAAAAAGAGGGAATCTATGCGCAAGTAGATAAAGTTAGAAAAAACATCAACGAAGAAATTGAAAAGGTTCTTTTGGAAATACTTCCAGAAGCTTTTGCAGTCATCAAGCGCACCGCAGAAATTTTCAAAAACAACGAAGAAATCACTGTTACCGCAAACGCTTCTGACAAGGGTTTTTCTGTTCAAACTTCGAAAGATTACGTCCGAATTGAAGGCGAAAAAGCCATTTGGAAAAACAACTGGTCTGCAGCAGGAAACCGCTTTACTTGGGACATGGTTCACTACGACGTTCAGTTGATTGGTGGTATCGCACTTCACCAAGGTAAAGTGGCAGAGATGGCTACCGGAGAAGGAAAAACATTGGTAGCGACACTTCCAGTTTTCTTGAATGCGCTTGCAAACAAAGGCGTTCACGTAGTAACTGTGAACGATTACTTGGCCCGACGTGACTCCGAGTGGATGGGACCTTTGTATGAATTTCATGGATTAAGTGTTGACTGTATTGACAAACACCAACCCAATTCCGATGCACGCCGAAACGCCTACCGCGCTCACATCACCTTTGGAACCAACAACGAGTTTGGTTTCGACTACTTGCGTGACAACATGGCGGTTGAAGCTTCGCACCTGGTTCAGCGCAAACATCACTTCGCAATTATCGATGAGGTTGACTCTGTATTGATTGACGAAGCAAGAACTCCGCTTATCATTTCAGGCCCAACTTCGAAAGGAGATCAACAGGAATTTGACGCGTTAAAGCCAAAGATTCAAATCTTAATGAACGCTCAAAAGGCTGCTGTGACTGACTTTTTAACGGAAGCTAAGAAAAAACTTCAACCTGAATCAGGCACTCCAAACAAAGAAGAATTACAAGAAGGCGGACTTGCTCTTCTTCGCGCATACCGTGGTTTACCGCGCAACAAAGCGCTAATTAAATTTTTGAGCGAAGACGGAATTAAAGCAATTCTTCTCAAGACTGAAGGGCAATACCTTCAAGACAACCAACGCGAAATGCCTAAGGCAGACGCCGAGCTATTCTTCGTTATTGACGAGAAAAACAATCAAATTGAATTAACCGATAAAGGAATTCAATTGATGTCGAAAAACATGGAAGACGAACGATTCTTCGTCCTCCCAGATATCGGAACTGAAATAGCAAGCATTGAAAAATCTTCAAAGAGCGACGCTGAACGCGTAACTGCATTGGAAGAACTTCAGCGCGATTACAGCGTGAAGAGCGAACGCATTCACACCATTAACCAACTCCTTCGTGCCTATGCTCTTTTTGAAAGAGACAAGGAGTATGTGGTTATGGACAACAAGGTGAAAATTGTAGACGAGCAAACCGGTCGTATGATGGAAGGCCGTCGTTTCTCTGATGGGCTACACCAAGCGATTGAAGCAAAAGAAAACGTAAAAGTTGAAGCGGCTACACAAACCTACGCAACGATTACTTTGCAAAACTACTTCCGCATGTATCACAAACTTGCGGGTATGACCGGAACAGCAGAAACAGAAGCGGGTGAATTGTGGGACATCTACAAGTTAGATGTCATGATTATTCCAACTCATCGTCCAATTTCAAGAAAAGACCAAGACGATAAGATCTACAAAACAAAGCGTGAAAAATACAACGCAGTGATTGAAGAAATTGCTGAATTGCGTGAAGCTGGACGACCTGTTCTTGTGGGTACTACTACCGTTGAAGTTTCTGAAGTTCTGAGCCGAATGCTTCGTCAGCGCGGAATTGATCATCAAGTATTGAATGCGAAGCTTCACCAAAAAGAAGCTGAAATTGTATCACTTGCTGGTAAAGCAGGAACGGTAACAATCGCAACCAATATGGCTGGTCGTGGAACCGACATTAAATTGGGTGAAGGTGTGAAAGATTCTGGTGGTTTGGCCATCATTGGTACCGAACGCCACGACTCGCGACGTGTTGACCGTCAGCTTCGCGGACGTTCAGGTCGTCAAGGAGATCCAGGATCATCGTCGTTCTACGTTTCGCTAGAAGATGATTTGATGCGCTTATTCGGAAGTGACCGTATTGCGAAAATGATGGACCGTTTGGGATTGAAGGAAGGAGAAGTTATTCAACATTCCATGATCACCAGCTCCATTGAAAGAGCACAGAAGAAAGTTGAAGAAAATAACTTCGGAATTCGCAAACGATTGTTGGAGTTCGACGATGTGATGAATGCGCAACGTGAAGTCATTTACAAGCGCAGAAGACATGCATTATTCGGCGAGCGCTTGAAGCTTGACATTGACAACATGCTTTATGACCTAGCCCAAGCAGCTGTTTCATACGCACACAGCTCCAAGAATTACGACGCCTACAAAATCGAATTGCTTCGCTATTTCGGTATTGAAGCACCAGTAAGCCATGATCAATTCATTTCTGAAAATGAAATGAATGTTATTCACGCAACCTATGAAGCGGTATTAACAGCATATACAAGTCGTATCGACAGCTTAGCTGCTGAAGCATTTCCTGTGATTGAAAATGTTTATCGCACAAATACACAAGGATATCAAAACATTGCAATTCCATTCAACAACGGTTTGAAAGGAATTCAAGTAGCAGTAAATCTTGAAAAAGCACATGCTTCAGGTGGAAAAGAAATGATTAGTGCGCTTGAGAAAGGAATTACGCTTGCCATCATTGACCAAAACTGGAAGGAGCATTTGCGCGCAATGGATGATTTGAGAAGCAATGTTCAGTTCGCTGCACATGAGCAAAAAGATCCGTTGTTGATTTACAAAAAAGAAAGCTTCGATTTGTTTAGAACAATGATTACGAAGACGAATGCTGAAATTGCAAACTTCCTCTTGACTTGTCAGTTACCTTCTGGAAGCCAAGTAAATCAAGCCCCACAGCGTGAAGTTGTTCGTACGCAAACAACAAAGGCAGATTCAGGAAACTTGAATCAACACGCAAGTCAAGCGCAGGCAGCGGGTGAAATGGTTTCTCAACAACGCAGTGCACCGGTTGTGGCTGATCCAAAAATTAATCGTAACGAACCATGTCCTTGTGGTTCAGGAAAGAAATACAAATCTTGTCACGGAAAGTAATTATTCCGCGGCAAGATTTTCCCATTTCTCCATTAATACTTCAAGCTCCTTTTTAAGAAGCTCGTATTTCGCGTTTTGAGAATTTACCAATTCAAGATTAGAGTAGTCCATGATTGACATTTCATTTTCTAAGTCTGCCATTTGCAACTCCTTTTTTTCAATGTCGCCCTCCACTTTCTTTATTTCCTTCTCTTTGGCTTTATCAATTTTAACTGCAGGTTTAGCCTCTACAATAGGCTCGGCTTTTTGAATTTTCTCTTGCTGTTTTACTACTTTCTCATTTTCGTAAAGCGCAATGCTCGTGGCTTTTTTGTCGCGTAAGAACTCTTTAACGTCACCCGGGAAAACAACCATTCGATCGGCTTGTATCTCGAAAACTTTCTGCGTCAATCCATCCAAGAAATCCCTGTCGTGAGAAACCAAAAGCACTGTTCCATCATACTTGGCAATGGCATTCTTTAACACATCTTTGGAAGCTAAATCCAAGTGGTTGGTTGGCTCATCGAGAATCAAAAAATTATAGGGTTGAAGAAGCAATTTACAAAAAGCCAAACGAGCCTTTTCACCTCCCGATAAGACTTTTACCTTCTTATCGATATCATCGCCACTGAACAAAAATGCTCCTAACAATCCACGAACGCTTTTACGAATTTCTCCAACTGCTTCGTCATCTATTGTTTGGAACACTGTTTTTTCTCCATCTAAAATATCACTCTGGTTTTGGGCGTAATAGCCTACTTCAACGCTGTAACCAATTTTCAATTCACCGTCATAGGGTTCTTGATTCATAATCATGCGAAGCATAGAACTCTTTCCCACACCATTCTTTCCAATAAGAGCTACCTTCTCACCTCTTGCGATTTGAAAATTCACGTTAGAGAAGAGATGTAAATCACCATAAGATTTTCCAACGTTGAATCCTTCCAAGATAACCTTACCAGCATGCGGCGAAGGCGGAAAGGCTATACGCACTTTCGTTCCGTCGATATCATCTACCTCAATCTTTTCAAGCTTATCGAGCTTACGAATTAATGTCTGCGCAAAAGCAGCTTTATCTTTCTTTGCGCGGAATTTGTCAATTAACTTCTTGGTATCCTCAATGTACTTTTGTTGATTTTTAGCCGCATTCTCTTGACGCTCAACCTCTGACTCTCGTTGAACTATATACTTCGAATAAGAGAACTTATAATCGTAGATTTTCGATTTGGAAATCTCAATGGTACGCTTGGTCTCATTATCTAGAAAAGTTCTATCGTGAGAAATCAAAACTATTGCACCTGGGTATTCAACCAAGAATTCCTCTAACCACTCGATACTTTCAATATCCAAGTGATTCGTAGGCTCATCAAGCAACAACAAGTCCGGGTTCTCTAATAGAAGCTTACCTAATTCAACACGCATCTTCCATCCACCACTGAATTCACGCATTGGACGTTTCAAATCTTTTGAAGTGAAACCCAATCCTTTCAAAACGCGTTCAATTTTCTCGTCAGTACTTCCTACGTCTAACAAAGACAGTCTATGCGAGACCGCTTCAATTTCATCGATCAAATTTGCATAATCGTCAGAGGTATAATCGGAATGGTTGGCAATAAGATCGCCGAGTTCTTCCATTCGAGCTTTCATTACCTGAAGCTCGCGGAATGCGCCCTGAGCCTCTTCATAAACCGATGCGTCTTCGGAGTGCACCATTTCCTGAGGGAGATAGCCGACGGTTGTTCCTCGGGCCAATGAGATGGTTCCTTCGGTCGGTTTCTGAATACCCGCTAAGATTTTAAGCATGGTGGATTTTCCCGCTCCATTCTTTCCTACTAAACCAATTCTTTCGCGCGGACCTATGAAATATCCAATCTTCGAAAACAACTCTCTCGAGCCAAAGTGCACACTTAAATTCCCTACTGTAATCATTCCTTCCTAAAAAAAACAAACCCCTCGGTTAAACCGAGGGGTTCAGATTTAAAACAATAAAATTAATAGTTCCACAAATCGTGTTCGTATTCGAAGATTTCCTTCTTAACACGCTCACTCTCTAATAACGCATCAAGACCTTGAGCATATTGTTGAATTTCACGATCGTAAACATTTTCTTCTTTAATTACGTGAGCTGAGAATCTTCTCATTTCGAAAAGATCGTCATAGCTTCCACGAAACGCATCGTTCACTGTGTTGAAGCTGTCCCAGTTAGCGAATACATAACGACACTCGCGGTAGTACAACCAAAACAAAGGAACAGCTACTGGGTTGTCTGGATCACGCAATTGTCCTTCAGCGTTTCTAGGAAGTACCATTGGCGCAATACCTATGATTCTTACATAACGTTGTGAACGTTGCTTGTCGAAAATCCAATCTTCCTTCAAACGGTATCCAACGATATCTTCAGCTTCACGAGTGATCATGGTATCTTTCAATACATACTCATCAGCATTGATATAGTTCTTTACTGTAATTGGAATATTCAATAACGCCTTAACCTGCTCTGGCTCTAACTTGTAAGTAAACTCATCGTCTGCTCCATCAGGACCCGTGCTATAAGCCGTTAAATTTCCGTCTTCAACACCCTTAATAATTACTTGCCACAAGCTTTTGCGACCCTTTAATTCCTTAAGAGGGTACAACAACGGGTAGTTCATCTTCTGACGAAGATCAATCTCTTCCCAAACGCGCTTTTTCCAAAGTACGTCAGCTTCGCGCAAATATGGCCATTCCTTAACTCTGCGCTGCGGATTGTTTTCTTGCACATATGCTCCATCCAACACATTTCTGCGAGGTTGTGCGTATGCACTGTTAGCAACAATCATGAATGCTGCAACAATTAGAACTGGAATTAGCTTTTTCATAGCCTTACGTTTTAAATGTTATTATTGAACTTTCAAGCTGATTGATGGAAGAGGACGTCTTTCACCAGCAACAGAAGCTTCAATTCTTTCTACATAAATCTTGTCTCCGGTTTTCACCTTAGACAATGCTGTTTTCATTTCTGAAGTCAATGAACCACCTGTAGCGCGCATTTCAGGAGTAATCTTACCTGCGCTAGCAACAGTCATTGTGAATCCGTTGATCGAAACTGGAATTCCTTGGAAAACGAAGTCAGCACCCATACTCGCAAATACCGCTGAAGCTGCTGTAGCGTCTCCACGAGAAATGGTTGTAGTCATGTGATTCTTTCCTTGGAATGAAGGAGTTGGATCTGGTAATTTTTTAATTTTAAATTGCTTACCAGGCATGCTCACTTGTTTTCCATTTATGGTAGCAGATACATTGATTGTTGCATCTTTTGAACCGTTGGTCGGCATTACTATGTAGTTTCCACCACCTTTAGGCGAAATCGAACCTCCGCTCATGCTAACACTCAATTGACTTGGGTCTACCCCAGGAACTGAGATTTCAACCGGATTCTCTACACGCTCATAGAACACCATCATCGCTGTTGGAGAAACAACCAAAGCTGCCTCACCCACGGTGAATGGAGGAATGATAAAAGGTATAGCCTTATCAGAACCATCGGCATCTTGATAAACAATTACCCCTTTGTGTGAGTGTGAACCTAATGCACTTTCGTTTATCTTGAATTTACACTTTCCGTCTGAACCAGACATGATAGCTTCTTTTCCAGAATAATCAAAAACTTCAGGTTTTGCGCCATCGCCTACCTCACCACCCATGTAAACTTTCGTCTTGCTCGCCTTGTTGTATGCAGCTAAATAAATCTCTGCAACGAAAGAGTCCCCCTTCAAAATATAACTTTGTTTTGGAACAACAGCTACCGTTACATCAGAGAATTTCAAGTCAGATGCGTTAATCGAAGAAGCCAAGAAGTTCAATACTGTATTCTTCACCAAAATAACATCAGACTCGATTTTACTTAAGTGAGCAATTACTGCAGCTAGTGGTGTGTGGTAAAATAAAGCAGTTTCCCACTTTTCTGGTTTACCTTCACCATCAGGAATATCAGCGAAACCAAAAGTATTAGAGATCAAAAGTTTTGCTTCTGGAGCTCTATCTGCTAATGTGTGAACATTGCCTTTTAAGTCAGTAACCGCAAGATTTTGACACTCGTCAGAAAACGCAGTCAACTTCTCTCTTAATTCTACCGCTGACCATGGTCCACTTTTCGGTGAAGCCGGCTCATCGCCGATCAACATTCCTGTAGTGTTCTGGTTTTCATCTGGCTTCGATACTTTCTCTTTATCTCCGATGTCAATCAAATGACCGTCGACAATGTATTCTTCAAATCCAGCGCCATCTGGGTTTCCCTTCGCTGAACATGCAAGCACTCGCGCTTTCAATTCAACAATATACTTAACTAAGGCATCTGCTTTGTCAACCATTTCATGAGCTTTATCTTGGAAAGGACGAGCCTTTTCCTTGTCGCTCCAGTTGTCTAACAAACCCAAAGTAGCATCAGCACGCTCTTCCGAGTTAGCGCTGTTTTTAACCAATCCGCGATTGATTTGAATGAAGGCGTTCAAAACGTCCTTCGATATATTCATGGCAAGAAGTGCGGTAAGAACGAGATACATCATCCCGATCATCTTCTGCCGTGGGGTTTCTTTTCCACCTGCCATTTTAGTTCCTCCTGTTTTTTATTACAACAATTATTCTTGGAACTTATGCTTGACGGCCAGAGCCCATTGCATTCAACATGTTCGCATAAATCGTGTTCAACGACTTCAAGTTATGCGCAAGCTCAGAAATATTTTCTTTGTACAACTTAGTATCTTCAACTGAGTCAGCAAGGTTTTTAACCAAAGCTCCCATATCGCCGAACATAACACGAGTTTTCTCTAACTCTGACAATTGCAACTCATACATTCCGTTCAATGCAGCAAGATTTTGCGACATTTTCTGAAGGTGCTCACCAGCGCTGGCTCCTTGCTCTGAATGAGCAGCTAGACCTGTTAATTGCTCTGAAGCAGCTTCATAAGTTGACGCGAGTTTAGCCACTTTAACAGAAGCGTCTTGCAATGAACTAGCATAATTCGAACTTGCCATAGCCGCATCTGTAGAATCGGCCATTTGACGTGCGTTTGTGCTGAAGGTTCTCATTCCATCACCAAGACTGGCAATTAAATCACCATCAATCTTAGCTTCACTCAAAAGTGCATCCAATTGTTGAGAAACTCCTTTATTAACTGCAGGCTTTTTAGAAGATCCATGTCCATGCTCACCATCTTCTGGGGTAGCTAATTCAGGATAAACTAAAGACCAATCTGGTTCTTCATGTAAAGGTTCAAATGCTGAGAAAAAGAAGATAACAGCTTCTGTACTCAATCCCACAACAAGTAGCAAAGACGCAAATGGCCAGTGCTGAATTTTAAACATCGCTCCAATAATTACGACAGCTGCTCCGATTCCGTACAGTTTTGCCATAAAATTTTTCCAAGCTTTACTTCCAGGTTTCATTGATTTAAAAATTTAAGTTATTTATGAGGTTTAATTGGTTTCTGATTTATTCGTTTCCTGTTGGGCTGTTCCAGTCTTCAGCAGGACCACTCTTTCCACGACCCAAGTAGGTCATTACACAACGGAATCCGATATATGACTTCGCAGTGTCTTGGAATTCGTATGAACGCGTTCCACATTGGATGAAATAAGAAATATCTTTCCAAGATCCACCGCGAATTACTTTACGCTTCATAGATTTTGGTGTTGCTTGCGCTTCTGGTCCTCTTTCTGTT
>JACCDJ011157210.1_pt1 | contig 11403 bp, 10 predicted proteins | sample 7444481 | NCBI WGS metagenome assembly JACCDJ01 (sample SAMN15323435, study PRJNA562643) | freshwater metagenome | isolation source: river surface water | place: USA:Blue River Watershed | collected 2017-08-15 | reverse complement strand
TTCTGGAACACCAACTCGCCGGTGTGCGAACCGCGCATGCCCAGCTTGTCGAGCTTCTGTGCAATCGAGAAGCCCTTCATGACCTTTTCGATCAGGAAGGCGGTGACGCCACGAGCCCCCAACTCGGGTTCGGTCTTGGCATACACCACCAGGGTGTCGGCATCCGGGCCATTGGTGATCCACATCTTGGAGCCGTTGAGCAGGTAGAACCCGCCCTTGTCCTCGGCGCGCAGCTTCATGCTGATCACGTCGCTGCCCGCGCCGGGCTCGCTCATGGCCAGTGCGCCCACGTGTTCGCCGCTGATCAGCTTGGGCAGGTACTTGCGGCGCTGGGCCTCGCTGCCGTTGCGCTTGATCTGGTTGACGCACAGGTTTGAATGCGCGCCATACGACAGGCCCACGCTCGCGCTGGCCCGGCTGATTTCCTCCATGGCCACCATATGGGCCAGGTAGCCCATGTTGGCGCCGCCGTATTCCTCGCCCACCGTGATGCCCAGCACCCCCAGTTCGCCCATCTTTCGCCACAGGTCCATGGGGAATTGGTCGCTGCGGTCGATTTCGGCCGCACGCGGGGCGATCTCGGCGTCGGCAAAGGCGCGCACCGCGTCGCGCAGCGCATCGATGTCTTCGCCGAGTTGGAAGTTCAGGCCGGGCAGGTTCATGAGAGCTCCGAGATGGTTGACGTTTACGTAAACGTCAATTGTAGAAAATCGCGGGTTGGTTTCCGGGTTCAGGCTTCGGCCGTGGCCTTGGAGCGCAAGCGGCGCGGCGCGGCCTTCGCCCTGCGGGAGGCCGCCCCCAACAAGTCCCGGCAACGCGCCTCATGTTGGGCAATCTCGGCCAGCGTCACCTCGATGTCGTCCTTCTGTTGCTCCAGCTGCAGCCTATGGGCCTGCAGCACCCCCAGAAAAGCCTGCAACTGGGGCGCGGTGTCGTCGGGCGACTCGTACATATCCACCAGCTGCTTGATTTCCTGCAGGGTCAGCCCCAGGCGCTTGCCGCGCAGGGTGAGCTTCAAGCGCGTACGGTCGCGGTGGGTGTACACCCGGTTGCGGCCTTCACGCCCGGGTGTGAGCAGGCCCACGTCTTCATAGAAGCGAATGGCGCGCGGGGTGATGTCGAACTCCAGTGCGAGCTCGGTGATCGTGTGGGTGGTCGCGGACGGCGCGGCCTTGCGGCTTGCACTCATGGAAGGCTTGGTTAGACTGACGTTAACGTAAACGTAAATGTAAGGCGAACGCAGCGCAATGGCCAATTCCAAGGAACACGAGCTCCAGTACCCCCTGGGGGATCAACTGCCGGCCCTGGGCAGCACCCTGACCGTCGCCCCAGGCGTGAAGTGGGTGCGCATGGGCCTGCCCTTCGCGCTGGACCACATCAACCTGTGGCTGCTGCGCGACCGGCTGGAAGACGCCGAGGGAGGCGTACGCGAAGGCTGGGCCATCGTGGACTGCGGCATCACCAACGACGCCACCCGCAGCGCCTGGGAGCAGGTGTTCGACGAGCAGCTGGAAGGCCTGCCGGTGCTGCGTGTGATCGTCACCCACATGCACCCCGACCACATCGGACTGGCCCAATGGCTCACTGAGCAGTGGGGCACGCCCGAACAGCCCTGCCGCCTGTGGATCAGCGGTACCGACTGGAACGCTGCCCGCATGGCCAGCCGCTCGACCATCGGTCACGGCGGCGCCAGTGCGGCCGCCTTCTTCGGCAGCCACGGCTTGACCGACCCGGAGGCACTGCAGAAGGTGAGCCAGCGCAGCAACTACTACGGCTCCATGGTGCCGGCCGTACCCGACCAGTACCGCCGCCTGCTCGATGGCGACGTGCTGCGCATCGGCGACCACGACTGGCGCTGCATCAGCGGCTATGGCCACGCGCCCGAGCACATCGCGCTGTACAGCGACAGCCAGCGCTTGCTGATCTCGGGCGACATGGTGCTGCCGCGCATCAGCACCAACGTGAGCGTGATCGATCTGGAACCCGAGGCCAACCCCCTGGCCCTTTATCTGCAATCCCTGGGCCGCTACGAAGACCTGGCCAAAGACACCCTGGTGCTGCCCTCACACGGCCGGCCCTTCACGGGCCTGCACAAGCGCCTGGCCCAGCTCCATGAACACCATGTCGATCGTCTGGCCGACACCGCCAAACGCTGTGCGCAGTCACCGGCCAGCGCGGCCGACCTGCTGCCCATCCTCTTCCGCCCCAACCTGGACCTGCACCAGACCACCTTCGCCATGGGTGAGGCGGTGGCACACCTGCATGCACTGTGGCAACGCGGGGATCTCGTTCGCAAGCGAGGGGCCGACGGGGTCTGGCGCTTTTCGCCCAGTGCCTGAGGCTCAAGCGTCGGACAGGGGCACAGGCGACTTCAAAGGGACTTGGGCCGCCTCATAGTCGGGCAACACCGAGCGCACCACCTCCCAGAAGGCGGCGCTGTGGTTCATTTCGCGCAGGTGCGCCAACTCGTGCACCACCACGTAATCGATGGTGCTCAGTGGAAACTGGATGAGGCGCCAGTTCAGCCGCACCGCGCCGTCGGCCGTGGCGCTGCCCCAGCGGGTCTGAGCCGAACTCAGCGACAGGCGCTGCACCTTCACGCCCAGGCGCGGCGCATACAGCGCGCAGCGCTCCTCGAACACGCGCCGGGCCTGGCGCTGCCACCAGCTGTGCACCACATCGCGGATGCGTTCAGCTTGGGCGTCGGGCGGCAGGCCCAGCCAGAGGGTCGAGGCCACATCGGTGACCGCCGGTACGTCCAACATCGCGCCTCCGGGTGCCGCCACCTGGGCCGGGCTCAAGGCGAGGCGCACCGTGCGGCCCAGGTAGGGCACGAAAGCCCCATCGGCCCAGTCGATGCGTGCGGCGTCCAAGCGGCGGTTACGGTCGGTCTGCTCCTGCAGCTTGCGCAGGATCCACGGGCCCTTCTCCAGCAGTGCGGCTTCCACCTCCTGCAGGCCCACCCAGCGCGGCGCGCTCACGCTCAGGCCCTCGGGGCCGACCACGAAACCGATGGTGCGCCGCTTGCCGCGCCGAAAGGCATAGCGCACCCGCTGCCCCTTGAGCACGATGTCGCGGCTGCCCTGGGGGTGGTCGAGAACGGCCGGCAGCGAAGGCGGCTGCTCGCGTGGGGCAGGGGCAGGGGCAGGCGTCGGCGCAGCCGCCGGTTCATCAAAGAACCCCAGCGCCAGTTGCAGAAAGCCCGCCATGGCGCGGAGTTTAGGCGGCGTAGGCGTCGGGATCCAAGCGGCGCATCTCGCCCTCGATCCAAATCTCCACCTCGCGCATGAGTTCATCGGCATCCCGACCGGCCGACGCGATGGGCTCGCCGATCGACACATCGATCACGCCCGGGCGCAACAGGAAGGACTTGCGTGGCCAGCACTTGGCCGAGCTCACCGCGATGGGCACCAGGTAGGCCCCGGTCACCACCGCCAATCTGGAGGCGCCGGACTTGTAGACGCCCTGCGAGCCGCGCGGCGTGCGCGTGCCCTCGGGGAACATGATCACCCAGACGCCGCGGGCCATCAGGCGCCGGCCCTGCTCGGCCACCTTGGCCCAGGCCTCGGCCCGCTTGCTGCGGTCAATGTGGATCATGTCCAAGCGGCCCATGGCCCAGCCGAAGAAGGGCACCAGCAGCAGTTCCTTCTTGAACACATAGGCCAGCGGGTGGCTCATGATGGTGGGGAAGGCGAAGGTTTCCCAGGTGGACTGGTGCTTGGGGCACAGGATGACCGGCGTGAGCGCATCCGGTGCGGGCAGACGATCCATGCCCTGCAAGCGGTACTGCACGCCGCAGATCACCCGCGCGCCCCAGATGGCCACGCGCAACCAGCCCATGCAGAACCAGTACAGGGGATCACCCCGCACGAAGATGGACATCACCAGCGCTGCCACGGCCCACGGAATGACCGTCAGGGCCATCCACAGGAAGAAAGTGACCGATCGCAGAAGTCTCAACATATCGGGCTCAGGCCGCACTCACCGGCGCCTGCGGCCGCATCAGTGACTCGGCCAGTGCGCCCAAGTCGCGGTGAACGCGCGCGCCCGGCACCTGCTGCAGCAAGGCCACCACCTGTTCATCGTCCAAGGCCGCCGCGCGCCCGGTGCGCACCAGGTGCGGCTGACAGCCCGCCGCCACGGCCGCCTTCAGGTCGCGCAGGTTGTCGCTGACCATGGGCACGCCCGCCAGCTCAATGCCGTAGCGCTGCGCGATCTGCAGCATCATGCCTGGCAGCGGCTTGCGGCACTCGCATTGCTCCTCGGGCGTGTGCGGGCAGAAGAACACCGCATCGAGCCGCCCGCCGGCGTCCGCCAGGCGCCGGTTCATGGCCTGGTGCACCGCATTGAGCGAAGCCATGTCGATCAGGCCGCGTCCGATGCCGGCCTGGTTGGTGGCCACCACCGCATGCCAGCCTGCATGGTTCAGGCGAGCCACGGCCTCCAGCGCGCCGGGAAGGGGCTCCCACTCCTGGGGCTCCTTCACATGGTCTTCGCGATAACGGTTGAGCACGCCGTCACGGCCCAGGATGATGAGTTTGACGGCGTGGTGTGCGATGTGGGGCACGGTGCACCTCAGGCGGCCAGGCGCGAAAGGTCGGCCACCTGGTTCATTGCGGCGTGCAGCTGCCTGAGCAGCGCCAGGCGGTTGCGGCGCAAGGCCTCGTCTTCAGCATTGACCATCACACCGTCGAAGAAGGCGTCCACCGGGGCCTTGAGCACGGCCAGGGCCTTGAGCGAGCCGGTGTAGTCGTGCGCATCGAACTGCCGCTGCGCCCCGGGTACCGCCGCCTGCAGCGCCGCGGCCAGGGCCTGCTCCGGCGCTTCGCGCAGCAAGGCTGCCTCCACCCCGTCGGGCAGGGCACCCTCAACCTTCTTGAGGATGTTGGACACCCGCTTGTTGGCCGCCGCCAGCGAGGCGGCCTGCGGCAGGGCCGCGAAGGCGCGCACGGCTTCCAGGCGTTTGGCGACTTCGCCCAAACGCGCCGGGCGCAAAGCCAACACGGCGTCCACCTCATGGGCGGTGTAGCCCTGTTCGCGCAGCGACACGGCCAGGCGGTCGTAGAGGAAACCCAGCAGGGCGCCCGACGGGTCCGCGATGCGGTCGCCGAAGACCGGCACGGCCGCAGCGATCAGCTCAGGCAAGCGCAGCGGCAGGTTCTTTTCCGAGAGGATGCGGATCACGCCCAGCGCGTGGCGGCGCAGCGCGAAGGGATCCTTGTCGCCGGTGGGCAGCTGGCCGATGCCGAACAGGCCCACCAGGGTTTCGAGCTTGTCGGCCAGTGCCACCACGGTGCCGGTGTGGTTGCGTGGCAGGGCGTCGCCGGCAAAGCGGGGCTTGTAATGGTCTTCGATGGCGATGGCCACGCCATCGCGCAGGCCCTCGTGGCGGGCGTAGTAGGCACCCATGATGCCCTGCAGCTCGGGGAATTCGCCCACCATGTCGGTGAGCAGATCGGCCTTGGCCAACAGGGCCGCCTGCTGCACCTTGCTGTCCAGCACCTCGAACTCGTCCTTGGCCTCCACCGTGTAGGGCACGGTGGCCATGCGCAGCTGGTTCACGATGGCGTGGGCAATGCCGCGAACCCGCTCGGTGCGCTCGCCCTGCGTGCCCAGCTTGCCGTGATAGACCACCTTGGCCAGGCCAGGAACGCGGTCGGCCAGACTGCGCTTGCGGTCCTGGTCGTAGAAGAACTTGGCATCGGCCAGACGCGGACGAACCACCCGCTCGTTGCCCTGGATCACGGCCGACGGGTCGGACGGCGAGATGTTGCTGACGATGAGGAAGCGATTGGTGAGCTTGCCTTCCTTGCCCGGGGCGGCATCCAGCAGCGGAAAGTACTTCTGGTTGGCCTTCATCGTGAGGATCAGGCACTCCGGCGGCACGGCCAGGAACTCGCTCTCGAACTGGCAGGTGAGCACGTTGGGTCGCTCAACCAGGGCGCTCACTTCATCCAGCAGGGCCTCATCGTCGATGGGCTTGAGGCCCAGCTGGGACGCCGCAGCGTTCAGCTGGCGCACGATGTCCGCTCGGCGGGCCTCGAAGCGCGGGATCACCGCGCCGTCTTCGGTCAACTGCTGCTCGTAGGAATCGGCATCGCGCAGCTCGATGCAAGGCACGCGCGCCTCGAAGCGGTGGCCCTGCGTGGTGCGGCCGGCGTTCAGGCCCAGGACCGACACGGCCACCACCGTATCCCCGTGCAGCGCCACCAGGCCGTGCGCCGGACGCACAAAGTTCACGCTGGTCCAGCCGGGCTGTACATCGGGCCCGCCTTGTTCCAACTGGTAGCTCATCACCTTGGGGATGGGCAGGGCGGCCAGGGCCTCATCCAGCGCCTTCTGCAGGCCTTCGGCCAAGGTGGCCCCGGGCACCACCGTGTCCAGGAACAGGGTCTCGGCCTTGCCTTCGCCCTGGCGCTTGAGGCCTGCCGTGGCCTCTGCCCCCAGGCCCATCGAGGCCAGCTTCTTGAGCAGCGCCGGCGTGGGTTGCCCAGCCGCATCCAGGCCCACCGCCACGGGCATCAGCTTGGTCTGTTGGGGGCGGTCCGCGGCGCGCGACAGCACCTGCGTGAGGTGCAGCGCCAGGCGCCGGGGGGTGGCGAATCCGGTGACCACGCTGGCTTCAGAAGCAAGGCCCTGAGCCCGCAGGCCGGCGGTCAAGGAATCTGCAAAGACCGCGCCCAGCTTCTTGAGCGACTTGGGCGGCAACTCCTCGACAAAGAGTTCGACCAGCAGATTGGCGGCGTTCATGTTCGATTGGGACATGGTGTTCAGGCCGCCTTCTTCTGCTGTTCGTCTTGCGCGGCCAACTTGGCCAGTGCCTCTTCGGCCCATTCGCGCGGCGCCAGCGGGAAGCCCAGCCGGGCGCGGCTGTCCAGGTAGCTGGCCGCCACGCTGCGCGCCAGGTTGCGAATGCGGCCGATGTAGGCCGCGCGCTCGGTCACGGAAATCGCGCCACGCGCATCCAGCAGGTTGAAGGTGTGCGCGGCCTTGAGCACCTGCTCGTAGGCCGGCAAGGCCAGCTGCTGCGCCATCAGATGCTGCGCATTGCCTTCGTGCGCACCGAAGGCGTGCAGCAGGAACTCGACGTTCGAATGCTCGAAGTTGTAGGTGCTTTGTTCCACTTCGTTCTGGTGGAACACGTCGCCATAAAGGATGGTGCCCCCAGACCGGCCTGAAGGCCGGTCGCCCCCCGCCGCATACACCAGGTCGTAAACATTCTCGACGCCCTGCAGGTACATGGCCAGGCGCTCCAAGCCGTAGGTGATCTCGCCGGTGATGGGCCGGCAGTCGATGCCACCCACCTGCTGGAAGTAGGTGAACTGCGTGACCTCCATGCCGTTGAGCCAGACCTCCCAGCCCAGGCCCCAGGCACCGAGTGTCGGGTTCTCCCAGTCGTCCTCGACGAAGCGGATGTCGTTCTTCTTCAGGTCAAAGCCCAGTGCTTCGAGCGAGCCGAGGTACAGCTCGAGGATGTTGGCCGGCGCGGGCTTCAGCACCACCTGGTACTGGTAGTAGTGCTGCAGCCGGTTGGGGTTCTCGCCGTAGCGGCCGTCTTTCGGGCGGCGGCTGGGCTGCACGTAGGCGGCCTTCCACGGCTCGGGGCCGATGGCGCGCAAAAAGGTGGCGGTGTGGCTGGTGCCTGCGCCCACTTCCATGTCGTAGGGCTGCAGCAGTGCGCAGCCCTGGGCGTCCCAGTACGACTGCAGCTTGAGGATGATCTGTTGGAAGGTCAGCATGGCGGTTTTCCGCACGCGCCGGCGGCCGCTGACGGCAGCGCCCGGCCCACGCAAAAACGTCGCGCCAGCCAGCCTGCGGGACGATCCCGCGCCCTAGCCCTCTGCGCGACGAGCAACGCCGGATTTTAAGGCCGCGGGCACCAGGCACAGCAGCGCTGCCAGCAGCAGCGGCCACAAGCCGAAGCGCCCCGCCCAGGCCGCGTAGCCAGTGGTGCCGGCGCGGCCCTCCACCTCGCCTTGCAGCACGCCGCGGGCGTGCGGCAGCGCCTGCGCCACCACAACGCCGCGGTGGTCGATCAGCGCGGTGGCGCCGGTGTTGGTGGCGCGCACCATCGGCCGCGCGAATTCCAGCGCCCGCATGCGGCTGATCTGCAGGTGCTGGTCGATCGCCACCGTGTTGCCGAACCAGGCGATGTTGCTGAGGTTGACGAACACCGTCGGTGCGCGCGCCGCATCGGCAAAGCGCGCGGCCAGCTCTTCGCCGAACAGGTCTTCGTAGCAGATGTTGGGCGCCAGGCGCTGGCCGCGCCACTCGAACGAGGCCTGCCCGACACCGCCGCGCGCAAAGTCGCCCAGCGGAATGCGCATCAGGTCGGTGAACCAGCGAAACAGCGGCGGCACAAATTCGCCGAAGGGCACGAGGTGGTGCTTGTCGTAGCGGTACTCGGGCTGCCCCGCGGCCCAGCCCACCGCCGAGTTGGTGTAGCCCGCCGTCGCGTCACCCAGCGGCACGCCGATCAGCGCAGCCTGCGCGCGGGCGGGGTCTGCGCCCAGATATGGCCGGCGCAGATCGTCCCAGTAGCCCGGCGGCAGCATCGCCGGCAAGAGCGGCAGCGCGGTCTCGGGCGCCACCACCAGCGCCCCTGGCCATGGCCGCGACAGCTGTGCGGCGTACCAGTCCAGCGCCTGCGGCACGCCGCTGCCGGGCTCGAACTTCTGGTCTTGCGGGATGTTCCCCTGCAGCAGCACCAGGCTCAGCGCACCAGTGCTGCGCGTCGCCGGCTCGGGCAGCCACAGGCCACCGCTCAGGGCCAGCAGTGACCCCAGCGCGGGGGCAGCGGCGCGCATCAGGGCGGCCTTGCCCACCTTGCCAGCGTCATTGGCCCCGGGCGGGCCCTCAGGTCCGCCCACCGCTGAAACGCCGGCCGCCGGCATGCGGCCACGCGACGGCCAGATGCGCGCCATCAGCAGCGCCAGCACCGCCGCCAGCGCTGCAGCCAACCCGCCGACGCCGTACACACCCACCAGCGGCGCCCACACCGACAGCCAGCCATCGACATGCGCGTAGCCGCCCGCACCCCAGGGAAAGCCGGTGAACAGGCGACCGCGCGCCACCTCAGCCAGCGTCCACAGGCCGGCGAATGCCAGCGCAGTGGAACCGGCGCCATCGCGCCGAGCCGTCCAGCGCCACCACAGCGCCGCGGCCAGCGCGTAGTACAGGCCCAGCGCTGCCGCCAGCGCCAGCACCGCCAGTGCAGCCAGCGGCGCGGCCAGCCCGCCGTAGGTGTGCATCGAAATGAACAGCCACCAGAAGCTGCCCGCCAGCCAGGCGATGGCAAAGACCCAGCCGGCGAGAAACGCGCGCCCGGCCGACGCCGCCTGACGCAAGGCCGCCACCAGCAGCGCCAGCGACCCGACCTGCAAAACGCCGCTGGGCTGCCCAAGCGTCAGCCAGCCTTCGATGCCGGCATCCAGCGGCCAGGCGATCGATGCGGCCTGCACCCATCCGGCGATCGCCACCAGGCCCAGCCACGCGCGCTGCGCGGCCACGGGCGATCGGATCGGTGCGGCAGCCACGCCCCAGTGCCGCGGTCTCAGCCCTGCGCCGCGCTGCGCACGGGGGACACCCGGAACCAGCGCACCGCGCCGCCCTTGGTGTGCAGCACCACGAAGTCGAGCCCCGCCAGCGCCAGGCGCTCGCCGCGTTTGGGCACGTGGCCCATCTCGTGCGCGATCAGGCCGCCAATCGTGTCAAAGCCCTTGTCGAAGCCCCTCTCCTGGCCACCCTCGCCCACCTCGCCCTCGGCGCGCGGAAAGCTCACGCCAAACGACTCGGCCACCCGCTCGGGCGACGCGTCGCCGCTCACCCGCCAGGTGCCGTCGGCCAGCGCGAAGATGTCGCCCGCGTCCTCGGCGATGTCGAACTCGTCCTCGATTTCTCCGACGATCTGCTCCAGCACGTCCTCGATGGTGATCAGCCCGGCCACGCGGCCGAACTCGTCGATGACCACCGCCAGGTGGTTGCGGTTGCCGCGGAACTCGCGCAGCAGGTCGTTCAGGCCCTTGCTCTCGGGCACGAACACCGCCGGGCGCAGCAGCGCGCGCAGGTTGAGCTCAGGCGCGCGCTGCAGCTTCAGCAGGTCCTTGGCCATCAGGATGCCGATGATGTTCTCGCGATCGCGCTCGTACACCGGAAAGCGCGAATGCGCGGTGTCGATCACCAGGTGCAGGATGTCGTCGTACGGCGCATCGATGTCGATCAGGTCCATGCGCGGCGCGGCCACCATCACGTCGCCCGCGCTCATCTCGGCCAGCCGGATCACGCCTTCGAGCATCGCGCGCGATTCCGCGCCGATGACCTGGTTGTCTTCGGCGTCGGCCAGCGACTCGATCAGTTCGGCCTTGGAATCAGGCCCGGGGAAGATGAATTCGGTGACCTTCTGCAGGAAGGTCCGCTTGTCGTCCCGTCCGGTGGACGGGCGCGCAGGGTGTGGGTCTGACACAGGGGGTCGGGTGCAGCGCGTGCAGTGGTTGCGACGCGCACAAGGATAGCGGAAGCAGATGACAGCCGGGGCGCGATGCCCGGGGTGCCCTGGTGGGCTCCCGTCGGCTCAGGGCGCGCAGTGCGCCCGGGCCTCGCGCACGCCCTGGCGCACCTCCTGCACCGTGGCCAGAAAGCGCCGGAACTGCCGCGCCTGGCGCTTGAGCAGGAAATCGGTCTCGGCCACCTGCTGCTCCACCAGTTCGGCCATGCGGGAGTCCAGCGTGGCGGGCGGCAAGCGCAGGTAGGCCTCGGTCTCGCTGCCCGCGGGCTCGAGCGTGGCGCCGGCGCGGCGAGCAATGTGCAGCATCGCCGCGTTTTCCGACAGCGCGTGGATGAACAGCAGCTCCACGCCCTCGTTGCGCGCATGGCGCACCGCGCGCTCGAACAGCAGCGTGCCGTAGCCGCGCCCGCGCGAGGCCGGGTCCACCGAGACGCCGAACTCGGCACAGGCGCCGCACTCCAGCGCGCTGCCCGCCGCCAGATGCGCCAGTGCGATCAGCCGCAGCCGGCGGTTGAAGATGCCAAACAGGTCGTCGCGCCGGAAGTCCAGCGCATCCACGTAGCGGCCGACCTGCTCGTCGGTGGCGGCGTAGCCAAAGCGCAGGTAGCGGTCGCCGGCATCCAGGCGCAGCAGGTGCTCGCGCAGCGCCTCGCGGTCGTCTTCCTCGAGCTGCAGGATCGGCACCAGCGCGGTGTCGCCGGCCGGGTGGGTTGCAGCGCCGGGGGCCTGCGGCGCCGCATCGGGGGTCGTTGGCAAAGGGGTCATGGCCCCCAATGTAGGGGTTTTCCCTAATCCCTGGGATGTGCAGGCTCAAACGCCGCGCCGGCTACAGCGGCAAGGCCGTGGTGGCCTTCACCCGGTCGAGCACAAAGCTGGTCTTGCAGTCCTGCACGCTCGGG
>JACCDJ010808832.1_pt1 | contig 11405 bp, 12 predicted proteins | sample 7444481 | NCBI WGS metagenome assembly JACCDJ01 (sample SAMN15323435, study PRJNA562643) | freshwater metagenome | isolation source: river surface water | place: USA:Blue River Watershed | collected 2017-08-15 | reverse complement strand
TGCTTCTCGTATGGGAAATGTATAAGATTTAAAATTTTTATTAAAGAAAGGAATAGATATTGAAACAAAAGATATTGATGGTAAAACCGCATTAATATAAGCATCAATAAATGAAAATTTAGAAGTACTATAATAATTAATTATTAATAATGCAAACATTGAAGCTTAAAATTAATTTGGTTCTACTGCATTAATTGAAACGGCATTATATGGAAAATTTAATTCAGTTAAATTTTTAATTGAAAAAGGTGCCAATATAAACGCAAAAAATAATCTAAATGAAAATGTTTTATTTAAATCAGTTTATTGTGGAAACTTAGATATGTTAAAATTTTTGATTGAAATGGGTGCTGATATAAATGCAAAGAATATAGATGGTAATACGATTTTAATTTGGGCGTCATAAGAAGGAAAAATGGACATTGTAGAATATCTTATTACAAATGGAGCAAATATTAATATTAATAACAATAAAGGTTAAAATGCATTAATTAAAGCATCGTATTATGGACATTTGGATATAGTAAAAACTCTTTTGAATAGTGGAGCAGATATAAATTAAAAAGATAAATATAATAATACTTGTTTAATATATGCTATTTAATATGGTCATTTAAAAGTTGTTTAATATCTTGTGTAATAAAGAATAAATATAAATTAAAGAAATAATAACGGAAAATCAGCGCTTGATTATTCTGATTTATATGGACATTAGGATATATTATTATGTCTTATTTCTTAAATGAATTATAAATGATTTTTATTAATATAAAAATTGAATTATTTTTTAATAATTATTATATAAAGATTATATAGCTTTTGTAGTATAATTAAAATTATTTTGATAAATAAAAAAGATATATATTTATAAAATAACTTTTGATAATTAAATTACAATGAGTTCTTCAAAAGGTAAGGAAAAATCAATTAAAAAAATCAATGTTGAAGAATTAACAGATAAATATTAAAAATTAGATTAAAGAGAACATGTTTTAATTAGACCACATATGTATATTGGAGAACCAAAACCATATGAAAGAGAAGAATATATATATGATGAAAATTTAAATAAAATTATTTAAAAATAAATAATTTATTCAGATGGTCTTTTAAAAATTTTTGACGAAATTTTGAGTAACGCAACTGATTAATATACTCGCTTAAAAAATAAAAAAAGTTAAAACCCTGTCACATAGATACATGTAGAAACAGATATTAAAAAGGGGATAATTAGTATTAAAAACAATGGTGAAAGTATTGAAATTAGAAAACATAAAAAAGAAAATATTTATATTCCAGAATTAATTTTTGGAAATCTTTTAAGTGGTGAAAATTTTAATGATAATGACGATAGACGAGGTTGTGGTACAAATGGTACTGGATCCGTTTTGAATAATGTTTTTTCCAAATGGTTTAGAGTAGATATTGTCAATAATGGTTAAAGATACATTTAAAAATTTGAAAATAATTTATCAATTATTAATCCACCATAAATTACATAAGTTGATTCAGATACAAAAGAATATGTTAAGATTGAATTTTTACCAGATTATGAAAGATTTGATATATAATTATTAACAGATTATGAAAAAACTCTTAAAAAATAATTATCTAAAAAAATGATTACAGACTAAGAATATGAAACAAAATATAAGTATATGGAAAAACTTTTAGAATAATAATTTTAAATATTTTATTAACGAACATTATAAACAAGTGCAACCACTGATAAAGATTTAAAAGTTTTTTATAATAAAAAACAAGTCCCGGTTAAGGATTTTAAATCATATTGTTAATTATTTTTAGATGAAGACTAATTTTTTACATTTGAAAGTCCAAATGATGACTGGTAATATGGTGTCGCAATTAGTAAAGATGGATATTAAAATATTTCTTTTGTAAATTAAAATTTTACAAAATCAGGTGGAACCCATGTAGAATATATATTTAATTAATTTATTGATGATTTATTTAAAAATATTGAAAGAAAAGCAAAAAGTTAATCAAAAGGTTCTGAAAAACTTATTAAAAAAAGTCATATTAAAGATAATATTATGATTTTTGTTAATGCAAGTGTTTCAAATCCTAAATTTAAATCATAATCAAAAGAAGAATTAACAACCAAACCAGCTGATTTTAAAACTTCCGTGAAAGTTTCAGATAAATTTAAAAAATCTATTATCAATAGTCCAATTACAGAAGCATCAATGAATAGAGTATTGGGTGTAGGACTTAAATAATTAGAAAAAACTGACGGAAAAAAGAAAAGTCGTTTAGTTGGTATTCCTGGTTTAGATGATGCTAATTGGGCAGGAACAGCAAAAAGTGATTTGTGTTCTTTAATTTTAACAGAGGGGTTGTCGGCAAAAACTATGGCAGTTTCTGGTGTAGGTGCTTTATCTAATGGTAGAGATATTTATGGTATTTTTCCATTAAAAGGAAAAGTATTAAATGTTAAAACCGCTTCTTCATAATAAATTGGAGCAAATCAAGAAATTAGTTATTTAAAATAAATAATGGGTCTTTAAACAGGTAAAACATATACCGATGTATCCGAATTAAGATATGGTAAAATTATTTGTTTAGTCGATTAAGATCTTGATGGAAGTCATATTAAAGGTTTATTAATGAATTTATTTTAACATTTATGGCCTTCATTATTTTAATTGAAAGATTTTATAACAACATTTTTAACACCTATTGTAAAAGTTTAATAAAAAAATGGAGAAACATTAGAATTTTATGCTATATAATAATTTCATGAATGGTATTAAAAAAATTCAAAAAACGCAGTAAGAATTAAATATTTCAAGGGGTTGGGAACACACGAACCTAAAACTGTTAAAAAATATTTTTCACCAGAAAATAAAAAAGAAGTAATTTATATTTATGATGGAGAAAGTAGTGATAATTCTATTAATCTTGCGTTTAATAAAAAATGCATAGAATAAAGAAAAAAATGGTTAATGAATTATGAAAGAGACAATATATTGGATTATACTAATCCATATGTTCTTTATGAAGATTTTATTAATAAAGAATTAATACATTTTAGTAATTATGATAATGAAAGAAGTCTTCCAAGTATGGTTGATGGTTTAAAACCTTCATAAAGAAAAGTTCTATATGGTTGTTTTAAAAGAAATTTAACACATGATAAATAAGAAATAAGAGTATCATAATTGGCAGGTTATATTAGTGAAGTAGCAGAATATCATCACGGTGAAATGAGTTTAAATGGGACTATTGTCGGTATGGCATAAAACTTTGTTGGTGCAAATAATATTAATACTTTAATGCCAGTTGGTTAATTTGGTTCAAGATTAGTATCTTCGGGGTCAGATGCAGCATCTGCTCGTTATATATAAACTAAACTTTAAAAATTAACATCGATAATATATGATAAAAAGGATTTTCCATTATTTTAATACAATAAAGATGATGACGGAAAACCAATTGAACCATTATATTATGTTCCAATTGTTCCAATGGTTTTATTCACTAAAACATAAGGTATTGGAACAGGATTTAGTACAAATATTCCTCAATTTAACCCAGAAGAAGTTGTTAATGCGTTAATGACTAAAATTTAAAATCCTGAATTAAAGAGTTTCCCGATTAAACCTTGGTTTATGGGTTTTAAAGGAACAGTAATTAAAAAAGTTGGACTAAATTAAGATTCAGATAATTATTCAACATAAGGTTGTTATTAAAGAATATCACCAGATTAAATTTTAATTACTGAACTTCCAATTGGTAATTGGACACAAGATTACAAAGACTATTTACAATAATACATGGTTGATAATCCAAAAGTATTAAAAGATGTAACAGATTAAGGTAATGAAAAGGTAGTTAAAATTACACTTACATTTCATAAAGGATGTCTCGATAGACTTCTTGAAAAGAAAGATAAGTTTGAAAAAGATTTTAAACTAATAGGAACTGGAAGTCAGTAATCTTTCAGTAATTCAAATATGCATCTATATGATGAATTTGGAAAAATTAATAAATATAAAAATGTATCTGAAATTATAAATTCATTTTATGATATTCGTGTGCATTTTTATAATTTAAGAAAAGATTATCTTGTAAAACAATATGAAAAAGAATTATAAATTTTAAGCGATAAAGCAAGATTTATATTGGAAATTATTAATAAAACATTAGTTGTTAGTAATAAACCTCGTAAAAATATCGAAGCAGAATTAGAAGATTCAAAACGAACAGGTGGGGCATATATTCGTGTCGAAGGGACATATGACCATTTACTTGGTATGCCAATTTATACATTAACAAAAGAAAAAGTTGATGAATTAATTAAATAAAGAGACGAAAAATAAAAACAATTAAATGCTCTTAAAAAGAAATCACCGACCGATTTATGGGTTGATGACTTATCATAATTTATGAAATGTTATGAAGAATATTATTAAAACTATATGGACGAACTTGAAGGAAAGGACAATAAAGTTAAAAAATAAATTAAAAAGAATGTATCAAAAAATAGTTAAGTATAGACATAAACATAAAAAGTTTAATCAAATTCTAATTCTAAATCTAAATCTTAGAGTTAAAATTAAGCATCAACATCTTCTTGATTATAATAATTATTAATACATATAAATATTTAAAAATATAATTAATTGTATTATTTTTAATATATTTTTATAATTTTTTTATAATAAAAAAATTGAAATTATTAGTAAGATATATTTATATAAAGAATTATTTACATTTAAATTATATATAACTATTTTATTTTGTAATAAAAGTTTAGATTATATATTAGTATAAAAAATGATTTCATTTATTAAAATATGTGGAGCAACAATGCTCTTAATAATTTAAACATATTCATAACCGGCATTAGATTAATAAATTTCTTCTAATGAATTATCACTTCTAATATAAGCATTGCGAGGTGATGAACCAATTGAGCCTTAAACTCCTGTTGCTGAACCTACTGTTCCAGTTCCCGAGCATTAAACTCCTGTTGCTGAACCTACTGTTCCAGTTCCTGAGCCTTAAACTCCTGTTGCTGAACCTACTGTTCCAGTTCCTGAGCCTTAAACTCCTGTTGCTGAACCTACTGTTCCAGTTCCCGAGCCTTAAACTCCTGTTGCTGAACCTACTGTTCCAGTTCCCGAGCCTTAAACTCCTGTTGCTGAACCAGAAACATTAGCAGAAGAACCATATGAAACTATATTTGAAGAAGAAGAAATTGTTTAATCTCCTGACTAAATTAGTTCTTCACCTCCTGTATCTGACACAAAAACGGAAGATATACCATAAATGTTAGTATATGTTGAATATAAAAATTAACAAATAATAATTGACTTGACATATGTTGAAATTTTTGATCTTGAAGAATTTATATATGATGAATTAGAAGGTATCGGATTATCCGAAGAATAAAAAAATTAAATATCTAAATCTATTTCCAAATAGATTTAAGGTATGCCTTCTGATAATTTAAATACATAAAGTTCATTAGGTTAAGGTCAATAAACTATTAAAGTTATTGTAACAAACGATGAAGCATAAATACAAAAAATTTAACAAGGAGAAGAAATTGGAGATAATTCGGATAATTCCGATAATGAATTATCTGATAATATTGACATAAGAAGTATTACAAGTTCTTCCAATTCTATTTTTGATTATATAAATCTAAATATAATACTTGTATTATATATTTGTATGACATTTAATATATTATAATGATCATATTAAATAAAAAACATTAATTATAAATATATATTAAAAATTTTTATTATTTTTTTATTATTTATTCAAAATCACTTGAATTTAACAATGTAAATTGGTGGGGTGTTTTTGTCTCCTGAACAAGCGAGTTTTTCAATACCTGCGAATTTAGATTTTTCTTTTAATACAAATTTGTCGCCACGAGTGCTCATTGACATTTTAGAAATAGCAACAAGAAGACCCATTACGCCAACGCGGGGACTTACACGGTCAGAAGCTACAAGATTTGAAATTATTTCTTTACCTGTATCTTTGTCGGTCATTGTTCGTGTGCCTGCACGGGGATTAATAAGAATGAAGTTTCCAAATCCAGAAAGCATATCAGTTTGTTCTTTTTCGGTAAAAAGACGAGATTGTTTTACTTAATCAGTAAATTCACCTCCATTAAATTTAGCTTCGGCGACAGCAGTATTTAAATCCCATTCAATTTTTTCAATATACTTCATACCATCATAAGTATATACTCTTGGTTCTTATTATAGTTTTTTGGAACCAGATTTAGGTGCTGATTTGGGTGCTGATTTGACAGCAGAAGCAACCTTAGAACCCAATTTGGGTGCTGATTTTGCAGCAGAAGCAACTTTGGAACCAGATTTAGGTGCGGACTTTGGTTCCGATTTAGCAGACGCAACTTTGCTGTTAGTTTTTTGAGATTACATTGTGTTTAATAAGTTTATTTTTTTATTAATCTTTTTATATATATTATAAAAAAATTATTATAAATAATAAAAAAGATAATATAAAATAAGTATTATATTTAATATAAAAAATGTCTTATTCTTTAAATAGAAATGAAGCAATATAATATTTAAAATAACTTGCGATTATTGGAATATTATTTTTTGTAGCATTTACATATAATGGTTTTATGAAGAATTCCAATGGAATGTTGTCAGCGACACAAATATTTGTAAAAATAACTGGACCTAATTTTTACAAATATTTAAAAAAAACAATTAAAGATAAAATATTAATACCTCTTAAAAATAATTTTGAATGGTGGGCAATATTATTAACAAAACTTTTTAAATAAATAGCTATTTAATTCTTTTAATTATTAAAATATGTAATAAATGTTATTATCACAAAATCTCCATACAATTATATATTTTTATTTTTAATTCTAATATAAATTTTAACATATTATTCATATATAAAACTACCCAATTTCGGTCTTTATAATAAATATCTTTCAACAAAAACATAAGATTAAAATATTGATATTGAAACATATGATATGTTATAAGATATTAATGACAATAGTGTATTAATTGAAAATATTGTAAAAGGAGAAAGTTTTGATAATAATGATAAAGAATTATTGAAAACATATTTAAATGAAATGTTTTTAAATATGGATGGAATTGGGTAATAAAATATAATTAATTTTTCATAAATTTATGAAGCACACTAAATGTTTTAAACAACATTATAAAATTTATAACTTAAATATATTAAACAAAATATTAGTTAAAATCTTTTTGATTTTAAAGTTAAAACATTTATAACACCTTCTGCTGCTGATATTTAATCTGAATTATAAAAAACATCTGGATTAAATATTGAATTAAACACTAAAAGAGTTGAACTTCCAAAAGAATAAGTTATATAATAACTATAAACTACAAATAATAACAAATAATAATTATAAGAATAAGATGTAAAACAACGAGCAGAATAATGGTATATTGAATGGAAAAAAACAGGTAAATTTAATAATGAATAATAAACTTAAAAAAACACAACCGATTAACCAGTAAATAATTTATAAGGAATTGTAAATAATCATGTTTAATTAATTTTAAATAGAAATATTAAAAAAGAAAAATTTACTCAACAAGATATCTCAAATAAAACAAATGAAAATAATTAAGAAGTTTCTGTTAATTTAAATTTAGAAGAAAATAGTGCATAATATTTAATTTATTATATGTCAAATATCACAGAAAAATAACTATAAAATTAGTCTTATTTTACTACATTTGGACTTGAATAAATTGATAAGTTATAGAACGAAGGATATGTAAAAGATTTTAATTAAAATCTAAATATAATGTATTTGTCAAATGATATTAAAAAATACTTAGATTTTCTTTATACCTTAAATTTAACAGAAAATTAAAGAAAATATATATTAGTCGCAATTAATTAATATATTAAAAAATATCCAAAATCTGAAAATTTAATAGAACTTAAAAATTATATAGAAAATGTTTTAAATTAAAAATATGTCAAAAATGAAGATATACTTGTACATATTGAAAAATTATATGAAAATAATGTATTATCAAAAATACTTAATTGGAATTAAGAAGACAAAAATAAAGAATATAATCCAAAAAATTAATTAATGAATACTATTATTACACCTACAAAAAATTATACTTCAAGTGATATTTTGTGGTTTGTAAAATAAATTGAAGATAAAGACTTTTATTTTAATAAATTTTAATATACTTTAACATAATATTAAAGACTTTAATAAAAAAATACTTTTTAATTATTTAATCAACAATATCTATATAGTATTTTTTCACAAAAAAATATTACAGATACAAAAGATTAATAATGGTTTATATAATAAGGTATTTTATCTTGTTTGAATTCAATTCGTAAAAATAAATATGAAATGTCATTAGCAAATACATTATCTAAACTTCTTATTTTGGTATAAAAATTTGATACAAATGAAAATATTACAAATTAAATTGTTATTGATAATTATATGAAATATAAAAAATATTAATATATTATATCTTTAATTCGTCAAAGAAGTATTAAAGAAAAAGAAATAGAAAAATATTTATAATATCTTCATTTAAATTTAATTATTTCAAAACTTGATAAAAAAGTCTAATAATAATTCATAGAAGCAATATAAGAAAAATATTAAGCATATAATTAAATATTTAATATTAATATTTTTATTAAGAAAAAATATATTTTAGATTTAATTTAAAATGATATTGTTGATATTGTTGATTTATAGGAAAAATATGCTCAATGGTGGAAAAATAATTTATTATTCTTTTTAAATCGTGGTTTAGAAGCTATTACATTTAAAGATATTGGTGGTATTAGATATATGAGTGGATTTCCAAAAAAACTATTATTTTTAATACGATATCGTATGGAATTAGTTATGGCAAATATTGAAAAAAGAAAACCAATATATACAATTCCAAGTGATTAAAAAGATAGTGATTTTTTTAAATTTACATGGAAAGATTTAGGATTTTTACACTTTTTAAATCCATTTATGCTTGCTACTGAACGAAAAGAATTTATTAAAATTGCATAAGAATATAGAAGATTTGAATTATATAATTAAAAATTTACAAGTAAAATATCTGAATTAGAATTAAATATTGTTGGTGATTTAGAAACCACAAATCAAGTATTACAAGATGCTTCTTCAAAACTTTAAAATACCACAATTGAAGGTGGAAACTCAAATGTATCTTCTGAGTTTAGTGGTAAAAAATAGTATGTATGTGACCATTAAAGAAGTGGTAATAAATATGCAATGAATTGTATGAATAATGAAGATGGTGAAATGTAAAATATTTTTATTGAAAGTAATATATATTAATATTTTAGATTAAAATAAGATGAACTGACAAAAGATCGTAAAATTGATAATGTTAGTAATAAAAGGGGAACAGACCATTTGGATTTATATGACAAAGATTATTATAAATATTACGATCATTCATCTGATAATAGATATAATGAATGTTTAGATAAGACAAATCGTAGAGAAAAATATTGGAAAGATGTTGGAGATTTTATGGATTTTTATTGTAGAAATTAAAAAAAACCATTATATTATAATATGGTTTTTGATCCAACAAAAATGATATTTTATGCGGGTAGTGTTGGAAATGTTAAAAATATGGAAGACTGGGGAGAAAGAAATGATATAGATAGATATACTATTGTTTAAAATATCGCAAATAAAAATAATATTAATGAAATTATTAAAATGTATAGCGATTTAGCAAATAGCAGTGATTCAAATGGTTATTCACGGGACGGACCAAAATATTTTAATTTATTAATGAAATAATTGTTTTTATCTAAAAGTTATTTGGACGCGGGTTATTAGTTACCATTACCTGGTATGGAAACAACTGTTCATGAATTCTTTATATGTCATGATAATGACGCCGATGTTTGTACAGACTAATTACCATTTGCACCATTACCAGAAGTTGAAGAAAAAGGATTTTGGAGAAGCGCAATTAATTTCTTTAAAAATCCATTAAAACCATTTACAGAATTAATTAAAAGTATCATGTCAATTATCGGGTCATTATTAACAATATTTAAATTATTCATCAAATTAATAACTACATTATTTAAAAATCCAGAAAACTTTTTTATAACACTCGTATAATTTATTTTTGTTATAATATGGAAAATTGTTGATTTATTAATACTTGAACCATTCCTAACAGTATTTTATAATATATTTTAAATCTTATTTAGATTAAATATTACTATTAGTTATTTAACTCTTGGATTTATATTATATAGTATTATTGTTTTGGGATTAGTATATTTAATAGTATTTTTAAATCCTATTGGAAAATTTTTGTTAAAAGTTGGTTTATCTATTAAAAATTTTCAAAAAATATAAACAATAAAAGATATTACAAATGAATATAATAAAAAATATTCACACATTAATAAGGGTGCAAATGTGTGTTATGGTAATTATATACCAAAAGGTAATATGTGTTATAGGGATAATTACTCTTGGAATATACCATAATATTCAAACGCAGCAATAATATATTAATTATCTACAAAGACTAATGAATTTGCATAAACATAATAATTATAATTATCGACACATAAATTATTTGGTAAAAAACCTGAAAAATATATTAATAAATTATTAAATGAATATTAACGCAGAGAAATGTTGTAATAAAAAACTTCTTAACAATTATAAAATTATAGTAAAAATACATGTAAAAATGTTGATAATTTTGATAATAAATCACTAATAATATAATGTTAAAATATGTTATAGAATATGGATTAAGGATAAACATAAAAAACATGGGAATATGGATATGGTAATTGGGGATATTTTAATTCATAAATAGATATGAATAACTAATAACAAGATATTGAAACTAACAATAAAAGTAATAAAATTGCGATAGGAATAACTATATTATCTGTTGGTATATTGTTATTTATGGTTCCATTTAAGGGCATTACAATGTATGCAAAATACGCATAAGATTTCAAAAAAAGTATTAAATGAAAAACATTTATTTATATTATTTTATATTATTTTTTATATTATTTGTTTATATAAATAAAATAACAAAATATATTAAATATTTTAGATTATGGATATATATAAATAGAAAACTAATCCTATATTTATTGTATTTGTACTTGTATTGATTGCTGTGTTTCTTATGATTATGGTTAAAGAAAACTTTATTATTAACAAAAATACAAATTAAATGTATATGGAAACAGAAAAATAAAAAGACAAATATTATATTGAAAATATGAATAAAGGTGTTGAAGGCGGTATATTAGAAAACGAAGTAACACCAGAAGATGCAGCAATTGATGTTAAAAAATAAAACAATGATAATATTTCATAT
>JACCDJ010506191.1_pt1 | contig 11405 bp, 12 predicted proteins | sample 7444481 | NCBI WGS metagenome assembly JACCDJ01 (sample SAMN15323435, study PRJNA562643) | freshwater metagenome | isolation source: river surface water | place: USA:Blue River Watershed | collected 2017-08-15 | reverse complement strand
TGTTTCGCTATGAAAGGCGGTAAAGTTCAATTCAAAGCAGCCTGGTTGAGTGACGGTAGAATTCTTACATATCTATTGAACGATCCTGATGGTTTCTTCAATCAACTAAGCGAAGAAATTGCTAAAGAAGAAAAGCTAGGGGATAAAGGTGGTTATGAAGTAACTATTCGTTGGCATGATGCCGGTGATTTCTTTAGTCCAGAATACTTGGATATGGCATTGAAAATGGCTGAGAAGCATCCAGGTGTTAAGTTCTATGCTTACACTAAGATGGCAAACGCAGCATTAGCACAAAAGCCAGGTAACTTTATTATTAACTGGAGTGAAGGTGCTCATACATCACAAGAGAAACAAGTGAAGGCTGCTGATCCTAACTTAGATACAACTAAGAATAGTCGTATTGTTCCTGATGAAATGTTCCAAGACTTGTTAGTTAAAAATGAAAAAGGTAACTTAGTAAAAGGACCTGCAGGACAATGGCAAGTACAATCTGACAAGTTACCAGAACTAAAACAAAGATTAGCACAGGCTTATAAGATTAGCCCTAGCTCTATTTTGAGTTACGATGAGTATACAAGTAAACCAAAAGTTAAGGGTATGAAGTATAATGTTATCGTTGCTCCGGGTGAAGGCGATATTAGTGCTAACGATCCTAATGTAATAAGTACATTATTATTGAGACACTAAATATGGATAGAACAGTTTTTGAATTCTATTTAAGGTACAAAGGAAATCCACCAAAATGTTATCAGACAATCTAAAAGTATTATTAGCAAGTACACAAAGTTTTGCTATCAAATCACAAAACTTTCACTGGAACGTTGAGGGCAGCGATTTCCCACAGTATCACGAATTCTTTGATACATTATATGGTGATGTAAGTGGCACGATTGACCGTATCGCTGAGTACATCAGAATCTTGGGTCACTATACTCCTGGTAGCTTAACTCGTTATGCTGAGTTATCAATCATTCAGGATCAAACAAAGATTCCTCGTGCTGAATTGATGTTTGCCGAATCATTACAAGACTGCGAAACAATGATTCAATTAGTAACAGCAATGTTTGATGAAGCGGCAAATGAAAATCAACATGGTATAGAAAACTACATGGCTGAACTACAAGACTTGTACGGCAAGAAAGCCTGGTTCATTCGTTCAATACTTAAAAAAGAACGTGAGTAATGAGAGCGATTGACTTTTTAGTAGAATACCAACAACTAGATGAAGTGAGAATGAGTCCTTCATCGTTGAAGCTCCTCGTAAAGTCAATCAACGCTACTGCTGGTATGGAATTTGAAATGATAGTTCCTAATACTCAAAACCCTGATGATAGTGAATATGAACCAGACTATGATGCTGATGATAGAGCAAGTAGTTGGAGTGGTATTGAAGATTTCTTCATGGGCGGTGATGGTAACAACAGTCGGGCTGATGTCCGTCGAATGATTGACCAAATGCGTGAGCAATTCTTTGAATGGCTAAGTGAGAAGCGTGACGAAGATTGGAACTATAACGGTGAGTCTGTTTTGAGAGAGTATATTGAATTAAATGATTACTTTGATGAAGACGCAGCCATTGAAGTTGCTAAGGATGAATTAGCAGAAAACAACCCAGAGATCGAAGAAGATAGTGAAGAATATAATCAATATATTCGTGAAAGAGTAGAACAAGAATTTGACGCATTTGTTGAAGATGAATGGTCTAGTCAAGGTCGTATCTATGATAGAGCATACGAAACTTTCATGGAAGATTGGGACAATGATAACAATATAGACGAAGGTGATTGGTTAGATAGTAACTATAAATGGATGTCTGATGTGTATAATGAGTTCGGTAGTGACAATGATGTATTCTGGCCACACACATACCAAGTAGGTGGCTCAGGAGATTTAGAAAATGTTGCCGAAAGTTTCAGTGATGCTATCGGTAGACCATGTAATACTAGTAATGAGTATCATGGAGTAAGAAAAGAGCGTGAATACACAGTAGAACCAGATGGAAGTTTACAACCTGATAGTGATAACGATGCAGGATTGGAATTTGTAAGTCCACCGCTACCATTAACTGAATTAGTTGCTGACTTAAAAGATGTAATTGACTGGGCAGAAAGTTATGGTTGTTATACAAACGAATCAACCGGCTTACACATGAATGTAAGTGTACCAAGTTATAGTCTAAAGACAGTTGATTATACTAAGTTGGCATTGTTGTTAGGTGATGAATATATTCTTAAACAGTTTGGTCGTGAGGCAAACAACTATTGTCGCAGTGCGTTAAGTTTCATTCGTAAAAAAGTCGCAGGTAGACCAGAAGATGTTGCTAGAATGTTAGACAAAATGCGTAGTGGTTTAGATGAACAGGCTATCAAATTAATTCATACTGGTGTCACAGACAAATATACAAGTATCAATACTAAAGATGGTTACATTGAATTCCGTAGCCCAGGTGGTGATTGGTTAGCCGAAGATGTTGATACATTAATCAACACACTATATCGTTTTGTTGTTGCTATGGATGCAGCCTGTGATCCGCAAAAGTACAAAGAAGATTACTATAAGAAGTTGTATAAGTTATTGAATCCAGACAATTCTACTGATGCTTATGGTAGAATGGTACAAGATTTCAGTCAATATGTGACAGCAGTGGGCGGAGCACCACAGAAAGTTGTTGCTGATTTCCGTAGAGTTGCGTTAGCTACATTGAAGCAATCACAGGGTAAAGAAACTGGTGATTGGTGGTGGAATGTCAGCCTTAATGGACAACGAATTGAAGTTGTTGCTAGTAACAAACAAGAAGCATGGCAAGATGCACTAAGACATAATAGAGAATGGGGTAACTATTCTATTAATGATGCCAAGATTGAAATGTTGCGTCCGTTCAAAGATAATAGACCAGCCCCAGGAGCTGTTAGTGCATCAGTGGGTGCACCTCAACCAATTGGTCGACAAGCACAACCTCAAACACAACCTCAAACAATGACATTTGAAATCTTTGCTCAACACACCGGTGAAGTTCTTGAAAGGTTTAATGTTGATAACTTTGATGCTGCAACTGATTTCTTAGATAGATATCGTGATGCAAATCCTAATGTAAGTAGAGGTCTCATCAGACTTAGGAGAGTAGAATAATGAGAGCTACTGAATTTATCACCGAAGTATTCGCCCCCGGTAAAAATAACTGGCAGTGGGCACGCCTTGGCACTAACGAAGTATCTGCGTTTTTCATAGTAGGCGGCAGAGAATATATTTGGCAAGCGTTTACAGGAAGTAATCCTACTAAGTGGGAAATACAATTTCGTTTGATAAGAGACTATGAAAACGATCCTGAGGATTTGGATTTGTTTGGAAAGACGGGTACCGGCAATTCAGTAGAAGTAATGTCAACTGCTGTTGATATTACTCGTGCATTCTTAAAAGAATACGGACTTGATAGAGTAGAAGAAATCACATTCAATGCAAAAGAAGATAGTCGCATAGCATTGTATGCTAAGATGATTAAAAGACTATTACCTGACTGGGACTTGTATAGTAGAAAAGATTCAGAGAATGGTATGACATTTTCTCTTACAGACCGTAGAGCATACGATAAGCCCGAGAATAGACTATAAGAACACGCCTTAGGACCGTGTCGCCGGCTGCTGGCGGAAGGATAGAATTCGCTACTCGATTCCTCAAAGTGAGCATAAATACTATACTATGAGAGCAAAATCCTTTTTACCAGAAACCGCCGCTGAAGAACTAGCAAGAAGACTTCCCAGCCTAAGAAAAACTGACTATAATACTATTGACAGATTAATGCAACGCATTAGTCGCCGTCATAAAATGTCAGGGGAAAAACTTCATAAACTATTTGTCAGCAAGTACGGGCATACTCCAGATCATTGGGTTAAAAAAATCAAAGATAGATTGTCAGAAATCAATACAGATCCAACTGATGATGACGATGATTCATTGGGTTACTTAAAGTATTTTGCAAAGCCATCAGAACCAAAGAAACCACCTGAGCAAAAAATGTATCATGGTTGGGAAGAATACGAAAAAGAACATCCTAAAGAAAAACAACCACAAGAGTTAGGTGAAGAAGTTGAAACTGATGAAGTTAAACAGATAAATGATTTTATCGAGTGGTCGATGAAAACATTACATGTTAAAAACAAACCTAAATTTACTTTTAGTAAAGATACTGAAGAAGCACAAGAAGGTCATCACACAGGTAGACATTCAGGTGATGAAATTTGGGTTTATATCGGTAACAGAAATTTGATTGATATCTTTAGAACAATCTTCCATGAACTAGTACATCAAAGACAAGACGAATTAGGAATGATTAAAGACGGTGATAGTTATCCGGGTAGTCCTATTGAGGCTATGGCAGATATGTTAGCGGGAAAGTACATAAAGATTTATGGAAAAGAACACCCCGAAATCTTCCAATAAGTTAAGAGATTCACTAAAAGATATACCAGACGATTTGTTTGATAAAGATCCTAACCAAGAAGTAAAAGTGTACCTACTACAAAAACAACTTGAGAAGAATCCAGGTGATTTTATTAAACTAATAAAGAAGATGATAAAATGAGAGCAACTGAATTTGTTACTGAGGCTAAACTAAGTATCAGAGATCAAATTCTCCGTGATGTTCGTAAACATGGCGGCAATCCCAATGAATACTTTGTTAGATTTACAAGTATAGACAAATTAGGATACAGTCAAAAGCAATGGTTCGGTAGAACACCAGACGCTGATGATCCTAAATTTGATACAGAATATATTGGTGCAGGTAAAGGAAAGCCTGCGTTATGGTTCTATCCTCTAAAGTTTTATTTGTCTAGCGAACATCTATATGGCACAGAGAACCCACATGCTTGGTTAGTAAGAATAAAACCTAATGCTTGGTTACAACCAGTTAAATCAGGTAGCAAAGGAATACAACCTGCTCCGGATGGCAAACAAAGAGTAGGCATGATGCGATTATCAAATACTCCTGCAGCCATTTTCTTTAAGCCCGCATTTGATGTTGTGGGCAAATACTATGACTATGCTAGTAGACACAAACGACATGGTCAAGTAAAAGGTGCACCAAAACCTAGCTTCTTTGACAGAGTTAGAGGTTACAAATGAGAGCAAATGAGTTTATAACTGAAACTTTATATCATGTTACACCCACTCGTAATGTAAAGTCTATTTTGGCGAAAGGTTTAGTTCCAAGTATTGGTGCAAGATCCTCTAAACTAGAAACACAATCCAATTTGTTTTTCTTCCCAAGTAAAGAAGCTGCCCAAGATGCAGTGATGAATTGGTTAGGCGATGAGTTCCCAGAAGACGAACCATTAGCTTTGCTTGCAGTTAGTTCAAATGGGTTAGAAGGCAACTTCACCAAAGGTGCCGAATACGAATACACTGTATCATCACCTGTTCCACCACAAAACATCAAAGTGGTATCCACAAACATTTAAACGGTTAAATTAGTTACGCAAAAAGTTTGACTTCTCTGCGAATTACTATATAATAAGTAGTTCTCAAGGAGTAAACATGACAAAAACATTTAACGGTGACCAGAAGATTAAACTAACACAGTTAATCAATGAAGGTATGCAAGTCTTGCATGAGATTGATACACTTCAAGAAGGTCTAAGCGACACAGTAAAAGCAATTGCAGAAGAATTAGAAGTCAAGCCTTCTGTTCTTAAAAAGGCTATTCGTGTTGCACACAAAGCAAGTCTTACACAGACTAACCAAGAAAACGAAGAACTCAACACTATTTTGGAAACAGTGGGTAAAACTATCTAATGTCATATATTGATGCAATTCATTCTAGAGATGAAGACCGTATCTATGTGGTAGAACGAGGAACAGATGGGAAACGACACTACAAAGAGTTTCCCGCTAACTATGTCTTTTATTATGACGATCCTCGTGGCAAACAACGAAGCATTTATGGCAATCCTGTAACTAGATTCAGTACAAGAAAACGAACTGAATTTGAAAAGGAAAGACGCATACATTCGGGCAAACAACTTTATGAAAGTGATGTTAATCCGGTCTTCCGTTGTTTAAGCGAGAATTATTTAGGAGTAGATGCTCCTAAACTTCATACTTGTTTCTTTGACATTGAAGTAGACTTTGATCCTGTAAAAGGTTTCAGTCCTACTAGTGATCCATTCAATCCTGTAACAGCAATCTCAATGTATTTGGATTGGCAAGACACATTGGTAACATTGTGTATACCACCTAAACACATGAGTAAAGAAACAGCACAGGAAATTGTAAGTCAATTTGAAAACTGTATTATCTTTGATAACGAAAAAGATATGTTTGATACATTCTTTCAATTGATTGAAGATGCAGATGTGTTGACAGGTTGGAACTCAGAAGGCTATGATATACCTTATATGGTAAATCGTGTCACAAGAGTTATGAGTAAGGATGATACTCGTAAGTTCTGCTTGATGGGTCAACTTCCTAAGCCAAGAATGTATGAAAGATTCGGTAAGGAAGAACAAACATTTGACTTGATAGGTCGTATACATATGGACTATTTGCAGTTGTACAAAAAGTACAACTATGAATCACGCCATAGTTATAAACTCGATTCTATTGGTGAAATGGAAGTGGGTGAAAACAAAACTCAATATGAAGGTACTCTTGACCAATTGTATAACAAGGACTGGTTTAAGTTCTTAGAATACAACAGACAAGATACTATGTTGTTAGTTAAGATTCACAACAAACTAAAATTCTTAGACTTAGCAAATGCATTGGCTCACGAAAACACAGTATTGTTACCAACAGTAATGGGTTCAGTGGCTATGATTGAAATGGCTATTTTTAATGAAGCACATGAACGAGGAATGGTAGTTCCTGATAAAAAACGAAAGATTGAAAATGAAGAAGATATTCAACAAGCGGCAGGTGCCTTCGTTGCTACTCCCAAAAAAGGAATGCATGAATGGGTCGGGGCAGTCGATATTAACTCACTCTATCCGTCAGCAATCAGAGCACTTAACATGGCGCCAGAAACCATCGTTGCTCAGGTCAGACAAACCCTCACAGACAAGTATATGAAAGACAAGGGCTTAAAACTTGCCCTTGAAAAGAAAAGAAGAAAAAATGACGATGAACTTGTCACAGGAGCAATCTTGTGGGAAGGCTTGTTCGGATCATTAGAATATACTGCTATTATGAGCCAAGAACGAGGAACTATTCTAACAGTTGACTATGAAGATGGTCGAAGTGTTGAAATGTCTGCGGCAGAAATATGGAAGATGATTTTCGATAGTCATAACCCATATATCTTATCAGCAAATGGTACTATCTTTACTTACGAAAAAGAAGGTGTCATTCCCGGTCTACTAACTCGTTGGTATAGTGAACGAAAAGAAACACAAAAATTAGCTAAAGAAGCTAATAACAAAGGTGATCAGGCAATGTATGAATATTACGACAAGCGACAACTTGTTCGTAAGATTTTGCTTAACTCAGCTTATGGTGCTCTTTTAAATGAACACTGTCGTTTCTATGACAAGCGTATTGGTCAATCAGTTACACTTAGTGGTAGACAAATCGTTAAACATATGATGAGTCAAATTAACCACACAGTTGCTGGTGAATATACACATGATGGTGATTCAATCGTGTATGGTGATACTGACTCTTGTTATTTCAGTGCTTATCCTATTCTTAAGCCGCAAATAGATAAAGGTGAATTATCTTGGGACAAAGATTTGTGTATAGGATTATACGATTCTATTGCCGATGAAGCTAACAATAGTTTCCCAGCGTTCATGGAGAAAGCATTTCATGCACCAAGAAAGAATGGGGAAATCATTAAAGCTGGTCGTGAATTGATTGGTGACCGTAGTATCTTCATTACTAAAAAGCGTTATGCTATCAATATCTTTGATAAAGAAGGTAAGCGTAAAGACAAAGATGGTAATGCTGGTGATATTAAGGCTATGGGTTTAGACTTGAAGCGGGCAGATACACCTAAATATGTACAAGATTTTCTAATGGATGTACTTAGTATGGTGATTCAGCAAGGTAAAGGTCGTGATGAGGTTATCGAAAAGGTTAAAGAATTTAAGAGATATCTATCTGCACAGGATAGTTGGACTAAAGGTTCTCCAAGATCGGTAAACAAACTAACAAGCTATGGTGATTTAGAAGCCAACAGTAAAACAGGACGAGCTAATATGCCCGGACATGTTCGTGCGGCTTTGAACTATAATTATTTGCGTAAGATGAACGGAGACCAATACAGTCAAAAGATTGTTGATGGTATGAAGATTGTTGTATGTAAATTGAAACCAAATCCATTAGGATTCACTAGTATCGCATATCCAACTGATGAATTGAGATTGCCTGATTGGTTTAAAGAATTACCATTCGATGACAATGCAATGGAACAAACATTAGTTGATGAAAAGATTGATAACTTATTGGGTGTGTTAGATTGGGAGTTGCGTGAAAACACAGATGTTAAATCAACATTTGATGATTTGTTTACATTTGGGTAAACTAAATGTTTACAAACGCAAAAACTTCCACTATAATACACATTAAGTTTTCCTAAATACATTTATAAGGACATAAAATGAAAGACACATTAAAAGACATTATTGAACACACATCAGCATTAGGCTTCATTGACCTAATCAAAGTATCAGGTACAGATAAAGAAACTGTTATTAGCGCAGTGGCAGAAGACCGTTCTGTTATTGTAACTGGTACATTTCATAACCCTAATCCTGAATTCATGGGCGTATTCGGTATGCCTAACTTGAACAAATTGAAAACTATTTTAAGTTTTGATGACTATGATGATAGCGCAGTTATTAATGTTAAAACTAAAGATAGAGAAGGTGTTCAAACTCCAGACACAATCCACTTTGAAACTAAAGACAAATCATTCGTTAACGATTATCGTTTGATGAGCAAAACTATTATCGAAGAAAAAATCAAAAATGTTATCTTCAAGGGTACTACTTGGAATATCGAATTTGATCCTTCAATTGCAAGTATTCAGCGTTTGAAGAAACAAGCAAGTGCTAACAGCGAAGAAAACACATTTGTCACTAAAGTAGAAAATGGTGATCTAAAAGTTTTCTTTGGTGATCCATCAACTCACAGCGGTAACTTTGTGTTTCATACAGGGGTGACTGGAACATTGTCAAAGACATGGCACTGGCCAGTTAATCAAGTAATGAATATTCTAGGTTTGCCAGGTGACAAAACTTATAAGATTAGTGACCAAGGTGCAAGCGAAATTACAGTTGATTCTGGTTTGGCTACATATCGTTATTTGTTACCAGCACAACAAAAATAATATGATAAAAGGTATTAACTCAAGTGGAAGATACCTCCAAGTATCGGGAGGTAATTCTACTACCTATGTCCATAAGAGTCATAGTAGTAACTCTCATATGCAAGGTAGTATGATGTATGACCTTGATACTCAAACTATCAAAGTCTTTGATGGTCAATCTTGGCAAACACTAATCGGTGGTTATGCTACAGTTGATTTAAGTTATGAAGCACAGTCTTTACTTGATTGGGCTACTAGGAAGAAAATCGAAGAAGATTTGTTAGAAAAGCAAGCACAAGAGCACCCTACTATCAAAAATCTAGTTGACGAAATCAAGCTCAAGCAAGAACAAATCAAAATGGTTCAGACTTTACTTAATAGTCCAGGCGATAATGGCATTAAACCTTCAATGATACCTTAATGGAACAAGACAATCTATCAGCAAAACAAGACCCTGAATGGGCACTATTTTTACCAGCAGTAAGTAGCTTTTACATATCTGGCTTAGGTAAACAACGAAAAGGTGAACAATACTTTGAAGCTAATCGTATTCCTGCAGGCTTCAATAGCGATGTTGAAAAACTAAACTTCTTAAACAGCAAAGAAGGTCTTTACTATTATAAGTGGGGATTGTATAGTGCTGGTCATGCTAACTTAGATGTTACAAAAGATGATCCTAACGAAAGTATCATTCGTGAGCGTGAACAAGGTACATTCATGTTAGGTGATAGTGGTGGATTTCAAATTCTAAAATGTCAATGGCCTGCTGACTGGAAAGATCCTAACTGTCCTCGTGCTATGAAAAAGCGTCAACAAGTTTTAACTTGGATGGATACATACATGGACTATGGTATGTGTTTAGATATCCCATCACAATCACTTACTACTTATCATATCAAAGATCCAAAGACGGTTAAAAAAGATAAAGAAGGTAATGTGATTCCTGGTTCTGGTGTAAGTGCTCATGGCATCAGTACTATTGAGGAAGCAATTTCTGCGACACATATTAACAACGAATACTTTGTTAAGAATCGTTCAGGCAAATGTAAATTCTTAAATGTTTTACAAGGTCGTTCTCATGACCAATCAAGAGATTGGTATAATGAAATGAAGAAGTATTGTGATCCTAACATTTATCCCGAGAATCATTTCAATGGTTGGGCATTCGGTGGTCAAAATAAAATTGACCCGCATCTAATGCTTACTAGAATGATTGATATTATCCACGATGGTTTATTACAAGAAGGTAAACATGACTTGATTCACTGTTTGGGTACAAGTATTTTAGAGTATGCAGTATTGTTTACTGATATTCAAAAAGCTATTCGTAAATATCATAATCCAAATCTAAGAATTACATTTGATTGTGCAAGCCCATTCTATAGTGCGGCTAAAGGATTGTGCTATTTCAATACAAGCATTGAACATAATAAGAAATGGTCATACAGTATGGAAAAGACTGCTGAGAAAAAGTCATATTCTACTGATACACGAAAGTTTAGTGATGCTGTATTGGCTGAAGGTATCCATAAAATGTTTACAGATAGCCCTGTAACTGATAAGATGCTACTTAAGGATTTGTGCTATAGAGGTCAAGGCTTCTTAGGACAACATGGTAAAGAAACTAAAACTAGCTGGGATACTTTGAGTTATACATTGTTACAAAGTCATAATGTGTGGATGCACATGAATGCAGTACAAGAAGCAAATCGTCGGTATGAACAAGGAGTAGTTCCTAAAATGATTGTTCATAAGTTCGAAGGTGATCGATTCTTTTCTAGCTTAGTAGATGAAATCTTTAGTAAGAAAACAAAACAAGAAGCTATTGATTTGATTGATTATCATACTAGCTATTGGAAACAATTCCAATCAGGTAGTCAAGGTATTAGTGGTAAGCGTACAGTTAATGCTATGACTATGTTTGACCAGTTGTTTGAAGTTCAGAATGAAGCCGAAGTTGATGAAGTAATCGAAGATAGTGATGACGCTATCAACGAAGTATTAGGAGAATGATATGCCATACAAAAGTCGTATTAAGACACTAGAAGAATCTCATAGACAAGTAGAAAATCAGATATTTCAATTAGAGAAATCTGGTAAT
>JACCDJ011750082.1_pt1 | contig 11408 bp, 13 predicted proteins | sample 7444481 | NCBI WGS metagenome assembly JACCDJ01 (sample SAMN15323435, study PRJNA562643) | freshwater metagenome | isolation source: river surface water | place: USA:Blue River Watershed | collected 2017-08-15 | reverse complement strand
CTGCTGCCGTCCTGGCCGCCAGCGCGCAAGCCCCTGCCATGAGCGAGGCGCCTGCGCCTGTGGCTCGCCAGGGCTGGCTCGACCGTCTCAGGGCGGGTCTGCGCAAGACCGGCTCCTCGATTGCGACCGTCTTCACCGGCACCCAGATCGACGACCAGCTGTATGAAGAGCTGGAAACCGCCCTTTTGATGGCCGACACCGGCGTCAAGGCCACCGAGCAACTGCTGGCCGACCTCAAGCGGCGTGTGAAAGAGGCCAAGGCCACCGACCCGACCCAGGTCAAGGGCCTGCTGGCCGACGCCATCGCCGACCTGCTGGCCCCCCTGCACAAACCGCTGGCCATCGGCGCCCAGCAGCCCACCGTGACCATGGTCGCCGGCGTCAATGGCGCGGGCAAAACCACCTCGATCGGCAAACTGACCAAGCACCTGGCCGACAGCGGCGAGCGCGTGCTGCTGGCCGCCGCCGACACCTTCCGTGCCGCTGCCAAGGAGCAGCTGGCGGTCTGGGCCGACCGGAATACGGTGGAGATCGTCAGCCAGCAAGGCGGCGACCCGGCCGCCGTGAGTTTTGACGCGGTGAGCGCCGGCCGCGCGCGCGGCAAGGACGTGGTGCTGGTCGACACCGCCGGCCGCCTGCCCACTCAGCTGCACCTGATGGAAGAGCTCAAAAAGATCAAGCGTGTGGTGCAAAAAGCCGATGCAACGGCCCCACATGAAGTGCTTTTGGTGATCGACGGGAACACCGGCCAGAACGCGCTCGCACAGGTCAAGGCCTTCGACGAAGCCCTTCAGCTGACCGGTCTGATCGTCACCAAGCTCGACGGCACCGCCAAAGGCGGCGTGCTGTGCGCCATTGCCCGCGAAAAGCCGATCCCGGTCTACTTCATCGGCGTGGGCGAGAAGCTGGAAGACCTGGAAACCTTTGACGCCCGCGAATTCGCGCAAGCCTTGCTCAGTTGACCCGCTACCCCCTTTTCTGTCGTCCTCGGGCCTGACCCGAGGACCCATGCCCCTCAGGGCCTCGCCCTCCACCCAACGACCTCGATCTGCCATGACCACCACCGAACCTCGCCTGACTTCCCTTTCCCACGGTGGTGGCTGCGGCTGCAAGATCGCCCCGGGCGTACTCTCCGACATCCTCAAAAGCACCCACGCCCTGCCGGTGCCGCCCGAGCTGCTGGTGGGGATCGAAACGGCCGATGACGCCGCGGTGTACAAGCTCAACGACGAGCAGGCCCTGATCGCCACCACCGACTTCTTCATGCCCATCGTCGACGACCCCTTCGACTTTGGCCGCATCGCCGCCACCAACGCCATCAGCGACGTGTACGCCATGGGCGGTACCCCCATCATGGCACTGGCGCTGGTGGGCATGCCGGTCAACGTGCTCTCAACCCAGACGATCGGCCGCATCCTCGAAGGCGGCGCCAGCGTCTGCAAGGCGGCCGGCATCCCGATCGCGGGTGGCCACACCATCGACTCGGTCGAACCCATCTATGGCCTCGTGGCCATCGGGCTGGTGCACCCCCAGCGGGTCAAGCGCAATGCCGATGCCCGCGCGGGTGACGTGCTGGTGCTGGGCAAGCCGTTGGGCGTGGGCGTGCTCTCGGCCGCCCTCAAGAAGAACGCCCTGCCCCCCGAGGGCTATGCGCAGATGATCGCCAACACCACCCGCCTGAACACCCCCGGACCCGCACTGGCTGCCCTGCCCGGCGTGCATGCGATCACCGATGTGACCGGCTTCGGCCTGGCTGGCCACGCGCTGGAGATGGCGCGTGGCAGTGGCCAGACGGTCACCCTCGACTGGAAAAACGTCCCCCTGCTGCCCGGCGTGCGCGAACTGGCTGCCCAGGGCATGGTGACCGGGGCCTCGGGCCGCAACTGGACCGGCTACGGGCAGGACGTGCAGCTGCCCGCCGGTTTTGCCCCGCAGGACCAGGCCTTGCTGACCGACCCGCAGACCAGCGGCGGCCTGCTGGTGGCCTGCAGCCCGGACAGCGTGGACCAGGTGCTGGCCACCTTCCACGCCCAAGGCTTTGACCGAGCGGCAGTGATCGGCCACGTGAGCGAGGGCCCGGCGCGCCTCGTGCTCGGCGCCTGAGTCAACCAGCCCTCAGAGATACCTGTAACTCCTTGTCACAGCACCGGTTTTCCGGTTTAGCACTCTCCACAAGGGAGTGCTAATATACGCAGATTGAAAGGAGTTCTGGAATGAACATTCAATCTGGTTCCCCATCCACCGCCATGACCCTGAGCAGCCCGTGGGCCGTTGTGCCTTCGCTGGGCCACCTCGACGCCTACATTTCTGCGGTCAACCGCATGCCCATGCTCACCCTCGAGGAGGAGCAAGAGGCGGCCCGCAAGCTGAAAGAAAACAACGACCTCGAAGCCGCCCGCAAACTGGTGCTCTCGCACCTGCGCCTGGTGGTGTCGGTCTCGCGCCAGTACCTGGGCTACGGCCTGCCGCATGGCGACCTGATCCAGGAAGGCAATGTCGGCCTGATGAAGGCCGTCAAGCGCTTTGACCCCGACCAGGGCGTGCGTCTGGTGAGCTACGCGCTGCACTGGATCAAGGCCGAGATCCACGAGTACATCCTCAAGAACTGGCGCATGGTCAAGGTCGCCACGACCAAGGCCCAGCGCAAGCTGTTCTTCAACCTGCGCTCGATGAAGCAGGGCTTCAAGGCGGACGCCGAAGACGGCACCCACCGCGACACCCTGTCAGCCGCCGAGGTCGACAAGGTGGCCAGCCAGCTCGGCGTCAAGCGCGAGGAAGTGCTGGAAATGGAAACCCGCATGTCCGGCGGCGACGTGCTGCTGGACCCGGCGCCCAGCGACGATGGCGAACAGGCCTTTGGCCCCATCGCCTACCTCTCGGACGCCAGTCACGAACCCACCGCCATGATCGAGGCGCGCCAGCGCGATGTGCTGGCCAGCGATGGCCTGGCCACCGCCCTGGAGACGCTGGACCCGCGCAGCCGCCGCATCGTCGAGGAGCGCTGGCTCAAGGTCAACGACGACGGCTCGGGCGGCATGACGCTGCACGAACTGGCCGCCGAATACGGCGTGAGCGCCGAGCGCATCCGCCAGATCGAGGTGGCGGCCATGAAGAAGATGAAGAAGGCACTGGCCGAATACGCCTGAGTTGTTCATATGCCGTCAAAGCCCGGCTCTGGCCGGGTTTTTTGTGTCTGTCGCGGCGATAAGATCGCACCATTGCAAAACGCACGGAGTCCACATGTTCACACGTTCGCGCCGCTCCATGCTGGCCAGTGTTCTGCTTGCTGCGCTCACCCTGGCCCATGCCGAGAACTGGCCCAGCAAGCCCGTTCGTCTGATCGTCGGCTTTCCGGCCGGCTCCAGCCCGGACCTCACTGCCCGAGCCCTGGCCGAGCCACTGTCGAGGGCACTGGGCCAGCCGGTGGTGGTCGAGAACAAGGTAGGGGCCGGCGGGAACATCGCGGCCGATGCGGTGGCCAAGGCCACCGATGGCCATACGCTGGGGCTGATGATCAACGGCAACATGACGGTGGCCCGCCTGCTCAACCCCAAGCTGAGCTACGACCCGCTCCAGGACTTGGCACCAGTCAGTCTGATCGGGACTGCCCCACTGGTGCTGACCGCCCCAGCGGGCAGCCCGGGCGACACCCCGGCCCAATGGCTGTCGAGCAGCCGTCAGGCCGGCGACAAGCTCAGCTACGGCTCACCCGGTGTGGGCACGGTGGCGCACCTGGGCATGGAGCTGCTCAAAGCCCGGACCGGCATCGATCCGGTGCATGTGCCCTACCCCGGCAATCCGCAGATCATCAACGCCATGCTCGGCGGGCAAGTGCAGCTGGCGCTGCTGCCGCCCGGCTTGGCCATGCCGCAGGTCAAGGCCGGCAAGCTGCGCGCCATCGGCACCACCGGCACCGGTCGCAGCACGCTGGTGCCCGAGGTGCCCAGCCTGCAGGAGACCGGGGTGAAGAACTACCAGCTCGAAATCTGGAACGCCGTGGCCGCCCCGGCCAGCATGCCCGCTGCGCAGGTGCAAAAACTCTCGGCCATCGTCAGCGACATCGTGCGCAGCCCGGAGATGCGCCAGCGGCTGTTCCAGCAGGGCTGGCAGGTGGTCGGTTCATCGCCCGAGGGCCTCAAGAACCGCATCGCTGCCGACACCCGGGCGCTGGGCGACATCATCCGTCAGCAGAAAATCGAGCTGAACTGAGGCCAAACGGCAGCTGGTCGCATCGTGGCCAACCGGCTCATTGCCCCTTGAGCAGCAGGCGGATGTCGTCGACGAGCGACTGGACGCCGCTGCCGTATCGGCTGTAGAGGCGCAAGCGTCCCTGCGGATCGTAGACGTAGCTTTGCGCGGAATGGTCCATGGTGTAGCTGGTGGCGGTCTTGCCTTCGACCTTCTTGGCGTAGATCTTGAAGTCCTTGAGCAAGGCTTGCAGCTGCTCAGGCGAAGGATGCAGGGCCAGGAAGGAAGGGTCGAAATTGGCGGTGTAGGCCTTGAGCAGCTCAGGCGTGTCGCGCTCCGGATCGACCGTCACAAAAATGGCCTGCAGCTTGTCGCCATCGCTGCCCAGCAGGCTTTTGACTTGCTGCAACTCCTGCATCGTCGTCGGGCACACGTCGGGGCACTGGGTGTAACCAAAGAAGACCACCACCACCTTGCCCGCAAAGTCCTTGAGGGTGCGCATCTGGCCATTCTGATCGGGCAACGCAAAGTCCTTTGCATACTCGGCACCGGTGATGTCCACGCCCTTGAAAGCGGGTTTGTCCGGGCTGCAGGCCATCAGCCCGGACAGTGCAAGGGTGGCCAGCAGGCCCAGAACTTGGCGTTTGTGCATATGCACCTCAGAACATGTAATGGTCCACCAGCAAGGCGGCGAACAGCACGCTGAGGTGAATCAGGGAAAAGCGGAAGGTCTTGCGGGCCAGCGCATCGGAGTAATTGCGCCACAACGCCACGGCGTAGCCAATGAAGCCAATGTTGAGCAACACCGCACAAAACAGGTAGAGCCAGCTGCTCATGCCGTACAGGAAAGGCATCAGGCAGGCGGCCAGCAGCAACAGGGTGTAGAGCAGTATCTGAAGGCGGGTGAATTCGTTGCCGTGGGTCACCGGCAACATGGGCAGCCCGGACTTGCGGTAGTCCTCCACGCGGTACAGGGCCAGCGCCCAGAAGTGCGGCGGCGTCCACAGGAAGATGATGAGGAACAGGATCAGGGCCTCGGGGCCGACGTCGCCTGTCAGCGCCGACCAGCCCAGCACCGGCGGCATGGCCCCGCTGGCACCACCGATCACGATGTTCTGCGGCGTCAGCGGCTTGAGGATGACGGTGTAGACGATGGCATAGCCCACAAAGGTGGCAAAGGTCAGCCACATGGTCAGCGGGTTGACCAGCACATAGAGGATGGCCGAGCCGATGGCGCACAGCACCGCTGAAAAGACCAGGGCCTGGCGGTCACTCAGTTCGCCCTTGGCGGTGGGCCGCCAGGCGGTGCGCTTCATCTGGGCGTCGATGGTTTTTTCCACCAGGCAGTTGAAGGCAGCCGCCGCACCGGCCACCAGCCAGATACCGACGCAGGCCCACAGACCCAGCATCCACTGCGAGCCGTCGGGCAAGCCGGGCACGGCCAGCACCATGCCGATCAGCGCACAAAAAACAATCAGCTGCACCACGCGCGGCTTGGTCAGCGCGTAATACTGTCGCCACACCGTGGGCGCGGCCAAAGAGGAGGCAGAAGTCATGCGACAGGCCTTGAAGAATCGGAAAGCTGCAAGCCTGAAGCCTGCGAAACAAAAGTGGCACTACGGCTCAAGGCCAGCATCCAGACCAGCGTGACGGTCAGAGCCGATGCGCCACCAGTGTGCAGCACTGCCGCGACCAGAGGCCAGTCGAGCACCACGTTGGACAGGCCGGTGAGAAACTGCAGGCCCGCCAGCCCCAGCAAGGCACGCGCCGGCTTGTGCAAGCCAGGGACAGCACGCAGCCGCCAGCCCAACGCCAGCAACACGGCCAGCACCAGCCAGGCCATGCAGCGGTGCACGTAATGGATGCTGGCCAGCGCCGCAAAGGGCAGCGGCTGTCCGTCTGCGCCATGACCCAGCGCACGCCAGAGTACAAACCCGGACCAGTCCATCTCGGGCCACCACTGGCCCTGGCAAGTCGGGAAATCGCTGCACGCCAGCACCGCGTAATTGGTGCTGACCCAGCCACCGAGCGCGACCTGCAGCGCCAGCAGCACCAGTGCCACCCACAGCCCAGCGCGTTGTGCGGGGCTCACCGAAACCGTTTGCCAGCCTTCGTAGCGCACCGCCTGCAAAGCCAGAAGGGCCAGCAGGCCAATGGCCAGCAACAAGTGCAAAGTGACAATCGCAGGAAACAGCTTCATGGTCACGGTCAGTGCACCGAAGGCACCCTGCAGGCAAACCCAGACCAGCGTGATGGCTGGCCACACGGGGTGCACGGTGTGCTGACGGTCACGTCGCCAGGCACGCCAGGTCATCGCGGTCAGCGTGATGATCAAGACACCCACCCCTGTGGCCATGTACCGATGCACCATCTCGATCCAGGCCTTGCTGTGCGTGACAGGACCGGTGGGCATGGCCGTCTGGGCTGCGGTGATGTGCTGTGCCGCACCCAGAGGGCTGGCACTGCCATAACAACCTGGCCAGTCCGGGCAACCCAAGCCGGAATCGGTCAGACGCGTGAAGGCGCCCACCAGCACCAGTTCAAACGTCAGCGTCAAGGTCAACATGGTCAAGGCTTGAAGGCGACGGCCAGCCGAAGCCTCGCGGTGGCGAAGCCAGAACCAGGTCAGTGGCAGTCCCGCCACCAAAAGGCCCACGCCCATGAAGGCCAGCGCGGGCTCCAGGTTGTAGAGGTCGACTTCGGTCATGTCTTAGCGGCCTGCCTGATCCCAGGAGCTGGAGGCGCGCATCAGGCGCTCCAGGTCCCGCTTGGCCTTGGAGGCCGAAGACACATCCATGGCGGCCGGGAACCGCATCATCCAGTTGCCCATGGGGTCGATCACGTACAAATGGTCGGTGAGCGCATGCCCAGCCGCCGGCTTGAGCCAGCCCTGCAAGGCGCCACTATCGAGCCGCAGCGCCTGCAACTGGTTCAATGCCGGCAAGAGGCTCTGTGCCACTGGCGCATCATCGGCGATGAACCAGATCCGGTCCATGCGGTCTTTGTCCTTGCCCAGAACTTCTCGCAACTGCCGCTGGAAGTACAAATTCTGCTGACATGCCTCATCACACGCCCCGCTGCCCACTGCCACCAGCAACCACTGGCCCTTCAGGCTCCTGAGCGGCACCGTGCCGCCGCGCTCATCCCGAGCCTGAACATCCGGCATGCCAACGGGTGGATTGATCAGTTCGCCATAGTTGCGACGGCCTTCCGGACGCACCACGTAATAGGTGAAATACGATGCGATCACTGGCGCCGCACAGACCAGCAACACCATCAACATCTTCAGGCGCCCATTGAAGATGCTCTGCTCACTCGCCTGCGCCACGTCAACCGGTTCAGGCATGTCGTGCACGGTCATGGCCAGTGGCGCATCAACCGTTTTGGCGTTTTCTTCGGGGTTGGACAATTTGGAACCAGACATAAAGTAAAGCGATTGTGGCGCTCAGACCAAACCACTGAAATGCATACCCTTGGTGTTTTTCAATGCCGGAGGCCACTTGCGGCCACTCGCGCAGCAAACCTTCGCTGGCCGGCCCGGTCTGTACAGCACTGACTTCCAGCAACGGCAATCCTGTTGCGGAGCGAAAACCCTCCAGATCCAGATTTTGCCGTATCGGGCCATGGTCCTCGGTTGCAAATTCGTACATCCGTGAAGGCCATGGGGCCAAATGCGCACGAATCTCGACCTCCTGATCTGTGGTGATGACTTCTGGCAATGCCTCGCGATCCGTGAATGAACGCTGAACCCAGCCACGCTGCACCAGAATGACCACTTTGGACGACTGAAGCGCCAAAGGTGTCACCACATAAAAGCCTGCGCGGCCTTGCATCTGACGGTTGTCGAGATAGACGGTGTGCTCAGCGATCCACCGCCCCCGGAGCAGGACAGGTCGGTACAAAAGTCCAGCGCGATTGGCAGGGGAGTCTCCCAACTGACCCAACGTGCTGCCGTCGAGCTGGGGCATGGATTCGTGAGCATGCCTCTCGTCCACCAGGGCCTGTTTTTGCGCAGCCCGATCGAGTTGCCAGCGTCCCAAGGATGCCGTGATCAGCACACCTGCGACCGCCACCAGGAAGATCAAGACTCGTGTCAATGGCATTTGACCCTCTCTCATCAGATAATCGCTTTCATGAAAATCCTTGTTGCACTTGCCTTTTTAGCAATTCTGGCCAGCCTGGCCTTTGCTTTGATCTACATGATGAAAGGCGGACAAAGCAGCGACCCGCTTGCGCCGGCCCCCAAAGGCAAAATGGCCAAAGCCTTGGCTTTCCGGGTCGGTTTTTCCGTGTTGCTCTTTATCTGTGTGCTCGTTTCATGGAAGTTGGGCTGGATTCAACCCTCCGGTATCCCGGCGGGTGCATGAGTCCCCGCCCACAGAATCAAAAAAAGCGCCCTGGGGCGCTTTTTTGTTGGATGCTTGTCCAGCTCACATCCAGTAAACCAGGATGTACAGGCCCAGCCAAACCACGTCCACAAAGTGCCAGTACCAGGCCGCACCTTCGAAACCGAAGTGGCGCTCAGCAGTGAAATGGCCCTTTTGCAGACGCAGCGTGATGAACAGCAGCATCAGCATGCCCACGAACACGTGGAAACCGTGAAAACCGGTCAGCATGTAGAAGGTCGAACCGTAAGGGCCCGAGGACAGCTTGAGGTTCATGTCGCCCCAGGCGTGGGCATATTCGTAACCCTGGACAAACAGGAACACAACGCCCAGCAGGACAGTCAGCCACATGAACTTGATGGTCTTGGAACGGTCACCGTGCTGGATGGCGTGGTGGGCAATCGTGAGGGTCACACCGGAGGTCAACAGCAGAGCAGTGTTGATGGTCGGCAACCAGAATGGAGTCATGGTCTGGAAGGGCTCCACGATGCCTGCCGGTGAGCCCGTGGCGCCGGCTGCCAGCGTGGGCCACACGGCCTTGAAGTCGGGCCACAGCAACGCATTGTCGAGGCTGCCCAGTGCGGGCACGGAATGGGAGCGCATCCACCACAAGGCCGTGAAGAAAGCACCAAAGAACATGACTTCGGAAAAGATGAACCAGGTCATGCTCCAGCGGTAAGACAGGTCAATTTTGTGACCGTACATGCCACCTTCGCTTTCGGCAATGGCGTCCTTGAACGATTGGTACAGAACCACCAGCCACCAGGCCAGACCAAAGAACAGGGAATACTTGCCCCAGTCAGACCCGTTGACCCATTGACCTGCGCCAAGAATCACAAAAAACAGGCCGATGGACGCCATCACCGGGTGACGCGATTCATGGGGTACGAAGTAATAAGGCGTGGTGCCGTGTGCGGTTGAACTCATGGGGACTCCTGCTCTCTTTTCTTGGAACTCAATTTGGGGATTAATGACCGGTGGGTTGAACCACCACCCAATTCACCAGGGCCATCAACCCCAGCACAAACATCAATGCAACGACAAGGCCCACCGCAATCAAGACAAAGGGATTGAGCTGCTCGGTGTCTTTCTGGTATTCAGCGTTCTTGCGGACGCCGAGAAATGACCACAAAACGGCCTGAATCGTTCGCGCCACCGAACTCATGCGCCTTCTCCACTTGCAGCCGAGGCCTTTGCAACGGGAGCAGGGGGGGTTTTTCCACCCACTTCAAAGAATGTGGAGGACAAGGTGATCGTCGTCACATCCTTGGACAGTTTGGGGTCAATGACAAACGAAACAGGCCACTGCTTCTTCTCACCCGGATCGAGGGTGTACTGGTTGAAACAGAAGCACTCGAACTTGTTGAAATGGCTGGCTGCCTGTGAGGGTGCATAGCTCGGAATGGCCTGGGCCGCCATGCGGCGGTTCTGCACATTCGTGAATTCGTACATGACGGTGGCCAGTTCTCCGGGATGCACCTGGATGGAACTTTGCTGGGGCTTGAAGTCCCATGGACCACGGGCATTGGCATCAAATTCAACGGTGATGGTGCGGCTGGTGTCCACTTGCGAGTTGGCGGGCATCGTGGCCGACTTGCCAGCGGTCCCCGTGCCAGGCACCAGTCGTTCGGAAAGCGACAGGATGTTGATGCCCGTGATCTCGCAAATGTGTTTGTAAATCGGGATGAGCGCATATCCGAAGCAGAACATGCCGGCAGTCACGACCACCAGTTTGATCACCATCTTCAGGTTTTCAGTGCGCAGATTCATCCCTTTTGCCTCAACGACCCAAAAGCACCATCTTGACCATGAAGCCAATGAAGAAAACCACGACCACCGAGGCCAGGATCAGGCCCAGGCGAACATTGTTTTTCTTTTGATCGGGTTTCATGTTCAAGGCTGCCTTCAACCAATCACGCGGGTCGCAGACTCGTCGAGTTTGGGCGGGTTTTCAAAGGTGTGGAAGGGTGCCGGAGAGGGCACTTCCCACTCGAGGCCTTCTGCAGCCTCCCAGGGCTTTTGTGCAGCCTTCGCACCCCGACCACGCATGGCCGGAAGCACGATGAACAGGAAGAAATAAACCTGGGCAAAGCCAAAGAAGAAGGCGCCCACCGAAGCCACCATGTTGAAGTCGGTGAACTGCATGGGGTAGTCGGCATAGCGACGCGGCATGCCAGCCAGGCCCAGGAAGTGCATCGGGAAGAAGGTCACGTTGAAAGAAATCAGCGACCACCAGAAATGCAGCTTGCCGCGGGTTTCGCTGTACATCACACCCGTCCACTTGGGAGCCCAGTAGTAGAAACCGGCAAAGAGGGCAAACAGGGAACCCGCCACCAGCACGTAGTGGAAGTGGGCCACCACGTAGTAAGTGTCTTGCATCTGAATGTCGATGGGAGCCATCGACAGGATCAGGCCAGTGAATCCGCCCATGGTGAACACGAAGATGAAGCCCACGGCAAACAGCATGGGGGTTTCAAACGTCATGGAACCACGCCACATGGTGGCAATCCAGTTGAAAATCTTCACGGCGGTCGGCACGGCAATCAGCATCGTGGCGTACATGAAGAACAGCTGGCCGGTCACCGGCATGCCGGTGGTGAACATGTGGTGCGCCCAGACGATGAAGCTCAGGATGGCAATCGAACCGGTGGCGTACACCATGGAGGCATAGCCAAACAGGCGCTTGCGCGAGAAAGCTGGAATGATGTGGCTGACGATGCCGAAGGCCGGCAAGATCATGATGTAAACCTCGGGGTGACCAAAGAACCAGAAGATGTGCTGGAACATCACTGGGTCACCCCCACCAGCGGGGTTGAAGAAGGTGGTTCCAAAGTG
>JACCDJ010177383.1_pt1 | contig 11409 bp, 12 predicted proteins | sample 7444481 | NCBI WGS metagenome assembly JACCDJ01 (sample SAMN15323435, study PRJNA562643) | freshwater metagenome | isolation source: river surface water | place: USA:Blue River Watershed | collected 2017-08-15 | reverse complement strand
CAGGGAGGTGCGCGGTGAGCGACTCTCTTTCCGTTCTTCTTTCCAAGCGCGACGGTCGGCGAAAAATCGTCAACCAGCTTCTTTTGGGCGCCCTGTTCTTGGCCGCCCTTTCGGCAGTTGCGCCGCTCGTGAATATTTTCATCTTCGTCATTCGTAAGGGCGCCCCTGCTTTGACGTGGGAGTTCCTGACTTCCTTACCGCAGCCCGTGGGTGAAGCGGGCGGCGGCATGGGGAACGCGATTCTCGGTACGATCATTCTCGTGTCCTTGGCTTCGGCCATTGGCGTTCCACTCGGAGTGGCTGCCGGCGTGTACATGGCCGAGTACAGCTACAGTAAGCTGAGTCGTTGGCTTCGCTTTGGCGTCGACCTTCTGACCAGTGTGCCTTCGATCATCGTGGGGCTTTTTGCCTACGCGATGGTGGTTTTGCCGATGAAGCACTTCTCGGCCTACGCCGGCGGATTTGCATTGGCCGTGATCATGATTCCCACCGTTGCGCGCACCACAGAAGAGCTTTTGAAGTTAGTACCTACTCATTTGCGCGAAGCGGGCCTAGCTCTTGGAATTCCGCGCTGGAAAGTCACCCTCCAGGTCACGCTTCGTACCGCTTGGGGTGGGATTTTGACCGGAATCATGCTCGCTTTGGCGCGTGCTGCGGGTGAAACTGCGCCGCTATTGATTACGGCTTTGAACAATAAGTTTTGGGCCAAGAGCTTGGATCAGCCCATCTCTTCGGTGCCGGTGCAGATCTACACTTACGCCATCAGCCCTTTTGAAGAGTGGCATCAGCAAGCTTGGGCAGGAGCGTTTCTGCTCGTGGCTATGGTGTTTGCTTTGAACCTGACGACGCGCCTTTTGATGAGCCGCTCGCCGGTCAGTAAAGAATGATTCACAGGTTTTCGAGGATTTCATGACCCAGTCCCCAGACGCTTTTGTCCTTCAAGCTCAGTCCATCAACGCTTGGTTCGGCGCGGTTCACGCCGTGAAAGACATTTCGCTTTCAGTGAAGCCAAAAACCGTGACCGCATTGATCGGTCCGTCGGGCTGCGGAAAGTCGACTTTTCTGCGAACTCTGAACCGCCTTCACGAAGAAGTGCCGGGAAGCCGAGTTTCAGGCCAAGTGCTTCTCGAGGGCGACAACATCTATGCTCCGGGACGCGATCCCGTGCAGGTTCGTCGAAAAATCGGAATGGTGTTTCAAAAGCCAAACCCCTTTCCTGCGCTCAGCATTTTTGACAACGTCGCGGCAGGTTTGAAGCTTGCCGGAATCAATAAGCGGTCGTTGATTCAGGAAACGGTGGAGCGGTGCCTGCGTCAGGCCGCCCTTTGGGACGAAGTGAAGGATAAGCTGAAAAGCCCGGGCACGGGCCTCTCGGGCGGGCAGCAGCAGCGCCTTTGCATCGCTCGGACGCTAGCCGTCAGTCCTCCGGTCATCCTGATGGACGAGCCCACCAGCGCTCTTGACCCGATTTCGACGGCTAAGATCGAAGAGCTGGTCTTGAGCCTGAAGAAAGATGTGACCGTCATCATCGTCACCCACAATATGCAGCAAGCTGCGCGGATCTCGGATTCGACGGCTTTCTTCCTTTTAGGCGATCTGGTTGAATTCGGAGAGACTTCAGGGATATTCACCAATCCGAAGGACACGCGCACCGAGCAGTACATTACCGGGCGCTTCGGTTGAGGGGAAAAAGATGGAACGGCACGTCGACTCGGAACTGCAGAAGGTAAAAGAGCTGATCCTGGAAATGGGTGGCAACGTCGAACGCGCTTTGGACGAGTCCACGCGTGCTTTGATCGATCGCGAGCCTCAGCGCTTTGACCTGGTCGATGAGCTGGAAAAGAAGATCAACCAATCCCACTTGGCAGTCGACGATCTTTGCCTGCGGGTTTTAGCCACGCAGTCGCCTCTGGCGCGCGACCTTCGCCTGATCGTAGCTTTGATCAAGATCAATACCGACCTCGAGCGCATGGGCGATCAGTGCGTGAATATTTCGCACAATGGGCGCCGCTACCTGCAAGAGCCTCCGCTCAAGCCCTTGATCGATCTTCCGCGCATGGCCACGGAAGTGAAGTTCATGGTTCGCGAAGCGCTCGATGCGCTCGTGAAGCAGGACGAGAAACTCGCTGAAGACGTTTTGAATCGCGACGACTCGGTCGACGCGCTGAAAAACCAAATTTTCCGTGAGCTCCTGACTTACATGATGTCGGACCCGCGTTCGATTGAACGCGCGATGAACCTGATTTTGATCGCGCGAAATCTGGAGCGCTTGGGCGACCACGCAACGAACATTGCCGAAGACGTGATCTTTGCCGTGACGGGACGAGATGTTCGCCACAGCGGAAGGAAAAAAGGCTGATGGCCGCCGCCAAGCCCCGCATCCTTCTCGTGGAGGATGAGCAGGACATTCGCAGCCTCATGGCGCTGCACCTGCGTCGCGAGGGCTTGGAGCTAGTCGAAGCCGCAGACGGCGACGAGGCTTTGCGCGCGCTTCAGCAGGGCGGCTGGTCGGTGCTGGTGTTTGATTGGATGCTGCCTGGGATGAATGGTCTTGAGCTGATTCGCGCCGTTCGGCAGCAAGATCCAAAGACGCCCATTCTGATGGTCACCGCCAAGGCCGAAGCGGCAGACATCGTTCTTGGCCTAGAAACCGGGGCGGACGATTATTTGGTGAAGCCCTTTGAGGTGCCGGTTCTTTTGGCACGAGTCCGAGCACTTCTTCGTCGCTGGAAAATGCAGCAAGAGGCGCCCAAGCGCGAGGACGCGAGCGGCGGTGCCAGGGAGCGAGTGGTCGGTGGACTCAGGCTTTTACCTGACTCGCACGAGCTTTTCTGTAACGGCTCGCCTGTAGCGTTGACGATTTCCGAGTTCAAGCTTCTATCTGCGCTCCTCGAGGCGCAGGGAAAGGTTCTGACTCGGGGACAGCTCATTGAACTGATTCAAGGCCAAGGCGTCTCGGTTGTTGACCGCACGGTGGACACTCATGTGTTTGGACTTCGAAAGAAGCTCGAAGCATGTGGTGATCTGATTGAGACCGTTCGGGGCGTGGGTTACCGGATTCGTCCCGGGGACGCCACTTCGTGAGCGCGCCAGGCTTTGGGTTGCTTCTGCTTCAGACACTGCTCGTCGCGGCGGGGTTGCTTCTTGCCGACGCGCCCTTGCCTTGGTTGGTAGCGTTCATCGTGATTTTCGCCGGCGTTTCCGCTTGGCGTATCCGTGCGCTTTTGGGGGACGCAGAAGAAGATCGCGACGTCGAACTGACGCGAATGCAGGGCGACCTTCGAGAAAGCTCGGAAGCTTTAGAGCGTGAGCGCGCTGAGTTGTCTGTCTTGATGTCGAGCATCTCGGAAGCGATTTTGGCAGTCGATGAGTCGGGGAGAATTCTTTTCTTCAATGACCGTTTTCGCGCATTCTTCGGTGCAGTCGGGCTTACCGAACGAAGGACTACGCTTCGCGAAGTGTTTCGAGCCGCTGAAGTGGCCGACGTGTTTCAGCAAGCCCAGCGTGAGCTCACTTCCCGGCATTCGGAAGTCGATCTTTCTGTAGCAGGCGAAAGCCAGCCCAGAACGTTTGACCTAGCGGTGACGCCTCTTCGAAGTTTGCAGGGTGCGGTTTATGGCTGCGTGGGGGTGTTTCACGATGTCACGGAATTGAAGCGCGCCGAGCGCATGCGAATCGATTTCGTGGCCAACGTGTCGCACGAACTGAGAAGCCCCCTCACTGCTATTAAAGGTTACAGCGATACGCTTCGGACCGATTTTGAATCGGGTCGGATGGAGGATATCCCGGGCTTTGTCGATGTGATCTCGCGAAACGCCGATCGCCTGATGGCTTTGATCGGTGACCTCTTGGATTTGTCGTCGATCGAAAGCGGCGGGGAAATTCACCGCCAATGGGTCCTTTCAGGCGAAATCAGTCAAAGGGTGCTCAGGCAGCTTGAGCCCCGGCGCGCTCAGCGAAACATGCAAGCCCACGTGGAAGTTCAGCCGGGCGCAGAGCGCATTTACGCTGACCCCGGGCGCTTGGAGCAGGTTTTGGTGAATCTGGTCGATAACGCTTTCAAATACACTCAAGAAGGCGGCCAGGTACGGGTGGCTTGGGAGAAGGGTCCGGGCGGAGGCGTGCGCCTTCGCGTGGCCGATAATGGACCCGGCATCCCCGAGGAATCGCGCGCGCGCATCTTTGAGCGCTTCTACCGGGTCGACAAAGCGCGCTCCCGGGAGGTCGGGGGCACGGGCCTCGGCTTATCGATCGTAAAGCACATTGTGCAGCGCCACGGCGGCAGCGTTGAGCTTCGAAGCGCGGCCGGGCAAGGAACCGAGTTCCTCTGCGATTTTCCGGGGCCGGAAGGCTCTTGAGCGGATTGGGAAACTGATCTACGACTTCCCTGATCCTATAACCGCATTTCAAGGAGAAGGTACCGATGAATCGCATGATGGGAATTGGCGAAAAGTTTCCGGAGTTCAAACTTCAAGCCTGCGTGAGCTTGGAGAAGGGCAAAGAGTTCAAAGAAATTTCCAGCACCGACATCAAAGGGAAGTGGGCTGTGGTTTTCTTCTGGCCCCTGGACTTCACCTTCATCTGCCCGACCGAGATCGCTGAATTCGGCCGTCAGTATCCGCAATTTAAAGAGCGCGGAGCCGAGCTTCTGGGCGTGAGCGCAGACAGCCACTTCGTGCACTTGGCTTGGCGAAATAACCACGCCGACCTGAAGAGCCTCCCCTTCCCGATGGTTGCCGACTACAAAAAAGATCTTTCGGAAACCTTGGGCATTCTGCACGGCGCGACCAAAGCTCCGCTGCGCGCCACCTACATCGTCGATCCGGACGGCCTCATTCGCTGGGTGTCGGTCAACGACCTGAGCGTTGGGCGTAACGTGAAAGAAGTCGTGCGCGTGCTCGACGCTTTGCAAACCGACGAACTCTGCCCCTGTAACTGGGAAAAAGGTCAAAAGACCCTGAGCTAATTCGGTTCAGTTTTGAACCCGATTGCGGCGGAAGAGGCTTTCGGCTTCTTCCGCCGTTGTCATGAAGATCCCGAGGTAATCGCGTTATGGCCCTTTCGACGGAAGCATTGGATCGTCTTTACGAAGCCCGAATCACGACGATTGCTCGGGATTTGAAATTGAATCTGAAGCGCCTCTTGGAAGAAAGCGCTCTTGGCGAAGAAGATGCGCTTTTGGTGCTCTTAGCGACAGCAACCTCAGTCGAAAGCGCTCCCTTAGCTTCTTATGCGCGCGAGCAAATGACTGGGCTTGGGATGGCCCCTGAAATTCAGCAAGAAGCTGCAGAAAACGCGGCAATTCTTGGGATGCTGAATGTTTATTACCGCTTTCGTCACATGGTCCAAAAAGATGACGATTACCGCACGGCAAGCCTTCGCATGACGGGCCTGGCTCGCCCCGCGATGGGCAAAGAGCGTTTTGAGTTACTCGCTTTTGCCGTATCGGTTTTGAACGGTTGCGAAAGCTGCATTCGGTCGCATGAAAAAGTGCTCCGCGACGCCAATGTCCCAGTCGACAAAATTCACGATGCCGCTCGAATGGCGGCCGTTGTGAAAGGTTTGAAAACTCTGGGTTAAATAGAAACTCAGGAGCAGAATACTGAGGATGAGTACGCTCAGCGCTTCAGGCTTTTTCTTCGGCTCACTGGGCACCATCCTTCTTCGGTATTTTCTTTTCGCCGGAGCGTTGGATTTTTGGGTCCGCTCAGGGCCCCGTGCCTCGCGGTTTGATTCGCAAAGAATTGAAGGAAGAAAACCTTCATCCGGTCAGGTGCGTCGCGAGATCGGTTGGTCGCTACTCACATCTTTGATTTTTGCTTTCGTCGGCTGGGCTGGCTTTTTGGCGTGGCAGGCGGGGTGGACGAAAGTTTATCTCAGCGTCGATGAGAAAGGCTGGGGCTGGTTTTTTCTGAGCCTCTTTCTCATGATCGCGATTCACGAAACTTACTTTTATTGGACGCATCGCTGGATGCATTTGCCGAGAGTGTTTCGCCTCTTTCATCGCGTGCACCACGAATCGAGGCCTCCCACGGCGTGGGCCGCTTTCTCGTTTCACCCGCTCGAAGCCTTAGTTGAGGCGCTGATTTTGCCTGCGTTCTTATTTTTCTTTCCGGTGCATCCGGGCGCTTACGTGGTGTTCCTATTTTACATGACGATTTTCAGCGTCATTCACCACTGTGGGGTCGAACTTTATCCTCGCGGCTTTGCGCGCCACCGTGTTTTTCGCGCCTGGGTTTCGGCTACACACCATCAAGCCCATCACGCCCGATTCACGGTAAATTACGGGCTTTATTTCAATGTTTGGGACCGCTGGATGAAGACCCAGGATCCTCGTTACGAGGAGTCTTTCCGGAAGCCGGCCCTGCCGCTGAAGCCGTGGATTGCTCCGTCGAACCGGCCTGTGGCCGAGGAGCGCCTGAAGCCTGAGCTGATGGAGCATCCAAACTCGGTGCTGACTCAGCCTTCTGCTTCTCGGTCACCGGATCAGTCGCCTTCTGCTTGGCAGTGAACCCGTAGGGGCAATGACGGCAGCCGCTCTCGCAGCAATAGCCCCGCTTGCGGTGGTATTGCGCGGTAAAAACCATGCGCCCCCACTCGTCCAGGTAGGTATCACCTGGTCCTAGTGGGGGAAGCGGTCCTCGCAGTTTCGGGCTCAAGACTTCGGCAGGTCCTTGCGAAGGGCTGCAAGGCCAGCAAATGCGTTGTTGAAGAGCTGCTTCGGCTGAGCCGGTGATCCGCCCGACTTGGACGGCTGAGGCCGCGAGCCAGCCGAGGCCCCGCCGCTGGGACGAGGGCTGCTGTGGCTATCGTGGCGTGAGCCACTGTTGTTTTCGCGACGCGAGTCGCGGTCGCCGCCATCGTGGCGTTGGCCACGGCTCGGTCCGGCGCCTTTGCCAAAGGCCGGTGCACCGGTGCGTTCGCGTCCGCCGGGACGTGGGCCCGAAGCATGCGATTCACGCTCGGGACGACCACTCGGGGCAGCTTTGCCCTCTTGGGCAGCCCGGATCGAGAGCGAAATTTGCTTCTTCTCGAGATTCACTTCCAACACTTTTACCGTCACGCGGTCGCCGGGGCTGACCGCGTCTTTCGGGTCTTTCACGAACTTGGTCGAAAGTTGCGAGATGTGGACCAGGCCGTCTTGATGAACGCCGATGTCCACGAACGCGCCGAAGTTCGTCACGTTCGTCACAATGCCGGGACAAATCATGTCCTTCTTCAGATCGGCGACTTCATTGATGTCGTCGCGGAACTGGAAAGGAACAAACTGATCGCGTGGATCGCGGCCTGGCTTTGCGAGTTCCGAAACCATGTCGTCAAAAGTGAACGGGCCCACTTCTTCGCGGAGCTGCTTTTCTTTGCGAATCAGGTCAACGCCCGATCCCATCAGCTCGCGCACCGAGCGATTCATCTTCTTGGCCACGCCCTCGAGAAGCCCGTAGCGCTCGGGGTGAACCGCCGTGTTATCGAGCGGGTTCTCGCTGTCCGGGATACGAAGGAAGCCTGCGGCTTGCTCAAATGCTTTCTGGCTAAAGCGCGGCACTTCCAAAAGCTGCTGACGCGAGCGGAACAGACCTTTTTGGCCGCGGAACTCGACGATGGCTTTCGCAAGTCCGGGGCCGATGCCCGAGACGCGCGCCAGAAGCCAGGACGAAGCCGTGTTCAAATTCACGCCCACTTGGTTCACGCAGCTATCGACGACGAGCTCGAGCGAACGCTTCAGTGCTGGCTGAGAAACGTCGTGCTGATACTGGCCCACTCCGATGCTCTTGGGTTCCACTTTGACCAGTTCGGCCAAGGGATCTTGCAAGCGACGGGCAATCGAGATGGCACCGCGAACCGTCAGGTCGAGGTCCGGGAATTCTTCCCGAGCCACTTCGCTGGCAGAGTAAACGCTGGCGCCTGCTTCGCTGACCATCACGACCGGTGTCGACAGGCCCAGTTCTTTCACTGTGGCGCGAAGGAACTGCTCGGTTTCTCGACCGGCCGTTCCGTTTCCAACGGCAATCGCGCGGATTTTGTCGTTCTTGAGGATTTCCCCAAGAAGCGTTACCGCATTCTTTTTTTGATCGGCTGTTTGTAAGTAAAGTACCGCCGAAGCTTGATAAGCGCCGTTATCGTCCACCAAAGCCAGCTTGCAGCCCGTGCGGATTCCGGGGTCAACGCCCAGAACTGACTTCGAGCCGAAAGGTGCAGCCATCAGGAGTTTTCGGACGTTGTCGGCAAAAACGCGAATCGAGGTTTCATCAGCCACTTCGCGAAGGGCCTTATGCACTTCGTTTTCGATGCTGGGAATGACGTGGGCTTTCAGAGCCAAGCGCGAGGCTTTCTTGAGAACCTGGAGCACGTCGCTGGGAGTGGCCGAATCCGGGCAAGCTTCTCCCTCAAACGCTTGAAGAAGGCCTGAGTCGAAAGCTTCATCTTGTGCGGGGCCGCCCACTCCCAAGGTCAATTCCTCTTCGACCCAGCCACGGCGCATGGCCAAGTAGCGGTGAGAGTTCTCGGGCTTCAGAAGGGCCGCAATGCTCTCCGAGTGGTCAAAGTAGTTCTCAAACTTGCTGCCGGGCTTGGGCTTAGCGCCCTTGGAGGTTTTGACGTGCGCGCGCTCGAAGAACGCCGTGCGAACCGTTTGGCGCAAGGCTTGGTTCTCGCTCAAGCGCTCAATGAGAATGTCGGACGCCCCGTCGATCGCGTTCTGAGCGTCTTCAATTTTCTTGTCAGGATTTCGGAAAGTGAAAGCCCACAAAAGAAGGGTCTGCCCTTCGGCAGGCTTTTCGGTTCCATGGCCGACGTTCCAGATCCACTCGGCCAGGGGCTCAAGCCCCGCTTCGCGAGCCGCTTGGGCTTTGGTTTTTCGCTTTTGTTTATAAGGAAGGTAGAGGTCTTCCAAAAGGTTCGAATCAAACGTGGCGTTGATTTGCCCTTTGAGTTCGTCCGTCAGTTTTCCCTGCTTTTCGATTTCGCCCAGGATGTACTGCTGGCGCTGCACCAACTGATCGAAGCGCTCTTTGGCGTCGATGGTCGCGGCAATTTTCACTTCATCCAGGTTTCCCGTTTGCTCTTTGCGGTAACGCGCAATGAACGGAATCGTGGCGCCTTCAGCGGCCAGGCCTAAAACGGCAGCGGCAGATGGAAGGGGGATCTCGGGATGACGGGACTGAAGCCAAGTTTCAAACGTCACGGGAGCACTCCTGAAGTTCCGGGGAGTCTCCTATAGAAATCCTTCCTTTGGCAAGCGGCGCTCAGAGGCCTGGTGCGGGTTCTTCAGAAACCTCGGGCTCGGGCGGGGGAGAAGGGGTGGCTGCCGGCAATCGCTCCCCCTCGCGAGGGCCTCTGGCTAAAGCAGGCAGCCGAAGGGCCGGCATTTCGCTTCCCCCGCTTCGCTGGAGGCATTCCAAGGCTTTTTCTCGGATCGCTTGGTAGCGATCTCCCCAGCCCGCAAGCCGAGAAAGTTCGGCCAAAGCGGGTATCGAAAGCTCCCGTTTCAGAGTGACCTGCACTTGCTGGCGCACGGGAAGGTTCTGGGCGCCTAAGCCCGCGGCCGGGTCTTTAAGAAATTCCTGAAGAGCCCCCACTTTTTGGCTGAGAAAGGTGAGCCGGGCATCAAGCCGAGCGATCAAGCCGCGTGAGATTTCTGCGCGAATCGGATTTTGCCCCTGAGTTTGGCAGGCGATGCCGAGTTCTTCGCGAAATAAACCCATCTGGATTTTTTCCCGGGCCTCTGCCGAAATATCCTGCCCCTTTGCCCAAGAGGCAAAACTGAGCGAAAGCGCAAAAACGAAGCCCATGAATCGCGCCAGTCGCATCGATGGCCCCCCTAGTGTCTGGGAAAGCAAGAGCGAGGCCGTTTGGAAAATCCCTGCGAAATTCGGTGAATTTGACTCATTTTTTGAGTGCCCAATCGCCTAGGAAATGGACGGTGTTTTCCTCGTAGTCACTTTCCTTGGACGGCTTTTTTCCGGCCATGGACGGCAGCTCGGGCTCGTGATTAACATCCCGCTCATGCGGGAATTCCAGGCTCAATGGGTGGCTATTACGGGCGCCTCTAGCGGTATTGGCGAACAGATGGCCGAGATTCTGGCTCAGGCCGGAGCCAAACTCGTTCTGGTGGCTCGGCGCGGAGATCGCCTTCGCCAGCTTGCGGAGCGCTGCATCTCCTTGGGCGCTATCGAAGTGCGCGTGGTCGAAGTCGACCTCACCGCGTCTGCGGGTGTAGAAAAGCTGATTGCGGAGCTTTCGGCTTTGCCGGGAGGCCTCGATGGGCTGATCAACAACGCCGGATTCGGAGCCACAGGAAATTTTGATCAGGCTCACTGGCGGCTTCTGGATTCCATGCTGGAACTCAATATCGCCTCGCTTGTGCGACTGTCGCATTGGGCGGCGGGCGTGCTTCGCGCGAAAGGCCGGGGCGGAATTTTGAACGTGGCCTCGACGGCAGCTTTTCAGCCTTTGCCTGGAATGGCGCTTTACGGTGCGACGAAATCTTTTGTCTCGACCTTCAGCGCGGCTTTGCATCAGGAGCTAAAATATTCTGGAGTGAAAGTTTCCTGCCTTCATCCTGGAAAAACAGAAACCGAATTTTTCGATGCAGCGGGAATGTCGGGCAAGGCGATTCGCTTTTTCCAAATTCCAGGAATGTCAGCACGCGAGGTCGCGCAGATTGGGCTTCAAGGCTGGGCTGCGAATCAACCCCAAGTGATCGCCGGAGGACTCAATCGGGTCATCGCTTTTTTGACACGTCTTGCGCCGCTCACGTTTCAACTTCGTTTAGCCCACTCGCTTTTTCGAGAACCCGAAGCTAGAATTTCAGAATGAAAATCGCGACCGATCGCTTCACTCGTTTACCGTTGGTAAGTCCCACTGCCGATGCTGCAAAAGCCGCGAAACTCAGCACCCATGACGTCCGCGTGGCGTTTGTGCTGAATGGAAACATGCTTCATGCGCAATTTCGCGTGGCCCTTTATTATCGCCCCAACACCTTGCCGGATTTGAAAGGCCAGGGGCCACATTGGGGACTTTGGGAAGGCGACGTGGTCGAGCTTTTCCTTCGCGTGGGCGATTCTCATTATTTCGAATTCCAGGTCAGTCCGCTGGGCCAAGATTTCGAACTCAAAGTCATCGAGCCCAAAACGAACGTCGATCGTGAGTTCCGATCCGGAATGTTGGCCAAGACCGAGCATCGCGCTTGGGCGGGCGAGTGGGATACCTCGATGGAAATCGACCTGAGCCGCTTAGGGTGGCAAGGCGATCGCGCTGCAATTACGGGCAATGCTTTTGCTATTTTGGGCAAAGGCGAACCCCGGATGCATTACAGCTTGTTCCTGCCTCCGCAGGAAAAGCCTGATTTTCATCTCCCCGAGCATTTCAAGAAGCTTCCTGGGATTTGAATTTCGATCGATTCTCTCTCTT
>JACCDJ010168253.1_pt1 | contig 11411 bp, 14 predicted proteins | sample 7444481 | NCBI WGS metagenome assembly JACCDJ01 (sample SAMN15323435, study PRJNA562643) | freshwater metagenome | isolation source: river surface water | place: USA:Blue River Watershed | collected 2017-08-15 | reverse complement strand
TGCCGTCGTACTTCCTGCCGCGCTGACGTTGCTTGATTTCTAGTCTCCAGGCCAAGAAGACGTCGATCAGGGGCATGACCGGTGAGGCAATAGATCAAACTTGCCATAGAGTTCGAGTGAACAACTGGTGGAGCAGTTAGCTCAAATGGGACGAAATACGTCCATGAGGCGGAATCGGACAGCTTTCGGCCAGAAGCAGTCAGCCGTGGGTATAGCCGATACCTGCCGTTCACTTCTTAATGAATTGACTAGGCGGAACACCGAACGCCCGTTTGAACATCACGGTGAAAGCCGCAGCAGTCGCATACCCCAGAGCGGTTGCCACTTCATTCAGAGCAACCCCTTTGCCCATCAGATCGATGGCCGTGGCCAGACGCAGCTGCTGCCGCCACTCTCCAAATCCCATGCCCAACTCTTGTTCAAACAAGCGCGCAAGAGTCCTTGAGCTGGCCCCGACAACCTTGGCCCATTCATCCAACGTTGCAGTGGAACCTGGGTCAATTGTTAACGCGTCACACAGCGTCTGAAGCCTCCGATCCTTTGGCATGGGCAGCCCCAAAGAAAGTGCTTTGACCTGTGAGAGTTCTGTCAGGACCAGTTGAGAAAGTTGCTTCCGGCGTTTCTCAGAAAAGATTGATCCATCGGTCGGATTGGTTCTGATCGCTTCAAAAAGAGAACGCAACAAGTCCGATACATCAAACACCGAACAATGCTTGAGGGTTTTCGGTGCCACCTCGGAGGCTACATAAATCGTGCGCAACTCCACGTCCCCCAACATGGTGACCTCATGCTCAACATCGGGGGGAATCCATACCGCCCGCAATGATGGGACAACCCAGCTCGTATTTGAAGCCAGCACGCGAATGCTGCCACTGTAGGGGTAAGCAATCTGTGCCCAAGAATGATGGTGTGACGGGACGGTCAGATTTGTTTCAGGTGTCCGCAGATAGACCGTGACAGGCTCCGTCCTGGAGGGGATGTTTCTGGGCGAGGGGTCTTCAGGAATGAATGTCTGCATTTCGAAATATTTTGTCTTTATTTTGAAAATAGGTCAAACCTGCTGAACGTAGACTCGTCCCAGAAAAATAGGACAACCGTTGACCATGACTCCAACTACTCAAGCCGCCGACCCTAGCCTGATTGACTCGCGCTATGCCGCTTATCGACTCTTCATTGCATTGATCATTGCAACGATGGGCAACAGCGGCATGTATGTGTTGTCGGTTGTGCTGCCACAGATACAAAGTGAATTCGGGATCGCCCGAGCCGATGCATCACTGCCTTACACCTTGACCATGATTGGTTTTGGACTTGGTGGAATCTTTTGCGGTCGTTGGGCTGACAAATTCGGCATCAGCCGTGTCATCCAAATTGGGGCGCTAGGAGTGGTATCGGGATATGTCATTGCTGCTGCCACCAGCAACATCTACGTATTTGGTATTGCACACGGGTTGCTGATCGGTTTTTTGGGAGTTGGCAGTTCATTTGTGCCATTGATCGCAGACACATCGCTCTGGTGGGCCAAGCGGCGAGGCATTGCAGTTGCCATTTGTGCCAGCGGAAACTATCTGGCCGGTACCGTGTGGCCCCCCATCATTCAATTCGGTGTTGAGAAGATAGGGTGGCGTGATACCTACATAGGACTTGGTATTTTTACGGCAGTGGTTATGGTGGTGCTCAGCTTCAAACTGCTAAAACGCCCTCCCTTAGTCCAAGCAACCACCACCGAAGTTACTTCCGGTCACACCAGCGATACACCTTTCGGGCTTTTACCAAAACACGCGCAGCTCGCACTGTTTATTGCAGCTATCGGATGCTGTGTTGCGATGTCAATGCCACAGGTGCACATTGTGGCGTACTGCACTGATCTAGGATTTGGCGCAGCAAGGGGCGCGGAGATGCTTTCTTTGATGCTGGGCTTTGGCATCGTGAGTCGATTGGCTTCTGGTTGGATTTCCGATCACATCGGTGGACTCAAAACTCTTCTGGTCGGTTCTGGATTGCAATGCTTGGCCTTGGTCTTGTTCTTGCCGTTTGACGATATGGCTTCGCTGTACGTCATTTCTGCTTTGTTTGGTCTTTTCCAGGGCGGGATCGTCCCGTCCTACGCCATCATCATTCGTGAATACTTTTCCCCGAAGGAAGCTGGTGCTCGGGTTGGCAGCGTCATCCTTGGTACCCTGATTGGGATGGCTTTTGGAGGATGGATATCGGGCGTGATCTTTGACTTGACCGGTCGTTATCAAGCGGCATTCATAAATGGCATTGCTTGGAATGCGATGAACTTCATGGTCATCCTCTGGCTTTTGAAGAGGTCGTCACGTATCGTTCACAGCAAGCACATTTGAACTGACCGCTTGATTCAGTTCGAAAACCTAATTTCACGAACGACTGTTTACCTCAATGTCGAATGGCAGGAAAGGGTCGAAAGCAGAAACTAGAACCAAAGCAAATGAAGCATACGCAAGCTACGAGACTCTAACTTGGGCGTAATCGTAGATGTGTGCCAAATGCGCAAAAATATTTAGCTGTTAAGTTATCCTGTGCTCAACAAAATTTCGCGTTGTAGGGCTGATTTGACGCCTTGTTGCGCAGGCTAGAAATGGGTCCTGCGCCCGTACAAATCTGCGCTGCGAAAAATTTTAGGGAAGTACTTACAGATTTAGCCTGGTGATTTTGCGTCTATAGCCCCAGCATAGGTCCTTGAAGAATTCATCTTCTACGACTGGGGCTACGGGGCTAAACCTATCTTTTGACTCAAAATCGCGGTTGATCTTGTATCTGACAAAAAATCCGCGAATGGCAGACAGGTAATGCGAGCCCCGATACTGATTCGAAATCCAGGTCTTGAAAGTGCCAGAAGGAGACATGGACTTGTCCGGGTTCCCCGGTCTTTCCCCCTCATATCTGGCTCATATCCAAATCTTTTGAAATTTATTACTATAAGAGTGTGACTTTTTTTCTCGCCGTAATTCCGTGATCTGACCAAGCACACCTAAGCTAAATACTTGTGAGATAAGCAAAATGTTCCAGATCACAGTCAATCCAAAGGTTCTTAAAGCCCTTCAAACAGCTTTTCCAAAACCTGCCAATAGCGCAGAGAAGGCGCTTGCAAAGTATGTGCGGATGCTTGAAGACCAGTTATTCAAGGCATTGCATTCCAATCGCGAGCCAGAAGATCGCAAGCTGGACTTATATGTAATTGCACTACGTGAGTTTTCTCAGAAGGGACCATGCCTAGGTCCTAAGAAAACGCGGCTGCATAGCTGGTTGAATGACAACAAGTTAGCACTAGTAGAGGCGGTAAAACTTGGTAGCAATCTGACAGGGCAGCTATCTCGCGTAAAGCTAAGCAAGCTGATTGAAATCCACGATATAGCTCAAAGGCCAGCTTTGCTGATCTCCTCGACTATGACCTCAGATGAGCTAGATGAGGTGCTTACTGGCACTAAAGCTGACAACCAAGATCTTTTCGCTCGCCTTTACCCAGACTATTACCTCTACGCAACAGACAAGCAACGCTTAGAAGTTTTTGATGTTCTCCCAGTTGATATCCAATCGCTGAAAAACTTTATTGTTTGGCTGGTTGAAGATGCAGATAGGTTCAGTCAAAAAGACAAAGCTTTGTACTTGCGCCAGGCGAGAACTATTCTCGGAGTAGCGTTGCATACGAAGGGGCTTTACTTCCAGCGTAAAAAACCAAGCGAATTTGGGCGCATGTACTACGAGGGAATAAGCATCCAATCAGTTCACAAGGAGCTTCGTCGCGCTATCTTAGGAGACTGCTGGATGTACGACGTTCGTTCCTCAGTCATTGCTTGGAAAATGCAATTTGCCAATGAGTACATGGCAATCATGGGCATAGAAGAAGATTTTCATCGTGCATTTTCGGCCTCACTGCTTTACCTTGAAGATAAGCGCGACTTCATGGCAACAGTCATTTACGAAACCTTTGACTCGTCAACAAAAGTCCCAAAAGAGTTGCAGCCTGACTTGGTGAAACAAGGATTGACTGCAATTGGTTTTGGCGCTGGACTTAAGTCCAAAGGCTGGAAGAGTAGGGATGGCACTTGGGCTTTACCTTCTATGGCTGAGATTTTCTGGAACAAAAATGATCGTGATCGTTTTGTAAACAATCTAACTGTTAAAAAATTTCAGCAAGAACAACAGGCTCTTGATAACTACTTGTTCTCGAATGCAATAGCAGCTAGGCCAAAGTTCTTCGCGTCTGAAATGTTCAAGGCTACTAAAAAACCCAGCAAATCTAAAGTTGTTGCTTACCTCTATCAACAGTCTGAAACAAAGGTGATGGATGTTGCAAGAAGCGTTCTTAAGCAGGATAAGCGTCCAGTAATTGCAAACATCCACGACGCCATCATCATTAGAAAAAAACTGAGTGCAGACATGAAGCACGAAGTTGAGCTTCAAATGCAAGAGCAGACGGGCAATAAGTATTGGCGTTTAGCTGCATCGCATTTAGAGCCATACCGCACAGTTAAAGCGGAATAGTTGCTCAAGTCCTCAGCTTGGAGTTGAGGTGATTCGCCCATGTACTGATATGAAAATCCGAAGAGATTGAAGCAGCCCTATTCAGTCGCCATCTTTTGGTTGCTCGTGATTGGGGTCTGAAAATAAATTTGTGTTTCCAAACAACTTTTTAAGGAAACGCAAATGGCAACACTTACTTCACTCAAGCTCGTAGCAGCTAAGAAACCTACTCAAACCAACCCAGTTCAGCATCGTCGTAACAAGCTTAGCTTGAAAGTTCTGGAGCAGATGGCACTGGCTAAGGCCTTGCAAAACGGTGAAACGTTTGCACCCACACGCATGAAAACCGTCACCAACGAAGAGGGTGAACGTGTCCAGGTTCTCAAAGCCAAGAAGGTACGTCAATGGTGGTTTGTTGACGGCAGCAAGGTACTGCTTCAAATTAAGTACGGCGCAAAAACCCTGAACATCAGCGGCAAATCCAATGCAATTGAATGTGGAAATGCTGAGGCATTGATCACTGCTCTTGAGACTGTTAACGCTGCAGTCTTAGCAGGAGAAATGGACACGCAGATTGAAGCTGTCTCAGGACAGATCCGCGGTGGCTTTCAACGCTAAGTATGGATGCTGACCCAACTGGTGCTCATGCCCTGAAATATGTATTGGGCATGGCACCTTATGTTGACGACTTGATGTGCATCACAAGCCCACATGTTCGTCGTGCAGCTAAACGCTACCGCAAGCCAATTCAACGCAAGGAAGAGTTTTATTGGCTTGTGCGTTCTGCAATCAACTACATGCTGGATGTTGGGCGTGACTGTGACGTTGTGATTGGCATTGCTGTTGTTCGTCACAACGGCACTCAGCTTCATGTGTTTACAGATAACTACAAGCAAGAAGAGCAAGTCAATCGCAAAGGCGCAATCGTTAGCTACAAGCTGACTGCTTGTGCAAACGATGAAAAGTCATGGCTGCTGAAAGTAGTGCAGGAGAATTTGAATGGCAATCAACGCAACCCAGCTTGAGCAGGAGCTTGGGAACTTTACGGGTACAGAGTATCACTACCGCATACGTCCAAACTTGCTTGGCACTGATGGTGTTAAGTATTTGGCAGAGCAAGCTGAGTGTTTTTGGCTTTTGGACTTGTACTGGTCTCACTTGCTAAGCATTGACCACAACACCAATCCATTCACTGTGCTCAAAATGACTGTGCAGAAAAGCTCTGCGTACGTGGCAATTGAAGATGGCAACGACAACGTGTTGGCATCACAGTTTGTTGAGTACACGGACTTTCCACTTGTCAGCATTACGCTTTATGGCTGTTGGAGTGAACGTGATTGGGTGCTGATGCTGACCAGCGAGTACTAGCCGTGAGCCGCGCACCAAAAAAGATTGCACGAGGTACTGTTTTGAAAATGACTGGATTTAATGCTGCTGGACTGGACAAAGCTATTGCTGCTGGTACTTTCCCTGCGCCTGTACAGATTGGCAAGCAACCACGCTGGCTGACTATGGACGTAGTGGACTGGCTAGTGGACAACCTTGTTTCAGCTGCGTATTTGAAAAAACGGCTAGAAAGCAAGCAATGAAACCAAAAGCCAAAACCATTCTTTCGGTTTTACTGTTGCCTTGTGCAGGACTTGCTGGGGACTGGCGTGATGGTGATGCTCCTTTAAAGCCTAAACCAAGTCACGCTAAGCAGGTAGCTGTCAGCTGGCAAGTAGTTCCCAACGTTCAATCTGCTTGCGAAGCTGAAAGCAAACGGCGTGGGTTAGGAGGATTTGGCTATGGTGTTGAGGCGTGTAGTTTCTGGTTAGGATCAAATTGCACCATCGTCACCAGTCAAGCACCAACTCAACATCAGCTTGGGCATGAGCTTTTGCATTGCTTCGATCATCATTGGCATCCCTAGTTTTACCAATTGGCGTGTTTAGCTGTTTTGAGGGTTTAGCGTCAAAATTTTTGACGTTTGTATTAAAACCTTAAAACTACTTTTGACGCTTAGTCTGCAAAAGCGAGGAAAGTCAGATGCTTCTCTAATGCCGCACAGGCGAGGGTAGAGGCAATTTTGTTTTTGCCAGCGTCAATTACAACCTTGAAGTTTTCGCCAACTGTAGAAACGCGAACATTTACAGCCCCAGCTTGACTGGTGAACGAGTAGGACATCTCCACGCGGGGCAAATGCTCACGTGGGTCCTGATTAAACCCAACGATGAATTCACCGCGCTTTTGCAAGTGTTCAGGGAGTTGCCAAGCTGCCTTGATCTTGTCTTTGTTTTCCAGAATAGCTTCAATGACAACTTCTCGCGTAACAGCGGGGCCTATTTGAGCAATGACAGGCATTTCATCGCTCAAATCATCACCTGCATTCAAACGATCTAACGCACGTTTATAGAAACCTACAGCCACTAAAGCCTGTTTTGTTTCTTCTATGCCATTCTCAGCATACTGTTCGAAGTATTTTGTTAGTTGCTCGCTCATAGCTGCTCCACTAGATTTTCAAGTCGTGAGAGGTTGTTGCTTGGATCATTCAAGTCAAAACTTAGGTAGGTGAGGGGACTCGCTTTTGGAGTCGTGATTCAAAGTCTTCGGACAGCTCAGGACTTTGTAAAACCATCGGCATTCGCATGCCAGTAGCCATTTGGGCAAGGTTCATCAGATTGTTGTTTGAGAGTTGAGCTGCCATGAGGGCTTTGATTTGCTCCGCTTCTTTACCACCAATTCCTTCAACACTTCCAGCAAATTGTTTTGCTTTCATCAGTGGTGTCAAGTGGCTGTAGTGTTTAGTGATCATCAAGACTGAAGTGCCCATTTGCTCTGCTAAGTCGTGAATTGGAATACCTTCCATCAGTCGTTGAGTGGCATAGTAGTGACGCAGACTATAGAGACTGCGCTCTTTGTCAGTAACTGGGCATTTAATCAACTGCGAGTCTTCAAGCATTTGCCTGAATGGTTTGTTGAAGTTGTCGGGCATCTTCCCGTCAGGCAAGCGAAAAATGCGTTTAGCAATACGATTTTTTAATACTTGCTCCAACGGCATGTCGCGAAGATCAGGGCTCATAGCCCGCAACTTCTCCAAGTACAGCCAACAACTACTGTGGGCTACGAAGTTACGAGGCCCTTTTTTCCCGCGCTGTAACCGGACGTGAAGAATAGGCTGTCCATCACGGAATTCCACGTCTATGTGACGCCACTCCAGAAACTCAGCTTCTGTTCCTGGTCGCATACCAGTAGCAGCAATAAAAGGCACATAAATGGACAGAAGCTGACGAATCCACTGCGTCCTCTCTGTACGTCCATTCCGAATGAACATAGGAGCACGGCCTAGGAGTGTTTCAAGCTCGGATGGGCTGAAATCCGGTCGTCGATCACTAGCTTCACCTGTATTCTTGGTGCTAGGGCGGTAGTACTCAGTCATGTACCCGCGTTCAATTGCCTCGTCGATAACTAGATTGTAAGCAGCGTTGTGGTTGTTCTGGGCGCTTCCAGATAGTTCCCGACCAACCTCATCACGCCGCCATTCGTGAAATCCGCTGACAACCTGAGGGGTAATGCAATCTACGTTGTATTTCCCGTAATAGGGGATTAAATAGAGCTTGATGGCTGAAATGTAGTCCTTGGTGCTGGGTTTGGACGTTCCAGCCCTTACTTCCGCCTCCAGGCGCATCAAAACGACTTCCGCGACTGGTTTGAACTTCTTGCTGATGATTGGGCGACCCTCTTCGTGGTCGAAAGTCGCCTTCATCCAAATGCGTTCTGCATCCTTGATTGCCTTAGCCTGATCTGTAGTTGAAACAGTCTTTCGGAACCATTTTTTGATTCCTTCTATCTTGTAATGAACTTGCCACTTTTTGCTGTTTTCTCGACGAACAAGTCGAACCAGCTCAGGTTTCACAACAATTGTTTCTTGGCCTATTATTCGCATAGACGAAAAGTTTAGATTTGATTTTCTAAAAAGTCAACCAAGAGCAAATTAAGTAGTTGTGTAATAGTTGTGTAATAGATAGGGCAAAATAAAAGCAAGCGTTTAGTGCTTGCTTTTATTAGTGTTTTGGCTCCTCGACCTGGGCTCGAACCAGGGACCTACGGATTAACAGTCCGGCGCTCTACCGACTGAGCTATCGAGGAATATTCGGTACCACAGGGTGTTAATGCCCTGCAACGAATAGCAGTATAGCAAAAAAAACGCTGTTTTTACAGGGGGAGGGCAAGGTTTTGGGCTTTGTCAATTCCAATGTCATGTTGGTGTAGAAAGCTGATTAGGTCTCACAATAGTTGCCATGGCCATTTCTGACAATACTTCGAAACTACTATGGGGACGCGCAGCTGGAATTTGCACTAATCCAGGCTGCCGCGAGGACCTTACGGTACTGATTGAGGGATATCGAAGTTTCAATGTCGGTGAGATGGCACACGTGATTGCCAAGAGTCCTGAAGGACCGCGTGGCGAGAGCGGTGGCGGTAGCGACGAATACGACAACCTTGTGCTTTTGTGCCCAACCTGTCATCGCAAAGTTGACAAGGCTCCAGAGGGTATGTACCCACCCGAATTACTTCATCGGTGGAAGATTGATCATGAGCGCACGATCCGTGCGTCAGGTTCAAACCAAGTCTTCAGTTCGGTAAAAGAGCTGAAAACATTTGTTGTGAGAGCTCTTGCTGAGAACAGTGCGCTATGGAGCAGTATTGGTCCAAAATCAGAAACGGCCACTACAAACCCGGGTTCAAACTTGCATGAAGCTTGGACGTTACGGAAGCTCGATACTATCGTTCCAAATAACACTAAGATCGTAAATGCTGTCGGGGCAAACATCAATTTATTGAGTCAAGATGAGATGCTCGCATTTTTTGAATTTAAGAGCCATGCAACGGCATGGGAGCGTCACCAGTATCAACGACTTGATGCTTATCCACAGTTTCCGACTCAATTCGCTGAGCTAATGAGGCAATGATGGGAAACGGTGTCAACAACTGGAGCGTGAGTTTCGCTCAAATTTCATGGCTTCAGCAACTTCTCATAACTCATGGCAACGTAGCGAAGGTGACTAGGCGCGATGACATTGTTTTCGAGGTAGACCGAAAACGACAAGCTGATCATTTAACCGTTGTGTGTCTCAATGAATACACGATGGGGCTCACAGCTGTTCATCGGGTCATCCACGAATTTGGTAAGCCGGGAATCATTTATGTTGGTGGCGGCTGGTGTGGTTATACGCTTCAAGCGAAGGAGTTTTGTATCGCCGAGCATGTTGGACTTTACGTGACTGACGAAATGTCCGGAGGATTATGGGCAAATGAGCACTGGATATATTGCAAGCGAGATAAGGATGGCGATCCGGTCTATCGAATCCGCTGAGGAACAACTTAGTGCCGTCTTTGGGTTCGGATCGTTCTTTCGTGGAGAGTCCTTTCGAGACATTGATGTGCTCGCAGTTACATCCCCTGAGAACAAAGACACGCTCCGAACGTACTATCTGATTTTGGATGTGCTGGATTCGATATCTGGACTGATTGGGTGCCCAGTTCACCTAACGGTATTCACTCAAGACGAGTTCAACGATAGGCCGCTGCAAAATATGGATGAACTTCAAACTCTTTGGAAGCCCGATTAATTTCTGCAGTAGTCGTCATCGATATTGAGTCAATGGGTGCCTATGGTTGCGTTAAATGAAATGAATAGGAGCGTTAAGTATGGCCTTAGGGATCATTGAGCAACTAGTGCATAGCACCGTTAGGATTGAAACTAGGCTTCGGACAGGAATTGATTCTTGTGGAACTGGGTTTTTTGTTAATTTTTTGCAGAGCAAAAATGAAGCAGTGCCTGCGATCGTTACAAACAAGCACGTTATTGCAGGAGCGGATCAAGGCAAATTTCACTTGACTATTGCCAACGCTGATGGGTCTCCTAACATTGGCAATCACCGTGAGTTCACTCTGGACAATTTTGAGGCGAGGTGGATAGGTCATCCTGATCCAGCTGTTGATCTTGCAATTTTTTTGATTGGTCCTCTTCTTAACGAGGTGCATCAAACTGGAATGCAGATGTTCTTTGCGCCGCTTTCAACTGAAATGATCATGGACGCGAACAATCGAAAGTCTCTTTCAACTATGGAGGAGATCGTCATGATCGGATATCCCAGCGGCATCTGGGACTCTGTTAACAATCTGCCTGTTATCAGGAGAGGCATTACTGCAACACATCCAGCTATTAACTGGAATGGAAAAACCGAGTTTCTGACAGACATCGCAAGTTTCCCGGGTTCCAGTGGATCTCCTGTCCTGCTTGCTAATCTGAATGGTTACAGCGATGCCAGAGGCAATACGTTTTTAGGCGCTAAGAGAATCAGCTTGCTAGGGATTCACTATGCGGGTGCAATGCATACTGCAACTGGAGAGATCAAGATCGTAACGACTCCAACTTCAGTGGAGCCTATTGCTGTTACTGCAATTCCAAACAATATTGGCGTCGCAATCAACTCTCAACGACTGTTGGAATTTGAACCAGTAATTGCTGGAATGTTGGGAAGAGTTTTGTAGCCAGTTTGTGCGCGACAGGCTTCTCTCATAAGCAGTGCAATCTAGCGTCAAAAATTTTGACGTGTCACTTTTGACGGAAGAGTTCTGGCGTCAAAAATAGAGAAGCCTACGAACTAACTGTGTAATATATGTGTAATTGAAAAACGCAACATCAGAACGTGCGTAAGTTGTTGATTTATAAGGGATTTAAAAGCAAATAAGCCAGTTAAAAAACTGGCTTATTGTGGATTAACAGTCCGGCGCTCTACCGACTGAGCTATTGAGGAATAGAAGGGTTTAAACCTGCTAAGCCCAAGAGTATAGCAGAAATTTTTGCTCAATTTCTGGTGCGCGGGTAAGCTTGTCGGTATCGGGTATCGGGCCTTAAAACGGATAGTGGCGAGGGG
>JACCDJ011463293.1_pt1 | contig 11415 bp, 12 predicted proteins | sample 7444481 | NCBI WGS metagenome assembly JACCDJ01 (sample SAMN15323435, study PRJNA562643) | freshwater metagenome | isolation source: river surface water | place: USA:Blue River Watershed | collected 2017-08-15 | reverse complement strand
TGGGGCTTTCCTTGAGCGAAGCGCGTTGTTTGGCCACCATCGGCTCGTTTCAGCCCATGTCGGTCATGGACTTGGCCGACAAAGGCAACTTGAACAAAGGGCAGGCCAGTCGCGCGGCACAAATCTTGGTGGACCGAGGCTGGATTGAAAAGAAGAACAACCCCGACGATGGCCGAGGTGTCACACTTTCACTGACTGCACAAGGCAAAAAACTGTGGCGACAAACCATGGCTGTGATCGAGGAAAGAAACCAAATTATTTTTGCTTGCCTGAGCCCCGCCGAGCGCAACACTTTGAGTGCCTTGCTAGATCGTTTGATCGCCCACAACGATCCCGCCCAAGTGCTTGAAAGCTAAACATGCATCAACCCTCCACACAACCGCGTCCATCCATTTATTACAACTACCAAGTGCATCAGCCTTGGTTGGCGTCGCAGCATGGCCCGCAACAGAGACAGCAGGTGGTGATCGTGGGCTCTGGCCCTGCCGGCATGGTGCTCGCTTTGGAATTGGCGCGACATGGCGTGCCCAGTGTGATCTTGACATCAGAACTGCAAGTGTCGCAAGGCAGTCGCGCGATTGTGTTCACGCGACGCTCCATGGAAATATTGCAGCAGGTGGGGGTGGCTGATCGTATGACTCAGCATGGTTTGCCATGGCGCTTTGGCAATTCGTTTTATCGTGGTCAACGCGTGTTTCGCATGGAAGCACCGCATGATGCAGATGATCGGTTCTTTCCCATGCTCAACATCCAACAACAATACATGGAAGAGTATTTGTTAGATGCTTGCGAAGCCTCCGGGTTGGTCGAATTGCGCTGGGGCAACAAGGTCACGCATGTGGCGCAAGAGAAAGGCTTTGCGGTTGCTACTGTGGACACACCCGAGGGTGAATACCAACTTGAAAGCCAATGGTTGGTGGCTGCTGACGGTGGGCGCTCGGGCATTCGTTCGCAAATGAAATTAGCGATGGAAGGCACTTCGTATGAGGGCTTCTTTGTCATCGCTGACATCAAAATTGATTTGCCGTTTCCAACGGAGCGCTTGGCCTATTTCGATCCAGACTGGAACCGTGGCAACACCATCTTGATGCACCGTGAGCCTCATGGCATTTGGCGGGTGGACTATCAGTTGCCCCCCGGCGAAACACCCGAGCAAGCTTTGACGGTTGAATCGTTGACCACACGCATCAATGCACAGCTTGACATGATTGGTTTCGGTGGCACACCCTGGGAGCTCGATTGGAGCTCGGTGTATTCAGCGCGAACACTGACGCTGCCAGACTTTGTGCATGGCAATGTGATCTTCACAGGCGATGCGGCGCATTTGTTGCCTATTTTTGGTGTGCGTGGTGCCAACACAGCATTTCAAGACGCGCAATCGTTGGGTTGGCATTTGGCATTTGTGGTGAAGGGTCTTGCGAACGAACAGCTGTTGCGCAACCACAGCAATGAGCGTGTGGGTGCAGCGCGCGAAATCATTGAAGAGTCGGGCAAAAGCACGCGCTTCATGGCGCCGCCAGAGGGCGGGTTCACTTTGTTGCGCAACGCGGTGTTGTCGTTGTCGTTGACGCAAGAGTTTGTGCGTCCGTTGTACCACTGGCGTACTTCGCGCCCGCATGAATACACGCACTCGATGCTCAACAGCATGGACGATGACAACGCCTTGTTCAAGACCGGTCCTGCGCATGGTGCACCGCCACAAAATATTTGTTTGTCAGCCGACAACTATTTGCTTGACCATTTGGGCGGTGGTTTTGATTTGCTGTATTTCTCCGAACACGATGCTGTGCCCCAAGCTTTGTGCGAAGTGGTTAATGGTGTACGTCAACAAGGCGTACCTGTGCGTATCGTGGCAGTGGGCTCGGGGCAAACCGTGGCGGGGGCAGACACAACTCTGAGAGATGCCGATGGGCATTTCCGCCAACGTTATGGTGTTGTGGCCAGTGGTGCTGGTTATCTGCTGCGCCCCGATCAACATGTGTGTGCTCGTTGGCTCACGCTCGATGCACATCGCTTGCAGGCGGCTTTTGATGCAGCCTTGTTGCGTTCACACAAAGCTTAAGGAGTGTTCAGATGACACCAAACCATTCAACACCGCTGAGCATTTCAGGTTTAGAAGAGGTGTATGACGCACTTGCTCGGGCGATTGACACAGCAGGCCCCGACAAGGCAGAACTTTTTTTGGTGAAACTGGCTTTGCTCAATGCGAATGCATTGGGTGATGAAAAATTGTTTCAGCAGCACCTGAGTGCAGCTTTGCAAGACTTGTGAGCCTTGCAAAGCCCAAGATTTAAGTGGGCTCGTAACCATCGACCATCACGAGATGGCCGGTCGAGTTGTTTTTGCGGTGTTGCAAGATCGATTGGTAGGCTTCGCTGTTGTACCAAGCCTCAGCTTGCGCACGGCTGGGAAATTCAAGCACGATGTTGCGCTCGCCATGGCTGCTGCCTTCGATTTGCTTCGAGGCGCCACCGCGTACCAAATAGCGGCCACCAAAGTCAGAAATGGTTTTGGGGACATGCTGCTGATACAGCGCATAGCCCTCAGGGTTGGTGACGGTGATTTGTCCTACTAAATATGCTTTGGCCATGTTGTCTCCTTGTTGGCAGGCATTTTTGAATGATAGAGCAAGATACTTATGCTAACGCTGGCCGGTTAAAATCGACTGAATGATTCAGGTGACGCATTTGGCGAACCCATCGCGGCAGTGCTAAAGAAGGAAACAAATGAAGGTTGTGGTGGTTGCAAACCCCAAAGGTGGTGCAGGAAAATCGACGCTGTCTACCAACATTGCGGGGTATTTTGCATCGCGTGGACACGCCGTCATGTTGGGCGATGCCGACACGCAGCAATCTTCACGACTTTGGTTGCAGCAACGCCCAGATACTTTGCCCAAAATTTCTACTTGGGAATATCAAGCCGATTTGGTGTTGACGGCCAAGCCGCCTGAGGGGACGACGCACGTGGTGATCGACACTCCGGGCGGCATGCATGGTTGGCGTTTGAAAGAAGTGATTCAACGTGCGCACAAAGTGATCATTCCTGTCATGCCCAGTTTGTTTGACATGTCAGCCACAAGCCGCTTTTTGGTTGAACTCAAAGAGATTGCCGCATCGTTGCCCACACAAATCAGAGTGGTAGGTAACCGCGTAGATGCACGTACGATTTCTGCGGCCAAGTTACATCAATTCACCGATTCGCTTGAAGTGCAGGTGCTGACCCACTTGCGCGATACGCAATATTATTTGCACATGGCAGCGCATGGCTTGTCTTTGTTTGACATGACGCCTTCTAAAGTGCCCAAAGATTTAGAGCAATGGGCGCCCATTTGCGAGTGGTTAGACCAATAAAAAGTTCACGGCTTCAATCGCCGTAAGGACACATGGCTGATGAGGCCGCATATGGCAAACCCCATCATCATGCTGCCTAAATTAATTGCGTTGTCGTTGGACAAAAAGCCAATCAAATAGCCACCGACACCCCCTGTGATTTGTTGCACCACGCCCGCAAACCCAGCGGCAGAACCAGCCAGTGCAGGAATCACAGCCACTGTGCCTGACAGCGTGGGAGGGACCAACAAACCATGACCAAAGCCCAGAAAAATCAATGGCAAGCTAAATGCCAGAGGTGTGTGCACGCCAGCCAATGCCAAGCTGAGCATGATGGCAATGCCCGAGAGTGTGAAGAGTTGCCCCCATTGTGAAATGGTGCGTTCGCCGAATCGCTGAATGAAACGACTGGTGATGTAGTTACCCACAAAATAAGACAACGGGATGGTCATGATGTAAAAGCCAACACCTTCTGGGCCCACACCATATGATTTCAACACCAAAGGTGCACCACCTAAAAAAGTATAGAAGGTGGCTGTCGTGACAGCCAAGATGATCAAGTAACGAATGAAGATGGGCGATTGCAATAAACGCTTGTAGGCTCCTAAGAAGGTGATAGCTTCTGTCGAATCATCGTTTGCAACGGGTTGCGGAGCAGGCAATGCACGCCAGGCCCACCAGGTGAGCAGACTGGCCAACAACATCAACAAATAAAAGTTGGCGTGCCAACCTAAATGCACATGAATTTGACCGCCGGTGATGCTGGCCAATGGCGGCACGCAGCCCAAAGACATGCCCACATACGCCATGACTTTGGTGCGTTCTGGTCCATGAAACAGGTCTTGCACCATGGATCGCCCCACCACCATGCCCGCGGCGCCGCCAGCACCTTGGATGAATCGGCCCAACAACAGCGTTTCAAGCGAGTTTGCAAAAGCTGCAATCGTGGCACCTAAGAACAGTGTGAACAAGCCAATCAGCAAGATCGGCTTGCGACCATACCGGTCAGACATGGGACCATAAATGAGTTGAAACCCACCATATGCCAGCACATACAAACTAAAGGTCAGTTGAACTGTACTTTGCGACGCTTGAAAAATATCGCCCCACTCTTGCATGGAGGGCAAGCACAAGGTCATGGCCAATAAGCCGAATGCCAATTGCGCAATCAGATTGGCTACCAATAGGTTACGCGAGCGCTTCATATCAAAAGTTCCCTCACGGCATCTACAGTGAGTTTGATAGAGAGGACAAAAAGGCCGAATTGAATGAATCTGAAAAACCAAACATCTGAAATGCGTTTGGTGAGATAAGCCCCAGCTAAGGTGCCCAGCAATGCAGCGGGCATCAGCACAGCAGCGCTGGTGAGATCTTCGTAAGAATAGGGACTGAGATTTTGATAGGGAATGATTTTTGCAGCATTGACGACAGCAAAAAACAAAGTGGTCGTGCCCGCAAATTGAATTTTTGGTAACTGCTGCGGGAGCATGTAAACCTGATAAGGGGGAGCACCAGCATGAGAAATAAAACTGGTAAAGCCAGACAAGGCTCCCCAAAAAGTACCTTTGAGGCGATGCGTGGGTTGCTGCGTGGTGGTTTGGTTTTTTCGCAGCCACATGTTGAGACAAAAACTCACACCAATGAGGCCGATCAGCAATTTGACAGCGGTATCAGACACCACGGATGCGGTGAGCCAACCTAAGAAGATACCCAAGATACCGGCAGGTATGAGAATTTTCAAATTGGGAGCATCAAAACTTTTGCGATAGAGCCAGATGCCCACCATGTCTGACACCACAAAAATTGGCAGCAACAACACTGCTGCCTTGACAGGTGACATGACCAGAGACAACAAGGGAACCCCCAGCATCCCGACAGAGGAGAGTCCACCCTTGGATAGCCCAACACAGAAGGCCGCTAGGCTGGCTAAGATGAGATAACTGTTGAATTCCACCGTGCATCAGAAAATGTTCGCAACGATGGATCCTAATGCAATTACTCCGCCATCGCAGATCAGCGAATGTATTGTTCGCAGCTCTTACGCTTTCTCTCATCGTTGATGCGCTTGCAAAACTTGGCATCGTTGTTGGTTTTTGCCAAACACTTGTTTTGTAAATCGTTGTTGCCGATCTTGTTACAAATGCTGGCTTTGTTGGCATCTATGGCCTGGCAGTATGCTTTTTTATCAGCATCTTTGATGCTGTTGCAACCTTCATAAGTGACTCGGTAAATATTTTCATTCGCAACAGCCTGTGTGCTGATGACGACCATCAAAAGGATAGGGAGTGCAAATTTCATGTGGCCTCCAATGTCTTTATAGCTTTTCACTTTCTCCAGCTTTGGGTTGCCATTTCATGAGCTTGTGTTCGATGTGTCCCACCAAGGCGTCGATGAACAAGGCAAAGGCTGTCAGAACCAATATTCCTGCCATCACGGTGTTGATGTCAAATGTCCCTTCGGCTTGTAGGATCAAATAACCAACCCCCGCACTTGAACCTAAGTATTCACCCACCACCGCGCCGACAAAGGCCAGCCCAACGGAAGTGTGCAATGAGCTGAACACCCAGCTGGTGGCGCTGGGCAAATAAATGTGCCGCAACAGCTGACGTTGGTTGGCGCCGAGCATGCGTGCATTGGCCAACACCACCGGGCTGACTTCTTTGACGCCTTGGTAAACATTGAAGAACACGATGAAAAAAACCAAGGTCACGCCGAGCGCGATTTTGGAGCCCATGCCCAAACCAAACCACACCGAAAAAATCGGCGCCAAGATGATGCGCGGCATGGCATTGAACGCTTTGATGTAGGGCTCCAAAATGGCCGAGGCCATAGGGGACAGCGCCAACCAAAGTCCGCTCAATAGGCCAGTACTTGCCCCGATGGCAAAAGCGAACAAGGTTTCGATGAGGGTGATGTAGAGGTGTTTGTAAATGTCGGCATCGACTACAAACCAGAGCCAAATGCGCTGAAAGATTTGCAGCGGCTCGCCAAAAAAGAAAGCAGCCTGGCGGTCGTTGTCGAACATGAACGGGGGGACCAAGCCCGGTTGCGTGAGCACATGCCAGATCAAAAAAAGCGCTATCAATAAACACACTTGCCAAATGCGCAGGTTGTTGGGTCTGGGTTTTAAGAATTGCCACATGCCGGGGTTTTCCTTAGGCCACTTTTTCTAACTGTTGTTGATAGCCCTTGAGCACTTCATCGCGCAACACGCCCCAAATGGCTTGGTGCAGTTCGATGAAACGTGGGGTCATTTTGATTTCAGCCACATCGCGTGGTCGTGGCAGATCGATGACGAACTCGCCCATCGGTTTCGCAGCAGGGCCTGCGCTTAAGATGACTACACGGTCGCTCATGGCAATGGCTTCGTCTAAATCGTGGGTGATGAAGAGCACTGCTTTTTTCTTGGACTGCCACAAGGACAACACTTCGTTTTCCATCAGTTGACGGGTTTGAATATCAAGCGCTGAAAAAGGTTCGTCCATCAAGATGATGTCTGGGTCCATCACCAAGGTTTGGGCGAGGCTGGCACGTTTGCGCATACCACCGCTCATTTGGTGTGGGTAGCGATCACCAAAACCTCCCAAGCCAACACGTCGCAACCATTCATCGGCCAACGCTCTGGCTTGCGCGATTTGCATGCCTTTGAACTGCAAGCCGGCCATGACATTCTCAAGCGCTGTGCGCCAGGGCATAAGGCTTTCTGCTTGGAACATGTAGCCCGCTTTTGGGTTGATGCCGCTCAAAGGTTTACCCTGAATAAACACTTGCCCTTGGCTCGGTTGCAACAAACCTGCGACCATGTTGAGCAAGGTGCTTTTGCCGCATCCGGTGGGCCCGACCACACTGACAAATTCGCCATCGGCAACGGTGAGCGAAACATGTTCTACCGCGGTGTATCGCTGACTGGGTGCATCTGCGCTGACGAATGTGCAGGCGACATCGCGCAGCTCAATGGAGGGCGTGGACACATCAACCTTTCGGGTATTTGGCGTTGGCAACCTTGACGAACTCGTTGGTGTAGACGGCGTTCAAGTCGAGTTTTGCAGCTGCCATTTTTTCGTCAACGCTGGCCAAGGCGCGGAATGCGGTTTCTGGTCCTTTGGCAGGGAACATGCCGTCGGGCGACATGGCTTGTTTGGAGGCCAAGAAGCCGTCGATATAGATGGCGCGGTCACCTAGCAAGTAGCTCTCGGGTACCACTTTGATGATGTCGCCTGAGCCCGCTTGTTGAATCCATTTGTTGGCGCGCACCATGGCGTTGGTGAGTGCTTGAGCGGTGTTGGGGTTTTTGTCAAGAAACGCTTGTGGGCAATACAAACAACCCGCGGGCATGGGACCCCCAAAGATTTTTTCGGCTTGCGACATGATGCGTGTGTCGGTGATGACTTTGAAGTCGCCAGAGCGTTGCAGCAAAGTGATAACGGGGTCGAGGTTGCTCATGGCATCAATTTGGCCAGCGCGCATGGCGGCGACAGCACCGCTGCCGGCACCAACACCCACAAAGCTCACATCGCTGGGCTTCAAGCCAGCTTTGGCAAGTACAAAATTAGCCAGCACATTGGTCGAGCTGCCGGGTGCGGTGACGCCGATTTTTTTGCCTTTTAAATCAGCGACCGTTTTGTAGTTGGGCATGGTTTTAGGGTTGACGCCCAAAACGATTTGCGGTGCAGCGCCTTGCAACACAAACGCGCGCATGGGTTGACCCTTGAATTGCATGTTGAGGGTGTGTTCAAACGCACCCGACACCACATCGGCACTGCCACCCACCACCGCTTGCAAAGCACGCGAACCACCGGCGAAGTCAACGATGGTGACATCAAGACCGGCTTCTTTGAAATAGCCCAGTTGCTCTGCGATGGTCAAAGGCAAGTAGTAAAAAAGATTTTTGCCGCCCACGGCGATGCTGACTTTTGGTTTTTCTATCGTCTGAGACCATGCTTGCATAGGTAACAGGGTGCTAGCCATGCTGGCGGTAATGAAATCACGTCTTTGAATTGTCATGTTTGTCTCCTGAAGGGATGTTTTATGAGCTGGAGTCTATCAGCGCCCAGCGCTCATGGTCACGCCACTGCCCCCCCTTTTTCAAGAATTTGGGACTGTAGCCTTCTTGCGTAAAACCACACGATCGGATGAGTGCGATGGACGCTTTGTTGTCGGGTTGGATGTTGGCCTCAAGGCGGTGCAACTTGAGCTTTTTGAACGCATGGTCAATGGTTTGCATGACAGCTTGTTTCATGAAGCCTTGTTGCAGTTGACCTTCAAAGGCGTAGTAAAGCAGGTAGCTGTTTTGAAAATCGCCGTAATAAATGTCGCGCAGCTCGACCACGCCCACCATGGCTTGGGTGTCTTGACGGCAAACCAAAAAGGCTTGGTCGTCCTCGGTGTTCATTTCTTCCACATAGTTTAAAAACTGCGACGGTGTCGTGGGTACTTGAATCCAAGGTTGATGCAACGAACGGCTTTTGCGTGAGGCCTGCAAGAAGGTTTGCTGGTCGGTGGCGACCAAGGGGCGAAGGTGGACAGTAACGGAAGGGACGCGCATAGGACAACAGTATCTTTGACTGATTTGGCTTTGGGGTTACGATTCGCAAAATTTATCGCAGGAGATGTATTTTGAGCGCAACAACACGGTTTGGCAGTGGACAAGCGGTTCAACGTTTGGAAGACGATCAGTTGCTCAAGGGCGAAGGCGTGTATGCCGCTGATGTGGTGCCAGATGGTCAAACGCGTTTGTGTTTTGTGCGCTCACCTTATGCACACGCGCGCTTGGTTTCAGTGGACACCTCTGAGGCCGAAAAAATGCCAGGTGTGCGCTTGGTGTTGTCTGGACCTGCGTTGGCCGCCAAAGGTGTGAAACCGATGCCACGCGCGATGAATTTCACGCGTGCAGATGGCTCACCACTGGCCGCAGCGGACCGTCGCGTTTTAGCGGCAGACCGCGTGCGTTATGTGGGTGAAGCCGTGGCTGCGGTGGTGGCCGATACCGAGCAACAAGCGCGTGATGCGGCAGAGATGGTCAGAGTTGAATACGACGAGTTGCCTTGTGTGGTGACCTTGGCTGACGCGCTGGCAGCCAACGCTCCTTTGTTGACAGATGCGCCCGACAACCGCGTGGCAGAAACACGCTACGGCGACGCAGCCGCGGCAGCGCAAGCATTTGTCAATGCAGCGCATGTGGTTCAACTTGACATTGCCAACCAACGCTTGGTGGCGTTCACGATTGAGCCTCGCAGTGTGCTGGCTTACCCTGAAGAAGGCCGCTTGTTCATTCGCATGAGCAGCCAAATGCCCACAGCCGTGCGTGGCGTGGTGAGTGATTTGTTGGGTTTGAAGCCCGAACAAGTGCGGGTGATGGTGGGTGATGTGGGCGGTGGCTTTGGCATGAAGACCGGGCCTTACCCAGAAGATGTATTGGTGGCTTATGCCGCGCATCAATTGCAACGCCCTGTCAAATGGGTGGCTGACCGTGGCGAAGAATTTTTGAGCAGCGCGCATGGCCGCGACATCGAAGCGCGTGCAGCTTTGGCCTTAGATGCCCAAGGCAAAATTTTGGCACTGCGTGTGCACAGCCAAGCCAATGTAGGGGCTTACCCCACCATGACGGGCATTGCCATTCAAGTCTTGATTGGCCCTTGGGTGCAAACCAGCGTGTATGACATTCCGTTGATCGACTATCACTTCACGGCGGTGATGACCAACACCGCATCAACCGGTGCCTACCGAGGTGCCGGACGGCCTGAGGCGATCTACAACATCGAGCGTTTGATGGACGAGGCTGCGCGCCAAATGAAGATGGACCGCATCACGCTTCGCCGTCGCAACTTTGTGAAGCCCGATCAAATGCCCTACAAAAACCCCATGGGCCAAACCTATGACACGGGGCATTTTGAATCGATCATGGACCAAGGTTTGAAGCTGTCGCATTGGGACAGTTTTGAAGAACGCGCCAAAGCGTCGGCACAACGAGGTGTGTGGCGAGGTTTGGGTATTGCCACATTCTTGGAGTGGACCGGTGGGAATGCGCTGGAAGAAAACGTGCATGTGCAAGTGTTGCCCGATGGTGTGATTGAAGTGTTCAGCGCCGTCAACCAAATGGGGCAGGGCATTGCCACCTCGCTGGCGCAATTGGTGGTCGATGTGTTTGGTGTGCCGATCACGCAGGTGCGCATTGTGATGGGAGACACCGACCGTGCCAATGGCTTTGGCAGTGCGGGTTCTCGCTCGTTGTTCACTGGTGGTTCTGCGGTGAGTGTGGGCGCACAAAAAACATGGGATAAGGCGCAACAGTTGGCGGCAGATGCGCTTGAGGCTTCGGCACAAGATTTGCGCTACGAGCAAGGTGTGTTTTTTGTGGCGGGCACCGATGTGAAGATCAGCTTGGCCGATCTGGCGTCGCGTCAAACGGACCAACGCATTGCTTTGCAATCGACCACAGCAGCGAGTGGCCCAACTTGGCCCAATGGTTGCCATGTGTGCGAAGTGGAACTCGACCCCAACACGGGCGAAGTGCAGGTGGTGTCCTACGCCTCGATGAACGACGTGGGCCGTGTGGTCAACCCCACCATTGTGCGCGGACAACTCGATGGTGGCGCAGTGCAAGGTCTAGGACAAGCCTTGTGCGAGCAAGTGGTGTACGACCGCGAAACGGGGCAGTTGTTAACCGGCAGTTTGATGGACTACGCGATACCGCATGCTGATGTCATGCCCGCCTTTTTTGACACGCACATGGACGAAAGCATTCCCTGCAAAAACAATGTGTTGGGTGTGAAAGGTGTGGGCGAGTTGGGCACGATTGGTGCAACACCTGCGTTGGTGAATGCGGTGGCTGATGCGTTGGCGCGCAACGGTAAATCAGACGTTGCACCGCGTTTGCAAATGCCTCTCAGTGCCCATCGCGTTTGGCATCTTTTGAATGCTTGAAAACTGATTTTTTGAAACGAGCAATTTATTGATTAAACTTACGCCATTCGGTAGTTTGTTGACCGATTGGAATTTGTAGGAGTGTGCGTGCCCTTTCATCATTGTGCTGAATGCCAACGTTGCTGTAATGTTGACCCAGCTTATCCACCCCTTGAGATAACGC
>JACCDJ010509491.1_pt1 | contig 11416 bp, 12 predicted proteins | sample 7444481 | NCBI WGS metagenome assembly JACCDJ01 (sample SAMN15323435, study PRJNA562643) | freshwater metagenome | isolation source: river surface water | place: USA:Blue River Watershed | collected 2017-08-15 | reverse complement strand
TCTTAAGCTTAATAACAAAAACATTAAAAAATGAAAAAAACAACGATTGTAGGATTTGCAATGGCTGCTATTTTAGCAAGTTGCTCTCAACCAGAAGCGCCAGTTTCTCAAGCAGGTGCTTATTCTTTAGACAAAGTGATTTGGAATGACGGTACAAAAGACAATGAGGCAACTGCTGCAGATGGCAATACCCAATTTAAAATCTACACTGCTGAATCCTATTTTTATATTGGAGAAGGCAAGGATAGTGCTGTTTCTTTTGGTGTTGGATCTTACACTCAGACAGATGCGAACAACATTGAAGAGGTGAATATTTTCAATACAACTTCTTTAGATACTGCAGGTACTGCTAAATTAGCCATCACAAGAAACGAGAAAGGGTACAACCAAAAGATTTCTGAAATCATGGTTCGTGGCGCTAAATGGAGTGGCTCTGAAGATTATACTAAGTTAGAAGGCGCTGGCACATCAGATTTAGATGGCTTATGGCATCAAACTAAAAGTATCAATGTAACTGGTCAAGATTCAGTTGTAAATACTTATAATGAATATAAAGTATACCAAGCTGGTCATTTTATGTGGGCTGCAAGAGCAGTAACTGATACTACTACGAATGTAATGGCTAACCACATTGGTAAGGGTACCTTTACTTTAAGCAACGGTTTATTGATCGAAGATTTAACTTTTTCTAGCAATAGAACTTGGGTAGGTAAATTCAATATCCCTGTGACTTTCAATGGTCCAGATGAGTTCACTCAAACCATTTCTGATACAGTAAATAAAGTGACTAGTATCAAAACTTACAAGCGTGTAAGCAAGTAATTTCAAGTTTTAAGTTTGGTTCTATAAAAAAAGGCCCTGGCATTTGCCTGGGTCTTTTTTATGATAAAGTAATTGCTACTATTTCATTAAAGCAGCTAAATTGGATTGATCATAAACAAGCCACTCTTCTATGATCTTACCATCCTTATTAAATGCATCTGCTTGAAAAGTGACTACATCAACAGATTTTTCACCCTTCATAAAAGTTACAGTCACATAAGTGTATACATAGTCACCTTGATTTCCGTCTTTGAAATTAAAATGACTGCTCCACATTGCATAATCTGGCTTCACTTTAACCTTAATTCCAGCTGCAATAAAGCCTTTTTGTAAACCAACGTTTTCAGCTAAGTTGGTTAATCTTCCATTGTCATGAAACTTTGCAGAATCTGCATATTTAGTCACATAACTAACTGTGTCATAATTTTCAATATCCGTAAATGTGGCTTTAATAGCATCCATATGTGCAGTGCTATCATAATTAAACCCAAATAGATGTGGATCGGCAGTAGTTGTGTTTTCTGATTTTTGCGTACATGCAACTACAGAAACTGCAATAATTACTAAGAATAGAAGTTTTTTCATAAATTTTGTTTTATTGATTGAATGACTAAAAAACGAAATATTTGACCAACAGTATATTATATCCTTTACTAGGATGTTCCATTTGGGGTTTTTGGAACAAATTTACTTATCTTAGAATCCTAATCAACTTGTAATCATCCATTTATGGCTATTCTATTTCCCTTATTTGGGATTTTTACTTCATTCATCCTTTTATACTATTTGAGCTCCTTAAATAGATCGAATATCTTCTTAGCGCTTTTTTTCTTGTGTTGTAACCTTGTGGTGATGGTGTATTATGGCCTTCATTTTACGAAGGACCTTTTTTGGGAAGGTGTCTGCTTTGTGCATTGGCTTCCCTTATCCTATTTACTTGGACCCTTGTTGTTTTTCTATGTAAAGACGACGCTGGCAGATAATAATAAGCTTGAGAAATGGGATTGGTTGCATTTGCTTCCTGCAGCGTTTATTGTCATCAACTGTCTGCCATTTACTACCCTGCCTTTTGACCAAAAAGTGAAGATTGCACATGAAATTGTCAATGTAACCGAGAATTATACGCTCGATTTCAACTTTGTATCATTTGAATTTATCCTTTATTCAAGGTCGATTCATCTTTTGTGTTATGCCGTTTTTTCTATTGGCTATTTTTATTTGAAAAGTAAAAAATTGTTAAAAGAATATACCAGTCGTACATCCAATCATGCAATTATAAGCAGGTGGTTCTTTTTATTATGTTTGATGCAAATTGTGATTGCAATCAATAGTATAGGACATATGAGTACCTTATATGGTGTTGAGTTTGATATTTTTGGTATTCCTTCAACGACTATTTTTACCGAGAAATATTATTTTGAAATTTGTGGCGGTGGATTTTTTTTACAAAATATTTTCTTATTCTTATTCCCCAAGATCCTTTATGGCAATGTATCTTATACCATCGAAGAAGGAAATAATAATATCATAGAGGACCTTAAATCAAACTTGCCAAAGAAGCAAAAAGAAACTACTTCTATTCTAGACATAGAGCAGATTATTCAGAACTACTTATTGAACGCTCCCTTTATTCAAACAGATTTTTCGCTTTCTCAAATGTCTTTTGACTTGAAAATACCAGAAAGATTTTTATCCAACTACTTTAATAAAGAACTTGAAATTACTTTTAGTGATTGGAGAAAAAATTTGAGAATTGATTATGTATGTAGCTTAATCGAGGCGGGCGAATCAAAGAATCTAACCATCGAAGCTATTGCTACCAATGCAGGATTTGCGTCTAGGTCCAAATTTATTGACGCATTTAAAATGCGAAAGGGCTTAACCCCTTCCGCATTTATAAAATCGTTAAGCTCCAAAGAAGCTTAACGAGGCATAATGCCTAATTGTTGTAAGAATTCTAACATATCCATAAAATCACGTTCTTCTGTGATTTTACCATTTACAATAGTCGCAATGGTACACCCTTCCACATTCACATCCTTATTGGTTGCTGGAATACCAAAGAAAGTTCCTGTATGCTTGCCCTTGAAATTCCAGTATTTTACGACTTTATCGCCTTGAGCAAGTGACTCTTTTACTGTAAACTGTCTGTTACTAAACCCAGTCACATAATTTGTATAATAAGCTACCGCATTCGCCTTGCCAACAACTTCTGGTTTCGTGCGTAAAATGACATTATCCGCATATGCAGTGTCTAATATATTCACTCTTCCTTCATTGACAACAACATCCCAAATACGATTGTAATTTTTCATGTTTTTAGCAGCCTGATCCATTTTTTGAGCAGATACCGCAGTCACAGTCAATGTGCATAATGCCAACAGGCAAATAAACATTTTTTTCATAGTATGATTGATTTGATTTGTACCAAAACTATCTTAAGCAATTTTTAAAAAATGCGTTTAATCACTCTAATATGTTCCAAATTGCGGAAATGGAACGAAAAAAATGATATTTTTATCAAAACCATAGATTGGACCAAGGACTAATTATATGAAAAAAATAATACCAATCGTATCCATTTTATTGATCGCCTTCTTTCATGTTTCAGGCCAAACAAACAATTCCTCCAATTTTAGCAATGGATTTAAAGTCATTCCTTTAGGTGTGAAAGGTGGCTTAGACGAGTCAAACCTTTCCGCATACCTAGTTGCAGCAAATGGCAGTGACCAATATATTTGTTTAGATGCAGGTACCATTTATAAAGGACTTGAATTGGCTGCAGCTAATAAATATTTTAAATCTGCCAATCCAAATAGCATTCAGCAGCAACAGATCCAAGGTTATTTTATTTCTCATGCACATTTAGACCACACAGCTGGATTGATCATGAATTCCCCCAATGACAATGCAAAAAATTTATACGGTCTAGCATCTGTTTTAGATGTATTTAAGAAAAACTATTTTACTTGGTCTGCTTGGGCCAATTTTGGCAGTGAAGGAGAAGCGCCTATCTTAAATAAATATAAATACCAGACCTTAGTTCCTACAAAAGAAATTGCGATTGACAATACAGGCTTATTTGTTACACCATTTGTATTAAGCCATGTGAAGCCATATGAGAGCACTGCCTTTTTAGTGCGTAACAAAAATAGCTACTTATTATACCTTGGTGATACTGGCGCAGATAAAGTAGAACAAAGCGAACAACTAGCTGCATTATGGAATGCCGTTGCGCCTTTAGTAATGAGTAATCAGCTTAAAGGCATCTTCATAGAAGTATCTTTTGACAATAGTGTTCCTGAAAAAGCTTTGTTTGGACACCTTACCCCAAATTTGTTGATAGAAGAAATGACAAAATTAAATCAACTATCCAATCTAAAAAATACGCCAATATTTGTGACGCATTTAAAACCTTGTGATGGCTGTGAAGTAAAAATCAAATCCGAAATTCAAGCAGCCAATAAAATCGGATTAAAAATATCCTATCCTTTACAAGCTACCCTGATTGAACTGAAGTAAAAATTCAATACCTTTAAATTCTTAAAATAAAAAAGCATGTCAACTAAAATTACAGTTAACAATAACGGATCATTGAAAATCGAAGGCGAATTCACCATTGTAGATAGAGAAGGCAATGCCTATGATTTAGGTGGCAGAAACGTATTAGGTTTATGCAGATGTGGTTTAAGTAAAAACAAACCTTTTTGCGATGGTGCACACAATGGACAGTTCGAACATCAAGCGACTGCATTTGCTTTGCCTCCAAAAAAAGTATAATCTACGCTCCAAGTTTTAATACAGCAACTACTTTTTCCATTTCGGCTACGGTGCCAATACTTATCCTTAACCAAGTACTATTTTGTTCAAAGGACCTTGCACCTGTAATTTGATTGGCTAATAATAATGCTGGTATATCTTTTTTATAGGTCGCAGTATCAAAATAAACAAAACTTGTAAATGACTTAATATGCTTTATGCCTAGTGCATCAAAGCCTTGATACAAGATCTCTTTTGCTTTTATATTTTCTTGTTTACAATAAGTTACAAATGCCTTGTCTTTGATGGCTGCCAACGCGCCTTGCATGGACACTGCCGATGGACCAGCATTTGCCCAGGCCTGAAATTCATTCAATTGCTTGATGGTATTTGGATGCGCTAAGACATAGCCAACTCTTGCACCTGCCATACCAAAGGTTTTAGAAAATGTTTTAGCAATCACTAAGTTTGGATAAGCATCTATCATTTTAGACATAGATGGTGTATCATAATAATCTGTATACGCTTCATCAAGCAAAACAATAGTGGTACTTGCCACTTTTTGAATAAAACTTTCTAATGCACTTGTTGGACTTACTGTGCCTGTAGGATTATTTGGATTGCATAAATAAACCATCTTTGTTTGTTCATCCATGGCATTCATAAGTCCATCTAAATCGTTGTGTTTTGTTTCTGTTAGTGGAACTAATTTGGTTGGTAAGCCCATGCGTCTTGCCGCAGGCATCCACAATTTAAATGTTGGTTCAGATGCCACCACATTCCCCTTTTTATATGCCGCCCATAATGAAACAATACCCAATAATTCAGAAGACCCCGCGCCTAAAGCAATATGGTCTTTTGTATGACCAGTCATTTTTGCAATTGCTGTTTTTAATTCCGCATTCATATCCCATTGGTAGCGATTAGAAATACTGACTGCGTCTATCATTGCTTGTTTCGCTAATGTAGATGGCCCATGCGGATTTTCATTTGAACCTAATCTAATCATACTACTTAACATATTCGGACTATTCAAAGCTGCTGGATTAAAATCCAAATTAGTATTGGGTGCATTTGCAAAAAGTTCACGAGAAAAGGAAAATGCAGCAATTGCAAAAGCAGATTGTTTTAAGAGTTGTCTACGTTCCATATATGTGGTTTTGTGGTAACTTAAAGTTAAGTTTTATTTAATAAATGAATTCAGAAATAGACCCTATTTATTGTTAGCTTTACGATTCTAAATACCAAAAATGATTTATAAAATCCTCACTGTAGCTGGTCTTGCCACTTTTGAAATTTACGCCGCTATCCCTGCTGGATTTGCTTTTGGACTCTCCCCAATTGTTATATTCTTAGCGAGCTTAGTAGGTGGATTAGTTGGTGTTTTTGTTGCTGCTTACTTGGGCGACAAAATAAAATCCTTCGTCAATCAATTTAGAAAAAACAAAGTTGAAAAAATTAAAAAAGAGCCTGGATTTGTATTGAAAATATGGGAAAAATATGGTGTCATAGGACTTGGCTTATTAGGTACCATGACCGTAGGCGCCCCTATTAGTATTGGCATTGGCGTTGGATTTAATGTTCCTACCAATAAAATGGTATTTTGGTGTAGCTTGGGCGTACTCATTCGCTGTGCCCTCTTTACGACCTTAGGGCATTATAGTATGCAACTTTTATAAAGAGGCCATTTTAAAGTAATGCTCAGCTGGTCTACCTAAACTTACCAGAACTTTATATACAAAGCAATCACCACACCTAAAACAAGCATCGCCATCGCTAAATGCGCGTTGGATAATTTAAATTGTCCCTGGTCCTCGGTAATGTCGTTTTCGTGTTTCTGTCCTTTCACATCCAATAAGCTTACAACTATAATTGCTAAAGTGGTGAAGCAAAATACCCAGCCCATTTGAATTAAATAAGGAATTTCAAAACTACCCGATGCAGTTGGATACGCTGTATACAATAAGGTATCGTTACCCATCCAGCCTGGTAAGAATTTATCAAACAAAATAGAAAGGACTACCCCTAAAAAGATACCAGTGATCGCCGCTCTCGAAGTGGCTTTTTTCCAAAAGAATCCTAACAAAAATACAGGGAAGATAGCTGGAGAAATATAGCCTGTGTATTTTTGGATAAATTCAAATCCACCTTTACCACCAATACCCAATGTGTCTTTCCAATTGATGATTATTGCGATCAATAATGAAAGCACGATGATCACCCTGCCTGTTGTAACAATTTTTTTATCAGAAGCATCTTTATTAATGTACTTTTTATAAATATCTAATGAATAAATAGTTGAAATACTATTTGCTTTACCTGCCAATGATGCCACAATCGCTGCCGTCAAAGCCGCCATAGATAAGCCTTTTAGGCCCACTGGTAAAAATCCAACTACTGCGCTGTAAGCATTGTCTTGATTCAACACACCATTTGTCATCATCTGTGTTTGTAGTCCTCCATTTTGATACAATACATAAGCAGCGATACCAGGAACCACCACTAGTATTGGCATCATCAATTTTAAAAAGGCAGCAAATAAAATACCTGTTCTTGCTGTTTTTAAATCTGCACCCAATGCTCTTTGTGTGATATACTGATTACATCCCCAATAATTTAAATGTGCTACCCAGATACCTGCAACCATCATCGCCATACCTGGCAAACTTGAATAATCTTCGATTTCTTTTTGCGTTGCTCCTGGCCCTGGTTTATCGAATATCATTTTAAAATGATCTGGTGCAGCTTGCATCAAGTGTTGAAAGCCTGCAACCATATTCTTGCCCATACCAAATTGTTCACTGACAACTGTCAATGCAATATAAGATGTGATTAAACCGCCCACTGTTAAAACCAATACCTGAAACACATCCGTATACCCAATTACTTTCATCCCACCCAATGTAATGAATAATGCAAAGACGGCTAGACCAATCATGATCAAATGGAAATGTGTGCCTCCTGATAAGTTGTTGATTGCGATGGCTCCTAAATATAAGATAGATGTAAGGTTAACAAAGATGTATAAGAACAACCAGAAGATCGCCATGATCATAGCAACTGTTTCATTGTACCTCGTTTTTAAAAACTGAGGCATGGTATAAATCTTGTTCTTTAAATAGACTGGCATAAAAAAGATTGCCACCACTACCAAGGAAACCGCGGCCAACCATTCATAAACAGAAATCGCAAGTCCTAGTCTAAATCCGTTGCCACTCATGCCTATAAACTGTTCTGCAGAAATATTAGAAGCAATTAAACTTGCTCCAATGGCCCACCATGTTAATTGTCCTTCGGCCAAAAAAAAGTCTTTGGTATTCGTGGTATTGGTATTCTTTTTTCGATAGATCCAAATTCCATAAGAAGAGATCAATATAAAATACAATACAAAAACAATGTAGTCATAGGTTTGCAATCCTTGATTCATAATGCAGGGTTTAGTGATCTAAATTAAGGTTTATCTATTATATTTAAGGATAATTTAGTAGATATGAACCCAAATTTCAAACAATTTAGTGGCTTAATTAGCAACCCTATTTTCTTTAGATTTTTTTTATTTCAAAAACTGCCTGCTGCATTTTTTGCTGGGCTCAGGATTGCGCATTTTGATCCAACTAGTTGTACTGTAAAAATTAAGTATTCTTGGTTCAGTAAAAATCCTTTTAAGTCTATCTATTTCGCAGTAGAAGCAATGGCTGCAGAAATGTGTTCAGGCATGTTGGCATTTGGACAGGTGTACAAACGTAACCCAAAGATTAGTATGCTTGTTGTAAAAATGGAAGTGAATTTTATCAAGAAAGCAACTGGTACAATATTATTTACTTGTGAGGATGGTGCATTGATTCAAGCGGCTATCAATGAATCTATCGAAACAGGGGAAGGCAAAACGATTGTATGTATGTCTAAAGGAAAAAACTCCGCAGACGAAACCGTTGCGGAGTTTTTGATCACTTGGAGTTTTAAAGCTAAAAGGTCTTAGACCCGTTTGGCTGATACGCATATCTAAATGTGTAGAAACGTTGTTTTGTTAATTTATCAGCATTAGAAGCAGTTGGATCAGGCGTTACACCTCCTTTGTAATAATTTAATATTTCAATTTTCGCAAATTTTCCTGTTGCAGTTCTGATCACTAAAACACGTCCAGCAGCAGGCGTAACTAAATTTGTTAAACCATTGTATATATACCATCCTGCACTATTTTGAGGAATGGCAAATTTTGAAGCATTCGAATTATCTACAGCAAAGGTTGAGTCTGATGGTATAGTTTTTAAAGCATCAAATGAACCAACATAAACAAAAGCACCTCCGATTCCAGGACCACTAGTACCTCCATTGATTAAAATTTTAAGCGATGAAAATGCAACATCCCATTTAGTAGTCGCAGAATCTGAAGATGCAATTACTTTATTATCCACTAAACTGAAATAAGTAACTGAACCTGCATACTGTGGTCTGCCATCTGTACCTAAACGGGTCACTGTATCAGCTGGTAAGTCTTTCACTGTGATAGCAGTCACTGGCACAATCACTTCTGTTCCTTCCTCTTTTGAACAAGCAACTAAAGCAATACTCAATCCTAAACCCATCGCGATTTTTGACATCATTTTTTTCATGATTTATTTGATTTTATTTTTATTTATTTTTTGTAATTCATATTTAATACTTGTGTAAAATGTCCTTCCTGGTAAATTAGGCAGGTTGGCAGCATCGATATAATTTGAAATATTATCTATACCACCCTGTATACTTAGACCATTCTTGAATGATTTGCCAGCAGCACTGTTGATTGCAACATAGCCACTAGCAAATACATCACCATTGTCAAAAACTGTATTGCCGTTATTATTATTAACAGCCCATCTGCTTCTGTAAATGGCCCTTACATTCAAGTAATAACCCTTGGGGGAATTATAATTTAATTTTACTTGTAATTTATGTGTACTAGCATTAGGCAAACCTACATACTCATTCAACTTCATGATTCTGCTATAGCCTTGGTTATTTTTTGTATAGACTGTGCCAGATTTAATTGCTGCAATCTGGTCTTTATCGCCAGTGCGCAAATACTGATAGCCACCATTGATCGACCAATTTGCATTGAATTGATGTTGTCCTTCTACTTCAAAACCTGTAGTAAATGCACGACCAATATTGATATAACTAAATATTTGCGCTCCCGAGATATAGGTACCTACTTGTTGTGATTCAATTAAATTTTTGATATCATTTCTAAATAACTGAACGGACATTGCTGAACTTGAATTGATTTTCCAATCCCAGGTAAAGTGCATGCCATTGGAATATTCGGGTTTAAGTGCTTTTAATAAATAGTAATTGGGAAATAAATTTCCAATTTGTCCCAGTGCATCTAACCTAGCAATCACTTGTTGTGCTTGTGCAGCACCAAATACACTATAACTGCCCGCAGCCGCATTGGTAAAGTCTAAAAATAATTGTCTAAAATCTGGCGCTTTAAACCCCTGACCAATACTGAATCTAAATTGATGCTGTAGATTCAATTTATACAACATAGACAGCTTTGGACTATATGCAGAAGCAAACTGTGTATTTTGATCAAACCTTAGGCCTCCAATCAAAGTCAATTTTTCTGAAGGCTTCCATTCCCATTGTGTAAAGGCATACTGAATATCGTTTTGCTTTCTTAGTTTTTCACTATCATAGCGGCTACTTTTTACACCTTCCCAAACAGCACCCGCACCAAAAACCGCCTGTAAATTTTTACTAAGATCCCAGTCGGTCTGGTTTTCAATTCGTTTAAAATTGTGATTTAAAACGTCTCTGTAGGGCAGGCCATTAATTGTTAATAAATTTTGAACAGCATCATAAGTGGTTGTATAAGTTCTTAAACTCGTTTTTATTTTTTTTGAAAAACGATGGTTCAAACTAGCAGCTACATTTAAGTCTTTTATATTTTCCTTGCCAATCGAATAAATAGTAACCCCATTGTTCGCTACCGCAATTTCATTTTGAATTTGCTCATTCGTATAGCGCGTGTTCAATACAAAATTGGTTTTGCTAGACAAATCCCATTTGATTTGTTGGGTTGTTGTATACCTTTCAATAGGGGTTCTAACTCGACTATTGCTATTGGGACGAATGCTATATCCGTCTGTTTGATAGCTATTCACAAATCCTTGGTATTGAAAGTTTTTAGTTTGCAATTTCGTTTCAAGATTAGCGTCTACGGTATTGTAGGTGCCATACCTTAGTCCAATTGTCAACGGCGATCCCATGGTTGCGTCGGTGATAATATTAATCACACCTGCCATAGCTTCACTTCCATAAAGACTAGAGGAAGGCCCTTTTACAATTTCAATTTTTTTAATATTCCCTAAGGCTATTCTATTTAAATCCAATACCCCAGCAGTTCGTCCAACCAAAGGTTCTCCATTGATTAAAATGATGGTGTAGTCTGGATTTAATCCTTGTAATTGTATACCTGCACCAAAACCACTGGTCAAGTTCAAACCCGTTTGTTCTTTTAAAATATCCGTCAATCGCAATGACCCATTTTGCTGAATCGTTTTTGCATTGATGATGGTTACGGGAACTGTAATATTGCTTAGCTTTCGCTCTGTTCGTGTTGCAGTTACTACTACACTGTCGCCACTAGCATCTAATGTGTCTTTTACAAAACGGGATTGTGCAGATAGGTTACCCCCTTGTACTAGCACTAAAAAAAAGAAGATGTAGCGTGTTTTTTTCATTCAGGGTGCAAAGGTCAAACTTCCCTTCGAGTCCAATCATGGCTACAGGTAATAATTGTATAAATTAGAGCGTATTTTGACATTCAGATGACATATCAAAAGAAGGT
>JACCDJ010609768.1_pt1 | contig 11420 bp, 12 predicted proteins | sample 7444481 | NCBI WGS metagenome assembly JACCDJ01 (sample SAMN15323435, study PRJNA562643) | freshwater metagenome | isolation source: river surface water | place: USA:Blue River Watershed | collected 2017-08-15 | reverse complement strand
TGGACAGCGTTGCCATGTCGCCCAAGGCGGGCGCGCACGGGGAACTGTGCGGCATCCTCGCGATCAAGGCCGCGCTCGAAGCGCGGGGCGAGGACCGCAAGGTCATCCTCGTTCCGGAAAGCGCCCACGGCACCAATCCGGCAACTGCTGCCTTTGCCGGGTTCAGCGTGGAGAATATCCCTGCAACCGAAGCCGGCCGGGTCGATCTGGCCGCGCTCAAGGCCCGGCTCGGGCCGGACGTTGCCGGGGTGATGATCACTAACCCCAACACCTGCGGCCTGTTTGAGCCTGACCTTCGGAAGATCTCGGACGCGGTTCATGCCGCTGGCGGTTATGTCTATTGCGATGGCGCGAACTTCAACGCGATCGTCGGTCGGGTCCGTCCGGGTGATCTTGGCGTCGATGCCATGCACATCAACCTGCACAAGACCTTCTCCACGCCGCACGGCGGTGGCGGGCCGGGTTCGGGTCCGGTGGTGCTGTCGGCCGCGCTCTCGCCCTATGCGCCGCTGCCCTACGTCAAGCGCGAAGACGATGGCTCGCTGCGCCTGGTCGAGGAGGAGACCGCCGCGGAAGACCAGCCGGACAGCTTTGGCCGGATGGTCGCCTTCCATGGCCAGATGGGCATGTTCACCCGCGCTCTGGCCTATATCCTCAGCCACGGGGCAGATGGCCTGAAGCAGGTGGCAGAGGATGCCGTGCTAAACGCCAACTATGTGCTGCGCAGTCTGGAAGGGACGCTTGATGCGCCCTTCGCCCATTCGGGCCCGTGCATGCACGAAGCGCTGTTCACCGACCACGGCTTTGCCGAAGGCTTCTCTACGCTCGATGTGGCCAAGGGGCTGATCGACGAAGGGTTCCACCCGATGACGGTCTACTTCCCGCTGGTGGTCCACGGCGCGATGCTGGTTGAACCCACCGAGACCGAAAGCAAGGCCGCGCTCGATCAATTCATCGGCGCGCTACGTTCAGTGGCCTCGCGGGCCAAGCAGGGCGATCCCGCACTCAAGACCGCACCACACTTTGCGCCGCGCCGCCGTCTGGATGAGACGCTGGCCGCGCGCAAACCGGTGCTGGCCTGGAAGGGCGATCAGGAGGCGTAAGCGCGATGTGGCAGGCGATGTTCTCGTTCACCAATGCGGTGGTGGTCATCGCCTGGCTCATCCTGGCTTTCCTGCCGCGCAAGCCGCTGGCGATGACTGCGGTGCTCTACCTCGGGGTCGGGCTACTCTGCCTCTGTTATACGGCGATGTTTGCGGCCCTGGTGTTTGGTGGGGTCGATCCGGGACAGGTGCCGGGAAGCCAGCCCTATGTCGCCTCGGACTATTCGATCGCGGGCCTGCGCAAGCTGTTCCTGTCCGATGCCGGTCTGGTGATCGGTTGGACCCACTACCTGGCCTTTGACCTGTTCACCGGCCTGTGGATCGCGCGCGATGCCGATAACAAGGACTTCAGCCGCGTGACGCAGCTGCCCTTCCTGGTCATGACCTTCATGGCCGGGCCGATTGGCCTGTTCACCTGGCTGATCGTGCGCGAACGCCGCGCCCGCGCGATGCACCCGGCGGAAAACCGTATCCGGCTTTAAGGGCTCAGGCGGCTTCCTTGCTGGAAGGCGCCTCATAGTTTTCGGGCGTCAGGTCGATCCGCTCAATCCGCGGTGTGGCTTCGCGGCGGCGCAGGCGTGTACCGGTGTTGCCGTCCTCAAACCGGGCGGTGAGGGTATAGCGTTCGATCATGTAAAACCCCGGCGCAGTGCCGCCATCCTGCTTCAGCGGCGCGTAGACTCGCTTGGCGATATTGGTGAGAACCGGCTTCAGCCAGGACTTGTCCCCTGAGGAGCGCAGCGCCTCAATGTCGGTGACCCGTCCATTCGCATCGATCCAAAAGCCGATGTCAGCCCACTGGTTACGCGCCTGCAATGCGGTCAGGCGCACCAGGGTGTTCAGGGCGGGTTGGTTATCGGGCAGGTCTTTCTGCAGGTCGATCCGTTCGATCGGCTCGGCATAGAGCAGGATCGGGCGCGTGGCCCCACCGCGCTCCGCGAAGCGTTTGATCAGGGCTTCGGTGCTGCTGCTGCTCCCGGCCTTGCGATCGACCTTGGCCTTGATAACCTCGGCCGCCAGCGCGAAGTCACTGCTCTGCGGCAAGGGTTCCTGGATCAGCTGATCCAGCCGTGCGATCACTTGTTTAAGGTTCAACGCGTTGGGATTCTGGTCGTACTGGCCGCGCCAGTACAAGGCCTGGCGCAAGCGTGAGAAACTGGCCACTCGCGGCTGACCGGCTGCAATGGCCCGGGCTTCAACGTCCTTATAGATCCGCTCAGCCTCCCGCGAAAAACCCAGCTTGGCGCGGCTGTCGCCAACTTCGATCTGGGCAACGAGCGTGCGGAAATCGTCCTCGCCGAACCCTTTCCGCAGCGTGTCCCGCATGTCGAGGACTGAGAGCTGGAAATCCTTGGCCTCGCCCATCTGCTCGGCAATCCGGCCGTTGGCGCGCAGCAGGTCGGAAACTGGCACCGGATAGGCATCGCCATGCTTGCGATTGCGACCCAGCGAATCCTTCAAGGTCGCCCGGCTGTTCTTGTAGTCACCCGAAACAAACAGGTTCTCAGCGTGGGCCAGGGTGGCCTTGATATCCTCATCCGGCGGGCACTTGCGCTCCAGGCACGCTTTAAGGTCGGCCTCAGTCTGCTTGAGCGACTTTCCCGTCACAACAATATCACCTGCCAGCGCGGGCACGGCGAAGGCCAGCGTCACGGCGCTGAAGATCGGAAGGACAAGGCGAGGCATGACAGGGCTCCTGAGTTAGTCAGGCAGTTCTAGCAGACCGGTGCCGGACCGGCACCGCAGATCGACCAAGGCCAATCCCTGTCAGGCCAAGGGCATGAATAGCCTAGTGATTGATCGCCTTGTCACCGGCGTTGCCAACCGATTCAATATCCCGGCCCAGGCCCTTGACCGTGTTGCAGGCCGCGGTGGTGGCCGCGATTGCCGCAAGCATGACAGCAGTGAGGATATGCTTCTTCATGGCCAATCTCCTTTGCAGGACCCGCAATCATCGTGTTTCACCCAAGTGGTGTTAACGCAGGCCGAATGCACCCGCCCGCTAGGCGCGAAGCGATGAACCGAGCCACAGGGCACGATGGATCGGGATGGGCGGGACGATCTTTATCCGGCGCGAGGCGTTTTAGAGGCAGGCTTCCAGATAGGCCTGGTCAAACCCGAACTGGCGGGCCTTTTCCAGCGTATAGGGGCGCAGGCCGGTTGGCTGGAATTCACCGATGATTTTGCCATCGTCGGTCTCATCCAGATATTCGAACTTGAACAGTTCCTGGGTCACGATCACATCGCCCTCCATCCCGATCACTTCAGTGATGTTGGTCGTGCGCCGCGAACCGTCGCGCAGTCGCTTAACCTGGACGATTATGTCGACAGATTCGGCGATCTGGCGGCTGATCGCTTCCTTCGGGATCTTGATGTCACCCATCATGATCATGTTTTCCATCCGGCCCAGGCATTCGCGTGGGCTGTTGGCATGGAGCGTACACATCGAGCCATCGTGACCGGTGTTCATCGCGGCGAGCAGGTCAAAGCACTCCGCGCCGCGGATTTCGCCCAGGATGATCCGGTCAGGGCGCATACGCAGGGCGTTCTTGACGAGGTCCCCGATGGTGATCGCGCCTTGCCCTTCCAGGTTCGGCGGACGGGTTTCGAGCGGCAGCCAGTGCGGCTGCTGCAGGCGGAGTTCGGCGGCATCTTCGATCGTCAGCACGCGCTCGCCCGGGTCGATCATCTTTGACAGCGCATTGAGCATGGTCGTTTTGCCCGAGCCGGTACCGCCCGAGATGACGATGTTCATGCGGCAGGCGCCGGCGATCTTCAGCGCCGTTGCCATCTTGTCCGACATCGATCCGAAATCGCGCAGCATGTCGATGGTGATCGGCTTTTCGGAAAACTTGCGGATCGAGATTGCCGTGCCGCGCAGGGAAAGCGGTGGCACGATCACGTTGACGCGGCTGCCATCCTTCAGGCGGGCGTCGGCCAGCGGCGTGGTCTGGTCAACCCGGCGGCCGACCTGGTTGACGATGCGCTGGGCGATCTGGAACAGGTGGCTTTCGTCGCGAAAGCGGATCGGGGCGAGCTGCAGCTTGCCCTTCTTTTCGATGTAGGTCTGGTCCGGGCCGTTGACCATGATGTCGGACACCTCCGGATCGTTGAGGAGTTCCTCCAGCGGACCGAAGCCAAGCAGTTCGTCGATCAAGACCTTTTCGAGCGCGAACTGTTCGCGCCGGTTGAGCGTGACCTTCAGTTCGGCCAGCACTTCCATGATGATCGGGCGGAACTCTTCAGACAGTTCCTCCTTGCTCAGCGTGGCAGCGGCTTCGGGATCGACGCGCTCAAGCAGGCGCGGCAGCACCTGTTCCTTGATCTTGTGGACAGAGGCTTCGAAGCCTTCTGCCTGATACTGGTTATCGAAGATCCCGTTTACGCGATCCTGCAACCGCGTCATCGCATCGGCTTTCAGCGCGGGGGCACTGTCAAAAACGGCGGCCTCCAGCATTTCGCCGGGCAGGGGCGGGAACTGGTCGCCGCCGGGCAGCGGGGCTTTTGGCACTTCCACGCCACTCTTCATCGGGCGCGCGACGCCGAATTGGGGGCGTGCCCCCGGTGCCATGCCACCAACTCCGCTGCGTCGGCCAAATGCGCTCATGCTGTCAATTCCCAACTGTACCCCAGCCTCCCTGGTCACCCTTGGCTACCAGGAGGCTAAGCCTGATGGTGAATAAGCGGGAAACTTTGATTATTTCCTAATGGTGGCGGAGGGCGCGGAGCCGCACCTTGGCAAATCGGCCAGCTGGATTAAGGGTGCCTAACGCCGTCCCCCGGAAAGGTCCCCAGCTTGTCATCAGAGAACCGTTCAGGTCTGCTTTATGCCCTTGCCGGGTTCGCCGTGCTTTCGATGGGCGACGGGGTGATCAAGTCGATGGCCGGTGAATGGTCCCCAGTGGCGATTTCGGCGCTGCGCTTCACCCTGGCGGCCGTGGCGTTGGGATTGATGGCCTTTCACCTTGAGGGGGCAAAGGTGCTGCGCGAAATGTGGCGCTGGCCGCAAGCCGGGCGCGGACTCGCGCTGGCGATTTCGTCGACGATCTTTTTCACGTCGCTGTTCCTGCTGCCGCTGGCGACCGCCACCGCGATCAACTTTACCAGCCCGATGTTCACGGGGCTGTTCGCAGCAGTCTTGCTGGGTGAGCCAGCCAGGAGAGAGACCTGGATCGCTTCGGCCATAGCCTTTGTCGGCGTGCTCATCGTGCTGCGGCCCAACCTGGCAGAGGCCGGGTGGTGGGCGCTGCTGCCGATCGTCTCGGCGATGTTCTTCGCCCTGCTGATCATCGGCAACCGCTATGTCGCGGGGCAGGCTTCGGCGCTGGTGATGCAATTCGTGGTCGCGGCCTATGCCGCGCCGATCCTGCTGCTGGCCGCGCCGCTGTTCGCGCTGACCGGAAACGAGCGGTTTGCGCTGTTCATGCCGGATTGGACAGTGATCGCTCGCTGCGCCGTGGTTGCCTGCACGGCGAGCTGTGCGCACTGGCTGGTCTATATCGGCACAACCCGGTCTGGCGCGGCTAAGGTGGCGCCGATGTCTTATGTACAGCTGCTGGTCGCCTCGATCATCGGCTGGGCATGGTTCGGTGATCACCCTGACCTCTGGACCCTGGTCGGGGCTGCGGTGATTGTCTCTGCGGGGCTCTATCTCTGGCGGGCCGGCCTTGTCCGCGAACCGGCCGAAACGGATTAGGCCGGCAAGGGCTGCAGCTTGGGGGCGGCCGGCTGCCGTTCACGGTGTGGCGAACCAATTCCGACAACTTTCTCCCCCAGCATCGCGCAGCCCCAGGCCAGCAGCATGCCGACCGGCAGGTCGATCAGATAGTGCCAGCGATTGGCGATGGCGGCGATACACAGGAACGCGCACATCGCGAGCGGGATCGGGGTGACCCAACGGCAATGCCGCCAGGCAAAGATTACAAACAGGAATGACCCACCGGCATGGAGCGAGGGCATCGCCCCAAGCCCGGTCAGCAGCATCGTTTGGCCATTGGCCGCGACCCAACTTGGTCCTTGCGCAAGATGGGCCTGATAGCTTGCCAGCATCCCTTGCTGGACCGAGGTGAAGAAGCTGTTGGTACCCTGCTCGAAGACAAAGGGGCCGACTGCGGGCGCAATCAGATAGCCCAGGGCACCAAAGGCCTGGAGGGTGATCGCCGCGATCACCAATGCCCGGAAAATCTCCGGGCGCTGCAGGGCGTGAACCGTGAAGCCGAAATAGAACATTGCGATAAACCCGTGCGAATAGAACGGGCTGTCCGGTGGAACTAGGAAGTTCAGCGAGCGACAAAGGGCGATAGCCCCGTCAACCAGCGGACGCAGGGCCTGATCGATTTGATAGTATTCCTGATCATGCAATCGCGGATTGATGTCCGGCGCCCACAGCTTGATATTGAAATGGGCCAACATGACCAAGGCATAGCAGGGCAGGGCCACCAGGATCACCGGTCCAGGGTTCTGCTTGCTGAAGAATGTCAGGACCGCTGCCCAGAGTGCCAAGCCGGCCAAGGGGTAAAGGTAATGGATGCCGATGAAGTCCGCCTGATCCGGGCCGGGCATGATCAGCTGAACCCCCAGCCAATGGCTAAGCGCCAGCGTCAACGCCAGAAAAGCGATCGTAAACCGCACTTCGAAGGGAAGCAGGCGCTCGGACAAGGTCATGACTGCATTCTTGCGGGGAATGGTTAAGGACTGGTTATCCGGCTGCGGCCCCTGCGGATATTCAGCCGAGGTAAGTATTTGTTATCCATGCCTTGCTAGCTATTAGGTATGACCGCACCAGCTTCCAGCACCCGCATTGAAGCCGTTCAGGTGCTCCGCGCCCTGGCCGCCCTGCTGGTGGTGGTCACCCACGCGATCAACGCCAATGATTATCGGCTGGACATGCCGCGCAGCTGGCTAGGCAGCGCCGGGCATTTCAATGAGTTCGGCGCGATCGGGGTTGATCTGTTTTTCGTGATTTCCGGGTTCATCATGGCCCACACGGTGACGCACCGGCCAGAACTGGGCGCGCGCGCCTTCCTGACCATGCGCTTTATCCGGGTCGTGCCCCCGTTCTGGCTGGCGAGCCTTGTTTTCCTGCCCGTGGCGCTGCTGTGCGGTCGTTCGTTCGCGGCCTCGCAATTTGTCGATAATGTCACGATTTTTCCGCTGACCACAGCCTCAGCCTACCAAATGCCGGTGCTGTCGCTGGGCTGGACCTTGGCGTTTGAGCTGGCTTTCTATGGGGTCGTCACCCTGGCTATCGCGGCCGCACCCCAGGGGCGGCGGTTGACGGTGACGGTGCAAATGGTCGGCCTGTTGGCGCTGGCGGGGATTTATGCCTCGCCCCAATGGTCGGTCACGGCCCTGCTGATCAATCCCATCTGGTTTGAATTCCTGGCTGGCTTGGCCATCTATTGGCTCTGGCAACGGCACCCGGCCTCGGCAAGGCCGATAGTCGCCCTGATGCTGGTGCTGAGCCTGGGCGGCCTGGCGCATAGCCTCGTCTTTGGTGCCAGTTTCACCGATCACCCGCGGACCTTGTTCTGGCCTGATCCCGCACTCCAGGCCGATCAACGCACCGGCCTGGCGCGCGCCATCGGCTGGGGTTTGCCGAGTGCCGGATTGCTGCTTGCGATCCTGTGGCTGGTGCAAGGGAAGGCGGGGCGGCATCTGGCAAGCTCCAGTGCATGGCACGGTATGCTGAAACTGGGGGATGCGTCGTATTCGCTCTATCTCGTCCATCCGCTGGTTATCACCCCCTGGCAGTATCTTGCGCCGACCAACTCGCTGAACCCTGATCTGATGATTGCCATCCTGGTCGCGCTGTCCTGCGCTCTGGCCTTGCTCGCGCATCGGCACGTTGAAGCCCCCTTGCTGGGATTGTGCCGCAGCTTGATCGGCGGCAGACCAAGGCTCGTCCTGTCAGGAACATAAGCCTCTTGGCCTAGGCCCGGCGGAGGTTAGAAGGGCAATCTTGTCTGGTTCGGAACGCCGCTGATGAAACGTATCATCCTGCCTGTCCTGCTGCTGCTTGCAGCGCCACTTGGCGCGCAGAGTGCTGCGCGCAGCCTTCCCGAATGGATGGCCGGAACCTGGATGACGGAAGACGGCGCCAGCTGGTCGGACGAGGTTTGGACCGACGCCCGCGGCGGCATGATGCTGGGCATTGCCCGCACCGGGTTCGGGCCACGGCTGGAAAGCTGGGAGCTGACGCAAATGCGGCAGAAGCCCGATGGTTCGATCAGCTTTTTCATCCAAACACCTGGGCGTCCGGCAACCGAGTTTCCGATGGTGCTCGTCAGCGACGAAGCAATTGAATTTGCCAATCCATCGCATGATTACCCGCAACGCATTCGCTACTGGCGGCAGGGCAAGCTGCTGATGGCCGAAGTTTCCAAGATCGATGGTAGCCAGGCCATGCGCTGGAACTATCGCCCCGTTGTCCCGCCGCAGGATTGATAACCATGGCCCATTCCCGCCATTTCGCCCAAGTTGACGTGTTCACCGCCGTGCCGCTGATGGGCAATCCGGTCGCCGTGGTGCTGGACGGGGAAGGGCTCTCGACCGAGCAGATGCAGGCCATGGCGGCCTGGACCAACCTGTCGGAAACGACATTCGTCTTGCCTCCCACGCAGGCCGGGGCGGATTACCGCGTGCGGATCTTCACGCCCAAGGCTGAACTGCCCTTCGCCGGCCACCCCACCTTGGGTACGGCCCACGCGGTGATCGAGGCTGGCATGGCCACGCCCAAGGATGGCCGCCTGGTGCAGGAATGTGCCGTCGGGCTGGTTGAACTGACGGTCGGTGCCGATCGCCTCTCGTTCCGACTGCCGCGCTATGCGCTGACCGAACTGACCGATCCCGCGGCTACGGCGTGGATCAATGCGCCCGTAAAGGGCTCGGCGCAGGCGGTTGATGTCGGCCCGGTCTGGCTGGTGGCCGAAGTGGACGGGATCGCTGCGCTAGAGAACCTGGCGCACGACGAGGCGGCGCTGGCCGCCTACTATGTCCCCAAGGGCTGGACCGGCGCGACGCTTTACGCCGCCGAAGGGGACCGCGTCGTGGTCCGCAGTTTTGCCCCCGGCGATGGCATTCCCGAAGACCCGGTCTGTGGCAGCGGCAATGGAGCGGCCGCTGCATACCGACTGCACGCCGGTCAGTGTGGCGATGGTGACGGCTATCGCGCCAGCCAGGGTCGCCAGGTCGGCCGCGACGGCTGGATCGACGTGCGCTTCGATGGCGCAAACATCCACATCGGCGGCCAGTGCGTGACCGTGATCAAGGGTGCGGCGACTATCTGAGCGAGACCACGAGCCGGTAACCGGCGTCGTAATTCTCCTGCTCCAGCAGTGAGCCATAACGCTGTTCCCACGCGCCACTGCGCAAGTCCTCGGCCAGGCGTGAGAAACCAGCGTCGGCGCGCTGGATCTTCCAGAACGACGAGCTGCCCTTGCGGATCCGTGGATCAAGGTAGGCAGCGGGTCGACCCCAGTAGGCATAGAGGAAGCCATCGGTGCAATCGCGCGGCACCAGTACCGGCTCAACAGTGATCGGCCCCAGCCATTCGGCCAGCTTTTCGAGTGACGGCATGGCGGCTTCGTCAAGTTCGGCAAGTTCCGGCAGGCAGTCGGTCAACCAAGGGCGGGCTGCGGGATCGAAGGTTAGCAGCACGACCCGCTCGCGGGCGACCCGGCACATCTCGCGAAGGCCTTGTTGCTGGTCGGGCCAGTGGTGGATGGTGAGAACACCCATGACGGCGTCGAAGCTTTGGTTGGGGAAGGGCATTGACCCCGCCGAACCCTGTATCGCCGGGGCTGACCCTGCGAGGCGCTGACTGATCATTTCGGCCGACGGCGCAAGCGCTACCACGTCGCGATCTGCTGGCTCGTAGGAACCGGCACCTGCGCCAACATTGAGTACCGTCCGGGCCGAACCCAGCGCGGGATTGATCTGCGCCGCGATCCGCGGATCAGGCTTGCGCAGCTGGGCGTAATCGATCCCGATGGTGTCGTAGAGCGCTGGCATTGCTGGCTTATCTGCGCAACCGCAGGTCGGCGCAAACGAAAAGGGCGGCCCGAAGGCCGCCCTTTGCTTGTCCGGTTTGTCCGAAAGCCTCAGCCTTCGACGTGTTCCGCCAGGACCGTCAGGCCGCTGGCGCCCACTTCGGCGAAGCCGCCCTGGACCTGGATTTCTTCCGGAGCGGCGCCTTCGGTCCGATAGACCTTGATAGCCCCGTCGCGGACGGTCGACATGAAAGGCGCGTGGCCTTCAAGCACGCCGAACTCGCCTTCCGCACCGGGGACGACCACCATGTAGACGTCCTCGGAGCGAACGAGCCGTGCCGGCGTAACGAGTTCGAAGTGCAGGGCCATGGCGATCAGGCTTCCGCAGCCAGTTTCTTGGCCTTTTCGACCGCTTCGTCGATCCCGCCGACCATGTAGAAGGCGGCTTCGGGCAGGTGGTCGTATTCACCGTCCACAACCGCCTTGAACGAACGCACGGTGTCTTCGACCTGGACGAACTTGCCCGGGATGTTGGTGAAGACTTCGGCGACGTGGAACGGCTGCGACAGGAAGCGCTGGATCTTGCGGGCGCGAGCCACGGTGAGCTTATCTTCTTCCGAAAGCTCGTCCATGCCCAGGATCGCGATGATGTCCTGCAGCGACTTGTACTTCTGCAGCGTTTCCTGAACGCGGCGGGCAACGTCGTAGTGCTCCTGGCCGACGACGGCCGGGGTCAGAACGCGGCTGGTCGAATCGAGCGGGTCAACGGCCGGGTAGATGCCCAGTTCCGAGATCGCACGCGACAGGGTGGTCGTGGCGTCAAGGTGAGCAAACGAGGTCGCCGGTGCCGGGTCGGTAAGGTCGTCCGCGGGAACGTAGATGGCCTGGACCGAGGTGATCGAGCCCTTGGTGGTCGAGGTGATGCGTTCCTGCAGCGCGCCCATGTCGGTCGCCAGGGTCGGCTGGTAGCCCACGGCCGAAGGAATACGGCCGAGCAGTGCCGACACTTCCGAACCCGCCTGGGTAAAGCGGAAGATGTTGTCGACGAAGAACAACACGTCCTGGCCTTCCTGGTCGCGGAAATACTCGGCCATGGTCAGACCCGACAGCGCGACGCGGGCGCGGGCGCCCGGGGGTTCGTTCATCTGGCCGAACACCAGCGCCACCTTCGAACCGTCCGGCGTAGCGTTGCCTTCGGCGTCTTTGGCAATAACGCCGGCGTCGGTGAGCGTACGCGCGAAGGCAACGACCTCTATCACGAGATGGTGGAGTCGGGCGTGAACCAGGCTGGCGGCGGCGGCACGTCGCGCTGCTCGCTGGTGTTCGG
>JACCDJ010273617.1_pt1 | contig 11421 bp, 15 predicted proteins | sample 7444481 | NCBI WGS metagenome assembly JACCDJ01 (sample SAMN15323435, study PRJNA562643) | freshwater metagenome | isolation source: river surface water | place: USA:Blue River Watershed | collected 2017-08-15 | reverse complement strand
GTCCTTCAATTCGTATTTCTACAAAATTTTCAACCTGCTCATGGTTAGATCACTCAGCTTCGGGTCTTATATTTATAACTCTAAAAAGCTTTTTATAACTTGAATTATCTATGTCTATTTTAAAATTAAACTTGCTATAAATATAAACTTACTGGCCCATTATGCAAAAGGTACGCTGTCACTTTTTTACTAGAAAAAGCTTCAACTGATTGTTTGCGTTAAATTTTAGGTTCTTTTAACTCTAAAAAAGTTCTTTTTCACCTTTCCCTCACGGTACTTGTTCACTATCGGTTATTAAAAATTATAAGACTCGAGGGTAGATCCCCGTTTTTCAACAAATATAACATAATCCGTTGTTAATTAAAAATAAAAGTTAAATTTTACAGGACTGGGTTACCTTCTTTGGATAATTCAAATTTAAAATTGATTTTTATGTCTATAATCGTATTCGCTCACCACTACTAACGATATCTCGTTTGATTTTTTTTAGGTTACTAGAATGTTTTACTTCACCTAATTTAGTATTTCTAAAAAATAAATTTTTTCTATAGTAATCAGATTTCAATAAATTTTTCAAATCTACTTAATGCAATACACAACTAAAATATTTTTTAATACCAAGGCAGCCTTTTAACGCATTTTTTGCGGACAATGAGATTCGAACTCATACTCTCTACTTGGAAGGAAGATGATCTGCCATTAATCTATATCCGCGGAAATGTTTCACTAACATTACCAAATTTTGAAATTAAATTGTTTAAAACAAATGTTATTTAAAGTATTCTATGATTCCCGCGTTAACAGTATTTAATAGTTTTTTAAGAGATAACCGCTGAGGTCTTATTAGGATTCACGTCAATTCTTAAAAAAAGTTGTTAGAAATAAAAGAAATATTTATGCGCATATTGCAAAAAATTTGGGCAAGATGGCAATCACCCAAAACACAGCTAAAACTTCATAGTGGTCTTCAGAGGGATGATAATCTTGTTGATGGATTTTTTTCAATAAAAAATCTTCTTCTCGTTTATCGGAAAACACCCAACTTGCTATAATGGCTGCGAGTGCATAATCCGAAAAGCGATATAAAAACTCTGCAACGATTGTAGATAAAGTTTCAAAACCATTTACAAATCCAAGCGACCAATTTAACAAAAAAATAGTTATTAAAAGTATTTCAAGAAGAAGAATCATAAATTTTAACTTAAGAGAAGAAAAGAACAACAAGGAGTATAAGAAAGCATAAAGAGAAAGAAAAAACTAAATAAAATATTGGGGTGTTTGCAACACAATAAAAACTTAAGACGGGTATCGTCTGTTTATACTAAGTTTAAGTTATAATATTTTATACAAAAGGTATGTTAATAAGGTAACATATTAAAAGACATTAAAATTGAAACGGTTAATAATACGTATCCTAACGAAATAGGTAAAAACACTTTCCACCCTAGACCCATTAGTTGATCATAACGATATCGTGGTAAAGCTCCGCGCATCCAAACAAATAGGATTACAAAAAAACAAATTTTAATACCAAACCAAACAGAACCAGGTACAACCATTAAAAAGGCTGGTACTTGCCAACCTCCAAAAAATAAAATTACATTTAAAGCACTCATTAGTAACATATTTGAATACTCTCCTAACGAAAATAATGCAAATCCCATTGCAGAGTATTCAACATTATACCCTGAAACTAATTCTGCTTCCGCTTCTGGTAAATCAAATGGATGACGATTCGTTTCAGCTAACGCTGATACAAAAAACATTAAGAATAAAGGAAAAAATGGAATTAAAAACCAAATATTTTTTTGAGTGTCAATAATTGCTTGTAAATTAAATGACCCACAACACGTTACAATAGTAATAATAATAAATCCAATTGATACCTCGTATGAAACCATTTGTGCGGCAGAACGTAAAGCACCTAAAAATGCATATTTAGAATTACTCGACCATCCGGACATTATAATCCCGTATACTCCTAACGATGAAACAGCAAATAAATATAATACTCCAATATTAATTTCAGCTAACATCGAATATTTATCAAATGGAATAATCGCCCAACCCATTAAACTCACAACAAAAGTTATAATAGGTGAAATAATAAAAATAAATTTGTTTGCATTACTTGGAATAACCGTTTCTTTTACTAAAAGTTTAAAACCATCAGATAATGGTTGGAGTAACCCGTACACTCCTACAACGTTTGGCCCACGCCGACGTTGCATAGCCCCTAATATTTTTCGTTCAGCTAAGGTAAAGTAGGCAACAGAAATTAATAAAGGAATTATTATTAGTAAAATTTTTAAAAAAGAAATAAAATAAAACATAGAACTAAATATAAAAGTTAAAAAAAATTTAACAATAGACTTTTTTGGGTAACAATTAATTAAATCTGTGAATGTACTAAATGTTATTAAGATATTTTAAAATATTTTAATAAGTTTACGAGAATAAAATTAAAAATGCGAACATTAATGCGAATAAAGCAATTGCTTCTGTTAAAGCAAATCCTAAAATTGCAATTTTAAATAATTCGTCTTTTAAATTTGGATTTCTTGAAGTTCCAATAACTAAAGAAGCAAATACTACTCCTACTCCTACCCCTGCTCCTGCAAGTCCAGAAGTAGCTAATCCTGCTCCGATTTGTTTAGCTGCTTGTAATAACATATAGATGATATTTAGACGGATTTTTGTCGAGAAAGAATGTTGGACAATAAGGCTCTTGCACCTATTTCGTCTGATAAGCAAAGAGCTTATCGACGGAACTTGTTATCCAAAAAATATTAATAAATCAAAAATGAATTCGTAACATTTTTTAACCTTACCACTCTTATTTTTTTGTAAAAAAAAAAGAAAACGTAATTTATCATAAAAACATAAATTACAGAATTTACTCTTACTTAGCGAAAAAAAATAAGATAGATAATAATTAAAATAATATCACCAAGGCATTCAAGAAGTAGTAACATTACTAGCAAAGCAAAGACATCAAATAATTTGCGAAACATAAAGTTTTTATTTAACAAAAAAATTAAAACTATTTACACTTCTAAACGAGGTATCACTATCTTTAATAAAAGTTGTGATTAATTTTTGGCGCATTTTAAACACACTAGAAAATTTAGTTACATAAAAATGTAAGCTGAAGAAATAAAAAAAATAAAACCCACTAAGAGTCCAAAAGATTTGTCCTGAAAAAGAATAAGCGTCAAATTGTGGCATATCTAATTATTATTATAAATAAAAATAGGCGGAATGTTGTCAAAAAAAAAGGGATTAAACTTTTAAAATATTGATTTGATTCATTAAAATACTACCACGAAGCCGATAGTAAATAATAATAATGGCTAAGCCAATCGCAGATTCTGCAGCCGCGACAGTTAAAATAAATAAAGAGAATAACTGTCCATATAAATCATCAAAATAAATTGAAAATAGAATAAAATTTAAGTTTAAACCAAGTAACGCTAATTCGATACACATTAAAATAATTAAAATGTTACGACGATTTATAACCATACCGATTAAACCAATTAAAAAAATTGCAATATTTGCTGTAAATTGAAGTAAAAACATATTCGTTTATTATTAAAAATTGAAAACGATCAATTTTTTTTTTGCAAAAACAGGATTCGAACCTATGACCTCCGGATTATGAGCCCAGCGAGCTACCAAACTGCTCTATTTTGCATAAAAATTAAAAAAAGGCTAAAAAATCATTAGTACGAGATAGTTGACGAGAAAATAGTTCATTTTTACGATGACTATTAAATTTTAACGTTAACACAATTGCTCCAATCATAGCGACTAACAGAATTAAACCAGCAAGTAAAAAACAAATTAAGTAGTAATTATATAAACTTTGACCTAAAACATCAATACTATTTAAATTATCTAAATAATTTTCAAATGTATAGGGTAAAGGACTAAAAAGCTCCACGGTTGAAAATGTTTTTTCAAACATTAGATAAAATTGTAAAAAAACAATAAAACCACCCAGAAACAAAAAAGGTAAATAAACAAATAAATTAATGGATGAATAAATTTTTACATTAAGCATCATTACAACGAATAAAAATAAAATTGCAATTGCACCTACATAAATGATTATAAAAATCAATCCTAAAAATTCAGCATTGAATAAAAATAAAATACCCGCAGCATTACAAAACGCTAAAATTAAAAATAGAACTGAATGAACGGGATTTTTTGATAGAAGAACAAAAATACTACTAAAAACTAAGAAACCTGTAAAAAAAGTATGTAAAACTAGCATAAAAATTAATTGATGTTTTATCCTTAAACTAAATATTTTTGAACTTAAAAATATTGTTAAAAAAATGCAAAGAGAAAATAAAAAAGACGTCATGGACTATGGAACCATAACTAACCGTTTAATAAAAAACATAAACGTTTTTTAGATACACAAAAAGGGAGCTTTTGAACGTAATGAATAAAAACGTCTCAAGATAAAAGTGTTAGGGATAAACCCAAAATGTTAACGAGTTAAAAAAGCGTTATTAATGTAAATTAATAGCGTCATTTAAATAAATACAGGTTAAAACGCTAAATACAAAAGCTTGAATAATCGCAACACCAAACTCTAATCCAAATAATGGATATAAAATAATTAATGGTAGTACATGAGAAAAAAATAAAATACCATTTGATCCCATTAACGTCCAAGCAAAACCAGCAAATACTTTTAATAATGTATGTCCTGCCATCATATTAGCAAATAATCGAATTCCTAAACTAATTGGTCTAAAAACATATGACATTAATTCTACTGGAACTAGTAAAAATCCTAATAAAAAAGAAGTACTTTCCGGGAAAAATAATGAAAAAAAGTTTGAACCATGTAAGCGAACAGAAATTATGTTAATCCCAATAAAAATTGCAAGACTTAATGCAAAGGTAACTACAATATGACTAGTTAAAGTAAAACTGTACGGAATTAACCCAATTAAATTTAATGTTACAATGAAAATAAATAATGATAAAATTAAAGGAAAAAAAAATTGTCCTTTCTCTCCGGCAATATTATCACGAACCATCGATAAAATCATTTTATAAATCATTTCAACAATAACTTGTAAACGATGAGGGACAATAAATAAAGTTGAATCACTTTGTTTAAAACTATTTTTCAAAAATAAATAAATAAAAGCAAATGCAAATGCTCCAATAACAGTTACATTAGTAATTGTAAAACCAAAAATACGGTTAACAAAAGTTGGTAAAACATCAAAGATAGGTAAAATTTCAAATTGTTCTAAAGGATTATTATAAAACATCATAAAAAAATTTTTAATCGAGAAAGACGGGATTTGAACCCGCGACATTTAGCGTGACAGGCTAACACTCTAACCAACTGAGCTACTTCCTCTTTCAGTAAATAACGAAAGTGGGACTCGAACCCACAACATACGGATTATGATTCCGCTACTCTACCGATTGAGTTATATCGTTAAAAAAATATGCGTAATTAAAGAATATTTTAAAATTTAAGCGCAAATTTCACATGGAAATAATCGGATTTGAACCGATAACTTTATGCATGCAAAGCATACACTCTACCAATTGAGTTATATCCCCGTACAAAACTTTAAAAATAATAGACTCGGAATGGTGTGATTTGAACACACGACCTTCTATTCCCAAAACAGATACGCTACCAGCTACGCTACATTCCGATACAATGATTAAAAACTAACCTAGCATCCCCACCAATAAATAGTTATAAATAAAAATAACCAAACAACGTCAACAAAGTGCCAGTACCATGCCGCAGCTTCAAATCCAAAATGATGTTCACGAGTAAAATGATTACAAAATACTCGAAATAAACATACCGCTAAACCACATGTTCCAACAAAAACATGAAATCCATGAAACCCGGTTGCCATAAAAAAGGTAGACCCAAACACACTATCTGAAATTGAAAATGGTGCCGTAATATACTCAAACGCTTGTAACCCAGTAAATACAATCGCTAATAATATTGTATAGGTTAATGCAAGAATTGCATTAGATTTTGAACCCCAAACAATAGCATGATGAGCCCAAGTTACAGTTGCTCCAGATGTTAATAAAATAACCGTATTTAATAAAGGAACTTTCCAAGGATCCAGAATTACCATAAACGCTGGAGGCCAAATACCCCCTAAAGCTACGCTTGGATTAATACTAGAATGAAAAAATGCCCAAAAAAATGCAAAGAAAAACATTATTTCTGAAACAATAAATAATAACATACCCATACGTAAACCTTTTTGAACAATGGCTGTATGTTGTCCTTCAATCGTTCCTTCACGTATAATGTCACGCCACCATACATACATCACAAATAAAATCATAGAAATACCAAATCTCCATAAGAAATGTTCAGCATAACCATGCATATATAAAACTCCTCCAAACGTTAGCATTAAACCTGAAAATGCAGCGACTAAAGGCCATGGACTTGGATCAACTAAATGAAATCCGTGTCTTTGATTATTACGAAGAATTGCCATAAAAATATATAAAAGTTAGGCCCAAGTAGATTTGAACTACTGGCTTTACGCTTATCAGGCGTACACTCTAACCTCTGAGTTATGAGCCTTGGACAAGAAACCGAAAGTAATTCATGGTTTCTTTTAAAATAAAGCGTTTTTTTAATTTTATTTGACCCAATTTTGTTATGATAATTTCTTTTTTAAAAATAATTTTTTTTGTTTTTTTACTCATAAATGTTTACCTTACCAGCGATAATGAATATTTGAACGATTTGCTAAAGCTAATGTTGTATTTAACGTTTGTAAATTTAATAATTTTGAATTTTCACTTTTTAACGTTTGTTCAATTTCAAAAGCTAATTTATCCGAAATCGAAATATTTCGGGTATCCGTTTTAATAACTTGAAGTAGCCATTTTATAATTAAATAAGAACGTCTTTTTAAAGTAATTTGAAAAGGAACTAAATGAAAGCTACGTTTTACCCGAACTTTTTTTACTTCAACAAAACTATTTAATTTTAAAAATAGTTTTAAAAGAATTTTATTCATTGATAATGTTGTATTTTTTGAAACTTTTAAAAACGCGGAATTAATAATTTTTACAGCTGCTGTTTTATTTCCTTGTTTTGTCAGAACTCCAATTAATTTATTGTATAACGTTGTTTTATGAACCGATAAATATTTTTTTGCCATTGTTAAATTTTATTACTTAAACTTTTTTTGTACCATATCTCGAACGGGCATTTTTACGAGAGCGAACACTATGAAAATCATATTTTCCACGAATAAGATGATATTTACATCCTGGTAAATCAGGAACGCGGCCTCCACGCATTAAAACAACCGAATATTGTTGTAATGTATGACTTTCCCCAGGTATATAAGCTTCAACTTTTTTTCCATTTGAGAGCTTTACCCGTGCAACTTTACGAATCGCAGAGTTTGGTTTTTTTGGGGTACGAGTAAATACTTTTAAACAAATTCCTTTTTGTTGTGGATTTTTTTCTAGCGCTGGAGTTTTCGATTTAAAAATTTTTTTTTGTCGTTGACGATTTTTACATAATTGATTTAGTGTTGTCATAAAATCAGATAAAAAATAAACTCTTTAGGTAGGATTCGAACCTACGACCTAATGGTTAACAGCCATTCGCTCTGCCACTAAGCTACTAAAGATTTAAAAAATTAACCCTACTGATAGCGATGCAATTTTTAAATGTTTCGTAAAACGAAATATTTTAGGAATAACACCAAAAACGCGTGTTCCAATCAATCTATTCTTATTATTTAATAAAACGACTGAGTTTTCAAAAAATTTTAACGTTTTCCCTGAATAGTCTTTTAAATTCGATTTTGTACGAACAACAAGCGCTTTTAAAACTTCGCCTTTTTTAACTTTTGAGGTTGCTCGACGTTTACTTCGCAAATTTTTTACTGAAACGGTGATAATATCTCCAATAGAAGCATATCGTTTTTTATAGCCTGGGGCAACTTTAATACATGCAACATTTTTTGCACCCGAATTATCAATTACATTTAAATACGTATTTGTTTGAATCATAGATATAATATTATAAATAATTTAATTACCAAACGGCTTTAAAATATCCAGGCAGAACTCCAAATTGCATTAAATTTCGTAATAAAATGCGCGAAATTCCAAATGGACGAAAAACACCACGATTACGATTATTTAAAACACATCGATTCGTCATACGAACACGAGATTTTAAAGAAATTTTCTGTTTTACTTTTAAAAACGAGATTAATAAGGCAGTTCGTTTTATTGAACTAAACGTTGTTTTATTATTTAAAAAGTTAACAAATAAAAATTTATTAATTTTTTTTAATTTTTCAATTTTATATAAAGAATTACGAATTTTTAAATCATGGATTTTAGCAGATAACATAATAATCTTTTTACTCCCACTCTAATGCCCCTACTTCCCAAGCATAAATATACCCAGCAATAAGTTCTACAATAAAATCAATCATTCCCCAAAAGCCATCTAAATTTAAGAAACTAACAGAGACACACCATGGGAAAAAATAAACCGCTTCTAAATCAAAAATAATAAATAAAATTGCTACTAAATAAAAACGTACATCAAAAACATTACGAGCATCTTCATATGGATCAAAACCACACTCATACGCTGAAACTTTTTCAGCATCTGGATTATATGTACTTAAACGATATGATAAAAATAAGATAATACTCGCTAAAAAAATACTAAAAGCTAGTAAAATTAAAATTTTACTGAATTCTTGATAAAATAAAGTCATAAATAAATTAAATTAAGGGTGAATAATGGGATTTGAACCCATAACCATCAAAGTCACAATTTGATACTCTACCAATTAAGCTATATTCACCTACATGCAAAAATGGACAACAGTGGATTCGAACCACTAACTTTCTCGTTGTAAGCGAGATGCTCTACCATTGAACTAGTTATCCAAAGATATTATACAATCATTTGATTATAACCAAATGTTTTTTTTTGAAATTCGTGTTCCACTAGTTAATGTAACATAAACTACATAAAAAAAGAAGATTGCTGAAAATGCTGATACATATGAACCAAATGATGCAATTGCATTCCAACCTGCAAACGCGTCAGGATAATCTGGAATTCGACGTGGCATTCCTGCAAGTCCTAGAAAATGCATAGGGAAAAAGGTTAAGTTTACTCCAATAAAGAATAACCAAAAATGAATTTGTCCTAAAATTTCCGGATATTGTAGTCCAGTAATTTTTCCAATCCAATAATACCATCCTGCAAAAATAGAAAATACAGCTCCCATAGATAATACATAATGAAAGTGTGCTACTACATAATAAGTATCATGCATAACAGCACTTAAACCAGAATTTGCTAATAAAACACCAGTTAAACCACCAATTGTAAATAAAAAAATAAATCCTAATACGAATAACATAGGGGTCGTAAAGCGTAATGATCCACCCCACATTGTTGCAATCCAACTAAAAATTTTAATTCCCGTTGGAACGGCAATAATCATAGTTGCAGCTGTAAAATATGCTCGTGTATCTACATCTAACCCAACGGTATACATGTGATGCGCCCATACAACAAATCCTAATACTCCAATTGAAATCATAGCATAAACCATCCCTAAATACCCAAAAACTGGTTTTTTTGAAAACGTTGAAACAATATGACTTACCATCCCAAACCCTGGTAAAATTAAAATATATACTTCAGGATGTCCAAAAAACCAAAATAAATGTTGATATAAAATTGGATCTCCTCCTCCTGCAGGATCAAAGAATGATGTATTAAAGTTTCGGTCAGTTAATAACATCGTAATGGCTCCTCCAAGAACTGGTAATGATAATAATAATAAAAATGAAGTAATTAACACTGACCACACGTATAACGGTAAACGGTGCATTGTCATTCCTGGTGCGCGCATATTAAAAATAGTCGTAATAAAATTAATTGCTCCTAAAATTGACGCAGCTCCAGATAAATGAAGACTAAAAATTGCTAAATCTACTGAAGGTCCAGAGTGTGCTTGTACACTACTTAAAGGTGGGTATACAGTCCAACCAGTTCCTGCTCCTGCTTCTACAAGAGTAGATGATAGAATTAAAAATAATGAAGGTGGTAATAACCAAAAACTGATGTTATTCATGCGTGGAAACGCCATATCGGGTGCACCAATCATTAATGGAACAAAAATGTTACCAAATCCTCCAATTAATGTAGGCATAACCATGAAAAAAATCATTAAAATTGCATGACCGGTAACTAGAACATTATATAATTGATGATTTCCCATTAAAATTTGACTCCCAGGTTGCGCTAACTCCATACGAATTAACACAGACATTGTAGTTCCTAATACTCCTGAAAAAGCACCAAAAATTAAATATAAAATTCCAATATCTTTATGATTCGTTGAAAAAAGCCATCGTGATGAAAAATAGTATAAATTAGTCAACATTAAAAATCACAAACTTCTTTGCCATAAACAAAAATAAAAATCAAACAAAAATTAAGAAAGAAAGGATTTGAACCTTTAAACATAAGAAACTTTCCTACTGACTTTCTTTAATTGTTTATAAATAATTTTTTAATAAATTTAAATCAGGGATATGACGAACTAATAAAATCAAATCTTCCCAACTTAAATCTTCAAAATTTTTAATAATAACAATTGTTTGTGTATATAAATCATATTCTAAAAAGGAATAAAACTTATGAATTTTCTGATTATTAATAAAAAAAGTATTAAAATAATAAAAGGCTTCAGATTTAGGACTATTAAATGAAATAATATCACCTTGTTTTAAAAAAACATTACCTTTAATTTTTTTTGAATTAACTAATACTTCACCCTCATTAATAGATTGACGGGCCTGAAAAACCGTCTTAAAAAAAAATAATTGTGCTAAAAGAATATCAATACGATAATAAGGTTTTATTAAACAATTTAATAATAGTGCTTTTGTGGATTTATTAGCTGGTAATCTTACTTGTTTTTTTAAAAATGTAGCGGTAATACTATTATCGAACGACGTAATGATCGCATTTTTAAAATTTAGACCTTCTTTATAAGCTTTTTTTATTTTCTCCCAACTTTTTAGTTTTACATTAAAAATTAAAGGGTTTTTTCGTTTTGTAATTTTACTAAGACGTTTTAAATTTTTAGCTTGAAAATTTTTCCACTTAGATTGTTTAAAAGTAGTTACTTTTTGTGGAATATCAAAAATAAAAGGATTCGACTTAGAAAATTGTTTATATCGGGGTTGTAAACGCATAAATTAGTTAATTATTTGCTTTATGATTCAAAAGAATATCCAGTAGAATTACGACAAACAAAAATTTTTTAAAATCATTTAAATCATTATACAATTTATAACTTCCCCAATCATTATGTTCTAATT
>JACCDJ010668140.1_pt1 | contig 11428 bp, 9 predicted proteins | sample 7444481 | NCBI WGS metagenome assembly JACCDJ01 (sample SAMN15323435, study PRJNA562643) | freshwater metagenome | isolation source: river surface water | place: USA:Blue River Watershed | collected 2017-08-15 | reverse complement strand
GCAGGGCGGGCGCGCCAGCCGTGGCAAGCCCATCGTCAACATGTTCCCGCTGCAGCCCGACGAGAAGATCACGGTGGTGCTGCCGTTGACGGGCGAGTTCCGCAGCTTCCCGGCCGACCACTACGTGTTCATGTCGACCCGCATGGGCACGGTCAAGAAGACGGCACTGGACGAATTCAGCAACCCGCGCAAGGCCGGCATCATCGCGGTCGACCTGGATGAAGGCGACTTCCTGATCGGCGCCGCACTCACCGACGGCAAGCACGACGTGATGCTGTTCTCCGACGGCGGCAAGGCGGTGCGCTTTGACGAGAACGATGTGCGCCCCATGGGCCGCAACGCGCGCGGCGTGCGCGGCATGATGCTGGAAGAAGGCCAGGGCGTGATCGCCATGCTGGTGGCCGAGGACGAGACGCAGAGCGTGCTCACCGCCACCGAAAACGGCTACGGCAAGCGCACCTCCATCACCGAATACACCCGCCATGGCCGGGGCACCAAGGGCATGATCGCCATCCAGCAAAGCGAGCGCAATGGCAAGGTCGTGGCCGCCACGCTGGTGCGGCCCGACGACGAGATCATGCTGATCACCGACCGGGGCGTGATGGTGCGCACCCGCGTGACCGAACTGCGCGAACTCGGACGTGCCACCCAGGGCGTCACCCTGATCGGCCTGGACGAAGGCGCCAAGCTCAGTGGCCTGCAGCGCATCGTCGAGAACGACGCGCAAGCCGCCGCCGACGATGCCGACGGGGCGGACTCGCCCGCCGAGGGCGCCTGACCGTGGCCCACCGCTTGCCGGCCAAGAGCCTGTCGCAACTGCGCACCGAGATCGACGCCGTCGACCAGCAGCTGCTGGCCCTCCTGAACCAGCGCGCCGGCCTGGCCCATGAAGTGGGCGAGATCAAGAAGGTGGAGGGCTCGCCCGTCTACCGGCCCGAGCGCGAGGCCCAGGTCATTCTGGGCCTGCAGGGCGCCAACCCCGGGCCGCTCAAGGCGCCCCATATCGCGACCATCTGGCGCGAGGTCATGTCGGCCTGTCGGGCGCTGGAGGCACCGCAACGCGTGGCCTACCTGGGCCCCGCCGGCACCTTCAGCGAGCAGGCGGCCGTCACCTTCTTTGGCGCAAGCATCGAGCATGTGCCTTGCGCCAATTTCGACGAGGTATTTCATGCGGCCGCGGCCGGCACCGCCGACTTCGGCGTGGTGCCGGTGGAAAACAGCACCGAGGGCGTGGTGACACGCTCGCTGGACCTGCTGCTGCAGTCGCCCCTGCACATCGTGGGCGAGATCAGCCTGCTGGTGCGGCATCACCTGCTGCGCCTCTCGCCCTCGCTCGAGGGCCTCGAGGCGGTCCTGGCCCACCCGCAGGCGCTGGCGCAGTGCCAGGGCTGGCTGTCCAAGCACCTGCCCCATGTTGAGCGCCGTGCGGTATCGAGCAACGCCGAAGGCGCGCGCCTGGCCGCCACGAACCCGGCCTGGGCCGGCATCGCCAGCGAGCGCGCGGGCAGCGAGTTCGGCCTGCACCTGGCGGCCCACGCCATTCAGGACGACGCCTATAACCGCACCCGCTTCGCGGTGGTGTGCCTGCCCCAGACGCTGCAGGCGCCCCAGGCCTCGGGCCACGACTGCGTGAGCCTGGTGGTGTCGGTGCCGAACAAGCCCGGCGCGGTGCACGACATCCTGGTGCCGCTGAAGCAACACGGCGTGTCCATGACGCGCTTCGAGTCGCGGCCCGCCCGGTCGGGCCAGTGGGAGTACTACTTCTTCATCGACATCCAGGGCCATCCCTCGCAGCCCCATGTCGAGGCGGCGCTCAAAGACCTGCGCGCGCTGTGCGCGTACTACAAGGTCCTGGGCACCTACCCGGTCGGCGACTGACCGGACGCCACACACCATGTTTGAACAACTGGGCCTGATTGGCTGCGGCCTCATGGGCGGCTCCTTCGCCCTCGCGCTCAAACGCGCGGGGCTGGTCAAGCGCGTGGTCGGCTACAGCAAGTCGCCCTCGACCACCGAGCGGGCGCTGCAACTGGGGGTGATCGACGCCACCGCGCCGTCGGCCCTGCAGGCCGTGTCGGGCTCGGACATCGTGCTGCTGGCGGTGCCGGTCGCGGCCACCGAGGCCACACTCAAGGCCATACGCCATCTGGTCACCCGCGACATGCTGGTGATGGACGTCGGCTCCACCAAGCGCGACGTGGTGGCCGACGCACGCCGCGTGCTCGGCGACCAGCTGGGCGCCTTCGTGCCCTGCCACCCGATTGCCGGCAAGGAGTCGGCGGGCGTGCAGCACGCCACACCCGACCTGTACCGCGATCACCATGTGGTGCTCACCCCCATCGAACGCACCGGCGTCGCGCAGTTGAACCGGGCCCGCGCGGTGTGGGAGGCCCTGGGCAGCCGTGTGCACCTGATGTCGCCCGAGGCGCATGACACCGCGCTGGCGGCCGTGAGCCACTTGCCGCACCTGGTGGCCTTCGCTGCGGTGGATGCGGTGCGCCGGCAAGGCCAGGGCCAGGAGTTCCTGTCGCTGGCGGGGCCGGGCTTTCGGGACTTCACCCGCATTGCGGCCAGCGACCCCCATATCTGGCGCGACATCCTGCTGGCCAACCGGCATGAGGTGATCGAGCAATCGCGCCTGCTGCGTGAGCGCCTGGCGGCCTTCGAACAGGCCATGCAGGCCGACGACAGCCCCGCACTGGAAACCCTGATCCGCGAGGCCAGCGCCGTGCGCGCGCGCTGGAAAATGGGTCAGGGCCTGCAAGACGACTAGCCCCCGCGACCGCCAACCGCGAACCGACTGCGCGCATGTACGCCACCGAATTTCTCGACCTCCCCGCGCTGGAGACCGCCGCCGGCGCTGTCACCCTGCCCGGCTCCAAGAGCATCTCCAACCGCGTACTGCTGCTGGCGGGCCTGAGCGCAGGCACCACCGCCATCCACGACCTGCTCGATTCCGACGACACACGGGTGATGCTTGCGGCGCTGGAGCAACTGGGGTGCCGCCTGGAGCGGCGCGGGTCGGTGCTGCACCTGACCGGCCTGGGGGCCACGCCGCCCGCCTCGCCCGCCAAACTGTTCCTCGGCAATGCGGGCACCGCCATGCGCCCGCTCACGGCAGCCCTGGCTGTTCTGGGGGGCGATTTCGAGCTCTCGGGTGTGCCGCGCATGCACGAGCGCCCGATCGGCGACCTGGTCGACGCGCTGCGCGAGCTCGGGTGCCAGGTCGAATACCGAGGGCATGAAGGTTTTCCGCCGCTGCAGATCGGCGCGGCGCATCTGCGCCTGGACGCGCCCATCCCGGTGCGCGGCGACGTGTCCAGCCAGTTTCTCACCGCGCTGCTGATGGCCCTGCCGCTCGTAGCCACGCGAGACATCGTGATCGAGGTGCAAGGCGAGCTGATCTCCAAGCCCTACATCGAGATCACGCTGAACCTGCTGGCGCGCTTTGGCGTGCAGGTTCGCCGCGAGGGCTGGCAGCGTTTCACGATTCCCGCCGGCAGCCGCCTGCAGTCGCCAGGGGTGGTGCATGTGGAGGCCGATGCCTCGTCGGCCAGCTACTTCGTGGCGCTGGGCGCGATCGCCGGGCGCGAAGCGCCGGTGCGCATCGAAGGTCTGGGGCGCGAGTCCATCCAGGGCGACATCCGCTTTCTCGAGGCCGCCGAGCGCATGGGCGCTGCCATCGAAAGCGGCCCCAACTGGATCGAGGTGCGGCGCGGCGCCTGGCCGCTGCGCGCACTGGACCTGGACTGCAACCACATCCCCGATGCCGCGATGACGCTGGCGGTGATGGCCCTGTATGCCGACGGCCCCACCACCTTGCGCAACATCGCCAGCTGGCGCGTGAAGGAAACCGATCGCCTCACGGCCATGGCCACCGAGCTGCGCAAGCTGGGCGCGCAGGTGGAAGAAGGCGCGGACTTCCTGCGTGTCACGCCGCAGGCCGGAGCGCCCGCCTGGCGTGCCGGCTGCATCCACACCTACGACGACCACCGCATCGCGATGTGCTTCTCGCTCGCGGCCTTCAACCCCGCCGGCCTGCCGGTGCGGATCGAAGACCCGAAGTGCGTGGCCAAGACCTTCCCGGATTATTTCGAGGCCCTGTTCTCCGTGACGCGTGTGCAGGCCACGCAGATTCCCGTGATCTGCATCGATGGCCCCACCGCCTCCGGCAAGGGCACCCTCGCCTCCCAGGTGGCGCAGCGCCTGGGCTACCACTACCTGGACTCCGGCGCCCTCTACCGCGTGACCGCCCTGGCGGCCTTGCGCGCCGGACTGACCCTGGAGCCCGCCCACGAAGCCGCGATTGCCGCTCTGGCCCAGGCCCTGCCCGTGCGTTTCGAGGGCGACCGGGTGCTGCTGGCGGGCGAGGACATCAGCGACGCGATCCGCACCGAAGAAGCCGGCATGAACGCCTCCCGCGTCTCGGCCCTGCCGGCGGTGCGCACCGCCCTGCTGGCCCTGCAGCGGGGCTTTCGCGCCCTGCCCGGCCTGGTGGCCGACGGGCGCGACATGGGCACCGTCATCTTCCCGGAGGCCCCCTTGAAGGTCTACCTCACGGCCAGCGCCGAAAAACGGGCCGAGCGGCGGCATAAGCAACTGATTTCAAAGGGAATTTCGTCTACAATCGACGCTCTTCGCGCAGACCTTGAGGCGCGCGACCTGCGGGATACCACCCGCGCCGTCGCCCCCTTGAAGCCCGCGCAAGACGCCCTCCTCCTGGACAACTCCGATCTCTCGGTGCTCGCATCGATCGAACACGTCTTGGCCTGGTGGTCGGGCAAACAGCCGTTCGGGTCCGGACCTACAGGGTCTGCCTGACCGGCTGCCAGGCCCACAACGCCCCTCTCGCGCGACAGCGCATTGGCGATGTGGATCGTTCACGTAACCGCGGCTTTGCCGCACTGAAACGCCGTCCCAGCCTTAGAAACCTCCGCAATGGTGCGGATGTGAAACCTGTGCGACGTGCAAGGAAAACTCCATGTCTGAATCTTTTGCCGCCCTGTTCGAAGAATCGCTGCAACGCTCCGAGATGCGTGCAGGCGAGGTGATCACCGCTGAAGTGGTCCGCATCGAACACAACTTCGTCGTCGTCAACGCGGGCCTGAAGTCCGAAGCCTATGTGCCGTTGGACGAATTCAAGAACGACAAGGGCGAGACCGAAGTCCAGGTCGGCGACTTCGTGTCGGTGGCCATCGACGCCATCGAAAACGGCTACGGCGACACCATCCTCTCGCGCGACAAGGCCAAGCGCCTCGCCTCCTGGATGAGCCTCGAGAAGGCCCTGGAGTCTGGCGAGTTCGTCACCGGCACCACCAGCGGCAAGGTCAAGGGCGGCCTGACCGTGTTGGTCAATGGCATCCGCGCCTTCCTGCCCGGTTCGCTGATCGACACCCGTCCGATCAAAGACCTGACCCCCTACGAGAACAAGACCCTCGAGTTCAAGGTCATCAAGCTCGATCGCAAGCGCAACAACGTCGTGCTGTCTCGTCGTGCCGTGGTGGAAGCCTCCATGGGCGAAGAGCGCGCCAAGCTGATGGAAACCTTGAAAGAAGGCTCCATCGTTCGCGGCGTCGTCAAGAACATCACCGAGTACGGCGCGTTTGTCGACCTCGGCGGCATCGACGGCCTGCTGCACATCACCGACATGGCCTGGCGTCGTGTCCGTCACCCCTCCGAGGTGGTGACCGCCGGCCAGGAAATCACCGCCAAGATCCTCAAGTTCGACACCGAGAAAAACCGCGTGTCGCTGGGCTTGAAGCAAATGGGCGATGACCCCTGGATGGGCGTGTCGCGCCGCTACCCGCAGGGCACCCGCATGTTCGGCAAGGTCACCAACATCGCCGACTACGGCGCCTTCGTCGAGCTCGAGCCCGGCATCGAAGGCCTGGTGCACGTGTCCGAAATGGACTGGACCAACAAGAACGTGGCCCCGATCAAGATCGTCTCCCTGGGTGACGAAGTCGAAGTCATGGTGCTCGAGATCGACGAAGACAAGCGCCGCATCTCCCTGGGCATGAAGCAGTGCAAGGCCAACCCCTGGCAAGAGTTCGCGCAAAACACCAAGCGCGGCGACCGCGTCAAGGGCCCGATCAAGTCGATCACCGACTTCGGCGTGTTCGTGGGCCTGGCCCAAGGCATCGACGGCCTGGTGCACCTGTCTGACCTGTCCTGGAACGAGCCGGGCGAAGCCGCGGTGCGCAACTACAAGAAGGGCCAGGAAGTTGAAGCCATCGTGCTGGCCGTGGACGTGGAGCGCGAGCGCATCTCCCTGGGCATCAAGCAACTCGACGGCGACCCGTTTGCCACCTTCACCACCATCAACGACCGCGGCGCCTTGGTGACCGGCAAGGTCAAGACGGTGGATGCCCGTGGCGCCGAGATCGACCTGGGTGAAGACGTGATCGGCTACCTGCGCGCTTCCGAACTCTCCCGTGATCGCGTGGAAGATGCCCGCAACCTGCTCAAGGAAGGCGACGAAGTCAACGCCATGATCATCAACATCGACCGCAAGGCGCGTTCGATCCAGTTGTCGATCAAGGCCAAGGACAGCGCCGACCAGCAAGAGGCGATGCAGCGTCTGTCCCAAAGCAACGAGCGCGAGGCCGCTGGCACCACCAGCCTGGGCGCTCTGCTGCGCGCCAAGCTCGACCAGGGCGGCCAGGGCTGATTGCCCGACCACCCTTCGGAAAACGCTGCACGGGGTTGACGCATGGTGATGACGAGGTCGGAACTGGTGGCGGAGTTGGCTGAGCGATTCGGCCACCTCACGCAAAAAGACACCGACTTCGCCGTCAAGACCATCCTCGACGCGATGACCGAGGCCTTGTCCAAAGGCCATCGCGTCGAGATTCGCGGCTTCGGCAGCTTTTCCATCAACCGCCGGCCGCCGCGTGTGGGGCGCAACCCCCGCAACGGCGAGCAGGTGGTGGTTCCTGAAAAACTCGTTCCCCACTTCAAGCCGGGCAAGGCCCTGCGTGAAGCGGTAGACGCCGGCAAGGTGGCCGCCCCACGGGCCACGCGCTGAGTGCGACACTTCAGCCTATGCGGCTGTTGACCTGGCTCCTTCGGGCCCTCATCTTTTTCACCCTCTTCGCCTTTGCGCTGAACAACCAGCAGGCGGTGTCGGTGCGTTGGTTTTTTGGTCTGGACTGGCAGGCACCGCTGGTGATCGTGGTGCTGGTGGCCTTTGGACTGGGCTGCGCGGTGGGCGTTCTGGCCATGGTGCCAGCCTGGTGGCGCCAGCGGCGCACGCAAGACCCGGCATGACCGAGTTCAACCTCACCTGGCTGCTCTTGCTGCCTGCCTTGGGCTTTGCCCTGGGGTGGCTGGCTTCCAGGCTGGACCTGCGTCAGGTGCGACGCGAAGAGCGCGACTCACCCCGCGCCTACTACAAGGGCCTGAACCTGCTGCTCAACGAACAGCAGGACAAGGCCATCGACGCCTTCATCGAGGCGGTTCAGAACGACCCCGACACCACCGAGCTGCACTTTGCGCTGGGCAACCTGTTTCGCCGGCGCGGCGAGTTTGAGCGCTCGGTGCGGGTGCACCAGCACCTGTTGTCACGCGCGGACCTCAGCAGTGCCGACCGCGACCGTGCGCAGTACGCCCTGGCGCAAGACTACGCCAAGGCCGGCTTGTTTGATCGCGCCGAAGCGGCCTACCGTGCCTTGGAAAGCAGCGCGTTTGCCAACGAAGCCCACCGCGCTCTGCTGGACCTTTATGAACGCTCACGCGAGTGGGTGCAGGCCCATGAGATGGCGGCCAAGTTGGAAGCGGCCGGTGCCGGGTCTTATGCCGCGCGCATGGCGCACCACCTGTGTGAACAAGCGCAGGAGCGTGCAGCTGCCGGCAACATGAGCTTGGCCTGGCAGCTGCTGGAGCAGGCGCACCACACCGCACCCATGGCCGCGCGTGCCGTGGTGATGATGGGCCAATGGCAGGCGCAACAAGGGCACCCGGAACAGGCGTTGGCCACCTGGGGGCGCCTGCTTGAGCTGCCCCAGGCACCGGTGGCCTTGGTGGCCGACGACATCGTGCGCTGCGTGCAGCCGTCTGGTGGCGTGCTGCTTGAGCGTGCCCTGCAGCTGCTGCGCCAGGCCTATGCCGAACAGGAGAGCCTGGTCGTGCTGCAGGCCATCAACACCTTGGCCCCGCAGGACGCTGGCCCAGCCCTTCAGGCTCACTTGGCTCGGCAACCCAGCCTGTCGGCCGCTGCGGCGGTGCTCAAACTGCCGGCAGAGCAATGGCAGGAGCAGGGTTTGAAACCGTTGCGCGAGGCGCTGGAACGCAGCGCCCTGCCCCTGCAGCGCTACCGGTGCGCAGCGTGTGGCTTTGAAGCCCAGCGCTACTTCTGGCAGTGCCCCGGCTGCCTGAGCTGGGACAGCTACCCACCGCAGCGCATCGAGGAACAGTGACGCTCAGGGCCAAGGGCCAGACTCTGGCCCCGTGATCTAGGCTCAGACCAGCCCTGCGGCCTGTGAAACCCGCTGCACGGCCGAAGCCACCGCTTCAAAAGACGGCTGCTGGCCCTTTCCACCCAACGATGCGCCCGGCCCGTTGCCGGTGATGCCGGTCAGGCCCGGCTCATGGTCGCAATAGATGCCGACCACCGGCCGGCCCAGCGCGGCGGCCACATGCGCGAAGCCCGTATCCAGCCCCACCACCAGGCGTGCACCGGCCAACACAGCCGTGGCTTCCTGCACGGTGAGAAAAGGGGGCACCCAGGCCTCGCAGCCTTGCGCAATGCGCTGCGCCATGGCCTGTTCGGGCCCGCTGCCCCACAGGACCACAGGCTTTAGCCCTTGAGCCCAAAAGCCGCGGCCCAAGGCCTCCCAATGGTGTTCCGGCCAGTGCTTTTCTGGACGGCTGGCATTGGGAATCAAGACCACATAGGGCTGTCGCAACTCCGCTCGAGGATCGGGTTCCACCTGCTCCAGTCCGAAGTCGGGCGGGGGCACGGTGGTGTCAGGGTTGGCCAGGCTGGCCTGGGCGGCCAAAGGAACAAGCCCCGCTGATGACAAGGCCGCTTCTGCCAGCAAACGGCAGCGTGTGACGGCATGCAGCTGGGGCGACACCGCGCAACGGTGCGCGTACAGGAGGCTGGCCAAAGGCTCGCGAATGCTGTGCCGGTCGTAGCCGGCCACCGGCACACCGGCACGGCCGGCCCACACCGCGCTTTTGAGCAGGCCTTGGGCATCGATCACCAGGTCGTAGCGCTCAGCCCGCAAGGCATCGACCAGGGCCCCCATGGCCTGCCAGGTGGCGCGCTGGTGCAGGTGGCGGCGCCACTTGCGCCAAGGCAGCCGGTGCACCTGGGAGACCGCGCGGTGCAGGCCCGGCAGGGCCGCAAAGGCAGGCTCCACCAACCAATCGATTTGCGCCTGTGGACACAGGCGCTGCAGGTCGCTGGCCATGGGCAGGGCGTGCACCACATCGCCCATGCTGGAGGTCTTGACGATCAGCAGCTTCAACGCTTGGCCGCTTCCGCCACCAATACGGGGTTGAAACGCGGGTCGTTGTACATCTTGAACTGGCGGTACACCTTGAAGTACGCACGCCCGGCCAGGCTGTCGGCCAGCAAGGCGTCTAGGCAGGCGGCCAGGTCGCGGCGCTGCTCTTCCAGGCGTTCAAGCTTGACGCGGCTGGCCGCTCGGTGGGCCTCGTCCACATCCTGGCGTTGCGTTTGCTGTCGCATCGCATGCGCCTTCAGCGCCATGATGGACAAGCGGTCCACCATGCTGCCGGCGGTTTCGCTGTTGAGCCGTGCACCGGCAGGCGCGCACGACTGTGGCGCGTCGCTGCGGGCGGACTGCGCATCCACCAAGCCCAGGGACTGCAGCAACCACTCGTCCACGCGCTCGGTGGCGTCGTTGCGCGCCTGGTTGTAGCGGTCAATGGCCCGCTTGTTGGCGGCAATGTCGGCGTCGGCCACCTGGGTGCGCCGGGCCAGGTCCTCTTCGGCCCACAGCAGGCTGTTGTAGCGATGGTTGGTACTGACCCAATGCCACAGTGCTTCGGGCGCAGTGGCGTTGCTGGCGGCCGCCTGGGCCACGGCGGGGTTGGGTTCGGCGGGCGAGGGCCAGCCGGCCTGGGCCAGCAAGCGGTCCTGCAGGGCCAACACATCGGCCGCCCGCAATGGGGGGGCTGGGGTGGGGGCAGAAGAGGCCATGGCGCGTCGTTTTGTATGATGAAGCGAGGATTATCACGGGTGCGATGCCGCACCGATCGATGCGGCCCCACTCCAGCTTGCCCCCCAACCGACTGCGCGTGATGCACGTGGCCAGCGGTGGCTTTTCCGGCGCCACACAGGTGGCGCTGGACCTCACCATGGGTGGGCAGGCGCATCACGACACCCTGCTGGTGCTGCGCCACAAGCGCCGTACACCCATGGCGCGTGTGCAGGCCCTGCGCGAGCAAGGCGTGCCGCTGGAACTGGTGACGGGCTGGAACCACCTGTCCACGATCCGGGCACTGCGCCAGCTGTGCCAGCGCTGGAAACCCGACGTGGTGGTGGGCCACGGTTTCCCCGAACACCTGCTGGCCCGCTGGGCCGCCAAGGCCGCGGGAGTACCGGTGCTGGTGCAGGTTGAACACAATATGCGCGAGCGCTACAGCGCCTTCAAGCGTTGGCAGGTGCGGCAGCTGGCACCGCACACCGCGGCCTTTGTGGGCGTGTCCGATGCAGTGTCGGGGGTGTTGCGCGACATGGGGTTGCCCGCCCAACGGGTACGCACGGTGCGCAACGGCACGTCGCTGCTGCCCTTCGAACAAAGCGAGGCGCACCCTTGGCATGAACGTGAACCCGCGCTCTTCATGGCCGCGCGGTTCGGCGCGCAAAAGGACCACGCCACCCTGATTCGAAGCCTGGTGCCCCTGGCCCGCGACCACGGCCTGCGCCCAGCCCTGCGCCTGGCCGGCGGCGGCTCGGCGCGCCACCTGCAAGCGGCCATGGCCCTGGTGCAGGAACTGGGGCTGCAGCAGCAGGTGAGCTTTCTGGGCCACCGCAGCGATGTGCCGCAACTGCTCATGCAGCACCAGGTGGCCGTTCTGAGCACGCATTACGAGGGCTTGCCGCTGAGCCTGGCCGAAGCCATGGCCGCGGGCTGTGCCGTGGTGGGCTCGGATGTGCCCGCGGTACGGGAGACCTTGGGCGACGGACGCTGGGGCTGGCTGGCCCGCGGCGGCGACCCGCAGGACTGGGCGGACACCCTGGCCGCGCTGTGGCGCGACCCAAAAGCCGCTGCACACAAGGCACAGGAGGCCCGCGACCATGCGCGGGTGGCCCTGTCGCGGCACCAGATGGTGCAGGCCTACGCCCACCTGTTCGAGGAGTTGAGTGGGCGGGCGGCAGGACGGCCGTGGCTGAGCGTGCTGATACCGGCACACAATCCCGGGGCCTATTTGGAAGGGGCTTTGCAATCGGTAG
>JACCDJ010121041.1_pt1 | contig 11428 bp, 8 predicted proteins | sample 7444481 | NCBI WGS metagenome assembly JACCDJ01 (sample SAMN15323435, study PRJNA562643) | freshwater metagenome | isolation source: river surface water | place: USA:Blue River Watershed | collected 2017-08-15 | reverse complement strand
TACCCTGGTTACAAACGTCTAAATAGTAACCCGCGTTAAACCTAGACTTATCAAGTACAGAATTAAAAACTCCCGGCCCAGTTAAGTCGTAAACATTGTCGGATGAACCAAGATCAATATTGTTTTGAACTTGAGTTGCAATCGCTTTAATCGATGGGTGATTCGGCTTTGCGGCGATAAAGTAATTACTAATTTCACCAGTTTTGGTTCTTAAGAATAATTCGGAATCATCGGGTTTTATAATGCTACTCAAGGGCCTCACGAGGTGGGCGTCTATATCCATATAAACGCCCCCAATTTTCTGCAAAATTAGCAATCTCCAGAAATCCGCTTGGGCAGCACCGATTTGCAGCCTGTTATACGCACGGAAGACCTCAGGCGAAAAATTTTCACGAATGTATTTGCTACGCTCGTCTGTCACCATAAATCGGTAAGAAAAGCTCGGGGACATCAAGCGATTAAAGAGGTAATTCAGGTAGACTGGCAACGATACATCACGAGTGTAATTTGTCTGCCAAATAATTCGAGGTATCTGAAAAGTCTCGGCACCCGGTCTCGAAGCTACAATTGGACCTGATTCAGTCGGAAGTCTAAATCGTTTCTTAGGAAAAAATACATGAAAGCCATAACAGCAAACCTTGGTGAGGTTTGCAATAATTTTTATAACCGGACGATACATTCTGTTGATACGCATATGGCACTCGAAACAGATTCTTTCTTTAGCTGAGAAAACGGACTGTCGAAAACACCTAAAGATGCAACTTTCACATCATACCTCGATTATTGCCGCAAAATATTTTCTGCGTTACCTATTGCGTCCAAGGGCTATGTTTTCTCGCAGAATCATCTGCGGGCAGCGCAGCTACGCTGATGCAGGTCAAGACTTATTTACTATCTTACTCCACGACAAAAAACGCTCAGGAACTTACGTTGAGATCGGCGCGCAGGATCCCATCAAGAATAGCAATACATATTTACTTGAAACTGATTTCCAGTGGCGAGGAATCTCATTTGAATGGCGCAGAGATTTTTATTTGTTTTTCAATTGGAGACGTCAAAACCGCTGTGTACAAGCGGACGCTACAACTTTTGATTATGCTAGTGAGTTTCGGAGGGTTAATATGCCCGCCAATATTGACTACCTTCAGGTCGACATAGAGCCTTCAGAGTCAACTTTAGCGGCCCTAAAAACGCTCCCACACGATAACTATCGTTTTTCTACTATTACTTTCGAGCACGACATCTATCAAAGCGGAACGTATTCAATGATAGAGTCCCGAAGGTTTTTGCGCGAGCGCGGCTACTTTCTTTTCGCGGAGAATGTAAAAATACGTGGGCTTCCGTTTGAAGATTGGTGGATTGACCCAAATATTTTTAAGTCTTATTTGACTCGTAGTGAGCCGGTATACCGTGACACGGAATACGAGGATGTCATAGATGGTCTTTTAAACAACCGTTCAGGGAGGGACTAAACTGATGCAATTCTTCACAGATTTAAAAATTCTCGCGCGATCGCGATCGCTTCAGTTTACCCAAGCTCGCAAGCCTCGGAGAAACACCGAACATGAAAGAATATGCACTTTTAAGTGGAGAGGATTTCCCGTTTCTTACCGCTCAGGAACAAGCGACGCAGGGTTAATTTACGAGATCCTAATTCGGAATCCGAAGAAGGCCGAATACCGAGTAAACCCTGCCGTTCAGCCGAAAGTTGTTTTAGATATCGGGGCGAATATCGGTGTTACAGCGCTTTGGCTTCATAATCAGTTTCCTGACGCAAAGATCTATTGTTTTGAGCCAGTGACAGAAAATATCAAACTTCTTAAAAAAAATACTGCATCGATAGAAAACATTACCGTACTTCCTTTTGCCCTAGGCGATAAGGCAGCGCGTGTTCCGATCTATGCCAACATCGACGATCAGAATAAAGGTGGCTACTCCATTCATCGGAGAAAAACAGATCCGATGAATCTCGGGAACATGGGCGATCCCAGCACCATCATCGATGTGCGGATCGCTAGCGAAGTCCTTCGCGAGATGGGCGTAACACAGGTAGACCTCATCAAAATTGACACTGAGGGTAATGAGTACAGTATCTTAAGCAGTATTCCGGAAGAGACTCTTTCCTCATGCGCTTGGATAATGGGCGAATTACATGGCATTCAAACTTTTGAAACACTTGCCTTATTAAATAAGTTTTTTAGATTGGGGCTCAAGAAAACCTGCGACAGCGAAGTCTTTACGTTCGAAGGTCTAAATATTAAATTGCTGCGTGATGGGAAATATCGGTTGACTGACGGAAAATATCTGAAGGAGAGGTGTTGAACCGTCGCTTTTCCAGGCCAAATTACATGTAATTCTGTAGTATGATCTTAACTCGTTAGTCTCATGGGTTGCTTCCCGTTCGTTAAGCTAAGGTTAGTTAGCACTGACGATATGCCGCCTAAATTTATCCTCCGTTTCTGGGAATTGAGATTCGCATGACCTCCGGCTTTTTGATGCTCGTAGGATTATTTCTCGGTCTTGCTTTGGGAAAAATGATCTATCAAAACAGATACCGTAAAAAGTATCGGCAAGAGCATATGAACTCTTTAAATTGTCATTTTCTACCCAGTAATAGAACCGAATTCTATGCCGTCACCATAGCTACTGATATCAGCCCCCAATCGAAGCGATTGCTCGAGTCGCTTCATCGAAATAACATAGAGGCGAGCATCCTAGCAGTCGGTTGTAAGTGGCAGGGATTTGGAAACAAAATCTTTTGGCTTCGGGAGTATTTCGCAACATTAGATCTGCTAACCGATTCAGATCCGATTATTTTGTTTGTTGACGCTTATGATGTTATTAACTTGGCGCCAAGAGCAGAGTTGCTTGAGAAGTTCCGCTCGTTTGATTGCCCTATTGTAGTCGGGGCAGAAAAGAATTGTTGGCCCAACCCCGCTCAAGCACCCTTATTTCCGAATCAAGAAAAACCTTATCGGTTTTTAAACGCTGGCTGTGTAATGGGATATAAATCTGCCATTAGCAGTTGTATAGCTGGATTTTCGATTTCTCCGATGGATAGCGAGCAGGGGGCGTGGACAAAAGCGTTTCTCTGCGGTGAGAATAAGATAAAAATTGATTACGATGGAAAGCTTTTCTTTAATCTACATGGAGCGGATTTGTCTGATTACGAAGCAACAGGCACAGAAGGCGGACGATGGAGGTTAACGCACTCCCGAGAGACTCCCTGCATTATTCACGGCAACGGCCCCTCTGGAAAGGTTTTAGACAGCATTTATCCGATGGATGCTCGGAAATTAGGCTGAGGTCAACCCAGAGAATGTGTGGCCTTTTTTTTTCAAATACCCAGCGGCCTTTTTCCGAGGAGGCGGTTCGCGGGTTCTGCGCGCAGATTGCGAGGCGCGGTCCAGATGGCTCCAAGATTGTCCTAGCCCGTACTAAGTCAGACAGGCATCTTGCTTTCGGGCATTTTCTACTGGATGTCTCGGGTATGGGCGTCACTCAACCGATATCGTGGTCGAGTAAAGTGGGTAGCGGTCTATTACTCTTTAATGGGGAGATCTACAACCACAAGGACTTAAGTTTCAAGAAATATTCAGATAGCGAGGCTCTTCAAGCGGCGATTGAGAGGTTCGGCGATTTGGTTATCGATCAGATCGATGGAGAGTTTGCAATACTTCTATGGGATACAAATACCGAGACATTAACAGTAGCCGTAGATCCTTTTCGTACAAAACCCCTTTTCCTGGGTAGGGGGCCATCTCCAAGCGATTTTGGAGTTGCTAGCTACAAATCGGCGCTTAAGTTTGCGGGATTCCAAGACATTACTTGTATCCAACCAAATTCTAGCTTGAGGATTAAGAGTAATGGTTTGTCATTAAGCATTGAAGAGCGGCATCCCTCTGGGATTATTTTTTCCTGCCTCCAGACAGTGAACTCTTATGATCGATGGATTGATACATTTATCGAAGCGGTTAAAAAGCGTGCTACCCACGGAATAGGGATTCCATTAGTGTGCCTATCCTCCGGGTATGATTCCGGTGCTATTGCACTTGCCCTAAATCTTCTAGAGATACCCTACCGAACCATCTCGATCCTAGGCGGAGAAAACGAGGCACTCGTAAGGCAGAGAATCTCAGTGAACTCGGCTGTTTGTATGGAGGAAATCGTAATCGAGGGGCTGTCTTCAATTGCCCAGTCACAAATCATGAAGCAACTTTCAGAGTGTGTTGAATCACTATATTATTCTGGAGGCAATAATATCCCACTTGCAAGCGATGGTGGCGCTGTAGGGATGTTCGCAATTGCGGAGATGGCTCAGAAATTAGGAACCACGTTCTGTATTTCGGGATCGGGTGCCGACGAGATTATTTCCGACTATGGTTACGACGGCAAAAAATTTACTTCTAATTCAGATTTTGGCGGGAAGTTTCCGAGTAATCTTGCCTCGATCTTTCCGTGGCCTAACTTCTACGGTAAAACGCAACGCGATTATCTTTTCAAGGAGGAGATCGTACTCGGTTACCACGGTATTGAGGGACGCTACCCATTTTTAGATTCTGCCTGTGTACAGGCGTTTTTAGAGCTTTCCGAGAGCCTCAAGAACAAAGAGTACAAAGCCCCTATTGCGCACTTCCTTCGTTCCAATGGCTACCCGTTTGAAGAAAACAAGAAAAGGGGCTTTTCGCCACAGACACCGAAATTGCGTCATAGACTTAAGAAACTATTTCAGTAATTCTCTGGAAAATCAATGAACTGCAATCGTTGATTTTCAAAGTTAAGCATTCCCAACAAGCACGGTTTGAACGATCGATAGCTGTCATCCACGGTCTCGTAATCGAACAGTCGGATACAGTAGATTGAAGTCTAGGAACTCATGTTTTACCTGGCTGGAAACACAGAATTTTATAAAACTTATTCACAATATTAAATCTTTTTCTATTTACTAAGATGGGTACTTTTATCTCGCGCACGCGATTGGATGATTTGTTAATTGCTTCGAGCGGATCCGGGACGATCTCGAAACCTTTGGAATGAAAGTATTTTATATTTGCTCAAAAGGTTTTGATTATATCCAGGACCTTACTTACTCAGGGCTGGTCAGGACATTAGGCGCCCGCAGTATCCGCGATTATCCATGGAATAAAAAATATCATCTCAATTTTTGGTCTTATCCAAAAAACATTGGTTATAGATCGGATTTACTAAACTTAAAGAATTCTCTGCCCGTTGACCAAGCGGACGTTGTAATCGTCGCGTCTGCTAAAGCCGACGCATTCTACACTCTCAGAAAAATTATTTCGAAAATTCCTCGAACGTCAAGATTAATACTGCTTGATGGCGGCGATAGCTTGGAACTCTGTGGTGATCTACGTAGAGATGATGCTCACTTTTTGTTCGACCAAGTCGAGTCAATTCGGCCCTTTGACCTTATATTCAAACGAGAGATGCATGAGGGTCATGCGTATCCCGAGAGGATAGTTTCCTATCCTCTTACATTTGGCGGAAAGCTTAGCGTAAGGCCAGCATTTAAGAAATATGACGTTGCGTTTTGGGGCGTAGAGAGCACGCCGATGCGCACTGCGGCATTGACACAACTCGAGCCGCTGTTTGACTGTCATCGCAATGGCACCAGGCGTGGGTACTCATTGAGCAATTATGATCGAAGGGGTGAAAACTACCTGGATGCTCTATCTGAGTGCAAAATCGCGCTGAATTTTCGAGGCGTTGGGGATGACACGCTAAGATTTTGGGAAATTCTGGCAGTGGGTAGCTTTTTGCTCACAGAGCGCCCGAGGCTTAATCTATCTAAGCCTTTTGTAGATCATAAACACTTGGTTTACTTCGACGACTTGGGGGATTTGTTAGAAAAGTGTACCTATTACCTTAAGCATGACGAAGAGCGGGAAACTATTGCGAGATTAGGGCATGAACATTTTTTGCAGAATCACACCTTAGAGCATAGGGTTAAGTTTCTTCTAGAGTCGATTGCAAGTCTTAAGGAACAGCCCATCAAGGTCTATCCATCGCGTAGTGAAACACGGGCCCTAATGAGTAACGAAAGTCAAGCCATCGGGATTAAGTATCCACAAAAGGATGAGCTAAAGAGAATTTGTTTAATCATGTTTGGTCTACTGGGCGATGTATTAATTAGGACCCCCCTTTTGCGAGAATTGCGCACTCTTTACCCTGATGCAGAAATAACAGCTTTTGTGGACCAATCCGGTCGAGATGCACTCTCGTTATCTCGATTGGTTGACAAAGTCGTAGTCGTCAACCGATCAAAACGGTTCGCTCGCATTGATGTATTGAGCAAGCTTCGATTTTTCGCCAAGATTCGGTTCGGATCCTTTGACCTGGTTATTGACCTCTATATGGGACGCTCGAGTCAACTGCTGACAAAATGTAGCGGGGCGGCCTATCAAATCTTTGCTGGCGTTGAGGTCACAAGATTTAAGAATGGAAAAAATACATATGTAAATTCTAAAAATTTCAATTTCCTCAACCCCCACCACCTAGGATGCCAATTTCTGAGGGCGCTCTTCTTTCTGACTCCCGATAGACCAAATCTGTGTACGCGCCCAGAAGTGGATGTCGGCCGCCTGCAATTTGACGCCAATAAATCAACCACAAACCGGGACTTCATCAATAAGAGTTATTTTCTTGTATCTATCGGGGCTGGAGACAAGAGAAAGATTCCAGAGTTAAACACGCTCGCTAAATTATGCCTCGTCATATATGAAGAGAAAGGGCTTAAACCCCTAATAATAAAGAATCCTGGAATGGAGTATTTGCAGCAGTCTTTTAGCAATGAATTGACGAGTCTAGGCGTGCCTTTCCGCAAAGCGGACTTTCTGGATTTAAAGGCGATTGCGGCGCTAATGCTATCGGTACGTTTTGTTATAGTTCCCGATACTGGTTTACTTCATCTTGCTATTGGTCTTAGAGTGACAATCATGGCATTTTTCCCCTACACGAATCCAGAGTTGGTGCGCCCAGATGCAGAGAACTACATTTCTATCTTCGAACCAGATACCTCAAGCAAGCCTATTCCTGGACTATTGCCCTATGGAATAGGCACCCCATCAATTGATAATCTCTTGCGAATGACCTTGTCCTTCCGGAATCAGATCTAGGATGCCGGTGCCTAGGTTGCTACCTTTTACTGGTTTATCTGCCGTTCAGATAAGCGCTTACACACTCATTTTTCTTTTTCCGATTCTCGGAAATACGGTCAAAAGCTGGACAGGGGCTATCTTTGGTCTGCTTGTTATCGCCACGCTTTTTTATCTCAAACACACGAAGCCGACGCTATCAAAAAGAGAAGTAACTCTTTTGATGATTGTGCTAGCCATTTTTTCCGTAACTACTGTCTCTAATATAGTGAATGGCTGGGATTACGCGCAAACTAGGGGTCTCGGGGTTTACCTCAGGTGGTTATTGTTCATCCCAATCTACTGGGCGATTCGGGACCTTCCAAAGAGTTTTTTTTGGCTCGCGAACGGCACTGTGATAGCAACTTTCGTTTTATTTTTCCAGAGCTTTTACGATGTTTATTTTCTAAAGACAGGTCGGTCCTATGGTGTCTACGATAGTCCAGGACTAGTCGGTGTTCAGAGTCTGATATTTACAATCACCCTCATAGGCGCGACGGTTATACATAAAAACAGCAAGAAATTAACCATGATTTATTGTCTCGGCGGCATAGCAGCGCTAGGGAGCTTGTTCTTGTCGGGATCTCGCTCTACATATTTTTTAATTGCACTTCTTGTGCCGTGTCTGATACTTATCTTCTTTACTCTTAAGAAAGCACTGTTGATCGTCAGTTTAGTAACGTTTTCAACTGTTCTCTTCTATTCAAATAATGACTTTTTTAGCAGCCGAGTTCAGAGCGGTCTGAAGGAAACTCAGGATTATTTCCGTACTTCCAATCCTTCTTCTATGACCCACGGTAGCGTTGGTACTCGACTTGAAATGTGGAAAGTATCCGTGCTGATTGCAAAAGAGAACCCGATCCTAGGGGTAGGTTGGCGCAACTTCCAAAAGAGCACAAAACCGTTCGTAGATCAAGGATTGGTCTCAATTTCTGCTTCTCAACACCCTCACCCGCACAACATGTATCTTGAGTTTCTTGTAACCACTGGCTTGTGTGGCCTACTTTTAATCACGACATTATTCATTCATGCAGCGCACACCGCATACCAATCAGCCACAAAGAACCCAATTACCGGAAAGCTACTGCTGACTTTTGTTCTTGTCTTTGTTTTTAATGGCATTAATGAGGGGGGGGCATTTTCTTATGGGAACGCCTTGTCTTTTTTCCTGGTTTACCTTGCGGTTTTTTCTCAACAACACAATCCAAGTCTGAAACCGACAACCCGCGGCGTGCTAACCACTGATCTTTTGTCCTTGTTTCATCATAGATTTCTTGATTCCGTTTGCTCAGTGAGTAAGATCTCTCATGCCACAAATGAAAGATGGGTGCGAGAAATTTAATGTTTTTAATTTCGTATCCAGCCCTAATAAACCTCCACTCGACGTCCGAATCCTCGCCGATACCAGGTGCCTCATAATCCTCATTAAATCCGTTTATATCAATTAACGCGCGCTTCGAACACGAAAAATTGCAGCCGACAATACTCAAGTATCGATGTTTAGCGAGCCTATGCAGAGCTCTCGAAAAATATCCGGATTCTGGGTTTTTAACTCCATCCATCACTAGAAGAGGAAGTGCTATGCTGTACAGGAGACGATTTGCTAAAGTTTTGATGCTTGACGGCGACTTGATCAAAATTTGCGAACTTTTTCGACCCAACTCTACTCGCCGTCCAGTACAAATTAGATATTTCCTTGCTTCTTTGATGTGCGATTCAACGAATCGAGGATGCGGCACGCAATCTCCATCAATAAAAATCAAGAGATCTGAGCTCGATCGTCTTATTGCGGAGTTGAGGGCCTTATTCTTTCTAAAGCCGAGATCTGGATGGTTTAGGTGGTAAAGGTTATAGCCTAGATCGGATCGTAAGATTTGAATTAAAGACGCAACTACGGGGTCTTGGCCATCTTCAGAAACTATAACCTCAAAGTCGTTTCGACTCTGATATTTCAGCGACTCTAGAATGCAGCGCAGGTTATCTAAATTCTTATAAACAGAAATAATCAGAGTTGCTTGAGGCCCGTTACTTATCCTTGGTTCTTCAGTTTTCATCGCGTTGCGACTCTATCTTTAACTTTGAGTAGAGTGTTTGATACAGCCCGTACTTCTCTATCAGCTCATTGTGCGTACCTTTCTGCACTATATTTCCACCATCAATTACGACAATTAAATCCGAGTCGACGATTGTTGTTAGCCGATGGGCGACCACGATTGTTGTTCGGTTTTTTCTCAGCCTATCGATAGCTTGCTGGACGGCAATTTCTGACTGTGTGTCCAAGGCTGAAGTAGCTTCGTCGAGCAATAAGATGGAGGCATTTTTTAGAACCGCTCGGGCAATAGCTATCCTTTGTCTTTGTCCGCCCGAGAGGCGCACCCCCCTATCACCAACCTGTGTTTCAAGACCGTCGGGCAGGGTTGAAACGAATGAAGTCAAATAAGCAGCACTAACGGCATTAAGGATCTCTTCATTGGTACATGAAGGGCGGCCGTAGGCAATATTATTTCGAATCGAATCGTTAAACAGTACGACATCCTGGGATACAAGAGCAATTTGCTGTCTTAGCGAAGTTAATGTTAGGTTTTTTATGTCAATGCCATCAATCGTGATGCTCCCTGACTCAAGTTCATATAAGCGGGGTAGAAGCGCGAGTAGTGATGACTTTCCGCTTCCTGATGGCCCAACTATTGCGTAGGTCTTACCGCTTGGTATCTTCAGGCTAAAGTTGGTTAACGCGTGAGAGTCCCTTGTAGCGTAGCGAAACGTTACATTTATGAACTCTACTTCTCCGGTTGACTGGTTAAGAGTAAGGCGTCCCGAATCACATTCGGGCTCTTCGTCAAGGAGGGCGAAGAGCCCCTCCGCCGCTGCTAGCCCCCGTTGGAGCTGAGAATTGGTTTCGGCGAGATGGCGCAGTGGATTTAGCATCATAATCATGGCAGTGATAAATGAGACGAAGTCGCCGATTGTTGCGGTGCCCAGCCGAGCTTGAATTAGGGCTATGGTCAACACGGTAGCCACGCCCAGTGACGCGATCAGTTGTGTAATAGGAGATTGCAATGCGCTCGCAATTGCTAAGCGCATGCCTTGACCTCGATGGTCGGCGTTGACGCGCTCGAACCTCATCTTCTCGTGTACTTGGCTCCCAAATGTTTTAATGACGCGATTGGCGGCAATCGCTTCTTCCACAGTGGACGTCATATCTCCGACTGTTACGAGATACTCCTTTCCTACACGCCTCATTCTCTTTGAAAACTTCTGAGTCATATAGACAAGCGGAGGCAGTAGGAGCAGAACGACGAGTGTGAGTTGCCAGTTGATCCAAAACAGCCAAATCGTCAATCCAATTAGCACCAAGGAGTCTCTGACAATAACAGTTGCGACATTGGTTGCTGCTGTCAACACCATCTGAGCATCGGAGAGTATTCTGGAGATTAAATGTCCGGCGGAGTGCGAATCAAAGAAGGTGGATGGAAAGGAGATCAGCTTTTGAAATAGCTCGGTGCGGATGTCGCGCAGTACATTCTGGGAAATTAAATTCATCCCGTAGTTCGCGATAAAACTTGCGACCCCACGCGTTAAAAAAATCCCGATTATGCCTATGGGGGCCCACCAAAGCTCGAATTGCTCCCCCGGAGAGAACCCTTTATCCATCAATGGCTTCATCATCGCTGGAAATGCGGTCTCTGCCGCCGCGATCACGACCATTGCAAGCGAGGCGACTAGAAATATTCCCCAATACCGTAGGGAGTAGTTGAGGAGGCGTCTAAATAGGGAGGCTGAGGACATTTGTTTCCAAGGGCTGGGCCGGCTTCAGGTTTACCCAGGAAAAATCTTGCTACAAGCGAATCCGCTCAGGCAGAGGCAAAGTTTGTTTAACTTGTAGTTTACACTAGCTAAAAATAGCTAGCGCACACTTACAATTTGTTTGATAAAAACAACGAACTGGTCAGCCTAAACAGCGGATTAATTAAATTTCCTTGATCGGATTAGACCCCAGACGACACAATCTCAAAACCAGGCGGGAGAACCTGCTTGCGATGGGGGGGTGTACTAGCACCTGTCCATTTAATCCAAACTCTTAGGAGATTTTTAATGAAGAAGCATCTTATTGCTGCTGCCGTAGCCGCTGCTGTTGCAGTGCCTGCGATGGCCCAAAACGTGACAATTGGCGGTGTCCTGGATATCAGTCCCCACTCTGATCGCAAGATCACTCAGGGAACGGCAACCCACAAGAACACCGGTTCAGGTAATGAGGCAGTTTTCGGTCAATC
>JACCDJ010382004.1_pt1 | contig 11434 bp, 10 predicted proteins | sample 7444481 | NCBI WGS metagenome assembly JACCDJ01 (sample SAMN15323435, study PRJNA562643) | freshwater metagenome | isolation source: river surface water | place: USA:Blue River Watershed | collected 2017-08-15 | reverse complement strand
TGCATAGTGTATTGTAGCTTCGATATTATCTACATTAATTGCTTCTCTAGGTACTTTGATTAATCTTGATATTTTACCTTCTAAGCTTACAAAGGGTAAATTAAGACCTATGTTCTTATATTGAGTAATGATCTCAATTTGCTCCATTTCATCAAAATCTTCTATAGTACCAGGATAGCTTTCTAAGATGTTTTTTATTTTTTTAGAGAGTATCTCTTTTGTATCTTTTTTGCTCTTATATAACTCACGATACTTTTCGACTTTTGGTGTACGAACTGCTTTATCAAGATTGATATAAATATCATTACTTGATACAGGAGGTGTAAGTCCAAATTGAATATAGTACTTATTTTTCAAGTCTGTTTCTAACTTAGCACTCTCAATTCTAATTTCATCATTAGACTCAAATTCATTTTTTGTTTCAAAACACCATTGCTTAAATAATTCTTCATTCTTCTCAAAATCGGATACAGATAATTTAGTAGAGTCATAAGGGACGGTTACATAATCTACATAACTTACTAATTTTTCATCTTGAATATCAGATGTTATTTTAGAAATTTGTTGGTATGTCAATTCGATTTCAATACCATCTTTTGATTTGAAATTACGAACTTTATCCTTAATCTCTTCTTTCTTAGATTTTTTAAAATTTGATAATTCAAGTTTAATTACTTCAAAAGGATTTAAATCTTTATCATTTACAGCTACTGCAAATACTTGGTGTAATTGTTTTTTTCTTATCTCTTCTTGTTCTTTTTGATATACTTCTCTTTTTTGAAGTTCTTCCGGTGTTAAAGGTTTTTCTTTAGAAATGTATTTCTTAATCTCGGTCATAGCTTCTGTTTGATCAAGAAAACTCTTTATAATATCAGGGAATGTTCTTCCTTTATATTGGAGAGCTTTAGTAGAAATACTCTTATAATTAGAAGTACCTACAAATTCTCTAATTCTTGTTACAGATTCAACATTTTCTGAAACACCTACTCTTCTACCATCTTTATCTTTTATTAATTGGTTCTGATCATTCATTGCAGTCTCAGAGATACTTGACGCTATTGTAAAGAGATGTGGCTTAGAATCTACAAGTTGTTTTGATTTCCATTGTGTTTCTCTGAAAGATTTTAATTTAGAAAACTTTTCTGTGTGTAATGCTTTCAAATATTTCACATCATAGAAAACACCATCTTTCATAAGTTTTTCTCTTGTTTGACCATGATAAGTGACAAGATTTGGTGCTTCAATATCATCTAAGTTAGCAAGTGATGTACTATTGATGGTCGCTAATACTTCTGTTGCATATGAATCATCGTTAATCAAAGTACCTAAGAAAAAACTATGGATGTTGTAATCCAAGGTTAGCTTACTAGATTTATTCTCTATTTGCTTTTTAATAGCAAACATTGACTTTTCTAATTCTTTTTTAGTTTCTTCATCTGCTGTTAGAATATCGTTCTTGATTGTAAAGGTCGATCTATTCAGAGTTACAATTTGGTTAATTTCACTATAAACAGTTTCAATGTACTTTTCTAAGGAAGGACCGTAGTAAACAAGAACTTCTTCTTTCTTTTCTTTTTCTTGCTCTTCTGAGTAAATGCTAGATTCATCTAAAGCAACAAAATTCTCATAAATTTCTAAATTGTCTTTGATTTCTTCTAGGCTGAGATAATCTTCATCAATAGTGCTTAAAGCTTTCTTTGCTGCCTTTTCTAATTCTTTGTCTTTGTTTTTTTTAGCTTCTTTGACAATAGACTTTAAAAGTTCAGTGCTTTCCTTTTTCTTTTCATCAGATCCATGTTGTTTTACCATAATATTTTCAGGTAAAACATTGTCGATATTTTTTTCTACAAGTTTCCCATCTTGTGTTTTTACTTTTGCTTTTAAAGTACCACCAAAAGCACCAATTAACATATGTAAAACAGCTAGTTCGGTCGCAGGTAATTGAGGTTGTGTTGCTCTTAAAAGATTTTTTACTGGTCTTACTTTTCGAGTAACTACAGCTTGCTTTTTTAATCTAGCTTTCTTCGCCAAAAGTCTTCCAAGTGCAATACTTAATTTTTTGTTTAACATTTTTCTTCCTTATTGATGTGGTTCATCTCTAAAACTTATAATATATAAAGTATAAACTTTCTATTGACAAAATACCTTTCATTGATTATACTATACCTATACGAACTAAAAATTCTTTGGCAATCTGACCTTGATCATAGTATCCCCTGTCCTTTATTGCCTTTACCTCTCTCGTTCATAAAGGTTATCCTAATATGAAAACATCATACCAAATTATTACCGACTTATTAGATTGGATTTCAACACTCGCTCCCACTATTGTAAACGAACCCGAAGTAGAGCAAATTGTTAAAGAAACCAATGCCACAGAAAGAATCCTTTTCAATTCTAAAGAGTTTTTATATGAAAAACTCAAGACCTTTCTGTTCAAAACCTTAATCCTTGACTCTAAAGTTAAAGTCAATCCAAATGACTATGAAGATATTGTTTCTGACTTCATGTGTTTCCTCGTAGAAAAAGATAAACTCAAAGACTACGAATTTAAAAAACTTAACTTTAATGCTGTCTATTTCCACTTCTCTCAATTCATTACTAGAGAAAAGTATTCTAATGCCCAAGATGTTCAAAGACGATTAGTTGATCGTGTTAGAACACAAGCAGAACAAATGTCCTTTAAAAAAGGTTTGCCTACTAAAGAGTTCATTCCAGAATCTACTTTTAAAGTTCTTGTTAAAAAAGATGAAGAAGGTAATTCCGAAAGAGATTTTGTTTCCGTAGAAAAATCTCCTGAAGAACATACTATCTCCAATACTACTACTCTTAATATGAATACTAAAATCCTTAAACTCTTTAAATCAGAATATGGCGAACAATGGAAACCTATGTTTGATATTTATAACCATAAACTAAATGAAACATATGAAAATTTCTCCGAATGGTCTAAAGAAGAAGGTATCTCTCTCCCCTCTCTTAAAAACAGATGGGGTAAAATTCAAAATCTTCTTAAACGAAAAGGTTCTGAATATCTACAATCACAACCATCTAAAGAAGATAATATCGAAATGATGAATAAATGGATTCTTAGTGGTTGCCCTAATTTAATTTAACCTTTTAACATTTTTATTCTATAATATAGGTATCTTCCATTCAATACAAGGATACTTATGAAAATTCGTTTTGTGTATACAATTCAAAAATCAAATAGTGAATACTATATCGGTGCTTGCACTTTAAACTCTTTACCTAACCCTTTTTATGGACAAAGTTCTTCTCCTGAATACTTACCCGATCTCGTTAAATCTCAAAACTACAAAGTCAATATCGTACAATACTGTTCTAATGCCCAAGAATTAAAATCTCTCTTAAAAACCACCATCCAACAATATTCAAATTGCCAAATCATTACTTCTATCCAAGAACATAAAGATAAAATCTCTAAATCTTTAAAAGAGAAATGGAATGATCCTACTTATGTAGATAAACAAAACCAAATTCGATCTTCATCTACATATAAAGAAAAATTATCCGTTTCTCGTAAGAATATGTTTATTCAAAAAGGTGAAGACATAGCAGTTCAAATGTCTTTTCTAGTTCGTAATACAAGGTGGTCTGATGATTCTAAAAGAGAAGAACAATCTCTGATATTAAAGAAAAAATGGGAAGACCCTGAATTTAGGGAGAAATTCATAAAGAGAGATTAATCTTGTTTTTTAGTTTCTTTTAATCTTTGCCTTCTTAATCTCTCAGCTTCTCTTTTTTTAGCTAACCTATCTTCTCTCTTTTTAGCTTCTCTTTGTTTCTCTCTATAAGTAACAGAGTTTTTATTCATCCTGCAAGCATCACTACAAAATCTTTTCTTTCTTGTAGGTTCTGCTACAAATACATTAGTACAAGAATGCCATTCACACTTGAGATATGTTGGTTTGTTCTTCAACTCAGATACTTTATCTCTTAATTTTTTAGCTTTTTCTTCTAATAAAGATGCTTCCAATTCTAATCTTTTAATTTCTTCTAATTCATCTTCTATCTTCTTAGGTACTTCTATCTTCTTAGGTACTTCTATTTTTTTAGGTACTTCTATTTTCTTAGGTACTTCAACTTTCTTAGCCTCTTCTATTTGTTCTGCTTTTAGTTTTTCCAATTTCATCTTTTCTCTTCTTATCTTTTCCATTTCTCTTTTTCTAGCTAGTTTGTTCTCTCTCTTAATAAGAGCTTCTTCTAATTTCTTAGCTTCTTCTAATTTCTTAGCTTCTTCTAACTTTTTAGCTTCACCTAACTTTCTAGCTTCTTCTAATTTCTTAGCTTCTTCTAACTTTTTAGCTTCATCTAACTTTCTAGCTTCTTCTAACTTTTTAGCTTCCTCTAATTTCTTAGCTTCCTCTAATTTCTTAGCTTCCTCTAATTTCTTAGCTTCTTTTAACTTTCTAGTCTCTTCTAATTTGTTAGTTTTTTGTACCTCTAATTTCTTAGTTTCTTTTTCTTCTTCAACAGTGAGTTTCCTTCCAGGACAATCATCATCTTTACAATATTGTTCTGATATGTCTAAAGAATACTTTTTGTTTTTACATTTCCATTTAGAACCATCCATAGAAATTCTGAAATCACATTTTTTATCTACTTTTGATATCTTACTTAATAATAGCTCCATAGGGTCTTTTTTGTTTTTACCTTCTTTCTTCTTTCTTTCTATTGTTTCTTCCATTACTTTCTTTTCAAGCTCTAATAATCTTTGTTCATCTTCTTCTTCTGTTAATTCTCTACCTGGACACCTAGAAAAATTACAAGTTTTCCATTCTATTGGTAATTTTCCTGATATTTGTTTAGTACAAGACCACTCTGTACCATCTTCTGAAAATTTCACCGGACAACGATTCTCAAAATTATCTCTAGCATCTTTCATATTTGTATCCTTATTTAAGATTAAAAAGTACCCCATTATACCAAGTTCTAACTTTTAATTCTAATCACTTCTTTAAATTCCTTCATTAAACTATTAAATTGTACTCTACTTATTTGCATTGCTTCATGATCAAAACTATACTTAGTATCGACATCTACTATTCTCTCTTTATTTGAAAAATCTATAAAATAGCAATCTTTACCTATTTTCCAACCAGGCATACCATTAAAATCATAATATTTAATTTCTACACTAGCTATTTTATTCTTTGTCGCAAGCATATTCTTTAAACCACTTTTGATTCTTGCATTATTATATATCAATTTTTGCTTTTCTTGTACTTCTATTAAAGTGTTACTTTCTTCTAATGTTAAGGGTCTATCTAGAATAGAACTTAACTTTCTTTCTATCTGATAATAGTGATGTGCTTCATTTTTTGCTATTACCATATCTATTAAAGAAATTTGTATTTCACAAGCAAAATCATTTGGTAATAACCATACAGTTAAGATATCTCCATACCCTACATTTAATGGATTTGTAAATCTATCTCTAGGTCTTATAGCTAATTCACATCCCATTTCAGACATACCTTTATAAAAGAGCTTATTAAATTCTTTTAATTGAGAACTATTTTCACAAACAAAAGTAGCTCGGATTATGTCACTTAAATATGAAATATCCTTATTAAAAACACTATGTACTTTTTCTATTGCTCTTGCTGAACTTTTAATGGGACCAAACATTAGTAATATATTCTTACCTTTTCTGATTCTTTCTTTATTTTTTATTAGATTCCCATTTTCATACAATAATTCACCAGATAAGAGTTTTCTTTGTTCGTCTTCTTCGACTTTGGTATATAAAGAAATGATGTTGTACCCATTAGTTTTAAAGAAAGCATCTAAACCAGTACCCATGTTTAAAACTTTTTTCATTAAGTCATTTGATTTTTTAACTTTTTCTGTTGGTTCATATTCAATCTCACCATCCTTATTAGTCCCTTTTGGCTTTTTGAAATTAAAATAATCGTTTACATTATCACTACCCTGAAATCCTAATCTAGGTAAGTCATTTATGTTAATCTGTTCTCCTTCTTTCGTTTTTATTGTTGAAGGTATATTAAATCCTAATTTTGGTTTTTTAGGGTTCAACAGATTATTAAAAAAATCGTATGTTGGGTAATCAACTAGATTCTTGTCTCTCTTGTTGGGGAATACTTTTTCAAAGTACAAGAAACTTGCCATACCTTTAGCAAATTTAACCATCTCTTTATACTTTGAAAAAGAGATGTGATTAAACATATCTGATTGTATCTTTGCTAATAAGAATAGTCTTTTATCTAAATGTTCTTTACGAACATTTCTTTGTTTATAGTATTTTAGATACATTTTCCTTGTATTAGGAGACTTACCTTTTTTTAAGATTAAAAAACATAAGAAAGCTAAACCTGTTGTTGAGTTCATATTCTCAGGTATCTGAAAGTATGAGTTTCTATCATACTCACTTATTACTATCTGATCCCCCTTAATCTCTTCTGTTGTTGATAATAATTCTTCCCATGATGGTATGTTCTTCAAAGATATCTTAAATGTATTCTGTAATAAAGGATAAAACATTGTCTTTATTCGAGTAAAATTATACTCTTCTTCATTCTTATCCAACTCAGATATGTTTAATTGCTCACTCATCTCTCTATTTTCTCCTTTTATCTACCCCTTTACTATAAATAACCTATAAATTACCCTTTACTTTTATACACCACTGTGGTATATATTTGTCCGTAATACGGGCTCGTAGCATAATTGGTTTTTGCAGCGCTCTCATAAAGCGAAGGACCTGGGTTCAACCCCCAGCGGGCCCATTATAATTATCTATTATACCAACCGAATACCCAACCTGATTCTAGGTGTTGGATGAGGTTAAGGTTTTGAGCTTCTGGATCTTTAATTTTCCAGTGTTTAGAGAAGAATTGGATATTTTTAGATTCGTTAGAGTTAGGGTTGTAGATACCTGCTGTTTTGCCTGCATATCTGTAACCTTCTTTAAGTTTAGAGAGAATATCATCTTTGTGAATTTCAATAATTTCAGTGGAGTTAGGCAAGTATAGGGGTTTTTTAGCTAGTCGTTCTAAAGATGCTTTTCCTATCTTTTCTTTGAACTCAGTAGACTCTCTAAATTCTTTTAAAGCTTCTTTAATTTTATCTTTAATCTCAGGTCTGTTTTTATAAGCTTCTTTAAGAGAAGCACTCATTTTATTTTTAGTTTCTATACTGAGAGACCTAATTCCACCATTACCACCGACTCTTAGATTATAAGTCATATCAAGTTCATCTTTATAGACTTTAATAACATCTTCATTGACTATATTAGCCTCACCTATAAAGGCATCTTCTTCTGTTAGGTAGAATTGTACTATATGTCTAGTAAAGGACTGCTTACCGTATTTTTTAATAGCCGTAAATAAGAGAGTACCTGACCCTAGATAGTTATCCTTAAAGTCAGTTGTGGTATGTTTACCGATGTAGAATTTAGAGTTTATGGAGCATATAGTGATATATGTAAAGTGATATAAGTTATCAGAGCCTATAAAGGGTGTAGGAGGGGATGGTGGGATAATAGAAAAACAAAAAGAATGTGATTTTGCTAATTTTTCTTGAGAAAAAAGCGGAATGGTATTATTGTTGAGAGAACTCATAGTTGATCCTTGTGCTTTAAGGTCATAAATGGGATGTGCCCTCTATTGCTTTGGCGAGCATTAGGGGGTTTTTTACTATAAGGTGGGATATAAAGAGACTATAAAATGGAAAAATAACGAATAACCGTTGCTATATGTGATGAGATAAGATTTTATCATAAAGGTAGTGAGAAATATATAAGATACATCTTTGGCAAGGTGGATTATATAGAAGCACCTATGCCTATATTAAAGATGGATATAGCTAATTTGTTATTAGATAGGGTGAATCATCTATTTGGAGTGAACTTTAAATATTATAGTGGGGATATACCCTTTTATAAGTTCTTCTTAGACATACACCCTAATGATAAAGGGATAGTAGTGATACCGTATGCTGGGGTTAGTATAGAGGGGTTATGGTTAGATGAGGGGGAGTGGTATCAAAAAGTATAAAATAAATTTGAAAATGGAAGATTGGATTGGTATATAGGATGTGGTGGATCAGTAGCTCAGTTGGATAGAGCAACAGCCTTCTAAGCTGTGGGTCACAAGTTCGAATCTTGTCTGGTTCATTTAAGGAAAGATAACCAAGTGGCTAAAGGAAGCAGGCTGTAAACCTGTCGGTAATATACCTTCATAGGTTCAAATCCTATTCTTTCCATTCCTATAAAAAGATATAGGAAATCTTAGTATATAGAAATATATACTTAATGGGTCGTTAGATCAATCGGCAGATCATAAGACTTTTAATCTTCAGGTTCTGGGTTCGAGTCCCAGACGACCCATTAAGGGAGTGTGGTGAAACAGGTATACACAGAAGACTTAAAATCTTCCGATCTTAGATCATGTCGGTTCGATTCCGACCATTCCCATTAAATTAAAATTTGCATAACTAAAAATACTATGCCAGTATATATTTATACCCTCCCTATACAATCAAAGGCATAGTAAAATGACAAACTCTCAGATTTCTAAGTTAGCGAATTATACTGCAATCGTATTTATAGCATTAGCAATTCTCTTTAGTGCTTATAATAAGGGTGCTGAAGTTAAGGTGAGAAGAGAAGTAAAAATAATTGAGAATAATTCTTGAAAAAATAAGAGAGAAGGTGTATAAGAGAAAGGACTCCTTACCTTTATACCTATATTCGTTTTTACCTTTTCGGATGTAGGGAAGTTCACCTTAGGGTCGGGGTTGGTTTGAGTACGATAAGCATAAGTTAATTTAACTTGTCAAAATACCATTTATGGAGATGTGAGTTCAAATCTCACACTTATGTTTAGAGTATAAATGTTCCCATCGTCTAGTCCGGTCAGGACACCGCCCTTTCAAGGCGGTAACACGGGTTCAAATCCCGTTGGGAACGATAATTTATTTATATTTTTTTAATATTTCGAAAGTTTTTGATCTATCTCCTTCGGTCCATGGTTGTCCTCTACAGGATTTAGCATAAACATTACGAATAACTTCTTTTTCTATTTTATTTAAATCAAAAACGGGTAGTTTTTCTAGTTTAACTAGAAATGCTTTTTGTGCATCTGAGAGCATAACTTTAGGAGTATATCTCTCTTTAGCATTTTGTAGTGCATTTTCTTGGGCAGGAGTAAGAGAGCCATAAGTACGAACAGCGGATGCAAGGCTTTGAAGGAATGGGTCAAATTCATACATAGGGATATCAAAGATTTCAGTAAGTTTCTTTTGGCTGTTTTTATTGAAAGTGGAAGATATGAGACCTTTAGCTTTATCAGCTTTAAGTTCATTAACAGCGAGGAGGATATTAGTTTTATAGTCTAGGTAATTAATAACAACAGGGATTTTTCTACTAGCTGCTCTGTGGGATCGTTCGTCTTGGACAAAAACAAAAGTAGAAAGATCATTTCCTTTTTTATTAACAAGAGAGGTATCTAGCATAACACGACCTGAAATAACAAGTTCAAGACCTTTAGCAAAAGGACCTGTCATTTTAAGGTATTGATTAGATTTATCCATACCTGATACTTTAGTTTCATAGAAACCTAGAACATTTTGGGCGAAAAGTTCTAGTTCATTAATGGGGACCATTTCAATGAGTCTAGGATTCATAAAAAATTCCTTTATTTATATGTAGTTTATTATAGGTCAGATAATAAAGGAGATATGATTATGTTTTATTTAGATAAAATTGCTGAATTAGAGTTAAGACTAGCAAAGCTAGAAAAAGAGTTTTCTAAACCTAGAAAATGGGACAAGAAACATTGTATGTCTAAGACTTGTGATGAAATGGGTTTTAGTGAAAAAGCTAGCTGTAGACCATATAAGAATTGCTACAAATAATACTTAAATATATCTATCCTGTATTGTACACAAAGGTAGGTATATCATGAATATAAAAATAATAGCAGAATCAAAACAAGAAGAGATACTATATACACCATATCATATATCTTATAACCTCACAGGATATACAAGAATAGTTGTGATGAGAAATTATGTGATAAAGCACTGTGGTGCTAAGGATATAGAATATATTTTAAGTTTATCAAATAAGGATATAGCATATTTCTTTTTTGGTCCTGAATCCTCATGGCTAGGTCTATTTAAACATAGAGAGCCCGATTATGTAGGATTTAATGATGCTTATCTTCTTATTTTAGATAAAAATCCAGTAGGTGGGTATGTTGATCTCTCTTTATCAGTTCATGTATCTTTTATACTATATGTAGAAGATAATCCGAGAGTAGAATGGGCAACCTATTTATTTGTAGTCTTTATAATATTAGCTCTTATTGTTATAGGTCTTTCTCATAAGGGATAAAGCTAGAAATAGGATAAATAGGATACTAGCTGGATTATGTTTAGTATTACAGCCTGATGTAGGATTACCCCTAAACCTATTAAGATCGGCATCCTTATCTTTTATTCCTAAATCCTCTATTATTCCCATTTCATTTATTCTCATGTCTTTTGCTCTCATGTCTTTTACTCCCATATCGTTTATATCGATATCTTTTATTCCCATCTCGTTTATATCCATATCCTTTATTCCTATTTCCTTATTTAAGATTCTTATTCTAAATCTTTGTTCCGTTCTTCCACCGTCTTTAGTTACATACCCCTCAGTCCTATGTGTATCCTCAGCTATTAAAACTATACTAGCTTCACCACCACCTAAATTTTCACTCACATTCCACTCTAAAGACCATGTGTTTTCTTCACCACCACTCTTTAACTCCATTGTTGTAGGTGCTCCTTGACCTAAAATTAACTCCACTATATCTGTAGTACCCTTATCGACTATCTTAATATCATATTTGTATTTACTACCTGCTACTACAACACTATCAGGTACACTTACAAATTCAGGTGCTACATTTTCTACATGAACCCTTATTCTACTTATCCCACCACCATTACTTACTGATACATCATATATTCCATCATCTTCAAAAACATATCCTATTTCATTTCCATAAATATCTTCACCATTTACTCTCCATATGTAATTAGAATTTCTATTCATACTGTCATTAAAATCTTTACACTTTATAGGGTCAACCTTAACTGCATTTACTCCCTCAGCTTTAAACCATACACAATCTCCTTCTGAGACTTGTATATTATCCACACCATTATCCCATTCTTCTATATTAAACTGTTCTGTAAATTGAGTTGTAATTCCTGACCATCGATCTAAAACAGCTATATCTATTGTTTTATCTCCACTTTGATTAAAGATATATGTAATTCTATTTGATCTTCTATTCTCAAATTCCCATGTACCATCAGAATTTAAATCAAAGCTATATCTTAAATCCTCAGTGTCATGTTCATTAACAAAGACTTCTATCCAAGCAGTATTACCTAC
>JACCDJ011481676.1_pt1 | contig 11435 bp, 14 predicted proteins | sample 7444481 | NCBI WGS metagenome assembly JACCDJ01 (sample SAMN15323435, study PRJNA562643) | freshwater metagenome | isolation source: river surface water | place: USA:Blue River Watershed | collected 2017-08-15 | reverse complement strand
ATCGCCTGCATCATGCCATATTCGATTCCGTTATGGACCATCTTCACAAAGTGACCCGAGCCGGAGGCGCCAGTTGATCTGCCCCCTTCTGAGTGGCCCAATTTCTATTTTAGGAATGGCCACGAAGGAGGAATGGAATGGCAAGGAAGCACAAGCCGGAAGACATCATCGGCAAGCTGCGTGAAGCGGAGATCGTGCTCGCACAGGGCGGAACGGTTGCAGATGCTTGCCGACGGATCGGTGTTACCGAACAGAGTTATTATCGCTGGCGTAAAGAATACGGCGGCCTGAAGATGGATCAGGTTCGGCGGATGAAAGAGTTGGAGAAGGAGAATGCCCGGTTGCGCCGAGCGGTGTCGGACCTGACGCTCGACAAGCTGATCCTGCAGGAAGCTGCACGGGGAAACTTCTGAGCCCCGCCAGGCGTCGGCGCTGTATCGATCATATTAGGGGCATAATGCCTGTGTCCGAGCGGCGTGTCTGCCGTGTGCTGGGGCAACATCGATCGACACAGCGCAAAACGCCGCGTGGGGCAGATGACGAAGCCGCGCTGACCGAAGACATCATTGCTTTTGCCCGGCAGTATGGCCGGTATGGCTACCGTCGGGTGACCGCCCTACTGCGCGAGGCAGGCTGGCATGTGAGCTTCAAGCGGGTGGAGCGCATCTGGCGCCGTGAGGGACTGAAAGTGCCTCAGAAGCAACCGAAGCGAGGGAGGCTCTGGCTAAACGACGGCTCATGTATCCGACTGCGCCCAGAATATCCGGGGCACGTGTGGTCCTACGACTTTGTCGAGGGCCGTACGCACGATGGTCGCAAGTTCCGCATCCTGTCGATCATCGACGAGGCCAGCAGGGAGTGCCTTGCCCTCCCTGTCGCGCGACGGCTCAGAAGTGAGGATGTCTTGGCGGCGTTGGCAGAGCTGTTCGTCACGCGTGGCCCACCGGCTCACATAAGGTCGGATAATGGCCCTGAGTTTATCGCCAATGCCGTACAGCAATGGCTGGCGAAGATCGGCGTGAAGACGCTCTACATCACTCCAGGTAGCCCTTGGGAGAACGGCTACTGTGAAAGCTTCAATGGCTCGATGCGCGACGAGCTCTTGAATGGCGAGATCTTCTACACCTTGGCTGAGGCAAAGATCCTGATCGAAGCCTGGCGGCGGCATTACAACACCGTCAGGCCGCACAGCTCGCTTGGCTACCGACCACCGGCCCCAGAAACAGCGCCATCGCCATGGCTGCCCTCCGGTTCCGCTTCGCTCCACCTACGGCCACCCATGGCGCAGGAGGCGATCATGCACTAACAAACAACACGGACCACTCAGTGGGGGCCGGTCACGACTGCCCTCGGAGATTGAGGACATAAAACCTATTCCAGTCCAAACCTTCACGATGATCGATAAGGATATGGTTTGATTACAAAGCCCTGCTTTGACTGTGCAGTTCATTCTTTATCAGCCAATAACTTCAAAAACTCGATATCACTGTCAGGTTCATCCCAACAGTCGGTAAGCCATGCCCAGCGATCGATCCGATCCCTGAATTCCTCGTCATCGATAGAAATGTAGAACGTGTAGACCCGGTTCACGATCTCTTTCATCAGCGCGCGCATCTGGTCATCGTCGAGGTGGGAGACATCATTCCACGCTATCTCTCGCCCATCAGCATCGATGACGCGGACGTCCGAATAATCACCAGTTTGGGTGACCGGGACTACGCCAGCATGAAGGGTTTCGAGGCCCGTATTGCGGACGCACATCATCGCCAGCGTTTTCGCCATCCTGGCAGCAATGCGCTTTTCGTCGTCCCGGTTCATCTGCCCACTATAGCTGCAAATCTCCCGCATAGTAGGCCCGAACCGCTTCTGCTTCGTACATGTTCAGCTCGGACAACGGGCCTGCCGCGGCATTGATCTGGGGTATCTCTACCGAGATACCATCCCCGCCAAACCAATCGACAATCTCTCGCAGCCCGGCCTCGTAATCCGCAAAGGGCAGAATGGTAACGGCAGTTCCACCCAACCATTCCGACTGCGGCCGATAAAAACTCAGATTGCTACCCCGCGGCTGGAGGGAAACACCGGGAACTGGTGGTGGCGGCAATGCGGCAAGGATGTCTAGTGGCGGGACGCTATCGATGACCGCGCGCATATCCAGATTAATAGCGTTAGGATCGGGTTCAAGCCATCGTGGATGCGGCTCGATGCCAACGAACCGCTCCGGAAACAGCTGAATGAAAGAATTAGGCAGGCACCGTTTGTGGAACTCGACCGCCGAACAAAACCGCTCAACCGGATCCCGCCAGAAGGCATAGATTGTTGCCGGTGCAATCATCTCCTCCGGGAACCGCGACTCGGCCAGCCGGATCGCTTCCGGCACTGTCGGATGCCTCCCCATCTCGCCAACCAGATCGACCCCGATCTGCCCAAGGACAGCACGCGCTGTTTGCGACCCGTTCTTCGGCACGCCAATGAAAAGCGTCTGGCGGTCATGCGAAATGATCATAGGTCAAATACCGGTCGTGGCGTTGGTGTAGGACCCGGCTGCAAAGCTGTAGGTTGGGGTCCCCGCGGTCAGCGTGCGGCTCAGCAACGAGAAGCTGCGTAAGGTCAGCGACCAGAATGTGGTGCCAATGCTGGGCGACGAAGTGTTGTAGGTCACGCCCTGGGTCGAGGCCCCGGCCACTGACCAGGTGCCGGTCTTTGATCCGTCGATTGGCACTTTGAAGATGGCGCCGCACAGATCCATGTACCCGTAGGGAGAGAAGTCCATAATGGTGTAGATGGAAAACACCATTGCCGTTGAGCTAACCGCCAGACCAGTGAGGCTGAAAGAATTCGCGCCATTGCTGGTGTCGAGGCTGATGGAGCGGGACAGCAGCAAATTGCCGTCGGTTGAAAACTGATAAATGTCCGCCCCGGCATAGATCGGCGCAAAGACCCGCAGGCTGCCGTCGGGCCCGAGGTTCACCGAACCACTGCCGTAGCTGGAAGGCAGGGACAGCTGCCACTGGATCACAGCGCCAGAACTGATCTTGAGCAGGCTCAGCGTGCCGTTGATGCCTGCGAGCCAGTAGATGTTGTTGCTGCTGTCTACCGCAACGCCATAGCCGTAATCATAACCCGTACTCCCGATTGAACGCTGCCAGCTCACCGAGGGGGTGGCAGTGCTGATGACGGTGATCAGGGCGTCGATGTTGCCCGCTGTTGACGTCGAGGTGTTGCCCGAGAGGACCAGCAGGCTGCCGTCCGGGCTCAGCGCCATCTGGCTGGCATATTCGTTGCCGGAGCCGCCGATCGAGCGCTGCCACAGCAGGGTGCCGGCGCTGTTGTATTTGGCAATCAGAGCATCGGCATTGCCGGAGCCACCGCTCGATGTTGAATAGCCGGCCACATAGACGTTGCCGGATGCATCGACCGCCGCATTGTACCAGATTTCTTGGCCGGAGCCGTTGAGGCTGCGCTGCCATTGCAGGGTTCCCGAGGTGTCGAGCTTGGCCAGCCAGCCATAGTAGTTGCTCGAGTAGTAGGCGCCAGCGAGGTAGACATTCCCGCTGGCATCAATCCAGCCACCGTTGATGAAAGGCCCGGAGACGTTGCGGGCCCAGATGAGCGCGCCGTCACGGTCCCATTTGAAGACTGCGCTCGTGGCGCTGGCGTAGATGTTGCCGCTGCTGTCCGTGCCCAGAATCAGAAAATTGACCACGGTCGAGCCAAAGGTCGCATACCAGAAGCTCTCGTTCGATTTGCCGTAGAGGTTGGAGAGCGAGATCGGCCCGGATGCGACACCAGCCAGCGTCCGCACGGCTGCCTCGCCGAGTGAAGTCGTGGTAGTCGATGTGCGGCCTAGTTCGACGGCGACGTTGCCAAGCGAGATCGGCCCCGAACTCTGCAGGGTCATGGTTGGGCCTCGAGGCGATCTACCTTGTCGGCCAGGTCCTTCACGGCCTCGATCAGTACCCCGACGAGATTGCCATAGGCGACAGACAGCAGGCCATCCTCATGGGTCATGACCGCCTCGGGCACAATGGCTGCCAGCTCTTGGGCGATAAGACCAACGCCGCGATTGCCTGTATCGCGACGACTAAAGGTAACCCCACGAAGTTTCCGGACCCGGCCCAGCGCGCCAGTGATCGTCTCGATGTCAGTCTTCAGGCGGGCGTCGGAATAGGCGGTAATGTCGCCCGTCGCGGTAATCGATCCCGACACAGAAATATTGCCGGTGAAGCTGTCGCGGGCCTTGTTGGCAGGCGTATAGCCAAGAGCGCTAGTGACATCGGCGGAGGTCATCGATGAGCCCGCGGTGACCCGCCCTTTGGCATCGACCGTGACCTTGAGATAGGTTCCGGCCGTCACGCCGCTATTCGCCAGTGTTGCGGCAAATGACAAAGCCGCCGAGCCGTCAAATGCCGCGCTGGTGCCGGTCACATCGCCGGTCAGCGAAATGGTGCGCCCGGTCGCCCACCTGGTCGCTGTCGCGGCATTGCCCGTGCAGGAGCCGGACGATCCGTTGATTGATCCGCTAGCCGTGATGTAGCCGCTCGGATTGGTCGAATTATAGGGTGTGAACCCAAGCGCGGTCGTCACCATGGCCGAGGCCAGATTGCCAAAACCCACCTGCACGACGGTGCCGCCTGCGGTCTTCGAATAGAGCCTCTGATCGGCTAGGTTTACGGCAAACTCGCCCGCTCCAAGGCAGTGAAACGGGATTTAAGCGTAAATACGGTTTGATACTTGGTTCAGTAAGCGGGGTGTTTTTCCCAAGCAGCTCACCAGAGTGTCGAGGGTCAACGAGGATCAAGCTGCCGTCGTCCTTAACCAACGGAACCTGGCTTTCTTCCACGCCACCTCGGTCCAGTAGCAATCCCGATTGCAAATGATAGGGCTTCCAATTCCCTGAGTTCCACAAGTCGCTGATTGCGTTCGGTTTTGGCTTCTAAAGTCTCCAGGCCGTTTTTATACTGCGGATGGCTCGCTCCTCGTTTGATCGAAGATGGACGGCGCGCTCCATGATAGCGACAGGTTTTACAGCCCCACGCGGCGGGGTTGAGGCAGCGGTCGCCCCTTGCCTTGGACTTTGCTGTACAGCGTTGAGCTTTACCTGACGAGATCCCGGGCAGAGGCATTGGGTCGGAATTCCTTACTTTACATATGCTCAGGTGCGGGCTGGACGGGCACTAAAATTTTGCGCGCTGACCTCATGGAAATGACTGATGCGCGTGAAGGTTGCCACCATTGCCACTACTTCCCTAAAACCTTTTTAAATGTCTCTAACTTCCTCTTTTTTAAGTTTTATAAAAGAGGTGGCAATTGTGGCAAGCGCTCGCAAACTCACGAAAATCCCACGTTTTTTGTTACCACCACCGCTGGCAACCGCTGACAAATTTGCCACTCATTTGTTCATTTCCACGACCATTAGTCCAACCACTCGATCTTTCCGCCCATGAACTGGGCAAATTCGTTCCGCGCATCTGGCAATGATGGCAACTTCTGGCCACGTTCCAGAACGCCACGGTTCATCTGTCGATCACGTTTTGCGGATGGGCAGAGGCGCTTGAGTGCTTGGTGCACTTCACGCTCCTGAAGCGCAGTATAAACGCGGGTACCCTTCTCGTATTCCTTCAAGCCTCCCAGCAGCGTTTTTGTGCTTACGAACCGAGGATCTTCCCAAGGTTCCATTTGTTCCCCGCGGCCGCCGGGCCAGAAACAGCCAGTTTGCAACACCTCAAACCAGTAACGGTCGAAACCACTTAGCGATTTTAACTTCTGGTCCATATGTGACTGCGTTTTCGGCCTCTCCCGGACGTTGAAGTTGGCAAGGTCGTACCGTTCGAGGTCGTAGACCATGGCAGAGATAACTGCCGGGTCGTTGATGGCCTGATACACCTGCTTCCAGTACTCCGCATCGCCTCATCCATGCAGATCGCGTAGTTGCATTCAAGAGCGGCGTTAAACCTCCCGATCACATGATCAACGTCGGAGACTAGCAAGGTCGAGCTAGACCAGATCCGCTCCACAATCCGCAGCGCCGAGCCCTTGCCGGTGCCCTGGCCACCCAACATGGCTATGACTACGCCGGGCTTATCTTCGGGCTTCTGGAGCATGTGGGAGAGGAACAAGATCAGGTAGCGGTAGAGACCGATGTCCCCATCTGCGATCACTTCCAGAAGGAAGCTCTTGATAGTATCCCAGCTACCAGACCTCGGGATCGCGGTTGGCCCACTCCACAGGTTCAGGGTGGTGGGAGGCGTCTTGAGTGGACTGAACGCAATCCGATGGTAGACCGTTGTATTCGGGCTGACCATGAACTCGGAAATCGCCTTACCCACATCGGAGGGAAGCGGCAGGGCCTCTAGGTGCCGCCTAAGCAGCAACTTGCCCGGCGTCATGCGGAACATCTGCACTCCCTCGCGATCAACGCCGCTTCGTAAAGCGTCGATCTGCTTGTACTCTGCGATGACGACATCACCGGAGAGCCTCAGGAGGCAGAACGCACTCTGTAGTTCCTGCAACGGGCTGGATGCGGCGGAAATGGGGGTGATACTAGCCATGCCAGCCTCCTTCTCGGGCGTGATGATAGAGCGTGCCCATGGTTGGGGTTCGGCTGGGGTCGTGGCTGTTTACGACATTGTAAAAGTCTAGATCCTCAAACCGATGGGGCGCGGTTAGGCACCACTTTTCGGCAATGTCTTCGGCATCCTTCCAGCCCAGCGACAGGATCGCCCACACGATATTGCGGTAACGTTCGTAGCTGCAATCAGCTGACACATGGCTAAGCATTTCTGCCAAGACGGCACGCTGTCTCGGGGTGTCATCAACGCCTTTGAACAGCGACAACCGGCTCTTGCGACGCTTGTGCTCACTCTCGCGCGTTGCCAACTCCTTCTGCCAGAGGGCAAGCAACGTGTCATGGATCTCGGGGATAGCCCGCCAGTCGCCTTTCCCGCCCCAGCGATAGGGCTGCCCAGTATCTGGATGGATCGAGGGCGGCAGAACGTCCTGCAGTGTAAAGCCATCGCGCGTAGCGCAGCGGAACTCGATGACAGTAACCTGCCGCTCTTCATGATTGACAAGCACCGCTTCCTTGATGGCTAGGCTTTCGAGCGGAGCTAGGCCGCAAGGCAGGCGGTACAGCAGTTTGGTACGCCCTGGCCTACCTGACACGATCTGCACCGCGTCATCGGCTGCAAGCAGCGTGTCCAAATCGACAGCACGGTCGGCCAACCAAACGCGCGCCTTCGGCAGGTCATCAACGTCTAGCGCCGCAGTCGGTGGGGTGCTGTAAGCGTGGGCAAGGCCTATACTGCCTGACAAGTCGCTAGCCTGCTTAGGGTCAGTGAAGGCGTTCTCAGGCTTGTTCCAACCCTTCGAATTAGGCCCTTTCTGACCGGAGGGGATGGGAACGAGCGCCATTCCATGAGCGATATAGTTGGAAGCCGTCATGATTGCGCCGACCCCCCATTTTTGGGTTCAGCAAACGCAATTTCCAGCATTAGCCTGCCAGCCGCCCCCCCGAAGATCAGGCGCGCCATGCGTTTGGCCTCGGCCTTGGGAACACTTATGCTGCGGTAGAGGTGATAGGAACCCTCAACGTTAGCTCGTTGTAGACGACGCCACTCGGCTTCAGTCTCAGGGCGATAGCCAGAAGCGGGGATCGCTTTGCTCAGAATTTCGATGAATTTCTTGGCATGATAGTCCATCAGTCTTCCTTCCGCTTGAGGGAGGAGGTGGTCGGACCATCTCCTTCGAGGACTGCGACTTTCCAACGCCGAACAGCGCCGACTTCCCAAGCCGTTACGTTTTCTGAGATCTTTGCTGGGGTCGGAAACTTTCCAGCCTTTACTAGCCGCCACAAGGTCGCCTTTGAGAAGGGCAATAGCCCGGCAGCGAAGAGCGCATTTGCGCGGACAAAGGCTGAGTCCGGCAGTGAGTCGAAGTTATTTGGTATCGCTTGCGACATGAAAACCTCCGTGTGATTCGTTGCGATCTCACGGGTGTCGCAGGCGGGAATCTCAAAAGCCGGCTAATGAGAATTCTTCTTTTGTTTCAGTCTCGATAACCGCGAGCGCAATGAGCTTCGCGTGTAAAAAACAGAGTGAGCTTTGTTTTTCGGTGTTGGCTCAATTATCCAGACACCGTCTGGCTCGGCCTCGCCAATTTCCGCGCGAGACATGTCTTGGGAGTCGCGCTCGATTTGCCGCCAAAGATCCTTTTGGCTCAGGGCAGGCTTCTCGGCCAGCAAGGCGAGAATATAGCGATCGATAGTTTTGAGTTGTCGAGGTGCCGCAGCAGCTCGGGCCTGCGCCAAACTTTGGTGATTTTCTGCCGCCCCGAGTAGCTCCTTAAGGATCAAAGTCACCTCATCTGCCGCCCCAGCTGCGAGAGCGTCAATGGCGGCCCTGACTTTATCAGCTAACGGGTTTTCCCCGGGCACCCACATCGCCAATGCGGCGATGTAACTATGCCTGAATTCTGCGTATTCACTGGGATGCCTATCGGGTCTTATGCCGAGGCTACGAGCCTCTAGTCGCTGAAAGGCGTAGATAATATCGTAAATGGCGAACTTGAGAGGCCGCGCAGGATAATCCTGTCTGTCTACCGCCTGCAAAAGCCGTATCGCTTCTGACTTTAACAAAGAAGGCGGGTACTGATCTAGGAGGCGCTTGGTTTCATCCATCATTGCGCTGCCTCCCCCGCCACGAGCTGGTCGATGCGATCTGCTACTTCCTGCAGGACCTTGGCATGCTCGGCCTCGTAACGGCTCTTATTGTATCCTGCGACCAGTTGGCCGCCAAGGTTGGCATGACCAAGTATAACGGACACCACATGTGGTGGAGCACCGACATTGCCCGCTAGCGTCGCCGTCGTGCGGCGCAGGGCATGTGCTGACCATCCACTGACACCAGATTGCTTGATATTCTTTTTTAACCAGCGGTCCCAATTGTCGAGTCTGCCGCCCTTCTTGCCAACGAAGACCCGATCGCCCGGTGCGATCTCGCTTCCAACTCCCTCCAGTCGTCGACGTGATAGCTCCGCTGTTTTTACCTCCGCCAAGAGTTCGATTGCCTGTCGGGACAGGGGTACCTGCATTGCCGGCTTCGGCTTTACCCTTCGCTTGGTTTGCGTGCGGGTGTCTTTTCGTACTTCTGCCGGGATCGTCCAGACGCCCTTATCAAGATCGAACTGCCCCCATTTGGCGTTGCAGGCTTCGTCACGCCGCGCACCGGTCAGCAGCATCAGTCGACAGCATCGTCCATAAGTATCACTTAGTGTGGACCATAAAGCAGGGAGCGCCGACTCATCGATTACCCTCTGCTCAGGAGCGTCCTGAAGAGGCTTCTCTAGATCGAATGTGCCCTGTACCAGCCCACGTTTCGCGGCCCACTTGATCACTGGGGTGACATACCCAACCGCCCGAGCAGCTGCGACCTTAGCAGTATGCGCGTCGACCGCGCGCTGCAGTTCCGAGGAAGCCAATTCCATACTTGGGCGATCTAGGAGAGCTTTAAACACCGACCTGATGCGCTGCAGCTGCTCCGACTTGGTCTTGAGACCTGCTCCATTCCCGACCGAAAAGTAGGCATCCACGGCGGCCCCGAAAGTGCCAATGCCCAGCTTTGCCGAAACCGCCCGTGAGCGTATTTCCCGCTTCTCGGCCGTTGGATCAGCCCCGTCAGCCACGCGTTGGCGGAGGGCCTTTGCCTTTACCCGTGCCTCGGCAAGCCCGAGACCAGCGCCTACTTCGAACCTGCGCATGACACCAGACGCGCGAATATTGAGTGACCATGTGCGGGTACCCTTGGGTGTTACCCGCAGCCGAAGGCCGGGCACGTCGCCATCTACGAACTCCAAGGTCCGCAACGGATGTGGCTTTATCTTTGCAACGGCCGCAGCTGTTAGTGGGGGTACTCGCTTAGCCATGATCTTCCTAAAAAGGTTTCACTTAGGTTTCATAGGCCTTGCGACTTCCTGAGACAAGGTGCACCATCTTCGTCAACATAAAGCCAGATTTATATGAGAAATATTGAGGTTATTGCGGTCGCGTGAGTTACTATGAGATCGGATTGGATTAACAGAGCAACTGACTTTTAATCAGTAGGTCGCTGGTTCGAATCCAGCACGGCTCACCATTAAAGCATTGGAATTAGGGTGTAATCAGTCCCACAATGCTTGGTGAGGTCCCGACTATAGAGGTATCAACAGGTATAGCCTGTTTCTTCAGGGTCGAATCGTGAGACGTTCCACCAGCTAATGGGCTCTCGCTCTCAATCAGGAGATGGAGGGCCATGGCCCTTTTGTCCTTTCCAGGTTTTTGAGCAGTTCGATAAGCGCCTTGCCCTATCCTCACGCGTGTTGGCTTCACCCTCTTTGCTAGGTCGTTCTCATAGAAACACTCTGGGGGACGGGTCAGACAACGGGCGGCCAGGCCATTAATCCTTTTCAAGCGGGATCGCGGTGCTTGGTCAGGGGCGCCATGCCCCTGAGGCATTGTTGCGCCACCCCAGCGCGCGATAGGCAGCATCCACCAGTGATTGACCGCGCGCGTTAAGCAAAATGCCTGCGCCCATGCGGTTCATCGTATAGCCAAAGCTGAGCTGTGCGTCGGGATCGGCAAAGCCAATGCTGCCGCCCATGCCGACATGGCCAAAGCCCGCCTCTCCGATCAAAAGGCTATCACCCCCGAGGCGACGATTATCGGTGCTGGCCATAAAGCCCATGGAAAACCGCATGGGCTGCATCAGCACGGCATCCATCTGGGTTGCCGCGCAAACCCGGCTCATCCTGTGGATCGTCGATTCCGCCACCAACTGCCCGCCACCATTTGCGAGCGGCGCATACATGCCGGCAAGCCCGCGCGCGTTGCTGATGCCATTGGCACTGCCAATCTCTGCAGCGTGGATATCGCGCGAATTGAAATTGGCTTTGCCTTGATTGGTCAAGAAAAGCTGCGGCAGGCTGCCGGGTTCTCCTGTCACCGCTTTAAAAAAGCGGCTGTTGAAATTCACTTCGGCAGGGTCGGATGCGATCATCGGGGCTACCCGTGCCTCATCGGCCTCTGGCAGGCCGATATGGAAATCCAGTCCAAGCGGGGTGGCCACTTCGTCGCGGAAAAAGTCTGCCAAAGGCTTTTGGGCAGCCAGTCGAACAAGCTGCCCGACCGTCCATGCATAGGTCAGTCCGTGATAGCCTTGGCGCGTGCCCGGCACCCAATGGGCTTCTTCTGCAGCCACTCGGGCTACCATATAGTCCCAATCACTCAACCCGCCGTCCTTGATGGGCGCGCGCAAATGCGGGACCGGCGCGGTATGCGCCAACATCATCGCAACCGTCGTGTCCTCTTTTCCTGCGGTCGCAAATTCGGGCCAAAGATCGCCCACGGGCATGTCATAGTCGAGCAGTCCGCGCTCTACGAGCATATGGGCGCACAAGGCTGT
>JACCDJ010369362.1_pt1 | contig 11438 bp, 7 predicted proteins | sample 7444481 | NCBI WGS metagenome assembly JACCDJ01 (sample SAMN15323435, study PRJNA562643) | freshwater metagenome | isolation source: river surface water | place: USA:Blue River Watershed | collected 2017-08-15 | reverse complement strand
CCTGAAGAACCACTTGTACCATCACTACCGCTAGTTCCTGATGAACCTGATGTTCCGTCTGAACCGCTAGTTCCCGATGAACCTGATGTTCCATCACTACCGCTAGTCCCACTTGAACCTGATGTTCCGTCTGAACCGCTAGTTCCTGAAGAACCACTTGTACCATCGCTACCGCTAGTTCCTGATGAACCTGATGTTCCATCGCTACCACTAGTTCCACTTGAACCTGAAGTACCATCTGAACCGCTAGTTCCTGAACTACCTGATGTTCCATCACTTCCGCTTGTTCCACTTGAACCACTTGTACCATCAATACCACTAGTTCCTGAGCTACCTGATGTTCCACTTGAACCGTCAACACCACTAACACCTGATGTTCCACTAGTCCCTGAAGAACCTGAAGTACCATCACTACCGCTAGTTCCTGATGAACCACTTGTACCGTCTGAACCGCTAGTTCCACTTGAACCTGAAGTACCATCAATACCACTAGTTCCTGAACTACCTGAAGTACCATCTGAACCGCTAGTTCCTGAACTACCTGAAGTACCATCACTTCCGCTTGTTCCACTTGAACCAGAAGTTCCTGAGCTACCATCCACACCACTAACCCCTGAAGTACCACTAGTTCCTGAAGAACCACTTGACCCTGAAGTTCCACCTGTAAATGAAACTGATATATTACCACCACCGTTATCGGTGACTACCGCATCGGAGAATGTTATTCCCGTCACATTTGTTGCAGTTACTCCTGAGGTCGCATCATAAACGGTAAGAGGACTTCCTCCACCACCTGTTGTAAAACCTGACACATCAAAAGAACTACCATCACTATTATTTAATGTTAGTATTCCTAAATCACCATCATATGTACCACCTGTAATAGTTCCCGTAAATCCTGTAATTGTTACAGTACCACCAGTACTATTATATAAATCTAATTCTTGTGTTCCTGAAAAATATGTACCACCTGTAATTTGTACGTCGGTTCCATAAAATATTCTCCAACGAGCATTCTCTCTTGTCGTTCCGCTTTGTCCTTCAATTGTTGAGCCAGTCCACGCATTTATAAAATCTCTACCTGCTTGAGAACGAGTATTGACAGTTGTTGAATAGTCTGTCTGAGTTATTGCAGACAAACCTGTAAGTCCTGTCAATGAGGCCCATAAAGCATCATAATTAGGAATTGTGTATTGGTAAACCGTTTCAGTTTCTTGAACAAAAACTTGCATACCCAATCTTCTTCTACCTGAAGATATATTGTCAGAATTTAAAGTTAAAGTGTTTGCAGCCCCTCCAATTGTAAATTGAATCGGGATAGTGTTACCAGAATTTTGTATAATTCCAGACGCCCCATAAGTCGACCAATTTAAATCATCTAAAGTATAAACTTCCATATATCCCCCTGTTTGGAGAACCGAAAAGTTTGTACCAAATGTTGATGTTCTAGAAGCACTTTCTGTTCCAGAAATTTGACTCGCCGAGATTGGATTTTTATACGGAAATGACATATTTTTCTATTGTGTTATATTTCTAAATTATTTTTAAGTTTTGGTATCACCTTTAAAGAATAATGATGTTGTTAATGGTGGAGGTGGGAGTGCTGAAGGTTGTACGGCAAATGAACCTAACCATAATACTCTATAAGTTCCCGCAGGAATTGCAGCTCCTGATGTAACAATTACATTTGTTGCTGCAATACTATCAGGAAGACCATCATTAATAATATTACTTGTACACGCAGCTCCTGAACCAATGTCTACAGTCATATTAGTCATAGTTCCTCCAACACCTGCAAGTGGTACCCAAATAGAATAGAAGTATTGAATATTAACATTGACTTGAGATGTTGTAACCTCAATCGTCCCAAAAGTATATTGATTCTGAGGACATCCGAAAGAGTCGGTACCCGCGCCTGAAGCTTGTCTAATTGGTCCAGCCAATGATTGAGGAGCAGTTACATAGTTACCCGAATTACTTGTCCATCCTGAAAAATGAGCATACAAATCAAGATTTGAAGAATAGTTTGTAGAACCAGGGGTTCCGTAAAATTGGAATCCTCCCCAAGTTGCTGAGTTTTGAACTGTCATGTAATCTTCAAGTGTCAAACCATCGTTAAAATCTTGTGGTTCCGCAAATATGTAAGCGGAGAACGGTAGATTACTTGGTGTTGGAGTTTGAGTTAATGTAGGGGTATTTGTTTGAGTTGGTGTTTGAGTTGTCGTTGGTGTCGGTGTCTCAGTCGCAGTATTAGTAGGTGTTAAAGTATTGGTTGGTGTTTGAGTTACTGTAGGAGTATTAGTTGGCGTCTCACTTGGGGTCGCAGTTGGTGTTGCAGTCTCGGTAGGTGTTTGAGTTGCGGTTAACGTAGTAGTAGTTGTTGGTGTAAGTGTTGGTGTTTCAGTTGGTGTAGGTGTTTGAGTTGCAGTTTCACTTGGAGTAACCGAAGGAGTTATTGTTGGTGTCGCCGTCTCAGTAGGTGTTTGAGTTGCAGTTAATGTAGTAGTAGTTGTTGGTGTAAGTGTCGGAGTTTGAGTTACCGTAGGTGTTTGAGTTTCAGTTTGACTCGGTGTAATTGAAGGGGTTACTGTTGGCGTTTGAGTTACCGTAGGTGTTTGAGTTTCAGTTTGACTCGGAGTAATTGAAGGAGTATTTGTTGGTGTCTCATTTGGAGTACCCGTTGGTGTTTGAGATAACGTTGGTGTAGGTGTTGGAGTACCAGTATTTGTGGTAGTAATTGTAGGTGTTGGAGTTGCACCTGTTAGTGGGTCAGTTTGTGTTGGAGTTGGCGTAATTGTTGGAGTAACAGTAGGTGATGGTGTAACACATTCAAGATTGATTACAACCCCATTAAGCATTTCATTTCTTGTTTGTGCAGAGTAATAAATTACACTATCAACATAAACATTAAATGGACCTAAAGCGTTTGAATTTGAAGCTAATCTAACAATATAACTTGTACAGCCAGTAATCGTCAGTTGTTGTTCGATTTCTGTACCGCATCCAGGGGCTTCGTTTGTAACTAATATAGAGTATGTGGACATTCGATGTTTTTATTTAATAAATACCACAACAATACTATTTCAATTCAACGAATTAAAAATATTGGAAACTTTACTGAAGAGTGAAAAGACAATTTGACTCTTGAATGTCGATATTAACAACACAAGATGCCAATTCTATAGTAATATAGAATGTACAACCAAAAGTACATTGTAATAATTTAAAAATACTACACCCATTATTATCAGTTAATGTTAACATTATTTCAGGAGCAGTATTGAATATAGATGGTATTACCGTATTGTATTCGATAATAGGTGGGACAGGTCCTGTATTAATCGTACCAAGTAAGGTTTGATAGTTTCCATATACATCTGAAATATATACGTCAATAGGATACGTTCCTCCTGATATTTCGGTTATTCTTACTTGTGTCATGTCAAACAAATTGTATCATAAACAATTAATAACTCAACAATGATTTCTTGACCGTCCAAACTATTACTATTTGGATTTGTCTCAATTGTTATTTGATTGTTACCCGCATCTACAGTAACATTTCCAATACCAGGTATTGTTTGTAACAAACTAACAACCGTGTCGTAGTATTCATTATCAGTTGGCGCAACAACTAATGAAGTAGTTGTAAAGAAAGTATCACTCGCAGTTAAACCTAACGGATTAACCGAAACATTCACAGTATAAGTCGCAGAAATTAAACTACAACTTGTATTACCCGATGTTAAATCGTCAAATCCATCATTTAACATTTGTAACAAACCATATTTTGTTTGTGATTGGATGTTAAACACTTCCGACCCCATCACATATGTCTGATAAGAAGCGTAATTTGCATCACAAGTAATATCGGTAAATCTTTGTAATGAACAACCATTACTATCTATGATGGTAACATTGTATGTTCCCGCAGTAAGACCACTTACTTGAATTTGTTGTGGGTTGTTTGGTACATTAGGTGACCAAACATATGTAAATGGAGGTTCCCCTGAAGAAATAAATGCAGTTATTGAACCATTTGAACCATTACCACAAGATGTATTATATAAGCTATAATTTAATGATGGACTTTCATTCACATAAACTTGTAATGTCTGAGTACAACCTGTATTATCAGTAACCGTAATTGTATGTTGACCTGAAGACACATTATTGAATGTCACGGCCGATTGCGAAGTATCCAACACATTTACCAAACCATCCAATGAATAATCATATGGAGGTTCACCACCATTTGTTTTGGTTACAGTTATGTATCCATTATTTTGATTACAAGTCGTACCTGTTGTTTGTGTTGAAATTGTGAATGTATTTGTCGCAATTAAAGTAACCTCATCCATATAAAAACAACCTGAAGCATCTGCAACTGAAACTGTATATGTTCCCGAATATAAATTAGAAAATAATTGATTTGTTTGTGAATTGGCGACATTTAAAACATTACCATTAGGGTAAATTAATGTATAAGTATATGGCGATGTTCCCCCATTAACCGCAACACTAATAGTACCACCACTACTCGAACATGTAGAACCTTGAGTGTTTATACTTACGGAAGTTATTCCATTTGGTGAAGTTAATACAGTTCCTTGAGTAAAGGTACATAAACCTGCGTCGGTGACACTTATACTATAATTACCTGGTGATAACCCTGACAATGTCCAACTTGTTGCATATTGAACAACAACATCCCCTGTCGATGCAGAGTAATAATAAGGTGCAGTTCCACCCGTAATCTGAATTGTTAATACACCGTTGGCAGAAAAACAAGTAGGTTGGGTTGCGGTAAATGTCCCAAAACCAAGAGGAGCAATATCATTAATAGTTGCCGTCTCAGTTTTAACACACCCATAACCATCGGTAACATCAACAGAATAAACCCCCGCAGTTAAACCTGTTACAGTCGACCCCGTCGCACTTGTACTCCAAGAATAACTAAAAGGTGGATGACCTGTCAATCCCGTAATCATGATTTTACCCATAGGACTTCCACCACAAGAAGAGTTTGGTACGGCATATAATCCATAGTTTAATGACGGAGAATCTTCAACAATGAAGTTAGAAGTTTGTGCAGTACATCCACCCAAATCTTCAACCGTCATATAATATGTTCCCGCAGTTAAACTACCAAACACAACAGTTTGTTGGTTGGTAATTGCAGATTGTGAAAATACACCATCCCCATGGTATAAATAAAAATTGGTTGATGAATAATCAGATGTTGAGGTTCCTGTCACAGAGCCATTATTAATTCCACACGTCGTATCTACAACAGATACAATACTAGCACACACCCCACTTGATACGGGGATGTTAATATAAAATTCAGAGTTTGTTGGTAGGGTACTATCATTAACCCTAACCGCATATGTTGTGGCACTTAACCCTGTCTTAACCGCAGGTAATGTAGTTACAATATCAGGAGATAAAACAGGACTTAACCATTGTACTGTGTAAGGAGGTGTACCACCAGTCAATAATAAACTGATTGAACCTGAATTAGTGTTTGAACAGTCCCCCGTTACCGATATGTTATAGTTAAAAACTGACATTATATACTACAATCTATATTAATATTTATTCCGACATTTAAAACCACTGTCTCTTGTAAATTTTGAGGCAAACAATTTAAATTGGTTATTGTTAATTCATTACCATTTAAGAAGTAAGTATATCCGTAGTTGTATAATGTTGGTAAATTATCTATCAAAGCATTTCTCCATTCAGTATTTGTTGGAACGTCATCGTACCCATATCCATTATAGAATGTTTCTTGTATTAATATATCGCCAGCAATTCGTAAGTCAACAAACCATTCAGTTTGAACTGAATTTTGGTCACATTGAGTTAATGTCAATCCGCTTGATGATAACATGTTGTTGATTCTATTTGCCAAAATGCTGTCAAAGTTTGAAACCGCAATGTCACCATTCAACCATGGATAGATATTGAAATCAACATATTCTGTACTACATGTATAGTCAAAAATGTTTGAAATAATGAAACATGGGTCAACAGGAACTGGTACAAACTGACATCCTCTTTGTCTTCTATAAACAAACTTTTGTTTGTGTAACACAGAGTTTTCCAATCTAACCCCACCATTCCAAATGGTTGTTGCTGGAACCATTTGTTCTACCAACTTAGTCCAATACGGACCAATACCGTTCACATAATCAATTAACTTTTGATAAGTGTACTTGTTGTTAGGTAATCCAACAGTTTGTTCAGATTCAATGTATTTCCACCAAATAGATTGTAATGTAGGATAACCACCCGTTTTACCATCAGAGATGTATTGTCTGTTTCGAGTATTAATCATATTCTGCCAAAAAGTTTGGGAGAATTCAAAGAATGTTTTTTTCTTAGGCTTGGGGTCAACATACGTCCAATCAACTCCACCTGGTACAGGATAACCAACCGTTAAACCTGATTCAGGTATTGGGTAATCGTAGTTTCTTGATTGTTCCCACACATCATAAACAAGACCTTGACCAGGGTTCAAGAATATATCAACGTTTTTAACGTTTAATACCAATTTTTCGTTATCCACAAAATAGTAAGCGTTGTAATCACCTTGGGTTGAAACCCTTACTTTGTCGTCGTCTGCCAACCATGACTTATTATTATCAACAATCTTCTGAAGTTTAAACCCTTCAGTCATGTAAGGGAAATCTCTAAATCTATTTAAATAAGTCTGACCATATGTGAATGGTTGTAATTGTGTTTGGATATTAAAATTTTGACCTGTAAACACATTTCCTGTAATCGTAACCTCGTCAGGACTTCTATGTTGTGGAGTTTGTTCATACCAACCTGCACCGATTTGGAAGAAATAATTTTCAGTATTAACAGGTGCGTTTGGATAACCCTCAAAATCTATTGGGTAATTCTCTAATGTGATATTCACATCTTGGTATGTAGCATTTGTTGTAAATGCCGTAAATATTTGACCGTGAATACTATATGTTTGACCTACAGCATATGTTGGTGTTTCTTGAACATATGTTCCACCTGAAATTTGAGCCCATTGAGTATAGAATTGGTCTAAATTAATTTTTTGGTCGGCTAAATAAATGTGTTCGTTGTATTCAATTAAAGAATCAGGTGCACCAATTAATCTTAATAAAAACTCAACAGACCTTCTCGTACCTTTTGATTTGAAAAGATAAGAAGCGTTAAGAATTAAGTTTCTATAATAAGCATAATTTAATTCTGTAGGTGTTAAAGCTCTGGCATATCCAGGATAAGTTGGTGTGGCAGTGTTACCAAATACAGACGATAAGAAATCTTCATTTGTAATTGGTGAGAAATTAGATGACCATCCTAAAGTTTGAGATAAATTAACTAATAACTGTGATGGTATATCGTTTGATGGATTATAGTTTACAGAATTCATGTAAGCTAATCCTTCAATAAATTGTTTTATTTGGTCGAAACTTCTACCGTAAATTTGAAATATTTTTTCAACTTTTCTGCCTAAAGTATCAAATTCTTTTAATGAATCTGAAACTAAGAATCTTGAAATTAAATTTGTTTTAAATGAATCTAATTCTACCGCAATCGCTTGAATTTGTTCCAAATAATTATCGAATAAAAACGAACTAATATCTAAGTTCCACGGACCATTTTTTGGCCAAGTCACTTGTTGGTAATTCGTATAAGTCTGACCATATTCATTTTGTGCAGGTACTTGGAATACCGCAGTGTATTCAGGTCTAACCAATCTATTCAATAAAAACTTTTCAACTTCATCAAAATCTTCTTGAAAGGACTTGTCAACTATATAGTCATTAGGTCTAATCTGATATTCATCGTTGATTGTTGTTGCGGTCGTACCAAACGGAGCTCCTGAAACATAAAATGTTAGTTCACCTGAAGATAATGTTTGAGATGGAACAAAAGCTAATATTTTGAATATGTTATCATTAATACTAATACAATAATCCAAATAAGTCTCAGTTAAATTTCTATACTTAGATGAAACTATTTCTCTTATCGCCAAATTAGTTGTGGCACTAACTGAATAATCAATATCAAATGGGTTTTTAATACTATTAACATTTACTTTAAAATATGTTTCGTCATTTTGAACATCATAAACAATATCATATGCAGTATTTCCAGTTACATAATTACCATTAGCAAACTGAACGTCTAAAGATGCTGGAAAATAATTAATAATCTTAGTAATTGAAACCCTAAATCTTTCAGATAGGGAACCATACATTGAGAAATTAAGAACTTGGGTAATATCAAAGTTAGGGTAAACTCTAAATTGAGTTGCTAATATTCTTCGACTCTCTTCAAGACTGTCAATGTTCATAGAATCCAACGTCATAGGTTCGGAGAAAGCTCCGACATTGAATGTTCTATTAACTTTTTCTGTAACACCTGTGGTAAACTCAAAATTACCTTGCGTAAGTCCTCCACCCTCAACAGTTTGTAATCCTACAATGTTGTCAGAGAAAGTACCTGCACCACTACCTGGTCTTGGTGGGTAAAAGAATTTAGTATTTTTGGTATTTACCGCCATTAAGTTGTTATATTTGTGAAGTTTTTACTGAAGTCAATGTTATTACCTCTACTTTGTCTAACCTCGTAAAGTAACGCATTAAATTGGTCTCTAATTTCATATAAGTTGTATTGTCTGTATATGTTATTTTGAGAATCATAGATTGTATAGATACCATCATCAATTGATTTGGTTTGATTACCATAAAGAGCAATTGCAAGAGATGATACGTCGTACTCAACCATTTCAATTTCCAAAGTAATTGGATTGAAGTAGGTATTTGAGATTATAATGTTTTGGTTTGGTTGTCCAATAAACGGTGTCGCATTTGGATTGTTTGTTGGCGATGAAGATGGTGATAATGTTAAGAATATTAAATTAGAATTACCCTCAACATATCTGTATCTAATACTTTTTTGAGTTGTGTTTGTTTCATTTGTTACAACTGGTTCACAAAAGAACGATGAGGTAACAACTCTAAAGAAATTTGGTATCTTTGAACCGTCAGGATTCAGATATTCTATTCTAAAACCAACCAACCCTTGTGGTACAAATTTGTTTTGGTACTGTGTTGGTACATTTGTAATATCAATAATAATACCTTTTACGTTTGGTAACGCATTTAACACACCACAATCAGTAATTCTTGTTCTAATCTGCGCTGGTCTCAAATACAATGTATAGATTCCAAGAGCGTTGAATTGCTCTGCAGGTAATGTTAAATTATATAGTCCACCCAATACCTCAACACCAGCATTTCCACCTGTTTGAGTATTGTTGAAGTAAGGCTTAAGAATTGTTTGTGCGTCAAGTTGGGTTAGGGTAAAGTTATCCGTAACATCCCTTGATGGAGTGTAATTCATTATTATTTGTACATCTTCAGGTGAAACATCTGAAGGTCTAATTGTGCCGTATGAACCTATTGCCATATCTTTTTATCTTATAAATAGTTTAGTTCTTTTTTTCAACGTTAAAAAATCCATATCCGTAGTTAATCATGTCACCTAAATTATCCACTTCACCCATTCTTTGAATTCGTTCATAAGCAGAATTCTTTCCTCGTTCAACAAAAACATTAGTCTGTATCTGTGGTTGGTCAACCGCTTTAAGTAAAACTTCTTCTTTGGTTATTGGTCTTGCAGTTAAATTACTATCGGTAAATCCTGAAGATTGTTCAAAAAATATTGTCGTACCATCGATATAATCATAGTAATCAACCAAATTAACTGTATAAGCCGTAAATGTTGTTGCAGTGTTTGTGATTGCTCCCCATATTTGACCATTTTTAACTACAGGAACACCAACTTGGAATTTGTTTGGTCCATACATTGCCAATTCATTAAGTTTTGATTTTGTTAACCCTGAAACTGTAAATGGAACCGTTGTAAAATTATTTGAGGTTTGAGCGGATACAACATTTACCGCATCACCTGAAAATATATAATCATAACTAATAGGTGTCTCAAACCAATTACCACCCGCAGGAATAAAAAATGCTTGACCATTTGGGTTATTAGGAACAACATCAACATAAGGCGTTGTCACAGTTTTTGAAACTTTTGTGACACCCCATGGATTAGTTTGTTTTAAAGTAATAGTATATTGAGCGTTTGCAACAGGATAAGTGTGTACAATTGAATTTGGTGTGTATGTGTTAATTGTCTGTTCAGGAGTACCATCACCCCAATCAATTTTATATGCAGATAACTTAAGAAACTTTTGAAACTCACTTGATGTATTATATACATTATATACATATGGGTCAGCAGTTGTTGACGAAAATATAAAATTGGCAACCACGTCTTTTTGTAATACCGCACCATCAAATGGACTATAATAACCAAAGTCAACAGCGGTTTGTCTGATTAAGATAGGTATAGTTAAACCTGTAAGTAGTGAACTTCCATTTGGACCCGCACTTAATACTTGGGTCATAGCAGAATAAACGCCAGTTGTTTCACCAGTATAATTTGGTCCAACATCCTGACCTTGCATGTTAACCGTAAAGATGTCACCCTTAATAGTTTCAGGTGAAATAATAATATTATAAAAATCCTCCATTATGGGTTAACATATTCATACCATTTTATGGGTTCCAAAGTTCCCGCTCGCTCACCATCATTCAAATAAATTGTTTGATTTGGGTTCATGTTAAATACCTGATACTCTTGTTTGTCGTAATCAAGATGAACTCTATAATAGAAGTATTGTGAATTATCAAACACGTATTTATTACCTGATAAAGATGATTGTGGCATATTCATCATTTTAACAAACACACCTTGTTTTGCATCATAAAACTTGGCGGTCATGTAAAATGTTTCAATATCCAAGAATGTTCTTTTTTTCAACCAATAAAGAAAAAAACCTTCTTTATCACCAACGTAGTCAAGAACATACGATGGTTTATTAATAGTAACAGGTGTTGTTTGCATAATGGCATTCATCTTCAATCCCTGTTGTGTTGGAATTATTATTGTTATATAATTTTTCTGTCTTTTCTCATCAAAGTTATCATACAAATCAAGTTTAAAAAATGAGTTTGAATAATTGTTTGAATAATAATATATCTCTTGAGTGGTGAATCCTTCCGCCCTATAATCAGTAATCCAATTTGACGAACTATCTAATGAAGTTCCCGAATAAAAATAAAACTCATATTTAATATCCGTTGGGTCATTTGTTGCACCTGTTAATGGTGAATGGCCAAATCGACTAACTTCAAAATCTCGTCCAACTCCAATTACCTCTGTAATGATTTCACTTTCATATGCCTCAATACTTTGGTCTTGTCCCAAATAATCCCAAGTAAATTGTACTGGGATGGTAAGTTGTTTATCAACAAACCCATCTTTACGAATAGTTAATTTATTCACACTCATCTATCAATGGTTTAATTGGG
>JACCDJ010216598.1_pt1 | contig 11439 bp, 13 predicted proteins | sample 7444481 | NCBI WGS metagenome assembly JACCDJ01 (sample SAMN15323435, study PRJNA562643) | freshwater metagenome | isolation source: river surface water | place: USA:Blue River Watershed | collected 2017-08-15 | reverse complement strand
CTACATCATACATATAATTGTATGATTTTACCAATTTATGCTTACGGAACACCGGTTCTTAGAAAAGAATCCGAAGAAATAGATAAAGACTATTCTGGTCTTGAACAACTTATTGTTGATATGTTTGAGACCATGGATAAAGCCAAAGGAGTGGGATTAGCTGCTCCGCAAATAGGAAAAAACATAAGACTTATAGTTGTCGATACTAAATTAATGTCTGAGGATTTTCCAGAACAAAATCTCGAAGAATTTAGAGAGGTTTTTATCAATCCTATAATCGAAGAAGAATTTGGTGAAGAACTGTCTTTTCGAGAAGCGTGTTTATCACTTCCAAGAATTTCTGAGGAGATTAAAAGACCGTCTAAAATAATTATGTCTTACTTTGACAAAGATTGGAATTTACATGAAAAAGAATTCACAGGAATAAAAGCTAGAATTCTACAACATGAATATGACCATTTAGAAGGTAGAATGTGGATAGATAGAGCATCTCCACTAAGAAAAAAACTACTTCAATCAAAATTAGAAAAGATTAGCAAAGGTGTTGTATATCATGATTATCCGATGAAATTTATTGGAAAATAAAAACTTTTTTATTTTCTATTATATTATAGTTATTAACTTTAAAATTTAAACACAATGGCAAAAAAATTAGTATGGTTTGAGTCTTACACAACAATTTGTAAATACTCAGCGGAATTGACAGATGAAGAAGCAGAGCTTTTTGAAAACGATGAAGAAAGATTCTTCGAAGAAGTAGACTATCAGGGAAATCAAGATCTTGAGTGGGATAAAATCACTGATGAAGATATGTATGATTTTGATATTGAAGAAACCGAAGAATAAATAAATCAGTATGTATCAGATTAGAAAATGTGAAAGGTATACTTCTTGTATGGCATCGGAGGTAGCTAACTTAGACCCAGAAAAATTTAAAACACTATCAGTTCCTTTTGAAGGAGAAACTGAAGAGGATTTTCTTAATTATATTTCTCAAAATCAATATGAATTAGAAGAAATTTACGAAGAGATTGATGAAGAAACACAGAGTGAATTAGATAAAATTTGGTCACCAGAGTGGACTGAATTCTCAAATTCAGCTTGGAAGTTTGAAGACAGTTGGCATGAATCTGGAAGAGTTGATGAGACTTGGACTAGACATGGTGGTTTTGAAGCTACTCATACTACCGATACAGGATACTAATGAAGAGAGAGAATTATTTCTCTCTTTTTTTGTTTAAGTTAGTTTGAAACTTATAACCAACACCTATTGTTAAATTATGAATTATTTTCACGCTACTTTGACTTCTCCAGTTAAAAATATCACCAACTGTAAAATTTAATTTATTTTGTGGAAAAAAACTTATTTTAGTTGTTCCATAGATAATATTATCATTTATATTTACTATATCTGGTTGAAAATAATATTCTGAAATCATTTCCCAATTCTTTTTTTCTATTATAAACTTAAGTCTAATTGAGTGTCTAAACAGGTAATCTGATTCTCCGTTAAAATAATTAGACTGATGAAATATCAAAGCATAAGATAACGAGGTCTTTATACATTTAAAATCTTTTTTGTAACCTGTTCCTATTCCTATAAAATTATCAGCTTGTATTTTTCTTAGATATGAGTAATTAAATTGGTAGTTTGTAAAATTTGCCCAATTTCCTTTCTTCAAATCATAGCTAAATCTTTGTAATAATTCATTTTCAGATATGTTAGGTGAGAAAGTCAATGTATAATTAGTAACTGAAGCTATATCCCAATTTTTTTTTATGAATGAGTTTTCACCTACAAATGTTAAACCTAATTGTGATGAAGTAGAATTTGAGATTAATCCAGTCAGACTATTATCGGTTTTTATTTCTTGAGAAAACACTACATTGCTTATAAGCACAAAAAAAAGTAGTGAATTCTTAATCATAATTTTTCAATTTTTATTTTATATATAAACAAAAATTAAAATAAAATATGGCTAAAAAATCCACTACTTCAAGCGTCAGAGTTCACATTGCAAGGCCTCATAAAAAAAGACCAGGTGTTCACTCTAAAAAGAAAAACTCCAAAAGTAAGTTTTCTAAAAATTATAAAAAAGCTTACAGAGGACAGGGTAGATAATTATCCTAAAGAAACTACTTCGATATCAAACACTAACTCTTGACCAGCTAGTGGATGATTACCGTCGATAGTTGCGTGTTCTTCAGAAATATTAACTACGGTCACATTGGTAGATTGTCCGTTCTCTAAAGTTGCTTCTAAGACCTGACCCATTTCAAGATTTTCAGGTAGTCTATCAAGAGGAACATTAACGACAAGTTCTTCAATAATAGGACCGTATGCTTGTTCTGGTTGAATATTTACAGTAACTTTATCTCCTACTTTTTTACCCATAAGAGCGTTTTCAAATCCTGGAATAATTTGACCGGATCCGATTTCAAAACGTAGAGTTCCTCTACCTTCTGATGAGTCAAAAACACTACCGTCGGTCAGTTTACCAGTGTAATGCACATTGACTATTGTGCCATTTTCAATCATAATAATAAATATTTTTTTATTATAGTGATATGATTAAATTTTGTTTTGATTTTTTATATCTTATTCCAAATAAAAAAGGTTTTTTTATCTGGTTGGACTTCAACATATCCGTTTGGTTCAAATTGAGTGTCGTCAATTTCACATATAAATTTATGGCCTTTGTATTTTGTATCTAAACCTGGATAAGATAAAGAACCTCCATCGTAGTGCAAATCTCTTCTTTTTCTTAGCTGATGTCCGTAAACTTTTACACCAAGTTCTTCTCTAATACCTCTAATCGCTGCGATTAGTGGATCTTCCCCTGACACCATTTTTTCAGATACTGAGTTAGGCATATTTCTTCTACGAACTCTACCGTCTTTGAATTCTTGTCTATCTTCCTTTAGAAACCACTTTTCTCCTTCTTTATCTGTATAAAATATTTTTATACCTACAAATTCAATTAATCTTGTGAGAGTTCCGTTCATTTCTGTAAGCTCACATTCATTATTTTTTATCTCATCTAATAAGTGGTTTACGGTTTTTGATTTTCCAGTTCCCCACAAATCACAAGGTATGTCATGATTCTTTAAAAGATTTATTAAATCTGTTAACTCTTGGTCAAATTCTTCATATAATTTAATCCATTTCATAGTTCTATATATAAACTTCTCTAAAATAAAAAGATAAAAAACACAAATGAATCAGTTTGAAAATTATAAGAAATCTTTAGAAGATTATCTGCAGTCGGTAGAGTTTATATACTCTGGTGATATTATTAGTTCAACAAATTTAAGATTGTCTGAAAAAAAACAACACTCATCTTTTTCAGCTGATTTGTTTAGTAAATTGATGATAGAGATTTACAATTTGTCAATAAAAAAAATGTTTGAAAAATCAAAAGATATTATAATACATAGAAATAACTTTGTAGATGCTTATCAAGTGATAGATAAACTTATTAGTGATGGATTTTCTTCAAAACTACTTTTCTTTTCAAATAATTCAAATACTAATTTAAATCTAGGTGGTAATAATAGTTTCAAAGATCCAGAAGATGGTCACACGTTTTTACCAACATACTTTACAAGACAGTTCAAAATGATGTCATTCGGAGTTGACGTGTCATGTTTTTTCTGTCCAATCATTGAAGACACTGTGGATGATTGTCATTTTTATATTGTTGATAAACCAATTCAAAGTATGGTCTGGTCACTACAAAACATTGATTATAGTATCAACAAATCATTTTCGATGAATGAACATCAAATCAAAATTCCTATCTATGACTGTGATTATAATGTTTATAGAGTAAGAGTAGTGAATACTCAGAAGTTAAGAGAAGACAAAATAAATTCTATACTAAATGATAATTGATTTACATAAAGATGAGAGATTAGGTTTTGTCGAGACTACTTACGAGATGTTGAAAATAAAATCAAACAAGTTGATGAAAGAAATTAATTTGCAAAGAATTAAGACAGGTCAGAACTTTATGATTGTTCCTATGTCTATTTATAATTTATTAGAATCAAATGATTCTTTTAAGTTTTCTAAAATTGAAAATTTAATGAAAGAAGAACTTTTAAGACATATGGGCTCAATAAATGACATTGAAGTTTATCTTGATTTATTTGCGCCGTCTGATACAATAATTCTTAAGTATGACAAGTCTATTACAAGAGATAATAGAATAGAAGCTATTCTAAATGGTGACGAATTAAAACAAGAAATTGAAATTACAGTTTTGAATTATTAAAAGATTCAAATTTTGCAATAACTTTTTTATTTTTATTATCATAAACTATTGAACTCTTTTTAGATCTTCTCATTCCTGTTTCAGAACCGGCTTTTAAAAACTCGTCTTTTGTGACTTGTTTAGCTTGACCAGTATCTTTATCAACTAATTGGTAAGTAAAATTTTCATTAATATCTTGACCTAATAATTCAACTCCTTTTGTGTCATAGGTAACTGACTTTCCTTCTCTAGCTAAATCAATTTTTTGTTTTAGTGATATAATAAACTCATCAACAATCATTTTCATAATGTCTGTATATTTAGTGGTTTTGTATCCAACTTCCATAGCAGCTCTATTATAAGCTAAAAAGTTAAGACCAGATATATTTGTTATAGAAGGGTGACCACCTGAGTTTCTTATAATAAGTTCCCAAACTGGAATTTTAAGACCACTTAGATATTTAAGTTGATTCTCATCTAAATCTTCATAGTTCGCATCCATTGATTCTTTTAATCTACTATCAGGAAGACCTTCAAATATTGTAATTTTATCTCTTTTTGAAACAATTCCATTTCCTAAAGACTCATCTGATTTAAGTAAGTTTGTAATGTTATTTTTTGCTCCTTCAATTTGTTTTTTTGAAATGTCACTTATAAATGGTTCAGTTTCTTGAAATTGATTATTTTGTTTAAAATCTAAAAGTTTATTTTCTGCATTTAAACCAAATTCTCCGCAAATACTAATAAATTCTTTAATTAAATCAATATCAGTAGTTTTAAATTGATATTTAGTTCCATTAAAATCGATAATTACGTCAATATCTTCATAATTGTCAGAATTCGCTCTGAAATCTATTTCAAGCACTTTTGTCAAAATATTTGATACCTTAACATTATCTTTTTGATAAATACAATCAATGTAAAAGGCCGCTAAATCTGAAAATTTGAATCCGATTCCTGAAAATTCTTCACCTTTTATCTTTTGTTGATTTTTCCAATCTTGTGAAGTTTCATATACTTCTTTTATAGCCTTTAATGAGATAAAGTATTTATTGAATTTTGGCTCAAATTTAGATAAAACTTCTTTAGCTATTTCTCCTAAATTGACATCAGGTAGTCTTTTCTGTTCAAATGGATTACACGATACTTGTATTAGACCCATAGGCCAGGTGATGGCGAAAAATTCAGTCTCTGGATTATTCTTGAATACAACATATCTGTCATATGAACCTGGTTTAAACATCGATCCACCACCATATTGTCTCAATATTTTATAGTCATCATCCCACTCTTTTTTATCATATGACTTCATTGTTTGAATATAATCGGCTAAGTTTTGAGCGATTTCTTCAGGTGTAGCTAATCTACCTAATTTATCACTGGTCACTGCCGTATTCATATAATGAAGTAGGTTATTATACATTGAGTAAAGATTTGGATTACTATCTAAAACCAAACATTCTAAAATATTTTTATTAATGTGATTTCTTTTTCCATCTTTAGACTTTACAGTAATTGGTTTGTTCTTATATGCTAATAATAATCTATTAGTAACGAATCCCATCATAAACTTCAATTTATCGATAGGCATCGATTTATCTAATTTAAAAATTGAGTTTTGAACTTCATCTGGTGTAACACCGTATTTAAAAAAGTTAGCTGAATCTATTGTTTGGATAAATTCAATGTCTCTTTGTGGAAAAATTTCTTGTTTAGCAATTTCTCCAGAAATAGTTTCAACGTTTGATCTTGAGTGTTTATAGTATGTTGATGATGTGTCTTCTGCGCCAACTTGTTCTTGGTGATGATCTGTGGCAATTGTAAACATTGGTTTTGAGTGAGCAAAATCTACTAACACTGCCAAGTTTCCTGGTTTAGGTTTTTGAACTGCAAATTCTAAGCCACCATATTGAATTATATGACAATCAACACATTCAATTTGATATTGACTCATAAGAACTTGCTTCATAGCAAGAGCTGATGTAACACCGTCTAAGTCTTTATGAAAATAAATTTCGCACTTTCTATTTCCACTTACAACATTTGATATATCACTCATACTCGCTTTTGAAGATGGATTTATCTCTAATCTTTTAGTTCCGACAAGTGCTTGGTCGATTGTATCTAAACTTTTGGCAATCTTCTTAAGGTTTCTTAAACCAACTTCTTCATTAATTGGTTCATCTCTTTGGAGTTCTAAAAACAGTTTATAATCTTTTATATTCATAATTTATATATTATTTATTTCTTACCAAAACCAGTGATAACTCCTTTCTTATCTCCTTTAGTTTCATCTTCGTATTTAGTATCAAAGAAGTTATTGTTATCAGTGACAATTTTAACTTCTGAGTCCATAGTTGCGTATGGTCCAAGTTTTCCTGAACGGAATACTCCACCATACATATCACCGTTTAGATAACCATCCATAAAGTAACAATTACTCAAAGTTGACTGGTCTACTCTACAATTAAGAATTTTTGAGTCATCGGCATCTGACTGTAATAGTTTAGATTTAATACACTGTGATCTGATTATTTCACAACCTAAGAACAAACAATCTTCGAATATTCCTTCGATTTTAGAATTTACAAAGTCTAAATTCTTTATTGTTGTTGTTGTTTTGACATATCCATCGACAACTTCCAGGGTTTGAGTCGAAGTTACATAGTTTATAATACACTCTTTTAAATCTTGTGTTGAGTCAATTAAATTGAATATTCTTGTGTATATTTTACTGTAGTATGTTGATACTACATCATACTGTGAGTTTTGGTCTATTTGTATTTGAATAGTAGGAAAATCGACAATAAAATTGTCATATTTTGAAAGGTTTTTGTAGTTTTTGATGTTGTTGGTAAGATACTCTTCTAATTTATTAGCATCTTCGTGATTAAAATCTACGTCAATTGAATCATAAGAATCGATAATAAATCTTTCTAAGAAGTAAATTAGTTGACCTGAGTTTTTTTCATAGTCTTTACCCCCAATATATCTAAACTCAAGTCTTTGAGACTCCTTATTATCGTTAACATGGAGAAAGTTTATACCGTAATATTTATCAGCTGGTAGTCTCATATTGTTTTTTACAACCATAATTGGTATATTGAAGAAATCATATTCTTTGAAAGGTATTATTTTTTTTACAGTTTTTGCATAAATATTACCCTTTCTTGATGGATAAGTTCTATAAATTTCATCTTCATCAATGTTTAAGATTAGTTTTAGTGGATTTAGGTCATTTAAATCTTTATCTTTGAAAGATATATTGAAGTGAATAGATGATTTTTCATTAGTATATCCATGGGTTTGTATGAAATTGATGATTTTGATTAGAAAATATTTGGCGTCATAAAAATCCATCGGACCAGTAACTAATTCCACCATGTTTGAACCACCTGAAAGGTCGGGTTCTATTTTGAAGTTTTCAGCATCAGGCATAAAGTCTGAGTGGTATTGTCTAAATCCCCATACTTTTATTGGTTTAAGTTCTTGATTCAGTAACTCTAAAGTCTTATAATAAGAAAGGTCTCTCATATAGAACTCGAACTCAAAACCAACTACTGCGTTCTTAAGTTTTTGAGACTGGTTTAGAAATTTATCAGAGTATTTCTTCATAAGGTATATATTAAAATGTCAAACCTATTTATTATTTGATAGGGAAAGATATTTTAGTTTATATATATTTCCATAAATTAAAAAATATGAATGGAATTCTTTTGTGTCTATTGTAAAACGAGGAAGAAATTTGATAAATTCATCAAAGTTAATCGAATAAAGAATAAGTATATAATTGATATTAAAAAGATTATAGACGAAGAAGAGGTCGATTTTAGAAATGATAAAACTTATCTCAAAATAATTATCTTTAACAAAATACAACAAGCAATAGACAAAAAGAAAGATATTTATTACATTCCTGACTTTGACCAGGAGTTCTCGATTGAAAAACTATTAAATCTCAAAAAAATACTTGGTGAAAATAATTTTAACGTTCTGATATTCTACAATGAGTTTAGAAAAAGCCCAGACGTTATGGACGACGTCTTAGGAAATTTGTCAAAATTTTCAAATTCTCAAATCATAAGAGACTATTAATTTAATATATAATCCAAAATAATTTATTTGAAATATGCCTATATTAGGTGGTTCCCCGTTAGGTCTAATTGGTGTAACTAGTGGACCTACAAGAGATGGTATGTCGACGTTTAATGGTGGTGCAAGTAGAAACTTGAATGTTAACCTTTACAACTCTGGACGTGAAGCGGATAAAGCTAAATTGAAGAAAGCTGGTCTAAGTAGAAAAGATGGAGCTTTTTCTGTTTTTTCAGGAGGAGCTGCTGTAAAAGCTTGGGGTAATATTTCAACCACCGGTAAAGAAGAAAACGCTGGTTTAGGAACTGATAACAGCTACAATGGTATCACAAGAAAAACACTACACAATAATGACGTTTACGACACATCAATTTTGAACATTGTTGAAAAAACAGCCGGAAGTGCTGCCTCAGTTAGACCCTCTGATTTCGCTTATTTAAAAAACTTAGGGGTTTATCCAAATAACAGGTTAATTATATGTAGAAGATTTAGTGGACCACAGATAGATAATATTTTTGGTATAAAATCATCTCCAAGAGTTGTTTTAATAACTTGGAGACCACCAGGAGAAGACTTCTTAGATATCACTTTTGGTGAACAATGGGAAGCAGCAGCGGCTGACTTTACAGATGTAATTAATGGTATTGGACAAGATATTCTTAAAATGTCACCTCTAGGAGGCGCTGGTGGAGAATTGTTTAACGCAATTCCTTTACCTGGTTGGTCAGAAACTCTGACTAGAATTGTCTTAGCTAAAATTGGAGTGTATGAGCAAACAGCTGGTGGTGATAGATTACCAGCTGGAAATCCTAACTTGATTAAAGAAGCTAAGAGAAGAAAAACAGTGGCTCAAGGTGAAGCTGGTTCTGGTTTAGATTGTAAAGTTTCAATAAAAGTTACTGTAGAATATGAACAAAAGTTTATTTCAGGTATTGATCCTACAATTGTTTATATGGATATTCTACAGAATGCTTTAAGATTTGGAACTTCACCGAGTGATAATTATGGTCTATCAGGTGGATTTGGAGCCACAATTATTGCTGCTGTTAAGAATCCTAAACTCATCATAACAAAAGTAGTTAGTATACTTCAAGAGGCTATAAAAACAGTAAAAGATACTGTTATAAATTTCTTCAAGGAATTTGTAGACGAAGCCACAAAAGCAAAAGCTGAAGCAGACGCAGCTCTCGCTGCAGGAGGTGAGGAAGACCCAGAAGAAGCAGGAGAACCAGATCCGGCGGAGTTAGAAAAAGAGGCAAAAGAAAAAGATAAAGCTTTAAAGGATGCCACAGAGGGACAAAATTTATTTACAAAATTCTTTGAAACGATTGGCACCGCACTATCAAAAACAGTTAATAAATATGAAGAGGCTGTAAAAGGTATTGTATATGCACTTACAGGTATGCCATCAACTCCTTGGCACGTAACTATTGGAAATCCACTTCGACCAATTTTTTGTTCAGGTGACATGTATACGACATCAGTTCAGTTGACGATGGGTTCGACTTTGGCTTTCAATGATTTACCTGCTAATATAAAAATTGACTTTACTTTAGAAAATGCGAGACCGTGGGGTCTACAGGAAATTATGGCGAAGTTCAATACCGGTAATATTAGAACAGTGAATTTAGTCAAAGATAGTCCTATGTTAAATCCTCAAGAAGTTCTATCAGAAAACGCTTATCATTATGCTACACAGTCTGGTGCAACATCAGATGGAGTCACAACTCCTCCGGGTGGTGGCACACCAGCAACAAATCCAAGTGGTGCTACAAATGACGCTGTATCAAAAGAAGGACTAAGTGACCAAACTGTGAATTCTAATCCAAACTCAGCGGACCCTGTAGTTGAAGAAACAAATACTAATAATGTTACTGCTCAGCTGGTTGGTTCTATAACTTATTTAGACTTAGAAGGTGGTGGGGTTAGAGCAACAGCTACATATTTAGTAAATGGTAACAAAGAAATATCTGGAGTTGGTGAAGCAGCTGCTAACGGAACTACCAAAGAGGTTCAGAAACAAGCTGCTGCTGAGTTATCTAAGCAAAATGCTATCAAAAATTACAAATAAAAATGTCGTCATTAGGTGAAGGTTTCAACATAAAATCATTATATGAACAACTATCTCGTAATGGAAATTCAGAGTCTTTAGTTGATTTGTTTAAATCAACCATACTAAATTCTGTTCCTACAATAAAATTAGCCGAGTACATAGTGCCTATTGAGGAAGAAATGAGAATTGATTTAATTCTGAAAAGTATTTATGAACTTGATTACGTCAGCATTGAAGACTATTATGGAGAGATTGATGTGTTGCTTACAATAAATAATATTGATAATCCGTTAAATATCAAAAGAGGACAAGTTATTAAATATCCATCAATAATAGACTTATCAGCTCATAGAATAACAGAGGAAGCTGATTTATCATCTCAGGCAAACAAGGCACTTACTGCAATCTCAGTTCCATCTAAAAAGACAAGAGTCGATGGTTCAAGATCTAAATACAACAAAACTGGTTTGGCATTACCACCAGTGGCTAAAGGTAATCCTAAAGATTCTGTAAGAATAAATAATGATAATTTCAATATAGGTGGAGTTTAAAAATGGATACATTAAAACAAGTAAGAGTTAGAAAAATAGTAGAAGGTGCAAACACTGGTGCTCTGGATTTAAGAGTAATGCTATTACAAGGAACAGCGTCAAACTCACAAAGAATAGCTGTTGGTAAAGTTTCACTGAGTGGTCAGTTGTATTGGCAAGAAGTAATTTACGACGGTGAGAGATATCAAACCAAAACTAATGACGAAATTATCCAAGAGTATATTAGTAGTAATTCAGAATTCGAGGCTAATAAAATAGGTTCAAAATTAGGACCGAACTTATTTAAAATAGTTCAGAATCCTTGGGCTGATGACGTTCCTCAATTGAGAAAATTCGGAGAGGATCCATATTACTTAAATAATGGAGCTTATATTAATATTTCTTGGAGAAAAAATCTAGAAATAACTTATCAATTTGAAGCATATGAAGTTTATGGAAATGGAACAGCTTCTGATCCGACTAAGATTCTGGTTGACACAGCGATTTT
>JACCDJ010656017.1_pt1 | contig 11442 bp, 12 predicted proteins | sample 7444481 | NCBI WGS metagenome assembly JACCDJ01 (sample SAMN15323435, study PRJNA562643) | freshwater metagenome | isolation source: river surface water | place: USA:Blue River Watershed | collected 2017-08-15 | reverse complement strand
GTTGTTGGGCAAACTGGCGCTCGGTCTTTGGCCAATGTGAAATAATGCGACTATCAGTCAGCATTTGGACAGCTAGCTCAGTGGTAGAGCACTGCCTTCACACGGCAGGGGTCACAGGTTCGAACCCTGTGCTGTCCACCACCCAAATCGGAAGGTCGTTCTTAAAACGTTATTCCCATCCACCTGCGAACCTGCTCGTGGAGGTCTGACTGGAAGTCCTCACGTCCGCCTTTGGCAGAGACCTGCCCAAGGGTCAGCACATAAATGAAGTCCGACATCTTTAGAACTTTGCGAATGTTGTGGTCCACAAGCAAGATGCCCATTTCGCTCTTACTAAAGAGACCAATCCATTCGTATACGTCTGCCGCAATTTTGGGTGAGAGTCCAATACTGGGTTCATCGATTAGGCAAAGGCGAGGCTTAATTAAATAAGCCTTAGCAAACTCCAGCATCTTTTGTTGTCCACCCGAGAAATTACCAGCCGCCTCTTTACGTCGATCTTTCAAAACCGGAAAGTGAAAATAGGTGTCTTCGAGCCGCTGCTCGAGTTCTTGTCTTGAAATCGTCCCGGTTTGAACTAGGTGCTCGCCGGGCATAAGAAGGTTCTCCTCGACAGTCATGTATTGAAAAAGACTGGACTCCTGAGGAATAAGGCATACCCCATGGGCCAGCATTTCGTGAGGCTGTGAGCCAGTAATGTCTCGCCCTGCCAAATGCACAGTCCCTTGTTTAGGCGCTAGAAAACCGCAAATAGCTTTCATTACAGTCGACTTACCAGCACCATTTAACCCGATGAGTCCCACAACTTGTCCCACATTCACGTCGATATCGACGCTTTGTAAAATATCAATATCCGATGTGTATCCGGCCGTAAAACTACGCATCTGAAGTAGGCTGGTCATACTTTAATGGGCCTCAGTCGAACTGGTATCACCGAGATAAGCCTCGATGACCACGGCGTCATTAAGGACGTCCGCTGTGGCTCCATCGCAAATAATCTCGCCCGCATTCATGCAAATTGAACGTTTACAAAGCTCAGAGACGATGGGCATGTCGTGGCTAACGACGATAAAAGTCTGTCCCTCTTGGTGACGCCTCACGATAAATTCGGACATAGTCTCTTTCATGGTGGGGTGTATTGCGGCAAAGGGCTCGTCTAGAAGAGCAACTCGAGGGCGAGACATGAAGCAAGAGCCGAACTCCAGCAACTTTTGTTGGCCGCCAGAAAGAGAGCCGGCATCTAGATTGATAAGGTCAATCAGCTTGAGTTCACGAAGGAGAGTTTCTGCACGCTCTCGAGCACTAACACTGTCCATACCCTGTGCAAAACCGCTGGTCATTAGATTATCAAGGACCGACATCTGACGAAAGACTCTAGTTAGCTGGAACATGCGGGCAACGCCAAGGCGTGCAAGGGCATCAGCTTTGATTCTCTGAACAGGTCGTTGATCAAGAAGAATCTCGCCACTGTCAGGCGACAAAAGTGCGCTCAACATATTTAATAGCGTTGTCTTGCCAGAACCGTTTGGACCTATAAGTCCGACCAACTCGCCATCGCGAATACTAACAGTGACATTGTTGACAGCCTTTAGGCCACCGAAGGCCTTGCAAACTGATTGAGTCGCTAAAACAGGTGATAAGGAGGGAGTCATTTTGCTTGATCACCTTGATTTAAGCTCTTGGTCTGACCTTGTAGATGCGCGGAACGGCCCTCCTTCGATTGCAATTGGTTAAAAAGTCCCCATAGACCCGAGCGTAGAAAACGACCAAATAGGATGACTAATAAGGCAAAGACCACTAGATGCCAACCGCCTAAGTCACGAAGTGCTTCACTGGTTAGGTAGACTAGGAGCCCACCGATAAGTGGCCCAACGAGGCTTCCCATGCCTCCGATGACAACCATGCTTACGACAATACCGGTCTGTAAAAGAAGGCCAAGTTCAGGTGTGATCAGCATGGCAAAGTGCGCATACAGCGCGCCAGCAAAGCCACAGATGCCCGAACTCAAGGTAAAGGCGATGGTCTTCCATAGTACGGTGTCTACACCGCGGCTTCGCGCACCAATTTCATCGTCGCGAATTGCAGCCAGAAAGAATCCAGCCCGTGATTTAAGAAAAATGTAGAGAACAAGTTGTACGAGCGCAACTGCCAACACAAATATGTAGTAGATCTCGATGCGGCCCTCAACCAGAGCGGGCACGCGCATACCGAGGTCCCCGTTAGTAATCGCGTAGGAGTTGAAAATAAGAAGCCTTGCGATTTCGGCAAATGATAGTGTGGTTAAGGCAAGATACGGCCCCTGCAGGCGCAACACCAGTTTGCCTAATAAGAAGCCCAATCCACCCGTAAAAACAATGGCAATCAGAATGCCTAGAACCGGAACAAACTCGCCGTATTTCCAGGCCAATGCGGTGGCATAGGCTCCAAGCATGCCAAAGGCTGCTGGTGCTAGGGAGAACTGGCCAGTGAAACCGGCCAGCAAATTCCAGCCTGCGGCAAGCATGACAAAGTAAAGCGAAACAATAAGAACACCAAGCCAGTAGCGATCGGCCATGAACAGAGGGATAATGCTCATGAGCGCAAGAATCCCAAGCGTGATGCGGAACTCCGAGCCTAGTTTAGAGGCAAAGTTTCGCATTAGACATCCCTTCCTTTCTCACCAAGCAACCCCTGGGGTCGCAACAGTAGAACAAGAATCAGAATGCCAAGGCCGTAAGTATCTCGATGATCGAATGAAATGTAGACAGCGGCGAGACTCTCAAGCACGCCAAGGCCGAGGGCACCAATAATGGCGCCAGGTACAGACCCCATACCTCCTAAGACTACAATGACATAAGACTTCACAGCCGGAAAAATGCCGACTTCAGGGGAGGCGTTGATAATAGGAGACAGCAGTGCGCCCGCAAAGGCCGCAAGCGCTCCCGAGGTGGCAAAAACAATAGCGCTTGCCTTGGCTGTGTTGATACCAGCAAGTGAGGCGCCCAAGCGATTCTGGGCCACAGCCTGCACTAGCTTGCCCCAGTAAGAATACCGAAGAAACCATGCAGTACCTGCTAAAACAACAATGGACAGAAGAAAGGCAACGAGTCGGTGACCACTGAGCATAATGGGCCCGATCTCGATACGCTGAATATCAACAACGGGGACCCCCCTAAAGGGATAGGGACCGATACCTTTATCAACTAAGTTGATTAGAAGAAGTGACAAGCCAAAGGTCACAATAATGGCGTACTCGTCTTTAAAGTTATTCCAGCTCTTGTAGCCAGAATAGAGCGGACGCATCAGCGTACGTTCTGTCGCCCATCCTACGAGTGCACCGGCAACCAGTGCCCCCGGTAGGGCAATCCAAACAGAAAATCCAAGTAAGTTGGCGAGCACAACATATACATAGGCGCCGATCATGTAGAACTCACCATGGGCAAAATTCACGACTTTCAAAACGCCAAAAATAAGTGCCAAGCCGACGGCCATTAAAGCGTAAAAAGTACCCGTGATGAGCCCGTTAATAACAAGATCAGCAATAAGCATTCGCTACCTCACCACCTCCCTTCACCAAGGCGAAGGGAGGTTTAGAAACGTCAATAATCGATTAACGCTGGAGTTTCCCGAGGTCTACAGCCATACCCGGCTGAAGAATAAGGGGAGAGTCGGCAAGCTTTTGGTTCGTTGCCGTAAGTTGATAAATCACGTAAGGCACATCAATCCACTGTTGGAACTTAAAGCCAGACTCTTTCGAGAACACAATGGTGCCTCGGGTTCCTTCGTACTTCATGTCCCGCAGCGCAGTAATCATCTTGGCCTGGTTTGTGCCCCCGGCCTTTTTAATACTTTCTGCAATTAAGAAAAGCGAGTCAGCCGCTTGATAGATGAGTCGGTTTGGCTCGGTCTTATGCTTTTCCCGATACATCACCGTTACTTTATTTCCAATGGGCGTGAGCTTCATAGAGGGGTGATACAGCCCGAAGGAGAGCATGTTCTTGCCAGCCTCTTTCACGTTCTGCCAAAAATCCGGGTAATCGGCAATGCCAGCACCGTCAAACAGGATGGTCTTTTTGCTAGGAGCGACCCCCTGTTCATAGAGCTGGTTCATGAAAATGTAGGCGGCAGGTTGAAGCAGCATGGTCACGACCATGTCGGGCTGGTCACGTTTTAGTGAGATCACAGCAGGAAGAAAGTCTTTGCCTGCCCGATCAATAGCTGCATAGGAGAAGTCAATGCCAGGAGCCATTGCGGCCAATGTCTTCTTCAAGAGCTCTGCCTGTCCAATACCGTAGTCCGTGTTCTCGGGAAAAGCGCGAACTTTCTTAACTTTCATGGCGACGATGGTTTCGGCCATAGCCTGAACAACACGAGTGTTGTAGTTGTTCGGGTTGAATACGTTTGGGACAGCCTTTATGCGAATGTCGTCGGACCAGGCATTGGTGTTAATAAAGGGAACGCCCGTTGATCGCAAAGATTCAATCATACCCAGGGCAACGCCGCTCGCATGGGGCCCTGTAATGGCGACCACCTTGTCACGTCCAACGAGTTTTTCGGCAGCAGCACGACCCTTTTCCGGTGTGCCTTGGTCGTCCTCAACAACGAGTTCGATCTTTCGGCCATTAACCCCGCCAGCCGAGTTGATGATTTCCTGTGCGATCTCAAGGCCATGAAGTACCTGTGTGCCTTGAACCACAGAGCCAGGGGGGGATTTTGCAACGACCACACCCACTTTGATGGGGTCAGCAGCATGGACCGCTGTTGATAGCGCTGTTCCAAAGACGCAGGCAGCAACAAGCGACTTGAGCGCGAACTTTAATTTCAAGGGGCACCTCCTCTGGTGATTTCTGCAGTTGGTTGGGCAAGACGCCTCCGCTGATATTGGCGTTTTACTCTGTCAAAAGCGAGGCCGAACATGTAGCTATTCGTCAACTTTGTTAATACAGGGAAGTCCTGGGGGCCCCATTGACCGGAGCCCTTAACACATGATTTTGACCATCGTTAATCTTTCAACCTGGCTTCGAGCGCCTTGGCAACAGCCAGTAAACGCCAATCTTCGCCTTTACGACCAATCAGTTGAATGGCGGCAAGGCCGTTGCCAAATCTGGGGAGTGGGAGCGTGATGGCAGGGTTTCCACTTAGGTTAAATGGCATGGTGAGTTGTGTCATTGCCGTGTGCGCCGCAAATGTTTTGCCGTTTGCAGTCACTTGGATTGCGTCTTTCTCTGGGGGCAGGCAACGAAGCGTTGAAGTCACCAGAATGTCGTGATTGTCAAAAAGACTGTTAAGCGACTGGCCCCAAGCCTGTCGCATTGCCTGTGCGCGAGGGTAGACGAATCCAGGCAAAAAAAGGCCCGCTTCAAGCCTTACCCGAACGTCTTCTCCGAGGTCTTCACCTTGGTTGTAGAGGCGATGAAGGTGATAGGTCGTTGCCTCGGGTGCAAGCGTCAAAAGCTGAATAGCCGCCGCCGAATCGGCATAACGAACCTCTAGGCCTGTCGTGACCTTATAGCCCTGTTTCGAGGCGGCCTGCCTTGTTGTTTCTAATCCCTCCAGGCATATCGTCTCCAGGGGATCCTCGAAATAACCGCCTAGAAAGCCTAGTCGTAGCCCCTGAGTCTCCCATAACGCAAGATCCGGAAAGGACTTAAGGCCGAGCATTGCGGCAAAGGCCCAGGCTGTCCATTCAACATCTATTGCAATCGGGCCTACGTGATCCAGTGACCACCCCAGGCTTATGACGCCTTGGGTGGAAAGGGCTCCATAAGAAGGCTTGAAGCCAACCACTCCGTTGCAAGCTGCGGGAATACGAATGGAACCTGCAGTGTCCGTTCCTATTGCAAAAGGCACAATCCCCAGGGCAACTGCCACGGCAGAGCCACCGGATGATCCCCCCGGCGTGAGCTCGGGATTGACTGCATTCACCACATGGTGATGGTGCGGGTTTCGACTGGTGACGCCGTAGGCTAGTTCATGCAGGTTGGTGGTTGCGACAATACTCGCCCCTGCTCCTCGAAGGTTCGAGACGATTGACGCCTCTTGTGTGTGGTTCTTCATGTCCGTCTCTTTTGTACCACCCGTTAATGGGAAGCCCTTGACTCGCATGAGATCTTTAACTGCCACTGGAACCGATGCCCCTTCAAAGGCTAGTGCATTAGTAGAGATAAATGCCTTGTAGCCTTCCCCGGCCTCAAGACCCGCACGAGGCTTCCAGCGAGGGGCATCAAAAGACTTTGTATTCGATGTCGTTAAGGCCTCAACATGGGTTGGTATTGCCGAATAAGGCGAAAGGTTAGCCACTTCGGGAAAGGCTTCAAAAGCCTGAAACTCAGGGCCGTTCATCGCCAGCCTTTCGAGCCACTTTTCCGCACGCTCTAAGGGTTTGTAGTTCAAACCCTTAGCAATGGCGATCACCTGGTCAATTGAAAAATTCATAGTCGGCTAAGCTCCCCCAAGATTGTGAGTCGTTAGATCTCTTTTGGAATTGTTAGCGACATTGCTTGTGCTCTTCGGGAAAAGGGTGTCGCTAGATGTCGTTTCTGAAGCAACATGGCTAGGCACTAAACGGCCTGGCGAAGTGGAAGGGTCTGTAGTTGAGCGGCAGATTCAGATTCCGAGAAGTTAAGAAGATAATCCCTTACGTAGACAGGGATATCTGTGCTGTGGGGTTCAAATAGCCCACAACCTCTAAGAGCTACTTTGACACTAAGATTTCGACCCAGAAATTCGTAGACTGTGCGCGAGGCTGACGGAACATGCGAGTCGGACCCTGAGACTCCAATGCATAAACCGCTGAGCATCGTGAGCCGGTTTTTGTAGCTTGGGTAAAGAATTGTGTGAGTGAGCTCGTTTCCTGTGAGTGTCTCGGTATCGATAAGATGAAGACGGTCGCCTACGAGTGAGGCGAGGCCTTCGTATTTGTAGGTATCAAAAGGGCCAGGTGCTGGTCCTTTGAGTCGTTCTATTCGTTTATAGGCCGTGTAATCATTCCAGTTATAGACAACAACCAAAGCTCGAACAAGATGGCCTAGCTTTGAAGCGGAAAAAAAATAGTTGTAATAGAAGCCCAAAAGCCTCGTCAGGTTATATTTTTCGCGCTGAGCATTGAGAAGAACATCGCGTAGAAGAGCCGGTGTGGTTAGGCTCTCTTGACTACCTGGTTTAAGCCGCACGATATTACGAAATTGCTCATGGGGGGCTAGAACCTCGTACTCTTCTACACCAAAAAAATCACAAATTTGACGAAGTTTGAAGCGAGACGGAAACGAGGTTCCCGACAAGTACTTCATAAATTGAGGACGGCTTATGTCAAGACGCCGACAAACCTCAGAAATAGAGGGGTAGAAGCTGCATAGAAGCCTTAGATTCGCAATAAAGTTTTCCGAGGTAAGAGCGTCCATAAGAGCGATACCATACCGCAGTTATTTCTCTGGCTGCTTTCAAAGGGGAGAGCTTTGAACCCTTTCGGTACCGTTGTAGCTCTCAAACGTTTTGACTGTAAGACTTCAGGTTACGAGCAGCACGTTGTAGCGGTCTTTTTGTCCTTGGTATTTTGGGCCGTCTAAACCACAGTTTCCTATTGGTATTTGTTGTCCTGTTTCCGGACATCCTACGAGCAGGGGCTGCTCGTGACCAGACCCTGATTTCGAACAGGGTGACGGCTCGTCAGTTAACTACTTCTTAACCACAGCACGTTTGAGGGCCGGTAAGCCATTGAACGAAATGGGAAATCCAAACTCGCTGGCGTCTTCACACGGCAGGGGTCACAGGTTCGAACCCTGTGCTGTCCACCAAAAACCAGATAGCAATGATCTGACGTCAGATGATTAAGAAAAACTTCACCTCCGGCGACATTACCCAAGTGTCGTTTGACCCTGCCTCACGCTATCTGGAACTGGTCTGGCGGAACAATACGGTTATAGCCCACAAGCCTGTGCCGGAGGAAATCTTCAGAAGACTCTGTAATGCGCCCAACAGGGCTACCTATTACGAGGACAGAATTGCTGAAGAGTACCCAAAGTCCCAAGCCCAAAAGGGCAACTCTGAAGATGCAAAAAATAAGTTGGACGACCTTTTCGGGTAAAGCTCTAGGACCGCTCTAAACGTCTTCTAACGAACCTCTGCCCTAACCCACTGGGCATAAGCATCCAAAGCTGACTCAACCGGTAGGAAGATCAACTCTGGCGTCTCATATGGATGCCTCTCCTGAATGTGAGACTTCAGAGCATCCACCTGGGTCGAGGTGGTCTTGATCATCAACACCACCTCTTCCGCAATCTCCAACGTATCTCTCCACCAGTATTGGGATCGGACACCTACAAGCTGACTAACACAGGCCGCCAGACGGCTCTCCAGAATCGATGTCGATAGAGCGCTGGCAACCTCTACATTCGGCGTACTACAGATCGCCACCAAGAGTTTTTCCATCAGACTTCACCAGTCGGTTTGTTTCACAAGGCTAATCGAGAAGAGCCTGACAGGCCGCTTGAGTCACTTGAGCGGTGGTCGCGCTTCCACCCAGGTCTCGAGTGTGCAATACCCGGTCAGCGGTGACTTTCTCGATCGCCGACATGGCCGACTTGGCAGCAGCCGCCTCTCCCAAATGCTCCAGCAGCATCACGACCGACCAGAAGGTTCCAATCGGGTTGGCCAAGCCCTTGCCCATGATGTCGAAGGCCGACCCGTGGATGGGCTCGAACATGGATGGGTAGCGTCGCTCGGGGTCTATGTTTCCCGTTGGAGCAATACCGAGGCTACCTGCCAGAGCCGCAGCCAAGTCACTCAAAATGTCTGCATGGAGATTGGTCGCAACAATGGTGTCCAAAGAGCCGGGCCGGTTGACCATGCGGGCCGTTGCCGCATCCACCAACTCCTTGTCCCATGAGACATCGGGAAAATCTTTGGCCACCTGCGCCGCAATCTCGTCCCACATCACCATGGCATGACGCTGAGCATTGGACTTGGTCACCACCGTGAGTTTTTTCCGAGGCCTAGATCTGGCCAACTCAAAGGCATAACGAATGATTCGTTCGACACCAACTCTGGTCATGATCGATACATCAGTCGCGACCTCGATTGGGTGTCCTCTGTGAGCGCGTCCGCCCACTCCGGAGTACTCGCCCTCTGAGTTCTCCCGAACAATGACCCAATCGAACGAACCAGGCTCACATCCCCGCAGGGGGCTCTGGATACCGGGAAGGACTCGGGTAGGACGGACGTTGGCGTATTGATCAAAGCCTTGGCAGATCTTCAGACGAAGCCCCCAGAGCGTAATGTGGTCAGCGATATCTGGATCACCAGCCGAGCCGAACAAAATGGCATCCGCGTCACGAATATGATCAAGACCATCCTCCGGCATCATCACCCCATGCCGGCGGTAATAGTCACCACCCCAGTCTAAGGACTGGAAATCGAATGTCAGCTCACCCTGCTTCTTTGCAATGGCTTCAAGAAAAGCCTGGCCAGCAGGGATAACTTCTTTTCCGATTCCGTCTCCGGGGATACAGGCGATGCGATAGGTTTTCATTATTGAATGGGTCTGGTGTAAAGACGCCCATTTTATTTGGTAGGCAGAATCAGCCCCACATCACAAACCCTGATATCCAGTCTCTTGATTAATCCATAACGCAAAGGAATCAAGGGCCGTCTCCTCATTGGGGGCACTGCAAAGAGCGACCAAGAGCTTTTCCATCTCACACACCCACTTGAACTAAGATTCTTAGGATTAACCAAGACTTACAGCGGAGGCAAAGATGACTGATCAGGCTCGTCTTCAATTCTCGGCAGTCCTATGTGTAGTTCTATCTGGCCTTTTGGCGTCACCAGTCGTCGCCCTCACGACCAACCGGACCGGTGAATACTTTGCGAACTATGACGCCAATGGCGACGGCAAGATCGATTCTAGGGAGTGGATTGGCCGGGGCAACTTTGAACGCCTGGATGTCAACCAAGATGGTGGCATTGACCTGGGAGAGTTCCAGAAGATTTACGAAAACTCTGCTGTTCTAGCCCCCGACAAGGCCATTGCACCGCAGGGTACGCCCACCATGGATGCATCGATTGGTGAAGTACAAGTCAGCCCCGATGCCCTCAGTCGTGAAATGCGATGCGCCATCACACGCTCCAATCGCTGCCCCGATGGTCAGGAGCTGGCTCAGTCTAGAGGGCTTATTGAGACTGGCCTGACTCCCACCTTTCCTGAGAAGTCCTATTGTCAGGGCGTGGACGAGACCTTTGCCATGTCTTACTCCGAAAAACGAGGTCGCGAGGCGAGCCATGGGGGTATCGACATCCCGGCCGACTTTAACGTGCCCATCCTGGCAGCGGCTAATGGCACTGTCGTTGGCATTTTCAGTGAGCAGGACGGCCTCGCACGGGGTCGAACGGTAGTGCTACGCCATTCACCGGAGGACACGGGACTGCCCGTATGGGCCTATACCGAATACGCCCACCTCAATGAGATGCCTGACCTCGTCGTAGGTCAACGAATTAAGATGGGGGAAATTCTGGGCCCCACCGGGAACTCCGGAAATGGTGTTGGCGGAAAGATATCCCGACGAAACCTTCGACGACCGGCCATTCACTATGCCATCTACTACGCCAATGGCCCGCGCTACGCAGTGACTCGGTCGTATGTTATTCCCGAGGATGGCTATTGGATGGATCCGATCGCTTTTTATCGCACTCAAGCGCCCATCGATTCTCAATCTCTCGCCCAGCTACCACCAGCAGAGAGAGTTGTATCGGTTCCCGTTGTCTTTACAGACGGGAGTCTGTCTGTGACTCAGACCAAGTTGATTTGGCCATACCCCTGCCAGAAACAACCCTAGCGATTCAATCAGCGATTAAACCTGCTCTGTAAATCCGATTTCTGCCGAAAGGGTCTTGCGAACAGGGCACTTGGCAGCGAATCGGCGCACGTGAGCCTGTTCTTCCTCAGAGAGCATTGGATCCAGGTTGAGTTGGTAGACGAACAACGTGCGCTCTGGGATCGATCGGTCCAGACTCACCTGACAATTGGTCTGGCCCAGGTCGAAGCCATATTTCATGGCACCCATCTTCAGAGTGATCTGAATACAACTGGCCAAGGCAGCCTCTAGCAACTCGTGAGGGCCAAAGCCAGCATCCTCACCGCCCTTCTCCACCAATACATCTGCCTGAATGGTCTGCCGACCATTGTTTAATTCAGTTGCGAAATTTCGCGGTCCAGCTTTGGCTTGAATCATGGCAAATACCCTCACAAAAAGTTGACTAGAGCACTGAGATTCTCAGGGACGTGCCTTCTCCAACATAGTCCCGTATTTCTGACAAGTCCATCAGTGTAAGAGTAGGCTAACCACGTGCGAGATTAATCATGAGTAGCTAAGAGCGGAGCGCCAGGGGCAAGTTAAGCAAAAGGTTCTGAGGTTTGATCCGAAGGCGATTGTTCTCGTCTGCCGCAATGGCCATGTAGACGGGCTGCCC
>JACCDJ010669653.1_pt1 | contig 11445 bp, 9 predicted proteins | sample 7444481 | NCBI WGS metagenome assembly JACCDJ01 (sample SAMN15323435, study PRJNA562643) | freshwater metagenome | isolation source: river surface water | place: USA:Blue River Watershed | collected 2017-08-15 | reverse complement strand
CTTCCCGGGTGAACAAGGCCAAAACGGCATCCACTGAGGGGGTCTGAACCCGACCACACACCAACAGCCGAAGGGGCATGGCCAAGGCCGGCATCTTGATCCCGTGATCGGCCAAGGTTTGCTTGAGGGCGCTGGCGATACCCTCCTTGGTCCACTCGCAGTCGGAGAGGCGCTCACGCAGCGCACGAAGCGCTGGCAACACCGCCTCGGTGACGTGTGTGGCGCGCTCATCTGCGTTCGGCGTGGGCGCGCGGTGGTAGATCTCAACCCAATCGGCCAGCTCCACCGTGGTGGCACACCGGTCCTTGAACAGCGCGCACTGTGACACCAGCTTGGCATCCCGCTCGGTCAGCACACCGCGCGTGCGCAACTGCTGCTGCACCAGGTCGGCCAGGCGCTGGTCATCAGCCTGCTTGATGTAATGGGCGTTAACCCAAGCCAGCTTGGCGGGGTCCCACTGGGCTGGACTCTTGGCCAGGTGCGATCCATCGAACCACTGCACCATCTGGTCGGCACTGAAGAGCTCATCGTCACCGTGGCTCCAACCCAGCCGCGCCAGGTAGTTCAGCATCGCTTCGGGCAGATAGCCGGCTTCCTCGTAGGCGGTCACGCTGACCGCACCGCGGCGTTTGCTCAGCTTCAGGCCATCGTCGCCCAAGATGATGGGACAGTGGCCGAACTGGGGGATGGCCGCTCCCAAGGCACGGTACAGGTTGATCTGCCACGGGGTGTTGTTGATGTGCTCATCCCCCCGAAACACATGGGTGATGCGCATGTCCCAATCGTCCACCACCACCGCGAAGTTGTAGGTGGGTATGCCCAGCGAACCCGCCGGTGCATCGTCGGGTGGCGGGCGCAGGATGATGAGGTCATCAATCTCTTCATTGGAGATGCTGATCGGCCCCTTGACCAGGTCGTCCCAACTCACCACGCCATGTGGCGGGTTGGCAAACCGCACCACAGGCTTCACTCCGACAGGCGGCGCGGGCAACACCTTGCCCGGAGCAGGCCTCCAGCGGCCGTCGTAGCGTGTTTTCTCGCCGCGGGCCTTTTGCTGCTCCCGCATGGCCTCAAGCTCAGCCGGCGTGCACCAGCACCGATAGGCCGTGCCGGCGGCGATCATCTGCTCCACCACTTCGTGGTAGCGCTGAAGACGCTGCATCTGAAAAACAGGGCCTTCGTCGTAGGTCAGGCCCAGCCAGTGCATGGATTGCAGGATCTGGTCCACCGACTCCTGCGTGGAGCGAGCGACATCCGTGTCTTCGATGCGCAGAATGAACTGCCCTCCGAAGTGCCGCGCGTACGCCCATGAATACAAGGCGGTGCGGGCGGTGCCCAGGTGGAGAAACCCGGTGGGCGACGGTGCAATGCGGGTGCGGATCGGGCTGCTCATCTTCAGTTCAACAGGTCCAGGCCACGGGCCAGGTCCGCCTTCAGGTCTTCAAGGTCTTCTAATCCCACAGCCACGCGGATCATGCCCTGCGTGATACCGGCGGCTTCGCGCTGGGCTTCGGTCAAACGGCCGTGGGATGTACTGGCCGGATGGGTGATGGTGGTCTTGGTGTCACCCAGGTTGGCCGTGATCGAGCACACGCGGGTGGCGTCGATGGTGGCAAACGCGTTGGCGCGTGCAGCAGCAGCCCCCTGCCCGTTCACGATGAAGCTCACCACGGCGCCGCCACAGCCGCTTTGCTGGCGCATGGCCAGTTCATGCTGGGGATGCGATGCCAGGCCCGGGTGGTACACACGCGCCACCTGGGGCTGCGACTCCAGCCACTGCGCCAAGGCCAGAGCGCGTGCACTTTGGGCCTGCATGCGGATGCCCAAGGTTTCCATGCCCTTGAGCACCACCCAGGCATTGAAGGGCGACAGGCTCATGCCCGCTGAGCGCATCACCGGTACGAAGCGCTCCTCGACCAACTCAGCCGAGCCGCACACCGCGCCGGCCACCACACGGCCCTGACCATCAAGGTACTTGGTGCCCGAATGGATCACGAGGTCGGCACCGTACTCGACGGGGCGCTGCAAGGCGGGTGTGCAGAAACAGTTGTCCACCGCCAACCACGCGCCGGCATGGCGCGCAATGTCGGCCAAGGCGGCGATGTCGCACACCTCGGTCAGGGGGTTGCTCGGGGTCTCGGCGAACAGCAGCTTGGTGTTGGGCTGCACGGCGCGCTTCCACTCGTCCACATCGGTTTGCGACACGAAGCTGCTTTGCACACCGAACTTGCCGAACTCACCTTGCAGGAGTTTGATGGTGGAGCCGAACACGCTGCGCGAACACACCACATGGTCACCCGCCTTGAGCAGGCCCATGACCAACAACATCACGGCCGACATGCCGCTGGAGGTCCCAATGCAGGCCGCGGTTCCTTCCAGTGCGGCCAGGCGACGCTCCATCATGCTGACGGTGGGATTGGAAAAGCGCGTGTAGACGAAAGCCTCTTCCTCATTGGCAAATCGACGGGCGGCCACCTCGGCACTGGGGTGTACGAAGCTGCTGGTGAGAAACAGTGCCTCGGCGTTTTCGCCCCACTGCGACGGCGGCAGGCCCTCGCGAACGGCCAGCGTGTCGAGCCCGACGCCCGCGGGAAGCCGGGTGTTGCCCCAGGGGCTGGCGGCGTCGTCGGCACCGCCTGGCGCAGGCGCGCCCTGGCGCTTGTTGGTCGTGTTCATGACAGGCCCTCCCGATCTGGAGCATTGGGCAAGGCCAGGCGTCCGCGGCCGCTGACCTCTTCCTCTTCGCCCTGCGCCTGACGCTGTGCAGCCATGGCGGCGAAATCGCTCTCGCTCACATCGCCCGTGATGTAGTGGCCATCGAAACAGGAAGCCTCAAACCCCTGGATGCGAGGGTTGAGTTGCCCCACCACACGCTTCATGGCGTCCACGTCCTGGTAGATCAAGGCATCGGCACCGATGAAGGCACGGATCTCCTCCACCGAGCGGTCGTGCGCAATGAGCTCCTCACGCGTGGGCATGTCGATACCGTACACATTGGGGAATCGCACGGGAGGCGCAGCACTGGCCATGAAGACCTTGCGCGCACCGGCCTCACGGGCCATCTGCACGATTTCCTTGCTGGTGGTGCCGCGCACGATGGAGTCGTCGACCAGGAGCACATTGCGGCCTTTGAACTCGCTGGTGATGGCGTTGAGCTTCTGGCGCACGCTCTTCTTGCGCATGGACTGCCCCGGCATGATGAAGGTGCGGCCCACATACCGGTTTTTCACGAAGCCCTCGCGGTAAGGGCGGCCCAACTCCACAGCCAACTGCATGGCCGATGGACGGCTGCTTTCTGGGATAGGGATCACCACGTCGATATCGGAAGGCGGCATCATCGAAATCACCCGTTGGGCCAGGCTTTGTCCCATGTTCACCCGCGCCTGGTACACCGACACTCCATCGATCACCGAGTCGGGCCGCGCCAGGTACACGTATTCGAAGACACAGGGGTGAAGCATGGTGCGCTCGGCGCAGGACTGCGCATGCACCTGCCCCTTGAGGTCGATAAACAAGGCCTCACCCGGCGCCACATCGCGCACCAGCTTGAAGCCGCTGCCGTCCAGTGCCACGCTTTCACTGGCCACCATCACATCGGTGCCCAGGTCGGTTTGCGCCACCCCGTAGACCAGCGGACGAATGCCATGAGGGTCTCGAAAGGCCAGAAGGCCATGGCCTGCGATCAAGGCCACCACCGCGTAGGAGCCCTTGATGCGTCGGTGTACACCCCGTACGGCCTCGAAGACCCGATCGGGTGTGAGCTGCACATCACGCGCCACGCCCTCCAGTTCGTGGGCCAGGATGTTGATCAGCACCTCGGTGTCGCTCTCGGTGTTGAGGTGGCGACGGTCGATGTCGAACAGCTCGCGCTTGAGCGCCGTGGCATTGGTCAGGTTCCCGTTATGGACCAATACGATGCCGTAAGGGGCGTTGACGTAGAAGGGCTGTGCCTCCTCTTCGCTGTAGGCATTGCCTGCGGTGGGGTAGCGCACCTGACCCAGCCCCATGTTGCCGCCCAAGGCCCGCATGTTGCGGGTGCGAAACACGTCGCGAACCATGCCGCGTGCCTTGTGCATGAAGTACTTGTCACCCTGCATGGTGACGATGCCCGCAGCATCTTGGCCACGGTGCTGCAGCAGCAACAAGGCGTCATAAATCAGCTGGTTGACCGCTGATTGGGACATCACGCCCACGATCCCGCACATGCCCGTTTCTCCTTGCTACTTGCCGATGAGCACGTCGCGTGCCTTTTCGGGGATCTGTTCCTGCACCTGCTCGCTCAGGCCATCGGGCCAATAGGGCCGCAGACCTTCAATGAGGCGCTCCAACCAGACACGCCCTTGGGAGGCCCGCCAACCCTCCAAGTCTTTCAACGGTGTCCAGCCCACGACGGTGGCCACCACCAGCAGTATCAGTACGCCGCGCACCAGGCCAAAGGCTGCACCGCCCAGCCGATCCGGCACCTGCAAGGGCGTGGCATGCACCACACGGCGCAGCAGCCGCGCCGCCAAGGCCCACACCAGCAGGATCACCAGGAACAACACCACGAAAGCACTGCCACGCCCAAGCTCTGGGGTGTAGCCTTGCAAAGACCACTGCGCCATGAGCCAGGGTGAAAAACGTTGGGCACCCACGTAGGCGACCACCCAGCCCAAGAGGGAGGCGGCTTCGTAGATGAAGCCCCGCCACACGCCAACCCCAGCGGAAACCGCCAGCACGATCAGCATTGCCACGTCCACCGCGGGCATGTCCAAGATCTGCATGAAGGGCCGCCCGCCTCAGAGCTGCAGCAGCGACGCTGCCACACCTGCTGCCTTGATCTTGGCCTGAACCTCCTGGGCTTCCTGACGGCTGGAGAACGGGCCCACGCGCACCCGGACCCGGGTGACGCCTTCGATCACAGCGGCTTGCGTGTAGGTCTTGATGCCCATGCGCTCCAACTTCTGGCGCACCTCGCGCACCGTATCCAGGTCGGTGTACGAGCCGGCCTGCACGATGAAGCGGCCGCGGTCCTTGTCGGCATCTTTGGCGTGATCCTTGGCGCCGTGTTGGGCGGTGTCTTTCTTGCCATCCTTGGGGCTGCCTGCGATGGGGTCTGTACCGCTGTCCTTGGCACGGTCACCCTTGCTGGGCGGCAGCACCTCCACTTCCACCGGGGCCGGTGGGCTGGGTGTGGCAGCAACCACGGCGGTGGCGCTTGGTGGGCTGGCCGGCTCTACCGGGGGCTGCTGCACGGCCGCAGCCGCAGACGACGGGGGCACCTTGGCGACCGGCGTTGAGGTGGCCCCTCCCGCACCCTGCGTGGCCGCAGAGCCCGCGCTGCCCAGCGGGGGCGCCTGCTCGCGATTAGGAATGTCGATGGGGATGTCCACCGGCAGCGGGCGGGGCTGGGTTTGGAACACCAGCGGGAAACCGATGATGCCGATGCCCAGGAGCACGACGGCACCGAGCAGGCGGCGGCGAGCCTGGTCCCGTGCAGCCTGAACCGCCAGGGCTGCGGAGGAGCCAGCCACCCCGGTGGCGGTCGCCCCCCCCGCGGAGGCGGCATCCGTGGCGGTTCCGGGGCGACGCAGGAATTTCAGGAGGGCCATCTTGTAGGTCGGTCGGCCGCTACCGGCAGGCCAGTCATGCGCAACAGGGCGGATTCCAGCTGGGCTGCGAAGCCGCCGTACACCGGCCAGGCGGTGCTCACGCTAGCGGCCGTGAGCCGACCCCAATCGGGGCAGGCCCTGGGCAGTCACGCCCCCCACGGTCCAGAAGGATCCAAACACCAGGATTCTATCTGCGGGGTCTGCGGCAGCCAGGGCGGCCTGCAGGGCCTGTTGGGGGTTGTCGTGTCGCATCACCACAGCGCCCTGCAGCACCTGCTGCAACTCCTCGGCCGTGGCCGCACGCGGCGTGGGCAGGCCGCAGACATGCCACTGTGTGACCAGGGGCAGCAGCGGACGCACCACCTGCGCCAAGTCCTTGTCGCGCATGGCGCCAAACACCGCAAAGGTTCGGGGGTAAAAGCCCATCTGGTCAAGATTGACCGCCAAGGTGGCCACGGCATGGGGGTTGTGGGCCACGTCCAGCACCAGCACCGGCTGACCCGGCACGATCTGGAAGCGACCGGGCAGCTCAACCAGGGCCAGCCCCTCGCGCACAGCCTGTGCGCTGATGGGCAAGCGATCGGACAGGGCTTCAAAGGCCGCCAACACGCCAGCTGCGTTGATCAGCTGGTTGGCGCCCCGCAGGGCGGGATAGGACAAGGCGTGGTAGCGCCGGCTGCGGCCCTTCCACTGCCACTGCTGGCGGTCGCCCGCATGGGCAAAGTCCCGTCCTGCCAGCCAGAGGTCCGCGCCCACCGCCTGCGCATGGTCGACGACCGAGGCCGGCGGCACCGGGTCGCTGACGACGGCGGCGTGGCCAGGGCGCATGATGTGGGCCTTTTCGCGGCCGATGCTGTCGCGGTCGGGGCCCAGGTACTCGGTGTGGTCGAGGTCGATACTGGTGATGATGCTGACATCGGCATCGATGATGTTCACCGCGTCCAGCCGCCCGCCCAGGCCCACTTCCAGAATGACCAAGTCCAGCGGTGCCTGCGACAGCAGCCGCATGATGGCCAGCGTGGTGAACTCAAAGTAGGTCAGCGTGGTCTTGCCGCGCGCGGCCTCAACCGCCTGAAAGTGCGGCAACAGCGCGCCGGGCTCCACCATCTGGCCCTGCAGCCGGCAACGCTCCTCGAAGTGCACCAGGTGTGGCTTGCTGTAGAGGCCCACCCGGTAGCCCGCACGAAGGGCAATCGCCTCCAGCATGGCGCAGGTGGAGCCTTTGCCGTTGGTGCCAGCCACCATCACGACCGGCACCTCAAAACGCAGGCCCAGCCGCTGTGCCACCTCCCGGGTGCGCGACAGCGTCATGTCGATGCCCACCGGGTGCAGCCGCTCCACATGGGCCAGCCATTCGGCCAGGCTCGCGTTGGGGCCAGGCGATCCCAAAACACCCGCGGCGCCCACTTCAGGCGCCGCGGCGGGGTGGAGGCGGCTGTTGGGATCGGCCGTCGTCATGCCACCGCGTCGGCGCTTTGGCGCTGCAACATGGCCAACAAGCGCGCCACTTTCAAACGCAGTTCACGCCGGTCGACGATCATGTCCACCGCGCCCTTGCTGAGCAAGAACTCGGCGCGCTGGAATCCTTCGGGCAGCTTCTCGCGCACCGTGTTTTCAATCACGCGCGGGCCGGCAAAGCCAATGAGCGCGTTCGGCTCGGCCACCACCACATCGCCCATGAAGGCAAAGCCGGCGGAAACGCCGCCCATCGTGGGGTCGGTGAGCACGCTGATGTAGGGCAGCTTGGCCTTGGCCAACAGGGTGAGCGCCGAGTTGCACTTGGCCATCTGCATCAGGCTCAACAAGCCCTCCTGCATGCGGGCGCCGCCGGTGGCGGTGAAGCACACAAAGGGCACCTTTTGCTCAATGGCCGACTCCACGCCGCGCACAAAGCGCTCGCCCACCACCGAGCCAATGGAGCCACCCATGAAATCAAACTCAAAGCAGGCCGCCACGAGCGGCACGCTCATGACCGAGCCGCCCATGACCACCAAGGCATCGGTCTCGCCGGTGTTCTCCAGGGCTTCCTTCAGACGCTCGGGGTACTTGCGGCTGTCCTTGAACTTCAGCGCGTCCACCGGCATCACTTCCTGGCCCACTTCGTAACGGCCCTCGGCGTCCAGGAAGGCGTCCAGCCGTGCGCGCGCACCGATGCGGTGGTGGTGCCCGCATTTGGGGCACACGTTGACGTTTTCGCGAAGGTCGGTGCTGTAGAGCACGGTTTCGCATGACGGGCACTTGACCCACAGGCCCTCGGGTACCGAGCGGCGTTCGGCGGGATCGGTGGGTTGAATCTTGGGCGGCAGCAGCTTCTCAAACCAGCTCATGCAACAGCTCCTGGTTGGGGCGCGGGCCGGGATTCAGACAGAGCGTCCAAGGCGCCGCGGATTTCGGCGATGAACGCACCGGCCGAAGCCGCCACCTTATCACGGGGCTGGGCTTCGAGGATCTGCACCAGGCGCGAGCCGATCACCACCGCATCCGCGTGCCGGCCGACGGCCTGCGCCGTTTGTGCATCGCGGATGCCAAAGCCCACCCCCACCGGGATGCTGACATGGCGCCGAATGCGCGGAATGGCCTGGGCCACGGCTTCGGTGTCCAAGTGGCCGGCGCCGGTCACCCCCTTGAGCGACACGTAGTAGACATAGCCGCTGGCCAGTCGGCCGACCGAGGCCATTCGAGCCTCGGTCGAGGTGGGGGCCAAGAGGAAGATCAGGTCGATGGACGCCGCCTTGAGCGCGGCGGAGAAGGCTTCCACTTCTTCGGGCGGGTAGTCCACCACCAGCACACCGTCCACGCCAGCGGCCTGGGCATCGCGCACAAAGGCGCCAGGCCCGCGCTTGATGTCATAGCGTTCGATGGGGTTGGCGTAGCCCATGAGCACCACGGGGGTGCGACCATCGTGCACCCGAAAGCCGCGCACCATCTCCAACACCCGGGCGAGGTCAATGCCCTGCGCCAAGGCCCGCTCAGCCGCCTTCTGGATCACCGGGCCATCGGCCATGGGATCGGAAAACGGCACGCCCAGCTCGATCACATCGGCACCCGCACGGGCCATGGCCAGCATGATGTCCACGGTGGCGTCGGGGTAGGGGTCGCCCGCCGTCACAAAGGGAATCAAAGCCTTGCGCCCAGTGGCCGCCAGCGTTTCGAAGGTGGGTTGAATACGGCTCATCGCGTGACCTCCGGTAGGCTCACCACCTGTGTCCCGCCGGTCTTGACCGTCTGGCCCCGGCAAGAAGGCCGGCAATAGAAGTCCGCGCCGCTCAAGTCGGCCACGGTTCCGATGTCTTTGTCGCCACGGCCCGAGAGGTTGACCAAGAGGGTTTGGTCCGGGCGCATGGTGGGGGCCAGCTTCATGGCGTAGGCCAAGGCATGGCTGCTTTCCAGTGCCGGGATGATGCCCTCGGTGCGGCACAGCCGGTGGAAGGCCACCATGGCCTCGTCGTCGGTGATGCCCACGTACTCGGCACGGCCGATGTCCTTGAGGTAGGCGTGCTCGGGCCCCACGCCGGGGTAATCCAGACCCGCCGAGATCGAATGGGTCTCGGTCACCTGGCCAGCTTCGTCTTGCAGCAAATAGGTGCGGTTGCCGTGCAAGACGCCGGGCTGTCCGCGCTGCAGCGAGGCCGAGTGTTTACCGCTGTCCAGGCCATGGCCTGCCGCTTCCACCCCGATCAAGCGGGTGCCGGCTTCCTTGATGTACGGATAGAAGATACCCATGGCGTTGCTGCCCCCGCCCACGCAGGCCAAGACCGCATCGGGCTGGCGTCCGGTCATCTCGGGCATCTGCACCAGGCACTCCTCGCCGATCACGCTTTGGAAGTCGCGCACCAACATGGGATAGGGGTGAGGCCCGGCAACGGTGCCGATGATGTAGAAGGTGTTCTCCACATTCGTCACCCAATCGCGCAGGGCTTCGTTGAGCGCGTCTTTGAGCGTCTTGCTGCCCGACTCCACCGGCACCACGGTGGCGCCCAACAGCTTCATGCGGTAGACATTGGGGCTTTGGCGCTTGACGTCTTCACTGCCCATGTACACCACGCACTCCAGGCCGTAGCGCGCGCAGATGGTGGCGGTGGCCACGCCATGCTGGCCGGCGCCAGTCTCGGCGATCACCCGGGGCTTGCCCATGCGCTTGGCCAACAAGGCCTGGCCGATGGTGTTGTTCACCTTGTGAGCGCCGGTGTGGTTGAGGTCCTCGCGCTTGAGGTAGATCTGCGCGCCACCGAGTTCGCTGCTGAGCCGGTCGGCGTGGTAAATCGGGCTGGGCCGGCCCACGAAGTGTTTCAACTCGCGCCTGAACTCGGCCAGGAATTCAGGGTCGTGCTGATAGCGGGCATAGGCCGTCTTGAGTTCATCCAAGGCATGGATGAGGGTCTCGGCCACGAAGGTGCCGCCGTAGGGGCCAAAGTGGCCCCGGGCATCGGGTTGTGCGTAGTTCAGCATGGAAGGGTTCGGTCCGCCTGGCGGACCGCCTCACAAAAGTCGCGGATCAGTTCGGGGTCCTTGAGGCCTTTGCCAGCCTCCACGCCCGAGCTCACGTCAACGGCCCAAGGCCGCACGCGATGGATGCCATCGGTCACATTGGCAGGATTCAACCCACCAGACAAAACGAGCCGAGCGGGAACGCCGGCGGGGATGAGCGACCAATCGAAGGACTTTCCGGCACCGCCATAACCCTCGACATGGGCGTCGAGCAGGATGGCCTGCGCCTGCTGAAATTCAAAGGCGAAGTTTAACAAGTCGAAGCCTGGGCGCATGCGCGCGGCCCGCCAGTAGGGGCGGGGCCGGTGGGCCAGTGCCTGTTCACACAGCTGGGGGGTTTCATCCCCGTGAAACTGCACCACGGCCCGCGGCAGCAGGTCCAGGCCGTGCTGCACCGTGCTGGGCTCGGGGTTCACGAACAAGAGCACCGGCGTCACCGACTCGGGCAAGCCCTGGGCCAGGGCCGCAGCTTGCTCCAGGGCCACGTGGCGGGGGCTGGGCGGGTAGTGCACGAAGCCGAGATAGTCCACCCCGGCCTGCACCGCTGCTTGCACATCGGCCGCCCGCGTCAGGCCACAGATCTTGATCAGGGTACGCCGAGTCATCCCGGCATTGTCGCCCGGCCATGGCTGTAGTGGCTTGTCGCTGTGTTACCTTGCCGGCCGAGCGCCTGCACGGGTCGGTTCAAGGCCCATCCAGGGCACTTCGATCAACGCCAGGACTTGCCCATGCTGATCAACTGCGTGGCCTACGGAGAGGGCCACAAGCTCTCCGACATTCCCACCGACGACATCGATCAGTGGCTGCACAAGCCCGGCTGCTTTGTGTGGGTGGCGCTCAAGGACGCCAGCGAGGCGGAATTGAGGCAGATGCAAAGCGAATTCGACCTGCATGAGCTGGCCCTGGAAGACGCCCTGAACGGACACCAAAGGCCCAAGGTGGAGGAATACGGCGACACCTTGTTCGTGGTGATGAAGATGCCCGCCCTGGCCAGTGATCCGCCGCCCTCCCCTGGACCCAACAGCCTCAACGACGAAGACCCCTGGCGGCTTGGCGAAGTGGCCGTGTTCGTCGGGGAGAACTTTGTCTTGTCCTCTCGGCGCCAAAGCGAGCCCGGGTTTTTGGGCGTGCGGGCGCGCTGTGAGCGTGAGCCTGAACACCTCAAGCGTGGCGCCGGTTTCGTGCTCTATGCCCTGATGGACGAGGTGGTGGACCGCTACTTTCCGCTCATTGAGCGCCTGGAATCCGAACTGGAGGCCATCGAGGCCCGCATCTTTGACCGCGGACAGGCCCGCAGCCACATCGAACGCCTGTACATCCTCAAGCAGCGTGCGGCGGTGGTGCGCCATGCGGTGGCGCCCCTGTT
>JACCDJ010031264.1_pt1 | contig 11459 bp, 14 predicted proteins | sample 7444481 | NCBI WGS metagenome assembly JACCDJ01 (sample SAMN15323435, study PRJNA562643) | freshwater metagenome | isolation source: river surface water | place: USA:Blue River Watershed | collected 2017-08-15 | reverse complement strand
CACATGCAGCGCAGAATGGCCTGGTTACGCTTCCAATGATGCCTACTGTGGCAGGTCCCCCATTTACGTAGAATTCTTCGGCTGGCGAGGAACCGCGATCGGAAACTGGAGTCAATTCAAATTCAGAATTTAGTTCCTCGAAAATCTGGTCTGCAGTGATTAAATTCAATCTAGTCCACGCATCTCCCGCATCAAGTGGCATCTGCTCGATAAAACGTAAATTCAAATTCTCTTTCAACGCCCACTTTAATAATGGTATGGCTTCATCTCCATTGATATCGCGCATCAATACGGTGTTGATTTTTATTGGGGATAGCCCAGCTTCGCGTGCAGCTGAGATGCCGTCTATTACATCGTCATAGCGATCTCTAAAGGTCAAACGTTTAAATCGCTCCCAATCTAAGGTATCCAAGCTGATATTTATCCGCTTTAACCCAGCGTTAGCTAGTTCTCTTGCCACCTTTGCTAGCGCTACCCCGTTGGTAGTCATCGATAACTCTGGCGCATTTTCTAACGCATTGATTCGACTTACGATTTCGACAATATCTGGACGCAGTAACGGTTCGCCACCAGTTAGCCGCACCTCAGTGATCCCTTGAGAGACCGCAATTTCGATGATTTTTACCAACTCAGTTGCACTTAGCAAAGTTTCGGAAGGCAGCCACTTATTGAAATCATGTGGCATGCAATAGGTGCAGCGAAGCGAGCAGCGATCGGTAAGCGATACCCGTAAATCTCGATGAATACGCCCGTAGCTATCAATCAAGGTCATGCGCTATTTACCCATTCAGTGGTGCCGTCTGCAAACTCTTGGTATTTCCAGATCGGTAGCTCCGCTTTGACTCGCTCTACTAACTCTTCGCAGGCTGCTAGCGCTGCTTTTCGATGCGCGGCAGATACTGCCACCACAAATGCGCTTTCTCCGATCGGAATTTCGCCGTAGCGATGAGCGGTAGCCACATTTTCGACTTCATATTTAGCAGCAACTTCCGCAGCTAACTTCTCAATTACTGTTGCTGCGCTGGGATGGATCTCATAACTTAACTTAGAAACCACTTTACCTTTATCGTGATTTCGAACATCTCCACTAAAGGTTACAACCGCACCAGCGCGCTGGCTTTTAACCATTGCAGCTAATACTTCCGCGCTGATTTTTGCTTTAGTTACTTCTGCTGTGATCATTTCCAGCCAATTGATCGTGGATATGTGGCGCTAATCTTTCGATAATTACTAGGCCATCCTTAATTGCTCCGGGCGATCCCGGTAGATTAATTATTAGCGATCTGCCATTTACTCCTGCCAGAGCCCTTGATAGATCTGCAGTTGGCACCTTCTCTCTGGAATAAGCGCGCATCGCCTCTGCAAAGCCAGGAAGTTCCTTCTGAATCAATGGTTTTGTCGCCTCTGGCGTGACATCGGTTGGAGAGATACCGGTTCCGCCTGTGGTTACGATTAAATCAATACCTTCAGTGATAGCGCTCTTTATGGCAGTAGCTATCTGATCTATATCATCTTGCACCAATTTATAATCCATAACTTGATAACCCAGATTGATAAGGCCCTCTTTTAACGCGACACCGCTTAAATCTTGGTACACCCCAGCCGAAGCACGATTACTTGCAGTAATTACGATTGCGCTTCTCATCGCTTCCAGTCGCCAGTTTTGCCACCGCTCTTACTTTCAACTTGTACATCTTTAATTGCAGCGTGTGGATCCATAGCTTTGACCATATCAATCAAGGTTAGCGCTGCGACCGATACTGCGGTTAGCGCTTCCATCTCAACGCCAGTTCGATCGGCGGTCTTTACAGTAGCCAGAATTGAAACTCCATCGCTCTGAATTTTTAAATCAAGTTCGACTTTATGTAGCGCTATTGGATGACAGAGCGGGATCAGCTCGCTACATTTCTTCGCGCCCATAATTCCTGCAATTCTGGCAGTCGCTAATACATCGCCTTTGGGGTTATCACCTGAACTGATTGTGCTTAAGACTTCGCGGTTCATGGTGACTTTTCCAGAAGCGGTGGCAGTGCGAACACTTATCTCTTTGTTGGATACATCCACCATGTTGGCTTCGCCTTTGGCATTTAGATGGCTAAGTTCGGAAGCGCTCATGAAGGTAATCCTAACCATCGAAGCGGAGTAGGTGGATTGGTGCAGATCGCAAAGCCCTCTGAATGCGCAAGGCTTCGAAGCATCGCGCTTCCAAGATGCTTACCCATCGTAAAGCGACGCCCATCTAAAGTACCTAAAACCAATCTGGTAAATCCAGGTTGGGCATCAAATTGATCATCGCTTGAGATCAAAGGAAGCTGCGCTAACTCTCGGCCAAACATCGAATCGATAACTGGTTTTCCTAAAGTCATTAGCGCAACTACCGCAGATTGCGGATTGCCAGGTAACCCAATTAAAGGTTTGCCATTAACTTCACCTAAAACTTGCGGATGACCTGGTCGTACTGCCACCTTATTTATATGAACTCTGCCATTTAATTTGGCGATTGATTCGTGTAGATAATCACGCGGACCATCTGCAGTACCACCAGTGGTTATGATGATGTCTGCTTCTTGGCTGGCCCTGGCAATTGCAGAGACTGTTACATCAAGTTGATCTGAGACATATTTGATATCTATGACTTGGCAACCAAGACGCAATAGCCAACCTGGTAGTTGTGGACCAAGTGAATCTCGCACCAAACCATTTTTTGGTAGACCTTCAGTCTGAATCTCATCGCCGAGTAAGAGCAGCGCCACGCTTGGTTTTTTAAAGACCTCTAATTGGTCATACCCGCTTGCTGACAACAAACCAATCGCACTTGGTGAAAGTTTGCTGCCACTTTTAACTAAGAGTTCGCCGGCTTTCGCCTCTTCAGCTGCCGGGCGAAAATCTTTTCTTTCACTTGTTTGGCCACTTACTTGATCACCATTTACAGTTGCCTGTTCCCAACGCAATACTCCAAAAGTTCCTTCAGGAATAACGGCACCAGTTGCGATGCCAACTGCTTGGCCAGTTTCTAATTTCTTTCCATACGGTGCGCCAGCTTTAACTTCACCGATGAGCTTCCATGGACCGGCGCCACTTACTGCATATCCATCCATTGCGCTGGTCTCATAGGTTGGTAAATCCACCAAAGATTTTGCATCAAATGCTAAAACTCGATCCAGGGCATCATTTATAGATATGGATTCGCTTCCAATCAATCCACTAATTGAGGCCGCGCATTCGCGCGCTTGGTCCCAACTTGGCTCGATTAAGGTCATAGCCCCAATCTACTCTGGAAGGCAATAGCCTCTAAAAGCACTTCTTTGGTATCGATATCTATCAAGTAACCAGTTTCAGCTAGTGGAACTAAATTTAAATTCAATTTATCCATCAATGATTTTACCGAGTTATTGGCAAGGGTCTCAAAAGTTGCCAATGCTTCTTTTAATGCTTCACTCCTATAAATACCAGCTAATGGTTGCGCTTCTCCCTCGCTATCAATTGGCAATGCGGCATCACCAACTAACGATTCAAGCAATTGTGGGATTATCTTCGGTGCAAAGGGCATATCGGTAGCAAATATTCCAACTAGATCAGAAGTTACTTTGGCCATTCCAGCACCAATTGCAGCAAGTGGCCCCGAAAGTTCTGGAACTTCGCGTACATAGGTTGCCGTAACCGATGCTTTTGGTCCAACCACAATTACTTCACCTGCAGGTAGATAACTGCAGAGTAATTCCAGCAGCGTCTTATCACCGATCTTGGCTTCAAATTTCTCGCTACCAAATCTACGATTGGTGCCACCAGTTAAAACTATGAAATTCATCGGAACGCTTCGCGAAGTGGTTTTCGTAAGAAAAATACAATTGCAACTGCAATAAATAACATCAGTACTGATAGCGCATAAGCACGATTTACATCAACATCTAGCTCCTGATAAATCAGCATGGTCCAAGTTTGGGTGCTGCCTGGTAGAGATCCCGCAAACATTAGCGTTGCGCCAAACTCTCCCATTGCTCTGGCCCAAGCCAGGATCGCACCAGTTGCGATAGCGCTCCTTGATTGTGGAATCGCGATCTTCTGAAAAAGTTCATTGCCATCGGCGCGATCAATGATTGCGGCATCTTCGACCTCTTTCGGAAGTTGGCGAAAGTTAGATTCGCAGATCAAAACTACAAATGGCATTCCCACGAAAACTCCAGCAAATATCACTGCGCTGGCAGTAAATGGCATAGCCCAATCTGTTAACTCGTAAAGATATTGTCCTAGTAATCCATTTCTACCCATCAATGAAAGTAGCGCCAAACCTGCGACAGTTGGTGGTAAGACAATTGGCGCTAGCACCAGTGGTCTAATCACATTCACCAAACGACCATCACTCTTTGCAAGTATCCAAGCAAGTGGCACTCCAATTAGCAGAGATATCAAGGCCGCCAAGGTGGAGGTCCAGAGCGATAACTTAATTGCAGTGAAATCTGATAAATCTGAAAAAAGTGTTGACCAAGGTACTTTATATAGCAATGCCAAAATCGGTAAGACCACCACCAACGCCGCCAGCGTCCCAAGTGATCTGATTAATCCTCCAAATTTCATTTCGTCTCAAAACCTCGACGCTGCAAGTAGTTCATAGAACTTTTAGATTTTAAATATGCATAGAAAGCATTCACGGATCTGTCGTTGGTCAACTTTGCACTCTGATATTTAGTTACTGCAGCTTTGGTATTTGCAAACTCGATTGCCCGAATACGTTTGGAATTGGCAATCACATCAGTGCGATAGATAATCGCAGCATCGACCTCGCCGCTTAACAATTTTGAGACTACGCTTGAAACTCTTGGTTCAAGAGAGGCTGCCGGAGTTTTAATTCCCTCGCCGACCAATGCCAAGCTTGCCGCTTTGCCGCATGGGACTGATTCCGCGCATTGGATCCAAGTTCGGTTATTTAGATCTGTGGCTTTCGTGATTTTAGAATTTATGGGCACCGCAATTACCACTCGATTGATCAAATAATCCTCGCCACCTACAAAAGGCTCGGCAGATACGAAGATGTCGGCAGGTGCACCTTGATTTATCTGATTTGCTAAGACTGAAGAAGATTGAAAAGAGAAACTCACTTTAATCCCGGGGTTGAGTCTTTCAAAGCGCTTACCGAGTACCGAGTATGAATCAGTCAAACTGGATGCTGCAAAAACCAGCACATTTTTATCAGCAATTGCGTTAGGTGTAGGTATTGCAAGCAAAGAAAATAAACTCAGACCTAATATGAGTTTTCGCGCCATTTCACGAGTATATAAGGCTATTCTTTTACTCAATGTTCGAGATCGTAGCCATCTTCATTGTGGGACTTAGCGTCGGCTTCTTAAATGGCTTTGCAGGTGGCGCATCTATCCTCTCCTTTCCAGCGCTAATTGCAGTTGGCCTTAACCCAGTGACCGCTGCGATGACCAACGCACTTGGGGTATCTACTGCAAATGTAGGTGCGCTCTTTGGGAAATTTAAGTACGTAAAGGACATCATCAAAGCTGAGAGCACTTTGATTGGATACTCGATGATCGGTGCAGTCATTGGTGGTTTAGCGCTTGCCTTGATGCCAATTGAAGGTTTTCAAAAGTTAGTTCCAATTCTGATTTTAATTGCTTCGTTAACGCTTTTCATAAAGGTCCAAGAAAATTTGACCCCAATTAAACAGAAGTTGCAGTACTTCTGGCTAACATCTATTGGCTTCTATGCTGGATATTTTGGACCGGGGCAAGGGGTAATGACTATCGCAGTCCTGGCGCGCGATGCTAAACGTTCAGTGGCTGATATCAATGTAAGCAAAAATGTCGTGGTAACCATGACTGGATTAGGTTCAAATTTAATTTATATCGTAAGCGGTAAAGTTAATTGGACTTTTGCGGTGGTGCTAGGTATTAGTTGTGTAATTGGTGGCTTCTTTGGCGCAAAAGTAGTAGATCGCTTCACTCGTGAGGCATACCGAATGGGAATTTTTGTGATTGGACTGCTATCTGCAGTCTGGTTTGCTAGAGAGTATTGGTTCTAATCCTCGTCGTGGCGACGATTTGCAGTGATTTCAAGTACGTGAGTCGAACGTAAGACGATCAAGATAATCAAGGTAAGACCGATACTTGCAATCTGAAAGCCCAAGCCCACTGCGCAGCCCATCGCCGCAGTTGCAAAGACTGTGGCTGCGGTAGTGACACCTTTAGTGCCCGCATCACGTGTTTGAAAGATCAGACCTGCGCCTAAAAACCCAATGCCAGTCATGATTGCGTGCATAGATCTGGTGGGATCTCCGAAATCAGCGCCTTCGTTTAAGAAGTGGCCAATGTTCACAACCGCAGCTGCCGAAGCGCCAACTAAAGCCATAGTACGGGGCCCTACTGATTTACCGGCGCGGTCACGTTCCCATCCAATTGCAGAACCAAGCACTGCGGCGATGGCAGCATTTAATACCACCATAAATTGTTGTGAAATTTCAAAAGACGCAAATTCAATCATTGAGAGAGGATACGCTTAAATTGCGCACTTTCCAAGAGTGATAGATAGAAATTGCGAAAATATACACTGGAAAGATCACTAAGACTGGTTCTAGATTGCTAGGGCCATTTGGATATTGAACCGATAACCAAATCAAGGAGATGAAATAGATAAATCCCATGGTCCACGTAACAGGGCGCATAAATTCAACTTTAACCATATGTGGAAATTTGAGTTTTGTTAAAGTCAAAACACAGAGCGTGAGGATTATGATCTCTACTAACTTGGTGTTGGTATCCATGATTATGAAAGTAGGAATTACTAAGTTCCAGGCGGCAGGGAACCCATTAAACCAATGATCCTCAGTTTCCTGGTCGGTACGAGCAAACCAGAGCGCACCCGTGAAAATAATCAGTGAGGCGTATAAAAAGCTAAATTCACTTTCTACTAAATCCAAACGAACCAACATCGCAACTGGAACCATCACGCAAGTTACATAGTCAACTACTAAATCTAAGATGTGGCCATCAAAGCGAGTGGCATGAATATGGATATCAATTTTTCTAGCAATTGGCCCATCAAATCCATCAATTAATTGGCAGATCACAAGCCATAACAGACCACTTTGGATATCGCCATTTATAAAGCGCTCTAACGCGATTAACCCAGCTATCGCGCCAAAAGCAGTTATCGAATGAACTAGATAACCTGCTACGGTTTTGCGCATCTGCGTAGTTTACTAAGAAAGGCGCTATTTAAGTGGTTTGCGATGAATTTTATGATTTGCCGCTTGTGCAACTGGCCTTATAGTCATCGAATCTATGTTTACGTGGGCAGGTAATTGTGCGGACCATCTAATTGCTTCTGCGATATCACCCGCTACTAACGGCGCATCTACTCCTTCGTAAACCTTGGCTGCAGCTTCATCGCTACCTAACCTCACCTTAGAAAACTCTTCGGTCTTGACCATGCCTGGCGCAATCTCAGTAATGCGAATTGGTTCTCCATTTAATTCAAGTCTAAGTGTTTGAGTGAAAGCTAATTCAGCATGCTTTGCTGTGGTGTAGCTGCCACCATTCTCATAAACCGCATGTCCCGCAGTTGAGGTAACTACGACGATGTGGCTACCGTTATTTGCGCGTAAATTGGGTAATAACGCTTTGGTAATACGGAGCGCTCCAATTACATTAACTTCATAGGTCTTCTGCCAAATATTTGGATCAGCGCTTTGGATTGGTGCTGCATCAAATGCACCACCAGCATTATTAACTAATAGCGCTACGGGCTTGCCTGCTAAATTCGATACAAATTTATCGACGCTCTCTTGGTCCGTGACATCAAGTTCTACTGCTTGAATATTTGAGTTTTCCTTTGCTAATTCATCTAACCGATCCAAGCGACGGGCGGAAGCAATGACTGTAAAACCATCCGCTGCTAAAGCCTTTGCGGTGGCCGCACCAATGCCGCTACTTGCGCCAGTTACAACTGCTAACTTCATTAAATCGCAGCTTTCATCGCTGCAGTATGTGCCGGTGTCGAACCGCAACATGAACCAATTACATTCACACCCAATTGCTTCATGTCTTGCGCATACTTGGCCATCTCTTCTGGTGTACCATCATAAATAAATTCATCGCCAACTAATTTTGGCAATCCGGCATTTGATTGAGTGATGATGTAGATGCCCTCTGGCCTTGCTTCAGTTAATTCCTTTGCAATCACTCTCATCTCATCAACGCCGCGCCCACAATTTGCACCAATTATTCGAACCCCTTCGGCTACCAAAGTTTTTACTGCTACCGCAGGTTTTACTCCCATCATTGTGCGTAAGTTGGTATCAAAAGAGAACGTGACGATAATCGGTAGTTCTGGCGCTACCGACTTTGCCGCCTTTACCGCAGCTTCAACTTCTTGTAGATCGCTCATGGTCTCAATCAATATTGCATCGACTCCGCCAGCGACCAATCCTTTTATCTGATCGGCAAAGAGCGCTTCTGCTTCATCTAAAGTCATGGTGCCCATCGGTTCCATTAATTCGCCGGATGGTCCAATATCTCCCATCACAAAACATCCTGGATGTCGATCTGCAACTTTACGTGCAATCTCTGCACCAGCTTTGTTTAATTCAAAAAGTCGATCTTCTAAACCATGCATCTGCAACCGGCCACGAGTTCCGCCAAAGGTGTTAGTAGTTATTAAGTTAGCACCTGACGCTGCATAGCTTTCAAGCACCTCTTCGATCGCACTTGGATTTTCCACATTCCATAGTTCTGGCGCGCCACCATCAGTCAGCCCTTTGCCCTGCAACATCGTGCCCATCGCGCCATCAGAGATCAAGATTCCCTTTTCTAGCGCCTCATAAATTGCTGACATAACTCCCCTATCTGATGCGTAATTCTACTAATCTTGCTTTCAGGAGAACAAAATGAACGATGGCTTAAATCATGGCAATTTGAAGACTGGATACGTGTATCACGAGCTATTTGGTTGGCATGACACTGGAACCAATGCTGGATTCTTTCCAAGCGATCCCGCACGAGGTTTGCAGCCATACTTGAACTACGAAAATCCCGAAACCAAGAAACGCATCCATGAGTTGATCGTAGTTTCAGGATTGATTGATCATCTCCATCGTATTCCAGCGCGACATGCAACAAATGAAGAGTTGCTACTAATACATCCCCAGAGTTACTTAACAAACTTGAAAAACATCAGCGAATCTCGTTTTGGTGGAGATGCCGGCGATGGTGAAACTCCGCTAGCTAAAGGCGGTTATGAGATCGGAACTTTGGCAGTTGGTGCAGTCACTGCACTTGCTCAAGCAATAGTAAGCGGCGAAGTTGATAATGGATATGCCTTAGTCAGACCACCTGGACACCATGCGATTCGATCTGGTGGCATGGGTTATTGCCTATTTTCTAATTTAGGTATCGCGCTATCAGTAATCAAACAAGATCATCCTGATATTCGGATTGCTACTGTCGATTGGGATGTGCACCATGGAAATGGCACTCAAGATATCTTTTACGAAGATCCAAATGTCTTGACTATCTCGCTACATCAAGATCGTCTCTATCCAAGAAATACTGGCGACCGAAGCGAACGCGGAAGCGGTGCCGGGTTAAATACCAACATCAATATTCCGCTTCCGGCAGGTACCGGAAATGGCGGCTATCTATATGCATTCCAAGAGGTAGTTCAACCTGCGCTTAAGAAATTCAAACCAGATCTAATAGCAGTGGCCTCTGGATTTGATTCATCAGTTTACGACCCACTTGGTCGCATGATGTTAACTGCCAATGGTTATGCACAACTAACCAAGATGCTGATGCAGAGCGCTGCTGATAGTGCCAACCATAAATTATTGATCGCTCACGAAGGTGGCTATAACGCGGTTTATTCGCCATTCTGTGGGCTATTTGTGCTGCAACAATTATCAGGAGTTACAAAATTGGGCGATCCTTTTGATCACACTGAAAATTATCCTGGGCAAGCGCTTTACGAACATCAAAGATCTGAAGTGGATGAAGCTGCAAAACTCTTGAGTGCGTTACCCGATAATCGATAGACCGTCCATTCATCCATCGCCTCTGCGCCTATTGATTTATAGAAGTTGATCGAAGGTTCGTTCCAGTCCAAAACCCACCACTGAAAGCGCTCATATCCTCGTTCTATGCAGATTCGAGCTAGCGTCTTCATGAGTTCTAAACCAATTCCACGCTTTCGAAACTCTGGTTTTACAAACAAATCCTCTAAGTAAAGGCCGGCTTTACCTAGCCAAGTCGAATAATTTAAAAACCAGATCGCAATTCCGACTATCTCTCCGTCAATCTCGGCCACATGGCAATACGCAACTGGATCTTTTCCAAATAAAGTCTGGTGAATATCTTCAAGTGTTGCGACTACGGCATCTGGTTCGCGTTCGTAAATGGCAAGTTCGACAATTAGTTGACGAATCGCAGTTACATCAGCGGCAGTTGCGGCGCGAATCATGGCGATAAGGCTACCTTGCACGTAACGTGGTTAGCGCCCAGAAAATTGCAAGGATATCAATCAGCTCTTGCAGAATCGCGCCTTCGCTGGGAGTTAGATAACCAAAGGCAGCGGCGACCATCGCAATTAGCGCTACTCCCATGCCACCAACAGATGCCTGTAGCGCTTTCTTTCTGGATAACTTTGCCAAATAGATCGCACTTGCTACTCGATCGATTGAATCTTCGATGATCACCACATCAGCGGCCTCGCTTGCTGCAGATGCGCCGCGTGCGCCCATTGCAATTCCGACATCTGAGGCGGCAAGCGCTGGCGCGTCGTTAATACCATCTCCGACCACTATTACCGTGCCTGAGACTTTGTTTCTAAACTCATGAACCGTCTTTAATTTGGTCTCTGGTTTGGAATCCGCAATTACTTTAGTGATGCCAAGTTCGTTTGCCACCTTATTAGCCGTTTCCAATTTATCACCAGTGACCATGACAATCTCTTTGATACCGAGCTGGTAAAGCTCTTTTATAGTGCTTAAAGACTCTGCTCTAATCGGATCTGCAAGACCAAAGATCGCAACTAATTGACCATCGATATGCAGCGCGACCTTCAAAGGTTCCTTGGTAGTGGCCCATTCGGGTAACTCATCTGGCGCGGCACCTACTGTGATCTGGCGATCACCAACTAATCCAGAAACTTCACGCCCGTGCGACTCACTTATATTGGTCGCCGTTAGCAATTGCATCTTTCGATGCTTGGCCTCATTGACGATTGCTTTGGCAACTTCATGTGGGCTGTATTGATCTAGGGAAGCTGCAAATTGGAGCGCTTCGTCGTCAGATAACTGACCGGAAGTTAGCACTTCACTAATAACTGGTCCACCATGTGTAACTGTGCCGGTCTTATCTACCAAGACCACCTCGGCTCGACTTAATTTTTCTAGAATTGCGCCACCTTTGATTACCGCTCCACTTTTGGTCGCACGCGACATTCCCGCAACCAACGCGATCGGT